>JAESFR010000036.1_pt1 | contig 349128 bp, 280 predicted proteins | sample 9266191 | NCBI WGS metagenome assembly JAESFR01 (sample SAMN14503063, study PRJNA617104) | algae metagenome | isolation source: Pleurocapsa minor HA4230-MV1 and co-occurring heterotrophs from cement on... | place: USA: Nuuanu Pali Lookout, Hawaii | collected 2009-07-20 | reverse complement strand
AAGAGTTGAGAGCAGCAGAAGATCCTGAATTTGAAACTTTTTATACCAAAAACATCTTGCTCAATGAAGGTCTAAGAGCATGGATGGCAACACAAGACCAACCACAAGAAAACTTTGAATTCCCAGAGGAGGTTCTACCACGTGGTAACGCTCTCTAATCCTGGCACAGGCGCAGGTCGCGATATTGAGTCTACAGGATTTGCCTGGTGGGCTGGTAACGCTCGTTTAATCAATCTTTCAGGTAAGCTATTGGGCGCACACGTTGCTCACGCTGGACTGATCGTATTCTGGACTGGTGCAATGACTATTTTTGAAGTCGCCCACTATGTCCCCGAAAAGCCCATGTACGAACAGGGCATGATCTTAATTCCTCACCTAGCAACTTTAGGCTGGGGTGTAGGGCCTGGCGGTGAAGTAATTAATACTTATCCCTACTTTGTAGTTGGTGTTTTACACCTAATTTCATCCGCTGTCCTGGGTTTAGGTGGTATCTACCACGCACTTCGTGGCCCAGAGAAACTCGAAGAATATTCCAGTTTCTTTAGTCAAGACTGGAAAGACAAAAACCAAATGACTAATATTATTGGTTATCATCTTATCCTTCTTGGTTTAGGTGCATTTCTGCTAGTATTTAAAGCCATGTTCTATGGTGGTGTATACGATACCTGGGCTCCAGGTGGTGGTGATGTTCGTTTAATCACTAACCCTACGCTTAATCCTGCCACAATCTTTGGCTATCTAACTGCTGCGCCTTTTGGTGGCGAAGGTTGGATTATTGGGGTAGATAATATGGAAGACATTATCGGTGGTCATATTTGGGTCGGTTTGATCTGTATTTCTGGCGGTATTTTCCACATCTTAACCAAGCCTTTCGGTTGGGCGCGTCGCGCGTTGATTTGGAATGGTGAAGCTTACCTTTCCTACAGTATCGGTGCTGTGTCTTTGATGTCCTTCATCGCTTCTTGCTTTATCTGGTTTAACAATACTGCTTACCCCAGTGAGTTTTTTGGCCCGACTAATGCCGAAGCTTCTCAAGCACAAGCCTTTACTTTCTTAGCTCGTGACCAACAAATGGGTGCGAATATTGGTTCTTCTCAAGGCCCTACTGGTCTTGGTAAATACTTGATGCGCTCTCCTACTGGTGAGATCATTTTGGGTGGAGAAACCATGCGTTTTTGGGATTTCCGTGGCCCTTGGTTAGAGCCAATGCGTGGCCCTAACGGTATTGACCTCGACAAAGTTAGAAATGATATTCAGCCTTGGCAACTACGTCGTGCTGCTGAGTATATGACTCATGCTCCTAATGCTTCAATCAACTCTGTTGGTGGTATTATCACTGAGTCCAACTCTTTTAACTTCGTCAACATTCGCCAATGGTTGGCTTCATTCCAGTTCATTATGGCTTTCTTCTTCCTAATCGGTCATTTATGGCACGCTGGACGTGCTAGAGCTGCCGCTGGTGGATTTGAAAAAGGTATTGAACGCGAAACTGAACCATCACTATTTATGCCTGATTTGGACTAATAACTTTATACAGTTAATTAGTTCATCCAGCGTATAAGCAAATAAGTAAATAAGCCTCTGCCATCTGGTGGGGGCTTATTTATAGCCGTACAAAGTTAGATTAGGACATTAGGAGGTAGGAAATAGGAAATAGGAAGTAATATTTCAAAAATGTCCTAACATTTTTACGTATGGCTATATATTGTTGAGTGGCAAAATAGACGGGAATTAGGCAAAAAAAAGTAGAGCTTGTAAGATCTCTACCTAATTAAATAATTTAATTATGATTGATTGACTATGAAGAAGGTAGTAATTCTACTTTCTCTTTTTGAGGCACAATCGCCACTTTATTTTCTTCGTCGATATCAACCGTAGCGGTATCTCCCTCTCGCAGACGACCAGATAGAATCTCTTCGGCGAGAACATCCTCTAAAAGACGCATAATTGCTCGACGTAGAGGACGCGCACCGTAGGCGGGATTAAATCCTTCATCTACTAGACGTTCTTTAAACTTATCGCTAACTTCCAGGGTAATTTCTTTCTCAGTTAAGCGTTGGAACACTTCTTTGAGCAAGATTTCGCTGATTTCTTTGACTTCGTCTTTGTTTAGCTGACGGAAGACGATAATTTCATCAAGACGGTTAAGGAACTCTGGACGGAAGTAGCTTTTTAACTCTTCGTTAACTAAAGAGCGGATACGGTTGTATTTTGCTTCTGCTTGGTCATCAGCAAACTCAAAACCAAGACCGCCACCACCTTTTTCAATCACTTTAGAACCGATGTTAGAAGTCAAGATCAGCAGAGTATTTTTAAAGTCTACTGTTCTACCTTTGGCATCAGTTAAGCGACCATCTTCTAAGATCTGCAACAGCATATTGAAGATGTCGGGGTGAGCTTTCTCAATTTCATCGAATAATACTACTGTATAAGGACGACGACGTACTGCTTCAGTTAACTGGCCACCTTCGTTGTAGCCGACATATCCTGGAGGAGAACCAATCAGTTTTGAGACTGTATGGCGTTCCATGTATTCGGACATATCCAAGCGGATCATCGCATCTTCTGAACCAAAGAAGTAAGCTGCTAAGGCTTTGGTTAGCTCAGTTTTACCTACCCCAGTCGGGCCAGAAAAGATGAAACTAGCAATGGGACGGTTAGGATTTTTGAGACCAACTCTAGCTCGTCTGATCGCGCGAGAAGTGGCTTTAACCGCGTCTTCCTGTCCAATAATGCGCTGATGAAGGGTGTCCTCCATATGCATTAGTTTTTCCGACTCAGATTCAGTAATCTTGTTAACTGGCACTCCAGTCCAAGATGCCACGATGTGGGCGATTTCCTCGGCATCAACGTTGGCATTATCTTCGCCGTCGTCAGCTTCATTTTTCTTATTGGAAGCAATGGTGCGGATCTGCTCTTTGATTTCCATTTCGCGATCGCGCAATTCTCCAGCCTGGTCGAAATCTTGAGATCTGACAGCCTCGTCTTTTTGTTTGAGGATTTCCCTTAATTCCCTGTCTAGCTCTTTAGCTGCGGGAGGAAGTTGAGAATTAATCAAACGGACGCGAGAACCAGCTTCATCGATTAAATCGATCGCCTTATCGGGTAAAAAGCGATCGCTAATATAACGATCTGACAGCTTGGCTGCTGCTTCTAAGGCTTCGTCTAATATTTTTAGCTTATGGTGTTGTTCGTAACGCTCACGCAAACCGTAGAGAATTTCAATCGTTTCATCTACTGATGGTTCACCTACCTGAACAGGTTGGAAACGGCGTTCTAAGGCTGCATCTCGCTCGATGTGTTTGCGGTACTCATCTAAAGTGGTAGCACCGATACACTGCAATTCACCCCTAGCCAAAGCTGGCTTAAGAATATTGGCAGCATCGATCGCCCCTTCGGCAGCACCAGCACCAATCAGAGTATGTACCTCGTCGATTACCAGAATTACATTGCCAGCTTGGCGAATTTCATCCATGATTTTCTTGAGACGTTCCTCAAATTCACCACGGTATTTTGTCCCAGCTACCAATAGACCGATATCTAAAGTAACGACTCGCTTGTCTTCCAAAATATCAGGAATATCGCGATTGGCAATGCGTTGTGCCAAACCTTCAGCGATCGCCGTTTTACCAACCCCAGGTTCACCAATGAGAACAGGGTTATTCTTGGTACGACGACCCAGAATTTGAATGACTCGCTCAATTTCTTTTTGTCTACCCACCACAGGGTCGAGTTTTCCTTCCCCTGCCATCTGAGTTAGATTTGAGCCAAATTCATCCAGAGTAGGAGTTTTATTTCTACCTTGAGTACCGCCTGAACCAGCAGCCACTTCAGCAGTTTCCCCTAACATTCTAATTACTTGGGTGCGGACTTTGGACAAGTCTACGCCCAGGTTTTCGAGGACTCTTGCAGCAACTCCTTCCCCTTCTCTAATTAATCCTAAAAGAAGATGTTCAGTACCAATATAGTTATGACCTAATTGACGAGCTTCTTCTAGAGATAATTCCAGAACCCTTTTCGCTCTTGGGGTAAAGGGAATTTCTACTGCTACAAAACCAGAACCACGCCCGATGATTTTTTCAACTTCAATCCGAGCATCTTTTAGATTTACTCCCATTGATTTGAGAACCTTAGCGGCGACTCCCGTACCCTCTCCGATTAAACCCAAGAGAATCTGTTCAGTCCCTACGAAATTATGACCCAGACGGCGTGCTTCCTCCTGGGCTAACATAATCACTTTTATTGCCTTTTCTGTGAAGCGTTCAAACATGTCTTTTCCATCCACCTGCTATGCCCTTATTATTGGTGATTTTAGCACAGCCTTTTGGTTTCCTGACTCTACTAAAATGGAGGGGAAATACGGTAGGGAATTTAACAGAATTTAGTCTGCTTTAAGTAGTAAGAATTTTTACTTAGACGATCGCTTAAATGCTGTTGCCATTGAATGAGATTGGACTTAAAAGTATCTTGCTGAATGCCTTTGAGCCAAAGAACCAGAGCATCATCGCCTGTTGGTTGATAATAATTTTTTCTTTTCCCCGCAATTTGAAAACCATACTTTTGATAGAGATTGAGCGCAGCTAAATTGTATTCATTCACTTCTAAAGTTGCCCATTCTAGCTGACGAGCGATCGCATCTTTTAATAAAATAATTAACAGTAATTGCCCTAATCCTTGGTGACGATGCTCAGGATGAATAGCCAACAGGGTGATATGCGCCTCTTCGACAATTGACCACAAACAAGCCATGCCAATCATCTGCGTCTGCGCTTTTTCATGTAGTAGCTGCAAAATGATCAAGGTACTGCGATCGCTGTCAATTTCTCTTAAATATCCTTCCCTAGTCCACAAGCCTCCTAAACAAATCTGGTCTAAAGCTACTATTGCTGGAACTTCAGCAGGGGTCAGTAATTTTATAGCAATTTTTTTCACAGAATAGTCAATTAACTAATTAAATAATAGCTAAGTACTAATTAGCCTAAACCTAGCTAATTAATCGGAATTTTTGGAAACAGAGAGCTAAAAATAACCAAGTTTGGTAGAAGCTAATCTACTTTAAAGGCACTAGACAACTGTAGACTATTAAAATAAGTAATTATTTATAATTTCACTCATCAATTAACCAACATATCACTATGCTTTCGACCGATCGCAGTTTACCAAATACGGGACATCGTTACATTCCTCAAATCACTAGTCTCGAAATTCCTCCTTCACCCAATCAAGAGTTGATGCCTCTGACTGCTAAAGTCAATCGCCACAATCAGCTAGAAATTGGCGATTGTGAACTGCAACAGTTGGTTGAACAGTATGGTTCTCCTCTATATGTTTTAGATGAGTTTACCCTCAGAACGGCTTGCAGCCAGTATCGCGATAGTTTTGCTACCTACTATGGCGGAGAATCTTTGGTTATTTACGCCTCTAAAGCCTGGAGCTGTATGGCGGTATGTCGTATTATTGACAGTGAAGGTTTAGGTTTTGATGTCGTGTCAGGGGGAGAGCTATACACTACCCTCGAAGCTGGAGTAAGTAAAGACAAAATTTATTTTCACGGCAATAATAAGTCGGCTGCTGAACTGGAATTTGCGGTAGAAGCAGGCTGTACGATTATGGTTGATAACTGGTTAGAGTTAAAAACTTTAACGCAAATAGCTGCGGATAAAAGCGATGAGACCCCGCGTCGCCGAAAGGCGCGACACGAAGTTAGTCCTTTAGGGCAAGGGAATGCTCATCAAGAAAGTTCGCAACCAGTTCCTATTATGGTGCGTCTGACTCCAGGAATTGAGTGTCATACTCACGAATATATTCGCACAGGACATTTAGATAGTAAGTTCGGCTTCGATCCTAATCAACTAGAAGAAGTATTTACCTATCTCGCTCAACAGACAAGTATTAGCTGCATTGGTCTACATGCCCATATCGGTTCACAAATTTTTGAACGTCAACCACACCAAGATTTAGCAGGGGTATTAGTAGAGTGGCTGAAAAAAGCTCAGGGTTATGGCTTGCCTGTAACAACTCTTAACGTTGGTGGTGGCTTGGGTATTTGTTATACAGAATCAGACGATCCTCCAAGTATTTCAGAATGGGTCAAGGCAGTCAGTCAAGCAGTAGAAAAAGCCTGTAGTGAAGCGGATTTACCCTTGCCTAGACTAATTGCAGAACCTGGCAGATCTTTAATTGGTTCAGCTTGTGTCACAGCATACACCGTTGGCAGTCGCAAAGAAATTCCCAATTTTCATACTTATGTGGCGGTAGATGGGGGAATGTCGGATAATCCTCGTCCAATTACCTACCAGTCTGTATATCGCGCTGTAATTGCTAACCGTATGTCTGAGCCTCTAACCGAAGAAGTTACAGTAGCAGGAAAACATTGCGAATCTGGAGATGTGGTAATTAAGCAAGCGACCTTACCAAAAACCGAACCAGGAGATATATTAGTAGTCCTGGATACGGGGGCGTACAATTACAGCATGGCGTCAAACTATAATCGTATCGGTAGACCAGCAGCAGTGGTAGTTTGTGAAGGAGAAGCCAATTTAATCATTGAGCGTGAAACCTATCATAATCTAATCGAACGCGATCGCCTGCCCGAGAGACTGGTAAAACGTCAATAAATTTAGTATAAAAGCCAGCCTACTATCATAGTGGCTGGTTGACCAGATTCCTTATTGTCATTCAGTATCTTGATCCAGGTTTGTCTCAATACCTTAATCACTCATAGCCGAGCAACTAAAATAATGTCATTGTCGGGTTTGGTTCCTGACTTAAACCAGATTTTTCCTCAGTTGCCAGATTTAATTAACATCATCGATTTGGGCTTAGTCTTAATCCTAAGTTATGCCCTGCTGTTAATTATTGGCGAAGGAGAACGTCGTAGCCTATGGATGGTCAGGGGTTTTATTGTCTTAATGTTGGCAACTGTAGTCAGTGGACAATTAAAGCTACAGTTACTTAAGTTTTTACTGGAAAAATTAGTGCTAGGTTCGGCTGTTGCTATGGCAGTCATTTTTCAGTCCCAATTTCGCCGTCTACTGGAGCAAATTGGGCGAGGTGAAGTCTTAAAACTATTTCAAGGATCTGGTCGACCAAAAACTCAGCCTGATAGCGTGATCGATCGCATTGTTGAGGCGGTAAAAGAACTATCGCAAAACCGTACAGGGGCGCTGATCTTAATGGAAACCACTGGATCTTTAGAAGACGAAGATTATGTTTCTGTGGGGGTTATTTTAAATGCAGAGGTTTCTAAGGAACTGCTACAAACTATTTTTCAGACTACTACCTTGCTACACGATGGCGCAGTAGTCATCAGTGGCTCAAGAATTTTGGCAGCAGCAGCAATTTTGCCTCTTTCAGAGCGTACCGCCTCCCGCCAGTTAGGAACTCGTCATCGTGCAGCAATGGGAATTACGGAACGAGTAGAGAAATGTCTATGTATCGTCGTCTCGGAAGAAACAGGCTCAATTTCTCTAGCGGAAAGAGGAACGTTAAATAGACCCCTAACCAGTAGTAAACTAAAAGAGCTATTACGAGAAAGATTTGCCCCAATAGCTGAAGGAGATGCCGTGCGTCTTAGTCGCAAAATTGGATTTCAAGGAAAGGTTTTGCTAGAGCGCGTTTTGCGTTTCTGGCCCTCTAATTCTCGCAAAAAGCATTAATCATTTATTAATTGAGCGTAAATTTTAAGTCGATTAATTCGCCGATTAATTTAAAAGATTTAATGCTTAGTGGTCGATGTTAAATGTTCAGTGTCAAACAATGAGCGTAGAGTCAGTCATTTTGCAGCAGTTACCTATGGATTTGAGTAAAGACCGTCTCCCACAGCACGTAGCGGTGATTATGGATGGGAATGGTCGTTGGGCTAAAAACCAGGGCAAACCCCGAATCATTGGTCATCAGAAGGGTGTAGATGCGCTTAAAGATTTATTACGCTGTTGTAAAGATTGGGGTATTCCTGCTCTAACTGCCTACGCCTTTTCGACGGAGAATTGGGGTAGACCTCACGGTGAAGTCCAGTTTCTCATGACCCTATTTGAACGGGTATTGCGACGAGAATTGCAGGAAATGAAGGCCGAAAATGTCCGAATTCGCTTTGTCGGCAATTTACTAGATTTACCCGCTTCCCTGCGCGAAGAAATCGATCGCTCGATGGAAGATACCAAAAATAATCAGGGCATTCAGTTTACTGTAGCGACTAACTACGGTGGTAGACATGAAATTATTCAGGCTTGTCAAGCGATCGCCTTGAAAGTAGAACATGGGTACTTAAAACCTGCTCAAATCAACGAAGAATTATTTGAACAACATTTATACACTCAAGGCATTCCTCACCCTGACTTGTTGATTCGGACTAGCGGTGAGATGCGCATTAGCAATTTCTTGCTCTGGCAAATGGCCTATGCTGAAATCTACGTTACTCCAACCCTCTGGCCAGATTTTGATCGTCAAGAGTTTCATCAAGCTCTAGCTACCTATCAAAAACGCGATCGCCGTTTTGGTAAAGTTAAATGATTACTGGTTAGTGATCGCAGTAAATATGCTATGCTAGTAAGTGATTCGGACTCATGCAGTATTAACGCCCGAACCTTGTCAGGGTCGGAAGACAGCAGCAATAAGGGATGCTTAACACAGGCGTGATATCCGAATCATCTGATATTTAGTTAGATCAACTCGTTTCCAGGTCTAATTTAAATTAAGCTTTTAACAACCTGGCGCTTTTATTAATTACCGTGGGCATAAATAGCGGAATTCAAAAGTTTTTAATTTTTAACTGTCTATTCCTTGGTTTAATTAGCAGTTGCGTTCCAGAAGCAGATCGCCAATCTCCCCAAGCAGAAATAATCATATCTGCTGCTACCAGTATGCAAAATGCACTGGAAGAAATCAAAGTTCTCTACCAGCAAAAACATCCTCAAGCAAAAATAGTTTTTAACTTTGGTTCATCTGGTTCTTTGCAACATCAAATAGAACAGGGTGCAGCCGTAGATCTGTTTATTTCCGCTGCTCCACAGCAGATGAACCATCTAGCTAGCAAGAAATTACTTCTGAGCCAAACTCGTCATGATTTAGCCCAGAATAAAATGGTTTTGATCGTGCCGAGAAATAATCAATCGATAGATAGCTTTGCTGATTTAGCCGAGGAGTCAGTAGAGCAGATTGCTTTGGGAGAACCGACTACTGTTCCTGCGGGACAATATGCTCAAGAAATTTTAACCAGCCTAGATCTAATTGATGAAGTCAAGCCAAAGGCTATATATGGCACAGATGTTCGCCAGGTTTTTAACTATGTTGCTACAGGTAATACTGAAGCGGGGATAGTGTACCGTACAGAAGCTTTAGACAATAAGCAGGTGAAAATAGTCGCTATTGCCCCAGAGAATACCTATTCTCCAATAGTTTATCCCGTGGCAATTATCAAACAGAGCAAAAATATTCAAGCTGCTAAACAAGTCCTACAATTTCTCTTGACAAAGGAAGCTCAAGCTATTTTTCAACGTAATGGTTTTACGCCATTAGATAGGAAGTAGGAAGTAGGAAGTAGGAAATAGGAAGAGAGAATAGATTAGACACTATCGGTAATGCTACTAAAGTGAAAATTGTTTACTTTACAGCCAGGAATGACGCTACCACTTAAGCGTTTGGCTTGACTTAGGGCAACTACGTTGTTGAGCATTTCAGGTAAAGACTGGTTAAAACGCAGGTTTTTAATGGGATGAGATATCTTGCCATTTTCAATTAGAAAAGTCCCGTCTCTGGTCATACCTGTGACTTCTAAAGTGCGGGGATTAACATAACGAACATACCAAGCGCGACTAACTAAAATACCTCGTTCGGTGCTGGCAATTAAATCAGCAACACTGTTAGCTGCACCTGTCATAACTATGGGATACATTCCCCCTGTTGGCTCTTGATTCTGTTCTTTTGCCCAATAGCGACTATAGGAAAGAGTCTGGGGAATACCATGTTTAATAATCTCTAGTGGTTGATTACTCAAGCCGTTGCCAAAGAATCTGTCACTCTGTAATAGAGGATGAGCAGGATTGCGCTGTACTTCGACAATGGGGTTAAATAATTGTTCGCCAACTTTGTTACCCGCCTTGCCAGAATCATCACTGCGGGACATAAAAGAGCGTCCTTCATCGGCTGCACGGGCATCTAAATTCCAAATAACCCAAGGCAATAAACTAGCAAAGGCAGCGGGTTCAAAAATGACAGTATAGTCTCCAGGTTCAACTATTTGCGGATTACGCGAAGCGATCGCTCTTTGAATTACTTGCTCTGTTAATTCGATAATGGGTAACTGGTCGATACTCCAAGCGGTGCAACGATTCCAGCTAGAACCATCGTCAATCCGAGCGGTAAAGCTAAAGTCGGCTTCAGTAGTGCGATCGCAACCGCGTAAACCAGCAGAATTGCCAATAGCATCAAGGGCTACTTTAAAACTTAGGGTTCCCGATCCATTTACTCCTGCATCCTTGCTTAAATCACATACCTGCTGAATAATTTCGCCTTGCTTGAGGGGAGAGAGGCTAGCAGTAGCTTGGTCAAAGGCTGGGGTGCGATCGCTGTAGGTTTGTGGCGGTAATAATTCGACCCATTCTGGATCTTCGGGGGCAATTCGCGCCAGATCTTCTGCACGTCTTAAAGTTTGGGCGATCGCTTCACGATCTAGTTCTGTAGTAGAGGCAGAGGCGCTTCGTTGACCAAAATAGCTAGTGACGGTAAGGCTAAAAGTATGCTTACGCACATTTTGACTAATCTGATTTTCCGAAAAACGACTAAGAGCGGTTTCACGGACACTAAGACTGATAAATACTCCATCGGCTTGAGATTGGGAAATCGCAAAATCAATTAAAGCAAGAGCTTCTTTTTGTGTAAGAAATGTATTAGAAGTGGCTAAAGTCATATTTAACTAACAATTGAAGAGTAAAAGGTTAGGATCTTTGAGCGATCGAGCCTAAGATAAAATTACATAGTAGCAATCTGGTAGTGATAATATTAGTTTCTGGTGACTAAAAATAAATTATTATGGCTGAAACTTTAATGTTTAACGCTTTGAGAGAAGCGACAGACGAAGAAATGGCAAGGGATAAGACTGTCTTCGTCTTAGGTGAAGATGTCGGACATTACGGTGGTTCATATAAAGTCACCAAGGATCTGCACAAAAAATATGGCGATTTACGTCTGCTGGATACTCCTATTGCGGAAAATAGCTTTTGTGGGATGGCTGTAGGGGCTGCTATGACTGGTTTGCGCCCTATAATTGAAGGGATGAATATGGGTTTTTTGCTCTTGGCATTTAACCAGATTGCTAACAATGCAGGAATGTTGCGCTATACCTCTGGTGGTAACTTCAAAATTCCCATGGTAATTCGTGGCCCTGGTGGGGTAGGCAGACAACTGGGTGCAGAACACTCTCAACGGTTGGAAGCTTATTTTCATGCTGTACCTGGATTAAAGATTGTTGCTTGTTCTACCGCTTATAACGCTAAGGGTTTGCTCAAGGCAGCAATTCGAGATGAGAATCCTGTCCTGTTTTTTGAACACGTTCTGCTTTACAATCTCAAAGATGATTTACCCGATGATGAATACGTTCTCCCTTTAGATAAGGCAGAAATGGTTAGAGAAGGCAAAGATGTAACCATTTTGACCTACTCACGGATGCGCCATCACTGTACTCAGGCGGTTAAAGAGATCGAAAAGCAGGGTTACGATCCTGAAATCATCGATCTGATTTCCCTCAAGCCTTTTGACATGGAAACGATTAGTAAGTCCGTGCGCAAGACTCACAAGGTAATTATTGTGGAAGAGTGCATGAAAACTGGTGGCATTGGTGCAGAACTGGTGGCGTTGATTAGCGAACAGTTATTTGATGAATTAGACGCGCCTGTCTTGCGTTTATCGTCTCAAGACATTCCTACTCCCTATAACGGTAAATTAGAGAATTTAACCATTGTTCAGCCAGCGCAAATTGCGGAAGCGGTACAAAAAATGATGAACGACCAGATTTAGGGAAATTGGGGTCTTGGGGATTTGGGGTCTTGGGGTCTTGGGGCAATAATTATCTCCTCATCTCCCTATTTCCCTAACTCCCTAACTCCCTAACTCCCTAACTCCCTAACTCCCTAACTCCCCAAATAAATCTTTGTCACTCGTTACCAGTTTCAAGGATCGATAAAATCTGCTGCATTAGCAGGAATCATGGTTAACTTGCCACAATCTTTGGGGTCGATCGCTGCTTTGACGCTGTAGTCATATTTTATTTCTGGGTGGAAATATGAACTATAGAAAAAAGCGTTAGCAATGGAAGCAAAAGGAACAGCATTAGGTCTAACGATCGCATGGCGGGCAATTAGACAAGTGCGCTGATTCGGAATCATTTGCTCTACCAATTCTGCTTTGATGTTGTTTTTTAAATAACGTTCTAAGGTTCTAAAATCTGGTTTAAGGTAATAATTATCGATTTTCACCCAGACGATCGCCATAAATAGTAGATAAACTAACCCTAAATATTTAACCTGCAACCAGCTCTTACCCTGATTTTGCAACCCAGATACTAGGGACAAATTTAAGGATACTAGGGTAATCATCCAGAACATGAAATAGCGCAATTCATGAGACTGAGGGAAGTTAGCAGGAATTAAAGATACTAATAGAATAGTGGCTAAAGCAGCGATCGCATTACGGGATTTTTGCTCAGTTGATTTTCTATTTAGTAATTGTTCTCTAATAGTTAAACCCAGCAACAATAGCAGATTAAATACTACATAAGCACCAAAGAAACCCCCCCCTCGATCCATATATTTCTCGTTACCACCATTCCATTGATCGGTTGACCACTTAGGAGTATTAATTTCTAAGATAGATTGCAGCCATTTTTGCGGACGATTCCCTTCACTATAAGTATCAGGAGTAAGTTTGTGATTGAGAACAATACCCGCCACTTGAATCTCGATCGGGTAAAAAGGATTGCCGTATAGCGCCACGTTTTTAATCGGTGTGGCAAAAATAAGTATAGAAGCGATCGCCGTTAACAGTACAGTCTGCCATAACCGACGTTGAGCTGAAGCAGTGTATTTAAAATAGAGCCATACCAGCCTAATTCCTGCTACCCAGAAAAGAACAAAGATTAAAGGCTGTAGCTGTGGTTTCGTATTTGCCGCCATCGCTGCACCCAAAAAGGCAAATAGCAGTTCTGGCTTACTGGGTAACTGAGACTGGCTAAAAAACCTGTAGATCATCATCATCAGTACCGCGACACCGATGTTGCCAGGGAGATCGACAAAACTAGTGCTAGCGTGAGTTAGAACCGCAGGAATCGCGAAAATGGCAATGGTAGAGAGGTAAAGTGGAACTTGGAAAAAGCTTCTTAGGGTCAGAAAATAAATAATTAAACTCAAGTATCCAACTAAATTAGCAGCCTGAACTCTGCCTGATAACTTCCACAATAGACCTTGAAAAAAATGCGTTAATAACGGAAAACCAGCATAGCGATACTCTACTATATTTTCCGAACTAAAAGATTCGACTGGTACAATGCCCCAAATTCTGGCAGCAAAAGGTAGATGATACCAACCCACATCATAATTAGTATCAATATCAATAAATGCCTTGAGAAATATTAATGTAGCGATCGTTAAAGCGATCGCACTGAGAATTATTTCTAATACTCGCTTTTGGTTTTTCTGCACTTAAAATTATGTGTAATTAACTATTACATCAGGATTTTTAAATATTATGGCAAAATAATGTTAAGATGTGACGTTAATCTTATTTCATTTCAGTTTTTATCCCAATGTAATTAATTTATTACTTTTTAATTACTTTCATCTTTGGGTACAGCAAACAAATGAACTCTACGGTCTATTTTTTGTTGTAAATCGAATGGTTGAGGTTCTTCTCCATCGTCCCATTGCACCCAAGTTTGATAAGATTCAATATTTATAAGCTCAAAGATTTCTTTGACGGAGGTATTATATCGAGATAGTATTTCTGTATGAATTTCAATTTCTAGTTTGGGAAGAGTTTTGAGAATTTCTGTTGCTCCTTTTAACACTTCACTTTCATATCCTTCGACATCTATTTTGATAAATGTGGGTAATGTTGATTGTGTTTGAGCATAATCATCTAAAGCAATGATCTCTACTTCATTAGTTCCATAAATAAAGTTTTTCAACCACCCCAAAGAAACTATTTTGGATGGAGTCACAGATGAATTCGATTTATTAAAGATTTTTTGCTGGCTTTTTTGACTTCCCAGTCCTTTTTGTTCGAGAATCACATTATTAATATTGTTTAGCTCAATATTTTTTTTCGCGATCGCAGCATTGTGATTATTGATTTCAAAAGTAACAATTTTGCCTTCTGTTCCTACCCACCTTGATAACAGCATGGCGGTTAAACCATGATGAGTTCCGCATTCAAATACTATATCTCCTGGTTTGATCAGTTGCTGAATAAACTTGAATTCTGGATTTAGTAGTTCTACTTGATTTTTCGGCGAGGAATCATACCATTGTTGTCCTTCTGAATCACCAATGACAAAATCAAAAGATACATCTTCAAATTGCTTTTTAATGATGTATTCGTTAATTTTTTGTTGTCTAATTGCTTGAGTTATTTTTTTGACGTTGTTCTCTAATTGCAGGTTAAAAATTTGAGTCACAATAATTACCAATAAGCTTGCTTTAGATATTTTAAACTAAATCAACTCAAATGAAGCGTTTGATCGCATTCAAGCAAAATTGATGTTAATTATATAGGGTTATTAATGATTTTCTCAATCTCTATCTATTTCTGGAAATAAAGCGGAATAATCTTGCGATCGCCACAGGATTCGGGTTTTAAAGCGGCTTGAATTGAGTAATCATAGTTTTTTTCAGGATGGAAATAAGAACTGTAGGCAAACACATATTTCAAAGCGACAATCGGCTCTCTTTTGACATTTTTGCCGATATGTTTACTGATCAAACAAACTCGATCGTTAGGTTGGATTTTACTCAAAAATTGTTGCTTAACCCCAAAATTGACGTACTGCTCCTCTGTTATTAAGGATGGTTTGACATAGAAACCTTGAGTCTTGACCAAAACAATCGTGAGAAAAATAGCGTAGATCAAACCCATATATTTAGGCTGTAACCATTTCCCCAATAGCCGAAGGTTTTTAGGCAAAGCAACGAGATAAAGATTGAGAGATACCAGAGAAATCATCCAGTACATAAAGTATCTCAACTCGTGGGATTGAGGAAAGTTGAGAGGGGGTAAAGACATAGCGATCGCTGTTAAGACAGCAAACTTAGCCGATTGAGAGCGATCGCTTTTGGGCAAAGATTTATTCTGGATTAATTCTCGCAGGAAAAATCCCAGCAACAGCAGGAAATTAAAGACTACATATGCGCCAAAGAAACCACCCCGACGATTACGCAGCAGATCGTCACTCCACTGATCGGGAGTCCATGTCAGAGGGGTATTAATATCTAATACTGATTTAAGCCAATTGAGCTGACGATTACCCTCTTCGTAGGCTTCGGGACTAAGTTTGTGATTGAGTACTATTCCCGCTACTTGAACTTTGATTGGATATAGAGGATTACCGTATAAAACAGTATTTTTAATCGGGCTGGCATAAATAATCACGCTGGCTAATAAAGCAACTGGCACTATTTTAGTTAGCTTTTGCACGGTTACTTGATGTCGCCACAGCCAACATAATCTAATCCCAGCGGCAATTAAGATGACAAATACCAAAGGTTGTAGCTGTGTTTTAGTATTGACAGCGATCGCTGCTCCCAAAAAAGCCATAAACAGTTCGCTCTTGGTTGGTAACTCCTGGCTTTGATAAAAGCGATAGCTCATCATGACTAGGATTGATACGCCAATATTTCCGAGTAAATCGACAAAGCTGGTACTAGCATGGGTGAGAACTAAGGGAATCGAAAATAGAGCGATTGCCGAAAGGTAAAGAGGAACTTGAAAGAATTTCCTGAGAAAGAATAAATAACCAATAACTGAGAGGAAGCTGACTAGGTTAGTTGATTGCATCCTCCCTGTAATTCGCCAGAAAAAACCTTGGAGAAAGTGCGCGAGCAAAGGAAAGCCATCAAAGCGCGGTTCAAACCATTTCTCGTCCCCGATAAACATTGATTTGGGTAGAATCCCCCAAATTCTGCCAGCAAAAGGGAGATGATACCAGCCAGGATCGTAGTTGTTATCGACATCTAAAACTGCCTTCAGAAATATCGCGACGATCAAGACAACAGCACTTACAGCTAAAACGGTTTCTATTGTCAGTGGGCGCTGTTTCGATCGTTCTTTGGTAGCAAGATTCAACATTGATAAACAATAACTATTAAATATCTAGTAATTAATTTTGTTTGGAGGAGAATAAGGCGAATCGGTCAATCAACGAGACTACAGCAAACACCGCGAGAATAATGACCACCGCGACTATGTAGAGAAAGCGCTGCATGAGAGAAAACTGCACGGCGACTTCACCTGGGACATTAGACAATTCCAGTAAGCCAATCCAGCTAAACTCCATAAATCCTAAGTTAGCGGGGGTAAAGCTGAGTAACATGGCTAATTGGACAATTGGCGTGACAAAGACAACTGCCCACAGCTTAATTTTGAAACCACCAGCGATCGCAATGAAAATTCCGCGAATCGTCCACACTCCATAGCGAACAACTGAAATCCAATATAAATAAAGAGTAAAGTCTTTGCCTAAGATCGAGTCATTACTACTACCTATTTCTAGTTGTGAGTTGCGATTTTTACCTGACTTTAACTGCTTGAGCCAAGTTAAGGTTTTAATTAACCAAGAGATTAAACGACGATGCCATTTATTAATAATAAAATGGGTGGCAATAATGGTCGCAATCCACATAAAAACCGCTACCGATGAAGAAACATACCCTAATACATAAAGTATTGAAGCAGGAAACAGCAGTAGAGGAATCAGCATATTAAAAAATTGATCGTAAATGATTGATAAAAAACCCCGCGAAAAAGAACTTATTTTATGCGCCCGCAGAGCAAAATTCTGCACCATAACCATGCCTACATATTGGGGCATAAACTGCATGGTTAACGAACCTAACGTTGTATAAAATAAATAAAATTTTAACGGTTGTTGATTATTAGGAGTTAGTTTTTGAGTAACCAGCGCCCACTTGTAGGCGGTAAAAAATGTATGAATAATTAAGCTACTAATAGCTAATCCTGCCAGTAGAGGATTTAAGCTATAAAAAGTAGCCACAATTTCTGCTAAGTCAACCTCAGTAAAACGTAAAATTAGCCAGACTAAGAAAAATCCTAAAGCCAGAGATAAAACACTAGAGATAATATTCTTTTTATTCAGCATTTCCTCTTTTACGTTAAATATTTATTATTAAGAATCAAATTAATTTCTCCAGAAAACTAAGATTATGCTCTTAACCCATTACCCATTACCCGTTACCCATTACCTATTATTTAATCAGTCAGACAAAGTATCATACCCCCACTTGGACAGCAAATCTAGCTGGAGTAACTCGGAAATCTTAGCTACTTCTGGTTGATACTGTTGCATTAACTGGAGTTTGATTTCTTCTGGTATTTTTGCTTTTGGTGCTTGATGCCAGAGCAGTTTTTCGACCACATTATCTCGCACAAACTCATTAAATTCTTGAGAAAGTAAGTTTTTAGAAATACTTTTAGCCAGAGGATTATTAATTAAATTATTAATAGCTTTAAACTTAACTTCTTTATTGACGTTAATCGCTGAATATTCAGGAGTAAAGTTAGGTTCGACTCCCAAAAATTCTAAAATCTCGCGAAAAATACGCTCGTTTGCTGATTTAAATTCTTCAAAGATAATCACTTTAATTTGCTCTGGTTTAAAGCGATCGCAATAACGTTTGACCTGCTGATAATACTGTACCCGTTGAGAGTAATATAAATAGCTGGGGCTGGTAACTCTAGGACTTAGAGCTTCTTCTTGTTTGCGCTTTGTTTCTAACGCTAAGGCTGTGAGAAAATCTGGCTCATTTTCTTCCGTAAACTTAACGTAGTGGCTATGAAGAGAATAGAGAAACTTAGCTGGTTCTCGTAATACTATAATGATTTTGGCATCAGGATTGAAATTGTAAATTTTTTCTGCTGCTACTTGAGAATAAAGATAATTAGTCGAAGATTCTCCAGCAACTTTAATGTTTTTTGCCTTGCTAAATAACTGGAGATAAGCCGACTCACTTCTAAAGTCATAAAAACGCTGTTTGCCATAGGCGCGATCGCTTTCTAAATGAAAATCAGCACAAAAAAAATGTGGTTCTTTGATGCTCGACATATATATTTCAGGATGTTGTCCCAAAAATTGATGCAAAGCGGTTGTTCCTGTTTTTGGTTGCCCGACGATAAATAAATTAGGCTTCATAAAGATTACGACTTAATACCTTGGCATAAGCTTATAGCTCATGACTAATAACTTCTAAAATAACTTCAAACTTATCCCTGTTATCCCTGTGTTTGTATTTTTGCTTTTAAACGAGCAGAAATACGCTCTTGAATTCGCGAATCTTGCCAATATCTCCACCAACCAGTAGGCCCAAGCAAAACAAAATCTAGAGCTAGTTGCAATAAATTCGTCGATTCGCCATGAACCATTGCTGCTAGGGTTGTATTAACCTCCGTGGAAAAAAAAGCCACCTTGCTAACTTCTCGACTAGATTTCAGGGAAAGGTGTTTATCCACCACTGAGCGCATCTGTTGGCGAAATTCGGCGACGCTGGAACTACGACGAATTGTCTGAGAATCACCATGTACTCTAAAAGCTGCTAGAGGCTTGGGAATATAACAGGTATCTCCTAAAGCAGCTAACTTGAGCCAAAAGTCCCAATCGGCGGTGTACCATAGTCGATCATTTAAACCCCCTATTTCGATGGCAGCAGTGCGTTTAAATACAGGTGAGGGTATAGCTACGAAGTTCTGCACCAAGAGCTTTTCGATCATGTCATCGGCAGAGATAATTCTCCGTCTGCTTGCCAAAGGACAACTCCATAAACCCAGAGGCTTACCCTGTTCGTCAATAAATATAGAGTCGTGGAGATATAAACTAGCTTGGGGATAAGCTGCGATCGCTTTTTTGATCTGCTCTAATCTTCCTTCTAGCCACAAATCATCCTGATGTAAGAAACAGGCATATTCCCCAGTCGCCTCCATTAAAGCATGATTTGTATTGACAACCCAGTTACCAGCTCTTGCTTTAGTAATTAACTTGATTCTCAATCGGTCTTGAAAGCTTTCGACGATGGCCAGAGTATGATCGGTCGAGCCATCATCAATTACCACACATTCAAGCCGCTCGTCTTGCTGCACCACCACAGAGTTTAAAGCTGCGGTTAAATACTTACTACCGTTGTAGGTCGGTATTATGACCGATAACCAAGGTTGCTGACTCATCGTTTTAGACCCAAAATACTGAGGAAGAAGCTAGAAAAGATTGCTTGAATACCCAATGCCAGACAGGTAACACCAGGAATCACAATCGGCATAGTCTCGGTGGGATTGAGCGAGCCATAATCATGTTGCCCCCAGATACCAAAGGCATAAACTGAGGCTGCCATGCCAATCGCTAACAGAACTGTTCCCGCAATCAAGCCTGTCTCTAAGTTAAGATAGTCAAACAGTTTGTTTAAACGTCTATCTTCTGGTAGTAAGCCTTCGCTGATACCAAACACTTTAGTAAATAGAGCAAACGTCACAATCTGAAAGCCAATTGTCATTGCGGTTGAGGAGTACAGTAAACTGTGTACTTTAGGGCTGGGCAAGAGGGATAGAGTTGCCAGAAAACCAGCGAGAATCAAAAATATCCCAGGGTAGAAAAATAGCCAACGGGGACTATACATCAATAAGAAACGTAAGTGTCTCCAACCATCACGCCACGTATTGAGGTGAGGAGGACGACTGCGACCATCAGGAGATAAGGTTGTGGGTACTTCAGTAATCTGCATTTTGTGTAGGGTAGCTTTGACCACCATCTCACTCGCAAATTCCATGCCAGTAGTCTGCAATGACAAATTAGCGATCGCATCCTTGCGAAAGCCTCGTAATCCACAGTGAAAATCATTACAGGGGCTACCGAATAGCAGTTTACCAATACCTGTCAGTACGGGATTACCTAAATAGCGATGGAGGAAAGGCATTGCTCCAGATTCGATTCCACCTCGGAAACGATTCCCCATCACCAAATCATAACCATTGCGTAACTTGACCAAGAAAGGATTGAGGTTACTAAAGTCATAACTATCATCCGCATCGCCCATGATGATATATTGCCCACGCGCGGCAGCAATCCCACCTTTGAGCGCACTACCGTACCCCTTGGCAGGAACATCGATTACTCTAGCGTTTAGTCTTCTAGCTATTTCTTGAGAACCATCATTACTACCGTTGTCGGCAATAATTACTTCTCCTGCCAGATCGTTCTCAGCAATAAACCACTGAGCTTTGCGGATGCAAGTTTCTAAAGTCTCTGCTTCATTTAGGCAAGGCATGATGATTGATACTTCCATCGCACTTGTCTGTTCTGTGCGCTCAAAACTTCCACTTACTGGTGTTTCTCTAGCCCTGATGTTGCCCAACATAGTTAATCCTCTCTTGATGATTACTCAAAGGTCTTAGACCTGGTTTTACGGTTATTTGCTTACAGATACTCTCTGGTTCAATGCGCTTGAATTAATAGCTAAACTGAAAAAAATAAAATATGAGATAACTAGCAACTTAGTTGAAGCAATGAACTCTAATACCTATTGACCCAACTTTGTATTCAGTAAGCTTCACAGCAATAAGCTTTGGCTTTCTTACAATCTTTTTTACAATTTCGTGGTTATTTTTAACTACATAAAAACAGCCAGCGTAATCGATTTCTTCACTTTTTGACCAGCCTGTAAGCATGATTTTTAACAACCATGAATTTTGCTTGGACGATATTGTTTTCAATAAAAATAAGTTGGAAATAGACAAGAAGAAAATACTTCAATAGTAATTAAGCTTATTTAAATAAAGTAACTAATTTGTGTAAAAGTCTGGTGAACGAAAACCTGTTTAAGAGTAGAGTGTTGGCAGGTAAACAAGTTATTTAAAATAATTATCAACAAATATAGTGCTGAACTAGCCAAAAAGCTATGATACTGAAGAGTAGCATCATAATCTCAGCTTTCTTTAGAAGCTAGTTTTTATTCCCAGGCAACTCATGCAAAAAACAATAACTTATCTGCTGATCGTCACGATCGCCAGTTTAACTTTGGTCTCCTCAGTAGTGCATCTTCTGACTGAGTCTTGGTGGTTTGAGACAGTGGGGTTGACGACGGTTTTTTGGCAGCGAATTACTTGGCAGGTGAGCATTTGGCTGGCTACATTTGCGCTCTATGGTGCTTTTTTGGGTCTTAACTACTGGTTAGCGTTGCGTCTGACGGGCGATCGCCGTTTTCGCTTTCTCGAATCGAGCGAATTTGAGCCATATACCCATAAAATTGCCAATTATCTCATCGCTATAATCATTTTTTTCACTGCTCTAAACGTAGCTAATCTGAGTGCAGCAGCCTGGGAATTATTTCCGCGATTTATTAACGCCACTGAGTTCAAACAAATTGACCCGATTTATCAACAAGATTTGGGCTTTTATATCTTTCAGTTACCTTTATTAGATAGCATCGAAAATTGGTGGCTAACTCTTTTAATTGCTGGATTAGTTTTGTCAGTCTTAGTGTATGTCTTTAAAGGTATTTTGCGTTTTGATTGGCAGTGGAAAAGTCTAGTAATTGAACAGCAATGGCAAAAATTCATTACCAAACCCATAAAAGTCCACCTTAGTTTGCTACTAGCGGCGATCGCTCTCGATATTGCCGTAGATTTTTGGTTGGAACGTTACGAACTGCTCTATTCTTCTCAGGGAGTAGTTTGGGGGGCAGACTATACCGATACCCATGCTCGTCTTTTTGCCTTCTGGGTGATGATTTTCGCTTCCATCTTGCTGGGAATCTGGCTAATTGTTGCTACCTGGTCAAATAGTTTGCTGCGTCCTGTTTATGGCATTGGCGTTTATGCCTTAATTCTGGTGCTAGTCAATGGAACTTATCCCGTGTTGCAGCAGCGTTTTATCGTCGAACCCAACGAGCTAACTAAAGAAACTCCCTATATTAAACACAACATTAAGTTTACGCGACAGGCTTACGATTTAGCCAAAATCAATAATCAAGACTATCAACTGGCTTCCTCAGCCAATGCTAATGCCGATGTCTTAACCGAAAATAAAGCTACGATCGACAACATTCGTCTTTGGGATGAGCTGCCACTGTTGAGTACTTATCGACAGCTACAAGAAATCCGCTTTTACTATCGGTTTAATGATATTGATGTCGATCGCTATACCCTCAACGGTGATTATCGTCAGGTAATGCTGTCTGCCAGAGAATTCGACTATACTCAAGTCCCCTCCTCGGCAAAAACTTGGGTCAATCAAAGACTTAAATATACTCATGGCTATGGCCTAGTCATGAATCCTGTAAACGAGGTAACAGCCGATGGTTTACCCGTACTGTTTGTCAAAAATATTCCCCCCGTATCCCAAACCGACTTAAAGATTACAGAACCAGGAATTTATTACGGTGAGTTAACCACAGACTATGTTTACACAGGGATGGATACCTATGAGTTCGACTATCCACGTGGTGATGAAAACGCTTTTACCAAATACGATGGCTTAGGAGGAGTCCCTTTAAACAACTGGTGGCGCAGATTAGCCTATGCCTATGAACAGGGTAGCCTGAAAATTTTGATTTCTAACTACTTTACCCCCAATTCCCGCATCCATTACTATCGGCAAGTTAGCGATCGCGTGCATCATGCTGCGCCTTTTCTCAAATACGACAACGATCCCTATTTAGTAGTGGTTGACGGCAGACTAAAATGGATTATTGATGCCTATACTACCAGCGATCGCTATCCCTATGCTGAAGCTGTGGCACACGAACAAGAAACCGAATTAATTACCGATCAGCGGACTAACTATATTCGTAACCCCGTCAAAGTGGTAATAGATGCCAAGGATGGCACAATGCAGTTCTATGTAGTGGATGAAAACGAGCCGATTTTAGCAACTTACCGCAAGATGTTTCCTCAATTGTTTCAAAGTACCGCCAGCATTCCGCCAGCAATTCAGGCTCACTTTCGCTACCCCCAAGATTTATTTGAAATTCAAGCCAAAATGTACTTAAGCTATCACGTAGAAGATCCTCAAGTATTCTACAACCGCGAAGACGATTGGCGATTTGCTACTGAACTTGAAGGCGATCGACAGCAACAGGTTGAACCCGATTATTTAATTATGAAGCTGCCAGGGTCAAACGTCGGCGAATTTGTCTTGATTCTGCCCTTTACTCCCGTTAATCGCGATAACATGATAGCCTGGATGGCTGCTCGTTCAGACGGTAACAATTACGGCAAACTAAGCCTCTATGAATTTCCCAAACAAGAGCTAGTTTATGGCCCATTTCAAATCGAAGCCAGAATCGATCAAGATCCAGAAATAGCCGAACAAATAACTCTTTGGAGTCAACGAGGTTCAAGGGTAATTCGCGGTGACATCCTAGTGATTCCCCTTGACGGTTCTTTGCTGTATGTCCAACCCCTCTATTTAAGCGCCGAACAGGGAGAATTGCCCGAACTTACTCGCGTGATCGTGGCTTATGACAAAGAAATAGTCATGACTCCCAGCCTAGAGCAATCCTTAGCTCAGGTATTCGATCGAGTTCCCCCTGGATTAATCGACTCCAATATTCCAGCAATTGATTCTACCTCTGGAGAATCGGCATTACAGATCTATCAGCAAGCGCAAGAGGCTTTGCAAAAAGGAGACTGGGTAAACTATGGTCGTTATCAACAGCAGTTGCAAGATATTTTGCGTGAATTAAATTAGCGTTTCCCTCGCCCATAGCTAAAAGAGAAGTTACTCAAGCAATTATTCTTTAAGATATATTTAGCGTCCATCAAATTAAGAACTCAAAATTAAAAACTAATCTATCTAACGTTTAAACCAGAAAAAAACTAGACAAAATGACTACAACTATATCAACAACAGCAACCACAGAACAGTTAAAAAGTGCGATCGCCACATACAAAGACCAAGTAGACTACCTCGAAATTCGGGTTGAGCAGAGCGAATCTACAGGGCTTTCTTTTCGCGGTAAACAGTTAGACTCCGTAGATCGTAGTTTTTCTCTGGGGGGAGGCATTCGCGCCTGTCATAAGGGTGGTTGGAGTTTTGTTACTTTCAATGGCTTACAAGAGCTTAACACCAGAATCGAAGAGGCAATTTCCCAAGCCAAGTTAGTCGGGAAGGAAGAGACGCAGCTAGCCACAGTTGAACCGATTGAAGATTATGTGCCAGAAGAAATTAAACGCGATCCGCGTACAGTGTCTCTCAAAGATAAGCGTGAACTATTAGAAGCCTATAACGAGATCTTGCTCAATTTTGACCCGCGCATTCAAACCACCATGGCAAGTATTGGCGATCGCTTTGCGACTAAAACTTTTATTAACTCTACTGGTAGCTGTATTGTCCAAGAAAGACTAGATATCAACGGACGGTTTGCGGCGATCGCTAAAGGAGAAGACGGAATTGTCCGTCAGGGTTTTGAATCGGTTCATTCGCGTAATGATTTTGATGCTTTAGTAGGCATTGAAGATCGGGTTAAAGGGGCAGCCGAAAGAGCAGTCAGACAGTTGGAAGCGAAATCTGTTAAAGGTGGTCAATATACGGTAATTCTCGATCCTTATCTCTCTGGGGTGTTTATTCACGAGGCTTTTGGACATCTATCTGAGGCGGATTTTGTCTATGAAAACCCCAAAATGCAGGAATTACTAACTTTGGGTAAACCGATGGGCATTAAACAGTTAAATGTGGTTGATGATGCCACGATGGAAAATTTGCCTGGATCGATGAAGTACGATGACGAAGGAGTCCCAGGACAACGCAAGTATTTAATTAAAAACGGTGTCTTAACTGAAAGATTACACTCCCGTGAGACAGCAGGCAAGATGACTGAAGCACCTACAGGCAATGCTAGAGCAATTCGGGCTAACTATCCTCCCATTGTCAGGATGACTAATACGGCGATCGAGCCTGGAGATACTCCCCTAGAAGAAATGTTTGCAGGGATTGAAGAAGGGGTTTATGCCGTCAGAATGCTGGGGGGACAAACCAATGGCGAAATGTTTACCTTTGCAGCAGCCGAAGGCTACATGATCCGTGATGGCAAAATTGCTGAACCAGTCAGCGATGTAACTTTATCAGGTAATGTCTTTCAAACTCTCCAGGATATAGATGCAATTAGTAGCGACACTTTATATACCAATGGTGGTTGCGGTAAAGGAGGACAAATGCCTTTACCAGTGAGCGTTGGCGGGCCTCATATTCGGATCAGAAACGTCGTAGTTGGTGGCAGATAAAACAATTTTTTAACGATTGATATTGTTTGAGAGTTGGGGACTTAGGGACTTGGGGCAATAATCATAATTAGCTCCCTACTTCCTATTTCCTATTTCCTACTTCCTATAGTAACTCTTCACCTAAAAACTCTCGAATCTCTTTGTCTCGTAATAAACAGCTATCTTCTACTTGATGACACCGATCCTGATCTCCAGACTCAGATAATACTGCGGCGACTAAGAATTTGCTTGCCGATTGAGACTGTCTTAGCTGTTTTACTTCTTGTTCTAAAGACTCAATGCGATCGACTAAAGTACGAATTACCGCTGCTTCTGAATCGGGTAGATTGCCATGTTCTAAAGGATCTACCTTGACTCCTGAACGATAAATTACTCTACCAGGTATACCAACTACCGTACAGTTGGAAGGCACGTCTCGCAACACTACCGAACCTGCACCAATACGCACATCATTACCAATCTGAATATTACCTAAAACTTTTGCCCCACCGCCAAGTACCACGTTTTCCCCCAAGGTAGGATGACGTTTTCCCGTTTCTTTTCCTGTTCCGCCTAAAGTAACTCCCTGATAGATTAAGCAGTAGTCACCAATAATTGCAGTTTCACCAATCACCACTCCCATGCCATGGTCGATAAATACCCCTTGACCAATTTGCGCCCCTGGGTGAATTTCAATGCCTGTGAAAAAACGTGCTAAATGAGAAATGAAGCGCGGAAAAAAAGGAATGCCAATTTGATAAAGCCAATGGGCAATACGATGTAAAGATAGGGCCTGTAGACCTGGATAACAAACTATCACCTCAAGCCAGTTGCGGGCTGCGGGGTCGCGTTCAAAAATGATGCGAAAGTCAGCGACTAGTGAGGAAAGCATCCTTTATTATCCCTTATTGATTAATGTTTAAGATGGACGAAACTATTTTATCTTTTTCAGGGCATTTGTGAGATCTATAATTTGGAGTAATATCACACCAAATATAAGTTGTGTTTAGTTAATTTTTGACTAATTTGTGACTCCTACTTTAATTAGAGCGTTTTTAAAACTTCTGCCTGTTGAATCAGCCATTTTTCTCCTTGACGAATTAACTGATAACGCACTAATAAGTTATCGTCATAGGATTGAGCATTATCTAGCTGACCCGATTGGTAGTGTTTGGCGATTTCTTTTACTTCTGCTTCTACCGTTGCCTTATTTTGATCGTTCGGGTCTACTTTTGCCGATCGCATGACGATCGCATGTTGATACTCTCTATAGCTGTTTTCTGCTTGATATAGTTTAGCGCTTGCCCGCCAAGTAGTTAAGAGAGGTTCTGCCAAGATAGTGTTTAACTGGTCAATTTGATGTTCCTTACCAAACGCAGCAGCTTTACTATTTAACCAATCTTCAATTGTCTGTTGGGATTGCTGAGTCAAAGTTAATTCGGGCTTAGGTTCGACTGTTACAGGTTTGGGCTTGGCCTTCTGCGGGGGAATTTCTACCGAAGCTTGATTAAGAGCGATCGCCAACTCCGCCTCACTAGCTGTTTTGGTTGGTGAAGATAGAAAAAGCTTCATCCCGCAATAGCCAATCGTGCCGATGCCTAAAATCAAGCCGATTATAAATAGCCAGCCTCGCCAAATTGTCTCAGGGCTGCGTTTTTTCTTCTTCTTACCAGCTTTTTTCTTCCTGGCTTTTGTCTGTGCCTTGCGGATGACAGATTCTGGTACAGCTCTAGTGCTTTCTGTCTCTAGAGGTAATGAAAGAGATTTTCTGGGGCTAGATTGATGATGAGTATTTTGAACTGAAATAGGGGTGGATTGAGACAGAGGCTTCACTTCTGAGGCGGTAGTAACTCGATCGCGTTCAATAGTGGCAGTAGACGAACCCTTATACTCACTGCTGTTAGCTCCTGCCATCTCTTTTTGGGCAAAAGCAACACGGGACGCACCGACGGTTGATTTCTCTTTCGAGAACATATTACGCCATAAAGACATAATGTTTAAATTTGCCTTTTCAGCTCGATCCTTACTGTTTTGCCCTGCTGCTTGCGAAGCTGATTGCTCGCCTGTAGTTTCGGCGATGGTGGGTGGTGCTAATTGTTCTAGATAAGCTTGTACTTCTCGATCGGCAAAATATTCTTTAAGGGTCAGTTCGGTAGCTAATAAATCGCTAAATTGACCCAGGACATCTTGTAATAGCCACTGTTCACCATAAAAGCACAATCCTGGTAACAAGTCAGAACTATCCAAAGCATGTTGTTGCACCTGCTCAAGTTGACTGGGATCGGGAGAATTTTCTAATTTATAAATTGCTTTTTCTGCATGTCCTAACAACAAAGCGGCGATCGCCTGTTCCCAGCTAACATCTTGTTTTTCACTCAGATAATCTAATTTTCTCTGGGCGCGCAACACCAATTCTGGTTGTTTAAGAGCAAATCCTCGTCCCAACAGGGCATAAACTGCCAAATAATTAGCGATCGCTGATTTTTCCTGACTCTCACTATCAAACAGTTCTTGTTGTTCGGCGGAAGTAAGATATGTTCTCAACTGCTGTATAAAACATAAAAACTGATCGAAGTTTAGACCAGAGCGATCTTCTCCTTTACCCTCAATCCCCTGACGCTGGAGCAACATAGACTGCAATAATTTAAACCCTTCTGTCCTAGCAGGCGACTGGGCGGGATTGCGCGAAATTAATTCTAAAACTCGGTAGGGTCGAAGTTTAGCTAAATCTTGTTCTAACTCTACCTGCAAGTGAGGAAACAAACTCTTTTGCTGGAGCAGATCGATGCCTAATGCACCCGACAGTGCTGCATTTTCATATTCCCGACGATGCCACTGCTCCCTACCTAACTCCATATAGGCCAAAGTCAAAACCAGAATTAAATCTTCTTGAGTTGTGTCGAGAGCCAGCTCATTTTCTGGTTGCTGTTTCCGCTGTTTTATTTCTCGACTGTTAAATTCATCTATCCCCAGCTTGAGAACTGTTTCATACTCCCCCAATTCTTGCAAAATTAATAAAGCCCCAACAATCTGGGTTGCCGAAATTTCAATCATCGGGTTGGCTCGATCAATACTTTCTTGTGTTACCTCCTCCGCTACACCTGCCGTTTTAGTCTCAGCTACTGATTCACTCTTCTCGATTAATTCTGGAGTTGCTAGAGGCTGCATATTTAGCAAAAACTGCGCATCGTAACTAGCTCTTTGATCCGAATTGGACAACACCTGATACGAGTATTGAATTAATTGCTGACGAGCTTCCACTGCCTCTTCGCTATATTCACGACGAGGCTTCTGTAAAAGACGATCATTACAAGCCTGCTCTAACTGTGCCAAAGTAGCTTTGACAGGAACACTGAGAATACGGTAATAGTCGAGGGGGATTCGCACGATAATAGATTCCTCTGGACGGCTTTACGTCCTGGTAAGTGACAAGTAAGTGTAAGAATAGAAAGTTCTTAGCCGAACTCTTTCATCGGGATTTCGACAATCTGGTACACTCGAAAATCCCATGTTGCGCTTTTTGCCAGCATTCTAACTCAACTTTGTTTAAACCACATAAAATAAACAGATTTATTTGAGAAAATACAGACATCTGTAAACTTTGCTAAAAAAATATGAATAAAACACAGCCAAAAATCATTGTGATTGACGATGACCCCACAGGCTCTCAAACAGTACATAGTTGCCTATTACTAATGCAGTGGGATATAGATACTCTGATGCAAGGTTTACAGGATAGCGCGCCGATTTTCTTTATCCTGAGTAACACCAGAGCAATGAATCCCGAACAAGCGATCGCCACTACCCAAGAAATCTGCCACAATCTCAAAATTGCGATCGCCAACACAGAAACTAAAGACTTTTTGGTGGTAAGTCGCTCCGATTCTACCCTACGCGGACATTATCCCGTTGAAACTGATGTCATTGCCCAAGAATTGGGTGGTTTTGACGCTCATTTTTTGACTCCAGCTTTTTTTGAAGGAGGCAGGATTACCGTCGATCAAACTCACTATCTACTCATTGATGGGGTTAAAACTCCTGTCGCCGAGACAGAATTCGCTCGCGATTCAGTGTTTAGCTATAGTCATAGCTATCTTCCCGACTACGTTGCGGAAAAAACTCAGGGTCAGATTACCCCAGAGCAAGTAGTTAAATTTTCTTTGTCTAATATTCGTACAGGTAAAATTCAGTCTCGCTTATTGGAGCTTAAGGATAATCAGTGTGTGGTGGTTGATGGCGAATGTCAAGAGGACTTTGATTTACTAGCGACGGCAATTTTACAGGCGACTGCTCAGGGCAAACGCTTTCTCTTTCGCTCCGCTGCTAGCTTGTTGACTTCTTTGGCACAGTTGGGAGAACAGCCAATTGCCGCCGAAAATATGGCACGCTACCGACCGACGGAGCAACCTGGAGTAGTTTTAGTGGGTTCTCATGTACAGAAAACCACCCAACAGCTCAATCAGTTACTCAAACAAGAGCAGGTGGTAGGAATTGAAGTTGATGTCGTGGCTTTACGCGAGCGTCCGCAAACCAAACAGGCGATTCTGGAGTCAATTTTTGCGACTATTGAAGAGGTCTTTGCTCAAAGCAAAACTCCTGTAGTTTATACCAGTAGGGCAGAATTAAGTTTTGACGATATACAACAAAGATTACAGTTTGGCGTGGCCGTTTCTGCTTTATTGATGGAAGTGGTTCAAGGTTTACCATCCGACCTGAGTTTTTTAATTAGCAAAGGGGGTATCACCTCAAATGATGTTCTCAGCGTTGGTCTAAACTTAACTCAAGCCCGACTTTTAGGACAGATTCTCCCAGGTTGTTCCGTCATTCGTACCGCACCGAATCATCCTCAGTTTCCCAATTTACCAGTGGTTTTATTTCCAGGTAATGTCGGCGAGCAAAATAGTTTAGTCGCTGTTTGGCAACGCTTAACAATTTCGTAATCTTTCATTGACAGAAACTTACGTTAGTATGTGAAGCGTGAAAACAGAAATACTTAGACAGTAGACATACGTAGATATACGGATGATCAGGATGGTTGCATGACTTTCGAGCCTACTATCTCCCTGGATAAAAATGACGATCTGACTGATTCGTCTCCTCTCGTCAATCGCTATTCTCAAATTTATTTGAAGCACGATGACGAACAAATGTTACTGGTACTACCCAGTCAAGCAGAACTTAGTGCTGATTTACCTTGGTCAGAGACTTGGCAAGAGCTAAAACATCTGTTACAAACCAAGGAGCAATCTTGGCAAGTAGGGACAAATGTGTGTTTAGTTGCTCAAGATCGGCTGCTTGATGCCAGACAATTACAAACTATTGCGGAAACTCTTAATGATGTAAAACTATCACTTTTGACAGTCAGCACTAATCGGCGACAAACGGCAGTGGCAGCAGCGACTAGCGGTTATTCCGTACAGCAACAAGCTGTTGCTCAACCTTTGATTAAACCAGCGAGTGACTCAGAAGAACTTTCTACCTTAGCAGATCCGCTGTATTTACAAAGTACCGTTCGTTCTGGAGTAGAAATACGCCATCCAGGAACTATTATCATTTTCGGCGATCTCAATCCAGGTGGAAAAGCGATCGCCGCAGGAGACATTTTGGTGTGGGGTCGTTTGCGGGGTATTGCTCACGCAGGAGCGCAAGGGAATTCTCAATGTCGAATTACGGCACTACAAATGGAATTTACCCAGTTGCGGATTGCTGACGCTGTTGCTAGAGCGCCTAAGTTAAGACCTAGGCGTTTATCCCCAGAGTTAGCCTTCATGACTACAGAGGGAATTCGTTTGGCGAAAATTTCCGAGTTTACCAAACGCTATATTTTCTCGTCGCCAAGCAAGGCATGGATCGATCAAAATCAAGCAAAATAATTACAGCTACACAAATCGTAAACAAGCAATATGAGTCGTATAATTGTTGTTACTTCAGGCAAAGGAGGAGTGGGTAAAACCACCACCACATCTAATTTAGGAGCTGCGATTGCTAAACAGAACCGTTCTGTTGCTTTGATAGATGCTGACTTTGGACTCAGAAATCTAGACCTGTTATTAGGCTTAGAAGAGAGAGTTGTCTATACTGCGATCGACGTTTTAGCTGGAGAGTGTCGTCTGGCACAAGCTCTGGTCAAAGATAAGCGCCTTAAAGGCTTAGTGTTGCTTCCGGCAGCGCAAAATCGTAATAAAGAGTCAGTTCAACCTGAACAGATGAAGAAGATCGCCACTGCCTTGGCTAAAGGCTACGATTATATTTTAATCGATTGTCCCGCAGGTATTGAATTGGGTTTTCGTAACGCCATTTCTGCTGCTGAAGAAGCCTTAATTGTTACAACTCCAGAGGTGGCAGCCGTAAGGGATGCAGATCGTGTAATCGGCTTATTGGAAGCGGAAGGGGTCAACAAAATTAACCTAATCGTTAATCGAGTTAAACCCTGGATGATTGAGGAAAATAAAATGATGAGCGTCGAAGACGTACTTGAATTATTAGGCGTGCCGTTAATTGGTGTTGTCCCTGATGATGAGAAAGTAATTGTCGCGACTAATAAGGGAGAACCTTTAGTCTTAGGAGAGTATGATTCTCTTCCTGCTCAAGCATATCTTAATATTGCTCGTCGTTTAGAAGGCGAAAAAGTACCCTTTTTGGACTTAATGGCAAATCAAGGTAATCTTTTGACTCGTTTGCGTCGGATGTTTGGTGGTTAATCAACATAACTTAGTTGAATTTTGCCAATACTTCCGTGAACAACGCTGCTTGAGTCTGTTCGTCCAATGTAGACCATGTTAAACATGATTAGAAGGTTGCTGGAAATGATTTTTCCCTGGAATAATAATACCAATAGTCGAAGTCACGCTAAAAGTCGTTTAAAACTAATTATTGCTCACGATCGCGCCAGCATTAATCCCGATATGATGGAAGCTATGCGAGAAGAAATCCTCGACGTAGTAGCACGCTATGTTGAAGTAGATCGCGATGAAATGGAATTTTCTCTTTCTAACGATCAACGCATGACTTCTTTGACGGCTAATTTACCAATTCGTCAAATTAAACGTATGGGTGAGCTTACAGAGCGGCTCAAAGAAAATAAATCCCTAGATTTACAGTATCTAGATGTTGTCGAAATCGATCAAGAAGCTGAGGCTAAACCCAAAACTCAATAAGAGTTTACAGTAAATTGTTAATTTACCTTCTGCTCGATCAACATGAGTTAGATTTTGTCTAGTAATATCTAGCTAGATAGCCAGTAATTCTCAAAGGATTTAGTGGCTACAACAATGTTGAAAATTATTATTAATACTTATATTTGGTCACTTTAAATTTGCTGAATTTACTAAATATATGTTTCCCTTAAACAATTAGCAATATAGTCTAGTGAATAACTTGATAGTTAAACAATAGATTCAGTTCGCTCTGATTTACCCTTAAGTGATTAAGGTTGATGGGGCGAATTTTTTTGATATAGCAATCCTAAATGAAATGAAAAATTTTTACTATCTACTACCTACTACCTAAAAACCAATCAATGTAGTTTCATGAATCAAATAGGACTGCTATAGCGTCTTGATTTTTAACTCGATCATTCTTTTGTCCCCACCAAATAAAAGTCAAATGATATACTAATAGATCCTCAGCAAGCTGCAAAATATTAGAATGGCGGAACAAACAGCAGGCGTTAAGATAGTTAGCGATAATCGTCAGGCTCGTTATCTTTACGAAATACAAGAAACCTACGAAGCAGGAATTGAATTATTCGGCACAGAAGTTAAATCAATTCGCGCAGGCAAAGTCAACCTTAGAGATGGCTATGCCTTTATTAAAAATGGCGAAGCTTGGTTAAGCAACGTGCATATTTCGCCCTACGAAGCAGGAGGCAGTCATTTTAATCATGAGCCTCTAAGAATTCGTAAATTGTTGCTACACCGTAAAGAAATTAACAAACTGATTGGACAGACAGAACAAAAAGGTTTAACTCTTGTTCCTCTAAAAATGTATTTTAAAGGAGGCAGAGTTAAAGTTGGAATTGGTTTGGGTAAGGGCAAGAAACTTCACGATAAGCGGGAAGCTTCTAAAAAACGTGACGATCAACGCGATATGGCAAGAGCAATGAAGCGAGAATAAGCCTCTTGTATTAATGCTGTTTGTTTAGCGATTGTTGTTTGAGACTTGGGGAATTGGGGAATTGGGGACTTGGGGCAATAATCATAATTCTCTCCCTACTTCCCTACTTCCCTACTTCCCTACTTCCCTACTTCCCTACTTCCCTACTTCCCTACTTCCCTACTTCTCTACTTCCCTATTTCCTATTTCCTATTTCCTATTTCTTACTTCCTAGATAGATCTTTTCATTAGCCTTAACCGATTTAAAAAAGTCCACAACAGGGCGAGGATAATCTACCCCTAGCTTCACTCCATAATGTACTTGTTCATCTTGAGTCAACTTATCAGGCTCACGAACTTTATCTCCAGGTAGAGAAGCTAATTCTGGTAGCCAATGTTTAATATATTGCCCTTGAGGATCGTAGTCTTTTGTTTGCTTGGCAATATTAAAATAACGAAAGCCTCGCGCATCGTTACCTACCCCCGCAGTGTAATTCCAGTTACCCCAGTTGCTACAGACATCGTAATCAATCAGCAGCGACTCAAACCATTCTGCGCCCATGCGCCAGTCGATACCCAGATTTTTAGTTAAGAAGCTAGCTACATTTTGTCTGCCACGGTTAGACATAAAACCAGTGGCTGCTATTTCTCGCATATTGGCGTCAATCAACGGATAGCCAGTTTTTCCTGCTCGCCAAAGATCGAAGCGTTGCCAATCTTGTTTCCAGGCAATTTCTACTCCCTGCATTCCCTCAATCCTAAATACCTGATTGCCATGTTTAGCCACAATAAAGCGGAAGAAGTCGCGCCAGATAAGTTCAAAGACGAGCCAGTAGGTTGAGTCGTTTTTGACTCTTTCTGTCTCATATTTAATCACCTGATCGTTAATATACCGTGGGGAAATGCAGCCTAAAGCTAGCCAAGGGGAAAACTTAGAAGAATAATTTGCCCCCAGCATCCCGTTGCGGGTTTCTTTGTAATCTTTAAGGCAATCTTGCTGCCAAAAATATTCTTGTAATCGTTTAATTGCCTCAGTTTCTCCCCCCTTAAATTTTAATACCCCCCGTCGATCCAATTCGGGAGTAGATAGACCAAAATCGATTAGGGTAGGAATTTCCCCTGGTTCAATTTCTGGTAAAGGTAGCAGTTGCTTCGGCGCAGTCAAAGACTGATTAATCTCTGACTTTTTCTCTACCTGCTTACGAAAGTTGGTATATAACTCTGGAGTTTGTTCGATCGCAAAGGGTAAATCCTCTGGTAAATATAGCGTTGCTTCCCAGTAAGAATTTACCTGAATATTTTTCGCCAAGAGAGCTTGCTTCAGCTTCTTCTCAACTTGCTTCTCTTGGCTAGTAACCTCTTGACTATAACAAACTCGATCTACTTTTAACTGCTCGGCGATCGCTGGTATAATTTTTTCAGGTAAACCGCGACGCACTACTAAATTACTACCTAATTTCTGAAACGAAGCACGCAAATCCGCCACAGATTCAATTAAAAACTGAGCGCGATAGTTACCCGTTTTGGGAAATCCAAAAGAAGTCTCGCCAAAATTGCGATCGTCAAAACAGTATACAGGAATAATCTCAGCCTGCTGCTCCACCGCTTCATCTAGCGCCAGAAGATCGTGAACTCTCAAGTCGCTGCGATACCAAATTAAAATTCTTTGAGTCATTTTATTATTTCAAACTATAAAAGTAATATAAAATGTTGTCTTAATTGGTTTTAAGAAGGAAAACATAGATGTGAATAAGCTAGAAATTTAACCATGCAGAATCTAAAAGATAAATATTACGATTTAAAAGCCTGTGTACTAAGTCAACTGAAAAGAACTCATCATGTTGCGAGTATAACAACTCCAGAATTAGCTTCTAAGCTATTATTTATCAATTGCGATAGTGTTAAATTAATGACAATTATTAAACAGATTATGTACTATAGTCCAAGTAAGTCGGTTGAATGGTACTGTGAACAAGCTGTTACTTACTTAAATCGCCAACTTTAATCAGCAGCTAGATGAATATTAAATGTATATAAATTGTTTTTTACTGATAGGATCTACAACTTAGTCTTATTCCAAAAAAAATTTGATTGGACAAAAAAACTGCTTTTTTTAGCCATAAATTTAATATCCATCGCGAGCAGTATCTGTAATTTGTTAGATGCTAATTGTATGATTTTAACCTATTCTAGTGATCGTTTTCCAGCAATAGACATAAACAACATTAAATATCAAGTTTGTAATGAAGAGTTAAACTAAAATTTTTTCCCATTCCCTAATTCTTTAACATTATTTAATTATTAAACCTAACCTAACTTATCCTGAAACATTTTAATTCTAATTATAGAATAGCTAATTTAACTGCTCTTCGTTTTAAATCATTGAACTTTAACCAATGGATTCCAGACAATATGCCCCAGCGACTCAACGTAATCGCGAGCCGATTCTCAAGATTCTCTCGGAAACTTTACCGACCAAGAGTAATGTGCTAGAAATAGCGAGTGGGACGGGAGAACATGCCATTTTCTTTGCTTCCGAGTTAAAATTATGTCGCTGGATTCCTTCTGATGTTGATTTTGGGGCGAGGGAAAGCATTCTTGCTTGGAAAAATACTTGTCTTGTGGATAATTTAGAGTTACCCTTGCTTATCGATGTAACCCAAAACGATTGGCAAAAGCAGGTGAAAAATCGCGAAATTAACGCCATCGTTAATATCAACATGATTCATATTGCTCCTTGGCAGGCTTGTTTAGGCTTAATTCAAGGGGCTGGACAAATTTTACCTGATGATGGCATTCTTTATTTCTATGGCCCATATAAGCGTAATGGAGAGCATACTGCTGCAAGCAACGCCAGTTTTGACCATTCTTTACGCGATCGCAATCCTCTTTGGGGCGTGAGAGATTTAGAGGAGGTAGTCGAAACAGCAGCAGCACAAAACTTAAAATTACAGCAAGTTATTGAAATGCCTGCTAACAATTTATCCGTTATCTTTAGTCGCTGAATATTTAGCTTATAGACCAGCATATTTTATGAAGATCAAAATTTTTCTAGCTGACGATCAATATCTAATGTTAGAAGGCATCAAAGCAATTTTAAAACATGAGCCAGAAATAGAGATCGTCGGTACAGCTCAAGATGGTCATAGTGCGGTGACTCAGGTAATCAAACTACAGCCCGACTTGGTTTTAATCGATATTGAAATGCCCAAGATGAACGGTATTGTGGCTACGAAATATATCTGCAAACACGTACCCGATACTAAAGTAATTGTGTTAAGCAGTCATAAACAACAGAGTTACATCACCGAGGCTATACGGGCAGGAGCATCAGGATACCTTTCAAAAGATAGTTTAATTCAGGATCTTAAACGGGCGATTCATTCTTTGGGTACAAACTATGCCCGCGCTGAAGGTAACTTACTCACCCAAACAGTCGAACGCAAACAAACGGTAAATATTGTTAAGTACCCCAAAAAAAGCTTGTATCTGCAAAGATACCGCAAAAGTATTTATCAACCAGCCCTAAAAAAGCAGCGCCTTCAGATCAAACAAAATAGCAATACTTTAGTTCGCAATTCAGCTAATGGTATTAGTAAAGCTAGTTTAGCTCCTATTTTTGATTTTGATTCTCTCTCAGCTCAAGAAATTCGCCTGCTCTACCGAACAAAGTCTCATAATCGCCGAGCTTACTATCAACCGCCATTTAATCGCCAACGCTATATTCAAAGAATCATTTTAATGCTGATCGCGATCGCCAGCTTCGTCATATCAGTAATTGCTTTTTAAATTTACTTAATATTTACTTTAGAGGCCACCAGTCAACTTTATCCCTAGTCGCGCCATACACTACCTTTAACCCTTCAGGATCGACCACCGTTACCAGATCGTTTTGCGCCTTATGAGGTCTTAACATTCCCGCTTTGGTTAAACCTTTAAGCACTTGCTCCACTGTACGGTTGTTTAACTGACAAGCCTTGGCAATGACTTCTACTGGCAGATCGAAAACAAACATATCTCCTTGAGGTTGATTACCTAATTCCCTTTCTTGATAAATTAAAGCCCGCAACAAAGCTGCTACTGCTTGAGGAGGATAGGTACTACAGTTAAGCAAATGATATTGAAACTTTTGCTGTAGCTCAAACATTAATCCATAACGTTGGCGAAACACTTCAGATTCCTGATGGATTAAGCTGATAGTTGCTAAAGGAATTTTAATAACGTCGGTTGTTTTATAGGCTTCTACTAGGCTAGGAAAAGCGCGTGAAAACTTTCCATAGCTCAAAGCAAGGTCTTGCATCCCAAAACAACTGTTACGGTAAGTAATGGCAATAATGCGGTCTAAGGGAGTGCTGCGGACGACAATTGGGCCACCATCAACTATTGCATAGAGATGTTCTAAGGTCGAGTCAGGCTTAAATGCTGTATAGATGGGACGGCTTGAATAAAGTTTTTCTACAACAAGCGGCTGGGAATTAAGACACTTGGCAATTAAAGCTGGGTCTAAATCTTTAAATAAAAAATTATGCTGAGTTAACGTTTCTAAACTGTCTGCTGACTCTGATTTTGGCAATTGCTGATTAGCTTTTTTCATAATTGAAATCTTATCGACCTATTAAAAGTTTAAACAACTCTGGGACAATCCTCTACTAATTCAAAATCAATTTAGATCTATTTTTAATTAAGTTTCAATCCATTTAAATATTTTTTACGCTCTACTTTGATTTAAAATACCTGATTTTGCCTAATTTTAGCTAGATTTGGACATGAGAGTAAGAAGATAAAAATCTCGTCGCATTTTTTAGCTAGTAAAATTTACTAATTTTATTTTTTCCAAGGTAGTTTAGTTCCCATTTCCGTTACTGCGGAGAAAATTAAGTAGCTGATTAAGAAGCCGACTCCGAGCAAAAAAGGGACTAGATCATTTTCCATGATTGATTAAAATTGAGACGACCAAATAATCTTACCAATCCTACTGCTGTAAATTCTGACTTAAATCATAAAAACGTAGAGTGATTTAAGGGCGATTTGGAGAGTGCGATCGCCGTATATTGAATTCAACTAATGATTACGTTTTCTATAAAAATAGTAGTCCTTGCAAATCAGGAAGCTAGTCTGATAAATATAGCTACCAAGATAAAGATATATGGCGATCGCAACTATTAACCCCGCAACTGGGGAAACTCTCAAAACTTTTACGCCTCTGAGTGATGCTGAAATAGAAACTAAGCTAGCTTTAGCACAATCTACTTTTAAGTCATATCGCCAAACAACCTTTGCTCAACGTAGCCAGTGGTTGAACCAAGCAGCAGAGATCTTAGAACAAGATACCCTTAAGTTTGCGGAGATTATGACCACAGAAATGGGTAAGACGCTCCAAAGTGCGATCGCCGAAGCGGAAAAGTGTGCTAAAGTTTGTCGTTTTTATGCCGAAAAAGCACCTGAATTTTTAGCCGATGTAGCGATCGCTAGTGATGCCAGCCACAGTTATGTAGCATATCAGCCTTTAGGTACAATTTTGGCGGTGATGCCCTGGAATTTCCCTTTCTGGCAGGTATTTCGCTTTGCTGCGCCTGCTTTGATGGCGGGGAATGTGGGGCTGCTTAAACATGCTTCTAATGTGCCTCAATGTGCGTTGGCGATCGAGTCGATTATTGCGCAAGCTGGATTTCCTCCAGGGGCATTTCAAACTTTATTAATTGGTGCGAGTCAGGTTCAATCGATCGTGGAAGACGATCGCGTCAAGGCAGCAACTTTAACTGGAAGTGAGCCAGCAGGGGCAGCATTAGCCTCGGTTGCGGGACAACAGATTAAAAAGGTCGTGTTGGAATTAGGCGGTAGCGATCCGTTTATTGTCCTGGAAAGTGCCGATATCGAGGAGGCAGTCAGCACGGCAGTTAAAGCTAGAATGCTGAATAATGGACAGTCTTGTATTGCTGCTAAACGGTTTATTGTGGCAGAAAGTATCGGCGATCGCTTTCAAGAACAACTATTAAACCAGTTTCAAGCTCTAACTATCGGCGATCCAATGCACAAAGATACCGATATTGGCCCATTAGCAACAGAAAGTATTCGCTCAGAGTTAGACCAGCAGGTTAAAGCAGCAGTGCAGCAGGGAGCCAAGATTTTAACTGGTGGAGAGCCAATTACAGATCGTCCAGGCAATTATTATCCCCCCACAATTTTGATAGATATCCCTGTGAATTCGGCGACGGCGCAAGAAGAGTTTTTTGGCCCTGTAGCATTGTTATTTCGCGTTCAAAATCTTGATCAGGCGATCGCTTTAGCCAATCATATTCCCTTTGGTTTAGGCGCTAGTGCCTGGACGAACAATCCTGAAGAAAGCCAGCGTTTAGTTAGCGAAATCGAAGCGGGAGCAGTATTTATCAACGGGATGGTTAAGTCCGATCCTCGTTTACCTTTCGGTGGAATCAAGCGCTCGGGCTATGGTCGAGAATTAAGTAGCCAGGGGATTCATGAGTTTGTCAATATTAAAACTATTTGGATTAAGTAAATAGGAAGTAGGAAATAGGAAATAGGAAGTAGGGAGATAATATCAAGTCCGCTTAAGTGCTTTTAATAAAATCTTTGCGCTTCTGCGTCTTTGCGCGAGTTTTAATTGGAATTGTTTAAACGGAGTTCATATAATATGATTATTGTCCCAAATCTTAAACAACAATCGTTAACCGAACAGCATTGGGGTGGGGGTACGATCAATTAAGCTCAATCACAACAGCACATCTGTCAGCTTGTTAATATAGTTCTGCATCTTTAAACTGCTGACTCTGCTGGATCTTCTGAGCATTTGCTGCTTCTCCACAACTACGAGGAGTTGGAAAGATTTTATCTGGATTAGCCAATCCTTTTTGGTTTAATGCCGTGCGAATATACTGCATGGTTTCGAGATCTGTAGAGTTAAACATATAGGGCATATAGCAGTTTTTATCTGCACCAATACCATGCTCTCCTGATAAACTACCTCCTGCATCGACACACAGCTTGAGGATCTCGCCACCAATTTCTTCTACCGTAGCAAATGCTCCTGGCACATCATTATCATAGAGAATCAAGGGGTGAAGATTGCCATCGCCCGCATGGAACACATTGGCGATTTTATAGCCATAGCGATCGCTTAAGGCATTGATTTCCGCTAGCACTTCTACCAGCTTGGTGCGAGGAATTACTCCATCCTGAACAAAATAATTAGGACTCATTTTTCCTGCTGCGGCAAAAGCAGCCTTTCTACCCTTCCATAGTTTGGCGCGAGTATCTAAATCATCAGCACTAGTAATCCCTGTCGCGTGATGCTGGCGACAGATCGACTCAACTTTTGCTTGATAAGCTTCTACTTCTACTTTTAAACCGTCTAATTCGACTAATAATACTGCTGCTGCTTGGCGATCGTAGCAACCTGTATTAACAATGTCTTCTACAGCATTAATACTCAAATTGTCCATAATTTCCATTCCCGCAGGAATGATGCCCGAACTAATAATTTCGGCTACCGCTGCTCCCGAATCTTCTACAGTTGGGAAGTTAGCTAATAAGACAAATACCGATTCAGGACGCTTGAGAATTCGTAGAGTAATTTCGGTGGCAATCCCCAAAGTCCCCTCAGAGCCTACAAATAGACCTGTTAAGTCGTATCCAGGCATCTCAGGTACCATACCGCCGACATCAATAATCTCGCCTTCGGTAGTGACTAGCTTGAGGCTTAAAACATGGTTGGTAGTTACACCATACTTTAGACAATGAACTCCCCCAGAGTTTTCCGCCACATTCCCGCCAATCGAACAAATAATCTGACTGGAAGGATCGGGAGCATAATAAAAACCTGCTCCACTTACCGCCTGAGTCACCCAGTTGTTAATTACTCCTGGTTGGACAGTAATACAGTGATTATCTAGGTCTTGAGCTAAGATTTGATTCATTCTCGCTGTTACAATTAGCACTCCCTCCCCATGAGGCAAAGCACCACCAGATAGACCCGTCCCTGCACCCCTAGCAACCCACGGTATATTATGGTCATGGCATATTTTAACCGCAGCAGCGACCTCTTCTGTGGTGCGGGGTAAAACCACCAAAGCGGGACGCTGACGATAGCTCGCCAAACCATCACACTCGTATGTCAGCAGTTCTTCTTTTCGCTGGATCACGCCATCCTTACCAACTATATCTTCAAGCTGTTTTACTATCGGCTGCCACTTGTCTTTCTTAGCTAGAAAAAGCTTACTTAAAACCATCGCAATTATTAAATCTGGTTATTTTCTCCCTATCGATCATGATATCTGACTTGATGAATTGAGCTAATTCAATCAAAATTTAACCAACTAAATAAATTTGCTGCTGAAAGTTGATAACTAGCTAAAGCTTCTAAAACCAACAAAATATCACGATCGGCTTTGACTACGGGTGTTACATTTGGTTCAAAAACCACCACTGATTCATCTTCAGGATCGATCAACCAGCCTAGTTTTGTACCTTGACTCAAACAAAAAGTAATTTTTCTAATCACTCGATTGGGAGATTGATTAGGAGATAATATTTCAATTGTCCAATCTGGAGCAACCTCAAACTTATTAGCAATTCTTCCACTGGTTTTTAAGGGAATATTTTGCCACTCAAACACCGCTACATCAGGAACAATAGAACTTCCTGCAAAAGTACAACGCAACTCTGGAAAGGCACAGGCTAGCTTTTGTGGTTTCCCTACTCGATTAATTTCTGTAACCAACCCAGCTTGCAAAACACTATGCTCTCCTTGTGGCATCGGCTTCTGAGATATTTCTCCTGCTAGATATTCTTGTTCTGGCTTTGTTTCGACAAGTTGCAAGAATTCTGCCAATGTCGGTTTAGATATAGTCTGATTAGGTAAATTCATTTTATTTTTGACTATACTTTCATTATCCATGATAACCATTTGAAGTAAAGCGATCGCAACTTCAACCACTTCTAATGAGGGTTTGTAATCCAAAAACAGGCTGGAAAAAACCGCGATCGCTTTTAGTTTAAGATTGAAAACAGAATCCGTGGTTCTAAATTAATCAAGTTGTTCAATTTTAGGCGTACCATCCGCTTCAATCCAGATTAATTGCTCGATGCGACAGGTTTGAGCATATTGCTTAACTGCTGCTGCTGGGCGATCGCTTAATTCTACTTCTACTTTAACGGACTTTTCTTGTCTTAGCTGGCGAGCATATTGCAGCGCTGCCGATGCTGCTGCTGGAGAGGTAGGAATAACTAAACAGTCACTACTGGGTGCTTGTTGCGGTAATTTATTGGTAGCCAATAGACAAGAGTGTAGATCTTCAATAGAGAGGTAAAAGCCAATGCCTGGAGAGGTCTTTCCTTGGGGATCGTATAGTCCGAGTAATTGATCGTAGCGTCCGCCTTCAGCTAGAACATAAGATTGATGATCTTGGAAACTAACGACCTTAAACACTATTCCCGTATAGTAATCAAAAGTTTGTAGCAGACTCAAATCTAAAGTTAGGGGGAGCGGTTTTTCTGAGCTACTGTTGAGCAATTCAATCAGGGATTTAAGATTATTTACCGTTGCTTGGGCATCAGCGTCTAAATCCAGAGTAGATATTTTATTCAGCACATCTTCTGGCTTACCTCTCAGGTCAAATAAAACTAAAGCCTGTTTTTTTAGCTCTGGGTCTAGCTCTAAACCTTCAAGGGTAATACGGTCTAGATTAGCAATACAGTTACGGACTGAGGTGCGGATTGCTGCGGGGAAAACTGCTAACAGCGATCGCGTTAATCCAGCTTCCCCCAATAAAATTGACCAATCGGGAATTTCCAAATCATGTAAACATTCTGCCAACAACAAAATTGTTTCGGCATCGGCTAAGACACCACCAGCAAATAGTAATTCGACACCTGCTTGATAAAACTCTAGCTGACGACCATGATGGCTGCCAGAGGCATTACGAAATACGTTGGCACGATAGCAAAGACGCTGCGGATCGCTATTACCAGCCATGCGTGTCACTGCTGCACGGGCGATCGAAGCAGTAAGTTCAGGTCGTAAACCTAAAGCATGTTCCCCATTGTTACGCAGTTGAATTACCTTATCTGGTCTAATTGCCCCACCTGCTGTTAGGGTATCTAGCCATTCTAGAGTAGAGGTGACAATCCGCTGATAGCCCCAGGTTTGAAACTGATGCTGAAGGCGATCGTTAATCCAACGTTTTTGCTCTACCTCTAAAGGTAATAAGTCTCTTGCTCCAGCGGGTGGTTGATAGATCATTTCTAATAAGTGTAAGAATTGCGACAAGCCAAATGAGCGAGATCTACTTGCTCGCTAGAGTACTTCCAGTGCATTCTTCTTGACAAAATGCACCAAAACTTTCGACTTAGATATTGAATGCAATATCTACTGGTGTCATCTTACTTTTTTTTCGGCCCAAAAAAACCACTAAAGAAACCACTATTCCCAGGTTTGTTATTTTTGTCAGTAGATTTACTATCACTACCAGGATGAGATGTTTTAGATTGATTGGTTGTTCTATTTAACCTATCCAGAGCTTTTTTGCTTTCCATCACAATTTCATTATGGGGTTCAGCTTGAAAAGCTTTGTCAATATGAACTTTTGCCATAGTCAACTGCTTTTTATGCAGATAAGCTCTACCCATTACGGCATGAGTAACACCATGATTAGGATTAATTCTTAAAGCATCTTTTAATTCTTGGATTGCTTGATCGAATTCTCCCTTAGAGATGTACTGTTGCGCTCGAGCGATAAAAGCATTAACTCGTGAATCTGTGGTCGGTTCTTCTACAGGGCTGGGAGCTACAGAAGACTGGGTTGGAGTTACAGAAGACTGGGTTGGAGTTACAGGAACTTGACTGGGTTGAGCTGGAGCGGGAGCTGCTGGAATACGACTACGGTTAATTCCGCGATCGCTTTTTAACATTAAGTAAACTAAATTTAGCTCACTAATGGCTTCAATTAGCTCTCCTGATTGTGACAAAGATTGATATTGCTCGGTAGTTAATTGTTTTAACAGCTTAAGATAAACTAACTCAGCACCATCTCCAGCTTTGAGCAAATCCTGAGCCAACTGGCTTTTAACTGGCAAATTATTTTTATTAGCCGCTAGTTTTTTGCCAATTTGAGTCAAAACTAATTGGTGTTCAGCAAAAGCGCTTTTGCGCGATAGTTGCTCATAAGCAGGATTAACCAATCTTGATAAAATCTGTTCTGCTGTTCTGGCTTTAGCTGGATCAGAGCGACACTTATCTGGATGTAGCTGTTGCGCTATTTTGAGATACTGTCCACGAATTTGCTTCGCTTCAGCGTCAATTGATACACCTAATATGGCGTGGTGATCGGTGATATTGAGTTTAAAAAGTCCCTGTTTAATCGCAAAAGACATATAAAAATAAAGATATAAATGAGCCAGCAGTCAAACATATCCTGGTGGAGGAAACGTCAATTTACAGTAGTTTTCGATTGAGTAGACAGATTAATTTATCGAAGTAATGGGTAATGGGTAGTAGGTAATAGATAATAGGTAATAGATAATAGGTAATGGGTTCTATTCAACTGAAATTCGCTGTAGATTGAACGCTGTCTTAATATAGTTCCCCAAAGTTCTGAGGAAATAACCACAAAGTTAATTATTCAATTCCAGAATTTAGAGCTAATTGATTTTGTATCTGTACAATTTTGTCTTCTAAAGCTGATTTCGGCAACTTATTTTGAGCAAAAAATTAGATTTTAATCATTAAGTAAGATCCCGTCTAGCTGAAGCCTTTTAATTAAAGCGATCGCTATATTCTTATTACTCGCTTGAACTACCAGTTATATTTACTTTAAGTAATAGACATCTATGCAGGGTTATTGACAGGGCTATTTTGTTCTAACTGTAGTGAACCAAGAAATAAATTTCTTGGCTTAAAATTAAAGTTCGTTTAAACGGACTTAATCTACTTAGACAGAGAATAAATTCTCTGGATATATGAGAATGAAATAGCCCTGGGGTTATTGACGATTAACTATTATAAAAAAGTTTAAAATTATTTTATTTATAATACAATTAGACAACATTAGCAAAAACTTTCTCACACCTACTTTGAGTGAATTTACTATCAATTAAATTAAATTAAATTTGTTACAGCTTATCTGATGTATTTTCGTGATTTAGATCATTATTATCGAATATTTGGGAAAGCTATACTTTAGCCGTTCTCATTATTTAGTACTTTTGTATTTAAAATTCAAAATATTTTTAGATAAATGGTAAATCAAAAAAAAGCAAGTAAAAGTAATTTGCTGTTGAGTACATTTTTTGCTTTTACATTATTAAATATTACAGACCTTCCTATTCAAGCTAATTTTTTAAATAGTCAGATTGATTTTAGTCAGCAAGTTTTAGCTAAAAGAAGCGGAGGACGTAGTGGTGGAGGCTCTTTTAGAAGCCGTTCTTCAAGTTCTAGCAATACAACTAGAAGATCTCGCTCCAGTCGAGGCAAAAATCACAATAACACAGTAATTATTCATAATAGTTCTTATCATCGTGCTTATGGTCATGGTGGAGATATTAATCTATTAGATTTACTATTTTTCTTAGTATTTTTTGGTATTTTTGGCTGCATTGCCTATACAATTTATGCTCAAAACCAAGTAAGTCGAAAAGTAAGAAAAAGAGAATCTAGAGAAGAAACAGAGCTAAAAAATCGTCAAGTTACTATTTCTAAATTACACATCGCCTTGACTGCTGAAGCCATAGCAATCTCAAAACAGTTATCTCAATTGACACTAAGTATTGATACTAATACACAACAAGGTTTAATCGAGCTTTTGCAAGAATCAATGATTATTTTGCTAAGAAATAGTGAACACTGGACTCATATTTCATCTCGTTCTTTTCCAATTAAAATGGATAAGGCTGAAGCAGCTTTTAATCGATTATCTATCGCTCAAAGAAGTAAGTTTAGCTGCGAAACAGTAAGCAATATCAATGGCAAAATTCGTGATTATACAGATGAGACTAGAAATGAATCTCACAACCAAGCAAACGATAATTTAAATTTACCTGCTTATGTCGTTGTAACTATCTTAATCGGCTCTGCTGGAGAAGAACCTCTATTCCATCGCATTCATTCTTGTGAAGAATTAAAATTAACTTTGGAAAAATTAGCTGTGATTAGTGAAGATGATTTAATGAAGTTGGAAGTACTTTGGACTCCTCAATCAGAAGACGAACCTTTAACTAATGATGAATTTATTCTGGAACATCCCGATATGATTCAGTTAGGATAGAACGATTTTATCCACGTGAATTCGATGAAATTAAAAAAGGGCAGGAGGCAGGGTAGAAATTCTCACCCGCGATCGCATTAATCTCCTATTTACCGAGGACTTTGTTTGGCGTGTGTCTACTCCCTATTTAATGATTGAATTTCTTTTTCAGCTTCAGCTTTTAGAGACAATTCTATCTTGTTTGGATTATTTTTATTCTTAGTTAATTCAATAACTTTTTGGAAGTTACGTATTGCTTGGTCTTTACTACCTTTGTTTTTATAAGCATCACCTAGCTTTTTATAAGCATCGGTATCTTTGGGGTTTAATTTGATAGCTGAACTGTAATCAGCAATGGCAAAGTCATATTCTCCTTTTTCAGAGTAAGCATCGCCGCGATTGTTATAAGCATAGGTATATTTAGGGTCTAATTTGATAGCTGCACTGTAATCAGCAATGGCAAAGTCATATTCTTCTTTTTCGTAGTAAGCACGTCCACGAAGATTGTAAGCAAAAGTAGATTTAGAATCTAATTTGATAGCTGCACTGTAATCAGCAATGGCAAAGTCATATTCTCCTTTTCCATAGTAAGCATAGCCGCGACCGATGTAAGCATAGGTAAATTTAGAATCTAATTTGATAGCTGAACTGTAATCAGCAATGGCTTGGTCATTTTCTCCTTTTCTAGAGTAAGCAAGTCCACGAAGATTGTAAGCATAGGTAAATTTAGAATCTAATTTGATAGCTGAACTATAATCAGCAATGGCCAGGTCATTTTCTCCTTTCGCTGTGTAAGCACGTCCGCGATTGTTGTAAGCATAGGTAAATTTAGAGTCTAATTTAATAGCTGAATTGTAATCAGCAATAGCCAGGTCATATTCTCCTTTTTCGTAATAAGCATAACCGCGACCGTTGTAAGCATAGGCATATTTAGGATCTAATTTAATAGCTGAACTGTAATCAGCAATGGCTTGGTCATATTCTCCTTGTTCGTAGCAAACATCGCCGAGACCTTTATAAGCAAGGGTATATTTAGGATCTAATTTAATAGATAACTTAAAAAAACTAAATATATTAATATTCTGAATTTGGCTAAGATTATCTCCAGCTTGCCCAATCTGTGATTTCCTAAATAAGGAATTATCACTCTCGAAATTTTGCTGAGAATTTGGTTGTTGATTCATAAGTTATTAACCAAACTATTACCTAAGTTTTATTTACCTAATTTGATCTATAATAGGTTTTATTATTTCTACTATGCAATTAGGTTATTTGAAAGTTAAATGAAACTTCTTGCGGCAATTCCTAACCAAGGAACTAATTGTTTAGCAATTGGTTCTAACTTCTGCCAAAGCCCTTGACCTACACCCAAAGTTTCGTTCGCTTCTTTCAAAACTTGAGTGGCTTTTTGTAAACTTTTTGCAGCAATATTTTTGTCTGGTTCTTTTTCTTGAACTGCATCCTTGGCATAATCTATATGTTTCAGAGCTTGTTTCTTTTGATTATCAGGTAAATCTGAATGGCTAAATAAAGATTCAATTTTTTCTATTAGTTCAACAACCTCTGTGAGAGATAATTGTTTCTCCACACTCTCTTGATTATTGTACTGATTTTGTTTCAGGTTCCCGCCTGCTTGTCCTATTTGTCCTGAATAACTACCACCATTAAAAACAATTGATTGTGAAGGTTTTTCTGGTGTAATAGCCTGAATTGATTCGTTTTCAACTTCTGATTGTTTGCGTTCTTTTATACTGTCTTCAATAGGAAAAGAAGACCTCCGCCTTGCTTTTAGCTGTGGGGTTGAATGTTCTGGAATACCCTGCAAGTCAATAGAAGCACAGCCAACTTCAAAACATTCTTCATAGGATCTGCCAGCAAACAGCCCATCATAAAATCCAATAGCAAACTCAATGGCTGCGACATCCCCAATTGCCCGATTCATGCCCACTACATAATCAATATGTTGATGAATTGCTTCAGCTTGGGCTTGTGAATAACAGGCATTCAGTAAAACACACTCTATTGAACTCTGAAACAAACCAAATAACCTTGCTAAAGATTCTGTACTTACTAGTTGTATTTCCCCAGAATTATTTTCCAAGGCTAAACCATTAGTGCCAGAACCATGCCCCGAAAAATGAACAATAGTTGGTTGATACTCTAATAAAGCACGACGCAGATCTTCAACTCGCACTGCCAAGAGCGTAACAGTTTGAAACTGTTCTCTATTTTGGGATTGTTTTAGAGCTGCCTGAATTTCTCGCATCTCTTCATCTAGGCGCAGCTTATCTGTATTTTTTGGATTGGCTGAGATAATTAAAATTTTCTTCATGTGCCATCTCTCTACAGGATATTGATATAGCAAGACTCATACTGACATTTTATGACAAAGTTGAGAAGCTAATGCAGACAGCGATCGCGATTGGCGATTTGGAGTTAATGTTAGTTGGTTATTACTGCCATTTTTTTAATGCAGGAGTTTCACCCAGAGCTTTACTCAATTCAGTATGAATCAAGCTGTTGGTTGCCAAGATCCGACCAGAAGCAATATCTAGAGGACTGCCATCATATGCAGTTACCTTGCCTCCCGCTTCTCTTAAGATGACGATTCCTGCTGCCATATCCCAGGGTTGAATTCCTCGTTCCCAATAGCCGTCTAGTCTACCGCAGGCTACTCCAGCCAGATCCATCGAAGCGCATCCTAAGCGACGCACTCCTTGAGTTAAATGAGTTAGATGACAGAATTCTGCATAATTATTGTCGTTGGTTTCCCGTCGATCGTAGGCAAAACCAGTAATTAAGAGGCTTTTGCTCAATTCTTTAGTTGCTGAAACTCTAATCGGACGACGATTACAGGTTGCGCCTAACCCTGTTGCTGCTTGAAATAGCTCATCACTGAAAGGATTATATACAGCACCCACCGCAGGAACACCATTAATCATCAAGCCGACAGAGGTTGCCACTAAAGGTAAGCCATGAGCATAGTTAGTTGTACCGTCCAAAGGATCGATCGCCCAAAGATATTCACTATCAGCATTACCTAATGCTCCCGACTCTTCTGCTAAGATTTGATGCTCGGGAAGATGACGCTTTAAAACTTTGAGGACTTCTGCTTCTGCTAGCTTGTCCGCTTCTGTTACTAAATCCCCAGGACGACCTTTTTCTTGAATATCATTTAATTTGCCCCAACGTTCTTTTAATACTGCTCCCGCAGCCAATACTGAGGCGGTGGCGACATCGAGAAAAATCTGTAGTTGTTCGGAGGTAGGTTGAGTCATTTAATTAGTTGAGGATTCATTGAACGAAATTGACTAGGAGTGTAGCGCATTGCCAGCTTTGGATTCCAAATTCCGTAACCCATTAAGCGGGCATATTCTTGAGACTCCATAAGCAGCTTACTATATGAATGGGGATCTCTATCGTTTACCAGCACACATCCTGATTTAAGTAACTCTTGACTAATTAAAGTTTTATCCTGCCAAAGATGTCCTAGAAGACGATTATAGCGATCGCGGGTTAGATTTTCTGCCTCAATTTTGATCGGCTTGCTCATGACTAATTCTGTTAGCTTTTGCTTGGCTGTTTCTCCCCAAGGAGACTGTCGCCAGTCGGGAGCATCAATCCCTGCAATTCTCACTTTGACCACCTTAGATGTACCTGTCAAGATTACTTCCACTGCTTGACCACTAACTACTCGCGTTACTTCTCCTAAATACAAGTTCTTTGGCTCAGGTGGCTTCTTGCATCCAAATAACAGGATTAAACAGCAGCAGATAATAATAGTTTTAATCTTCATTATTTATTGGATTTCTTATACCATTTCTTCTTAAGGTTGCACTTAATATTTTGATTGTAGGTCTCGCGCAAAGACGCAAAGACGCAAAGGGATCAAATCTGATTTAATGCATTTTCATATAGAATTGGTATTACATTAATAGCAGATTAATGTTTTTACCTTTAACCTTTCCACTAAACTAAGCGGTGCAAGCCCTTTTCCCTCGTAACAAGGTATTTAGTTATGATTCTTGCAAGAAGTCTATTTATTACTATCTGCCGTTAACTTCAAATTAATAATTGAAAGTCCTAAAATACCTAAAAATAAAACTAAGCCAATGGTGCAAGCATAGCTAATATCTAAATCTTGAAATGCTCGTTCATAAAGATAATAAACAACGGTTTTAGAGCTATTTCCTGGGCCTCCTTGAGTCATAATAAATATTTCTTCAAAGACTTTAGTTGCTGAGATGGCAGAGATTACACCAACTAAAAATAAATAGGGACGCATTAAGGGAAGAGTAATATCTAAATGCTTTTGCCAGCCATCTGAACCATCGATCGCCGCCGCTTCATAAAGTTCGGGAGAAATTGACTGTAAGCCAGCTAGATAAATTACCATATAATATCCCAAGCCTTTCCAGATCGTAACCAGCATCACACTCCAAAGAGCTAGTTGAGGATCGGTTAACCAGGGTATACCTTCTGTAAATCCTAATTGTTTAAGAAATTGATTTAATAAACCATTTTGAGTATAAAAAGCTTTCCAAGCGATTCCTGCCACCACCATAGAAATTACGACAGGGGTATAAAAAGCGGTGCGAAACCAATTAATCCCACGCAGTTTTTGATTAACTAGAATTGCCAAGCCTAAAGGCAAGATAATTAAAATTGGCACTACGCCAATTAAATACAGCAGGGTATTTTTAATCGTTTGCCAGAAAACCTCGTCTTGCCAAAGCCGTTGAAAATTAGCAATGCCGATCCACTCTGGAGGTTGAGTTATATCGTATTCATAGCGCGTAAAACTGAGGGCAAATGCCTGAATTGCGGGGAAGAATACTGTTAACCCAAGTAAGGCGATCGCGGGGAACAAAAATAGATAAGGAGTTAGCTTTTGTTGATTAATTAATGATTTTTGATAATTCATACGCCTAATGTGAATTGAAAATCGTAGTGATTCATTTTTAGCTATAAGCTATAAGCCATAGGCTTTTCAGGTTTTTAGATTTTTAGATTTTCTAGCAGCGTATTATATAAGTTCCACGAACAGCATCAGTATTTTCATGATTATTGGGTTCTAGATTAGATCTACGTATTGATAGCTAAGAGCTAAGAGCTAATAGCTAATAGCTAGTTCATATAATAGGCAATCTTTTAGCGATCGGCATCCGCCAGCCAGTACCAAAGGCGCGATCGGTGATCTTAATGCCTGGTGGTGCTTGACGGCGTTTAAATTCAGCACGGGTAACTAACGCCCTTACTTTACTCACTATTTCTGGATCGTGTCCACCTGCTACTATTTCTGCTGAGGATTGATGCTGGCAGATCATGCGTTCTAGAATATCATCTAAGATTTCATAGTCGGGCAAGGAGTCGGCATCTTTTTGATCTGGTTTTAATTCGGCACTAGGAGGTTTAGTAATAATATTGCTAGGGATGACTTCCTGTTCACGGTTCAACCAGCGACACAGTTCAAATACTCTGGTTTTTGGCACATCAGCAATTACTGCTAACCCGCCATTCATATCGCCGTAGAGAGTACAGTAACCAACCGCCATCTCTGATTTATTACCCGTAGAGAGCAAAAGATAACCAAACTTATTGGCGATCGCCATTAATAAATTACCCCGAATCCGCGACTGGATATTCTCTTCGGCAATCCCGAATTCTGTTCCAGTAAACATCGGCTCAAGTAGGCGATCGTAAGCCTCCATTGCTGCTTTAATTTCCAGTTTCTGCCTTCTTATTCTCAAATTATTCACTAGATCCACTGCATCACTGATAGAATGCTCGGAACTATAGGGAGATGGCATCAATACCCCTAATACATTCTCTGCACCTAAAGCCTCAGAGGCGATCGCTGCTACTAAAGCCGAATCGATTCCACCACTCAAGCCTAAGATCGCCTGGCGGAAACCACACTTCCTGGCGTAGTCTTTAACTCCTAATACTAAGGCGCTAAATATTTCTGCATTTTCTGATTCTGTTTCCCCTGTCTTAAAAGTAGCAGGATCATAGGAGTTGGAAATTAACGCAGCCAATTCCACTATAATTAAATCCGTATCAAAACCTTGAGCGCGATCGACTATTTCCCCTGCACGATTCAACGCCACGCTGTTACCGTCAAATACCAGATCATCATTTCCCCCCACCTGATTGACATATAAAATTGGCGTTTGATAAGCAGTTGCTGCATGGTGCAATATCGCTTCCCTTAGTTGCTGCTTACCTACCGTGTAGGGAGAAGCCGACAGATTAACAATTACATCTACGCCTAATTGTGCCAACTCTTCAATCGGGTTAACTTCATAGCTGCGTTTACCCCAAAAGCGCTCATCATTCCATAAATCTTCGCAGATACTTACCCCAAACTTTGTGCCATCGAGGGTGAAATAATTAGCCTCATATCCAGGTTCAAAATAACGATCCTCATCAAATACATCATAAGTGGGCAATAAGCGCTTATGAAAGACTTGTTTAATACCTCCATCTAATAGCGCCATGCTGTTATACAACGGTTTTTGTCCTTTAGAAGCTGCATGAGGATTAATTTCTACTGTACCGATCAACACCGCCATGTTTTCAGGGAGCAGATTGGCGATCGCTTTTAACTCTTGAGCGATCGACTCAACAAAACCAGGATCGAGTAATAGATCTCTAGGAGGATAGCCACAAAGAGATAGTTCAGGGGTTAGTAATAAACGGATATTTTGTTCCGCTGCCTCTCTAGCAGCAGCAAGTATCTCCTGGGCATTATTAGTAATGTCGCCGATAGTGGGATTTAGTTGTGCGATCGCTATCTTCATGGTGAATATTTTCTAGAATAGAATAGTTATATTAGTGATGAATTATTGATTGTATTTATAAATAAAAAAGATTCAATAAAGTTAAAATTATCTTAATTTTAAATAAATAGTAAAGGTTGATCTTTCAAGGGTAAAAAAGCCTCTGAATCAAACTTATATAAACTTGCGGGACGACCAGCACCTCGACATACTTTCTTTCCTGTATCTGATAAAAATCCTAGCTTTAATAAGCGAGAGCGAAAATTAGAATAGTCAGCAAAATGTTCACCTAAAATTGTGCAGTAAAGTTGATAAACTTCGTTTAAAGTAAATTCTGTTGGTAAAACATCAAAAGCAATTGGACTATATTGAAGTTTATTTTTTAAACGATTCCAGCCATAATTGAGAATATTATCGTGGTCAAAAGCTAGTGAGGGAATTTCATTTACTTTATGCCAAGAAATGTCATAATTATTTTTATTAATTATTTTTGCTGCTTCATATCTAACTAAAGCAAAGTAACTAACAGATAAATATCTAACTCCAAAACTATCTGGATTTTCGCGAGGATCTCTACCAGGATCGCCAAAAGAATATAGCTGTTCTAAATATAGATTATCTACCTGAATTTTTTCGGCTAAAGTTCGATAAGCAGCATCAGTAAGTGATTCTCCTTGACGTACTAAAGTTCCTGGCAAACTCCAATAATGATTAAAAGGATCTTCATCTCTTTTTCGCAATAAAACTAGTACACGATTATAAGTAGTATCTACCGAAAAGATCACGTTATCCACACCAACTTTAAAATCAGCTAGCTTTTCTAATTTACTATTATTTTTTGCTATAGTCTTAGAATCAATTTTCATCTTAATTTTAAAAGAAGTTAAAATAATTTAATTATTTGAAGTAACAATAAATTAAATATACAAGTTGAACATAACCAACAAAATAAAGTTTTATAACCTCTTAATCACTGCTAATTTGAATCATAGATTTTAATAAAATTAGGACATCTTTAAAATACTACTTCCTAAGTAACAATTAAACCCAGCACCAGCCAACAAATAGAATTCATGGAGTATGAAGCTCTCTCAAAACGGTTTTTAGCTCCTAAATTCAATCTAGAAATAGGCTGGCTAGGTTTATTTTAAAGCTACGAGATTGTCGGAATCTAGAGGAGAATTACGAGCTGATAGGGTTCAAGCACTAACTTCTGGATAGCTGAAATTGTCTTACCAGAGACAAGATCGGTAAATATTTTACGCATTCCGAGTAATCTTAATTGTTTAGCCATAATTTCCTGTTCGAGATCGCTAAAGTTAGCCAACACGAGAACATTTTGTTCCTGTTGAGAACGAAAATAACCAAAGATGCAGTCATTACCTGTATCAATAATTTCAGTTTCTCCACGACTAAAAGCTCGATTTTGCTGGCGAATTTGAATTAACTTGAGCAATCCCAGATAAATTTTTCCTGGAACAGTAGAGCTATCTTTCCTCTTTAATGCACGTTCATCATTAAATGCCGAACGGTGAACCCAGCGACTGTCTCCGTCTTTTTCTGGCGAATTGGTATAAGTGTAGTCGTTTAAAGTCCCGATTTCGTCTCCTAAATAGATCAGGGGAATACCACCGATGGTTAAAATAACTCCGTGTAACAAGAGGATACGTCGTACTGCTAGATCGATCTCTAGACGATGATTTTCATCCGTTAATTTCTCTAGACCACACAAGGATGCAGTAGTACCCGCAATTCTGGCTTCTCCAGTTTCCAACTTTTCTTGAAAGGGTAAACCTTTGGCAAAACTGCCTGCAAATCGACCAGTAAAAAATTCGGTTAGAAACTTTCGATGATCGTAAGGATTAATTTGCAAGTCTCGCATATCATCGTCAGCAATTGCCCAACCAATATCATCGTGGCAGCGAATATAGTTGACCCAAGCACAGTCTTGAGGGATTGTAAACCGCTTGGACATTCCATGACGTAGTAGCCGAATATTTCTCACAGCTAAGGCATCCCATAGCAGTGCCATCAACTGTGGATTATAAGACAAGGGACATTCTTCTTGACTGATATAGCGGGTTACTTCGTCAGGATGAACGATCGCTTCCGACTTAAACGCCATCGCTGGAGCAGCGATCTTAACAATTGTATTAAACGCCTGAATGAGTAAATGCGCTTCGGGCAAATTTTCACAACTTGTGCCTAATTTTTTCCAGAGAAATGCTACTGCATCTAGACGTAAGACTTCCACGCCAATGTTCGCCAGAAACAACATTTCTTCCACCATCCCGCTAAAAACTACGGGATTTTCATAGTTTAAATCCCACTGATAGTTACAAAAAGTTGTCCAAACCCATTTACGAATCTTATTTTTGTAGGTAAAGCAACCTGGACGTTCATCAGGAAAGACTGAATTAACCGTTTTTTCAAAAGCATTAGGCTGTTCTCGATTTGGATACATCCGATAATACTCTTGATATTCTTCATTTCCTGCTAAGGCTCGTTTTGCCCACTCATGTTCGTCTGAAGTATGATTAAATACAAAATCAAGTACTAAACTAATACCATGCTGTCTTAATTCTGTAGCTAAGAGTGATAACTCTTCCATCGTACCCAAAGCGGGATTGACCTCTTGATAGCTACTAACGGCATAACCACCGTCATTATCGCCTTCAGGACATTTAAATAAAGGCATCAAATGCAGATAGGTAATACCCAACTCAGTTAAATAAGGAATGCGATCGCGAATTCCTTGGAGGTTACCAGCAAACAAATCGACATAGCACATTACCCCTACCATTCGATTTGATTGATACCACTGAGGATCTGCTTGACGCATTACGTCTAAAGCCTTGAGGTCATCAGATCTGGCTAACCACATCGAAGTAGCCGAAGCCAAAATATTTTCTAGATGGTAAAAGAAATCGTACTGATTGCCATAAAGTTGATACAGCAGTTGAAACAAGCGGGGGAAATGAGTATTAATGCGTTCTAGATAACCCTGCCATTCTACTGTATCAACGTGGTCGCAAAAACGTTCTTCTAGTCTAGGTAACAAACGCGACAACGAAGTAGCACTCCGCTTTTTCCAAGAATCAACTTGACCCATAGATATAATAACAATCCTCTTTATCAATCAAATACTTATATTGTCAGCTTTTTATGCAGAATGGTAATTACCTGGTCAAATATTCATAGATAATTAAGCATCTATCGCCAAAATATAGAGCGATCGCCATAGTTATAAAGATATTTTCTCATTTAATTCTCAATTGAAGTCAAAAGCTTAAAGCCTAGAGCCTCAAGAATCAAGATATAATCTACTTAGAGTAGCTATTTAGAAACTGTTTAACAACATTATCTTATGAGTAATAATCCTGTGACCAACGCCTTCTTTTTTGGCAGAGCATTAGCTGAAATTATGAGCGAAAAGCTTGAAGAATCTTTTACCAGTACAATGAGCGATCTGGGTAAATTTGATGCCGAACAACGCGAAAATTTACGGCAGTTTATGGAAGAAGTACAGCTAAGAGCAGAACGCGCATCAGGCACAACTGTTTATCCTAACAGCAGTAATAATGGCAGTCGTACAACTAGTTCCTATCGAGGGGTCAACATTGATACTAGCAGCACTAACTCTGAAGATCTCCAGACGATGCTGGATCAGCTTAGAGCTGAAATTGCTACATTGAGGACAGAATTAAAGAAATATCGTAATTAGTAAATTAGTAGGGGTTGAGTTGAGGTAACTTTTAACGAACGGTTAGAGAGTAAAAACATTTTGAACACTGCGACTGAAATCATTACCTATCCCGTTGTCGAAACCTTTCATTCTTTGCAAGGAGAGGGTTATTGGACAGGAGTGAACGCCTTTTTTATTCGTTTAGGCGGATGCGATGTTCATTGTCCTTGGTGCGACACCAAACACTCCTGGAATCCTCAACGTCATCCCCAGCAGTCGGCACAAGATTTGACCCTCATAGCTCAATCAGTTAATCCAGCGATCGTGATTATTACTGGCGGAGAGCCGTTGATGCACGATTTGTTTCCTTTAACTACAGCTCTAAAAAATGCAAGATTGCAGGTTCATTTAGAAACTTCTGGCGCTCATCCTTTGACGGGAGATTTTGATTGGATTACCTTTTCTCCTAAGCAGTTTAAAGCGCCTCATCCGAGCATTTACGATCGCGCTAGTGAATTAAAAGTCGTGGTCACTGGCGAATATGATTTAAAATGGGCAGAACAACAGGCGCGTTTAGTCCCTAAATCTACCTTGTGTTACCTACAGCCTGAATGGAACTCTCCTGAGAGTAAAAGTTTGATTTTTGACTATATTTTGCAACATCCTCAGTGGCGTATTAGCCTGCAAACACATAAACTATTGGATATTCAGTAGCGAGTCTCCTGAAGCGGGAGCGAAATAGCGAGTATTATAGCCGTACAAAATTAGTTGAGGACAATTAAGGTGATTGGCTCGAAGGTAGTGGGTAGTCCTAGTAGTGGGTAGTCCTAAAGGACGACGCGTAGCTAGTCCTAAAGGATAAGCTTCGCAAATGCTTTAGCATAAGCTTCGTGACCGTAGGGAATCCTTTAGGGCAAATAGGTAGTGGGTATCAATAAATGAAACGTCCTAACTTTATCTAGTATTGCTTAAGGAAATAAGCTTAACTTACAGCGAATTTCAGTTGGATAGAACCCATTACCCATTACCCATTACCCATTACTTCGATAAATTAATGTGTCTACTCAATTGAAAACTGCTGTAAGCTTATTTTTGGCATTTTGTCACTCTGAATCAAATTAAATCGTTAAAAAGTGGACGAATCTCAATTTTTGCCTTACAAAACAGAGAGAAACAAATATTTGACTGTTTGCTGATTATCTGATTGTTGCTTTTAGATAATTTTCAGGCTGGGATAATCACACATCGCCTACTTAAATTACTCGTTTTATTGTTGCAAAATTATCCAAGCTTATGATTGTCTCGAAACTTTGTGTTTATCCTCTTAAATCTGCTCAAGGAATTGAGCTACAACAGGTGCAGGTAGAAACTAAAGGATTTGTTGGCGATCGCGAAATGATGCTTGTTGCGGGAAATGGTAGGTTTATCACTCAAAGACAGTTTCCTCAGTTGGCGAAGATCCAAGTCACAATTGTCGAACAAAGTATCACTTTACAGGTAATAGATCATACTTTTCCGTCGATTACTTTTATTTCTCCTTTAGATGGTGCGTTAATCGAAGTAGAAATCTGGCGCGATCGCTTTTTGGCGATCGATCAGGGAAATGAAGTAGCTCAGTGGTTTCATCAGTTTTTAAATCTGCCAGGGGATAAAGTTTGTCGTTTAGTTAAACAGTCTTCAGCACATAGTCGCTTATTAGAGAAGAAATATCCTAGCGAAGAGGATCGGCTGTTGAGTTTGGCAGATAATTATCCTGTGATGCTGACAGCTACCGCTTCTTTAATGGAACTCAACCAAAGAATTATTGAAATTCATCAACAGCGTAGTCAAGCAATATCCATGAAACGTTTTCGTCCTAATATAGTTATAGAAACTATTGAGCCATTTATTGAAGACTCCTGGAGATTAATTCAAATTGGCGAGATTCAGTTTGGGCTGCTAAAACCTTGTAGTCGCTGTATCATCACCACGATCGATCAAAATAACGGTGCGAAAAATAGCTTAAAAGAACCATTAAATACCCTCGGAACTTTTCGCCAATTAAGCGAGCAGGGAGTTATGTTTGGCGTTAATCTGATTCCTCAGAATGAAGGTATGATCCGAGTAGGCGATCGCCTAGAAGTTTTAGAAACTAGATGATAATTATATTAATCTGAATGCATCTAAACGCAATAGTATTAATGATTCTCTTTAAAAGAATTATATTGTTCTTGATTAATTCTACCCGCCTCATAGAGAGTGTCGGTAATTTCGGAAATACTCAATACAGAATGAGCGCGATAGCCATTGTCTCTTAATCTGTCTTTGACACCTCCTTCATGGTCGATAAATACTACAATATCCTCGATCTTTAAACCCGCAGATTTTAGTTTTTCTGCCCCTTCCATGACGCTTTTGCCACTAATTAGGATATCGTCGATTACCACTACTTTTTCGCCTGGGTGAAAATTCCCCTCAATTAAACGCCTAGTACCGTGTGCCTTAACCTCCTTGCGGGGAAAAATCATTGGACGTTGAAGATTTAAAGCTAATCCTGTCGCCGTGGGTAATGCACCATAAGGAATACCAGCAATGCGATCAAATTCTAGCTGCCGTACGATATCACCATAGGCATCCAACACCTGATTAAATAGATGGGGATTAGAAATAATTTTGCGCAGATCGATGTAGTAAGAAAAGGTTGCCCCCGATGCTTGAACATACTCGCCAAAAAGCAAACAACCAATATCAAACAGTTCGAGAATTAAAGCTTGATAGGGGTGAAAAGTGAGTAAGCAAACATCAGGAGTCCAAAGATCGCAGCTTGCAGCCTGATTGGTTTTTGCTACGCGATAGGTATTGAGCTTTTGATTGAGATGAGCCACTTCTGACGCTAGATGATTGCTCGCTAAAAAATCTTGGGGAATGGGAATCAACAACCCTTCTCCCATGCTGTTTAAACCGATATTAATTAACGCTTCTAAATTATTTTTTTTACTCCACAGACTACGTAGCAAAATTGTTCTTTCAGGAGCGATCGCTCTAATTTTACCTAATACTTCAGTGTTAGTTGTCCCCACCTCTAAATATAGCTGTTCGGGAGTTGCCCAGGATTGCGCTTCTTGAACTACCTGGAGATAAAATGGCTGCTCGAAACTAGGATATCTCTGCAAAGTCTCCGCTTTGGGATTGGAAGTATGAGCCAGAATAAACACTGCTTTGTCGGTATAAACCAAAAATGGCGCTGCATGATCTTGTCCAGCGAAAGGAGTTAGAGTAACAGCATCAACCTGCCACTGTTCAAAGATCGCTTTAGCAAAGACAGTACTGGTATTAAGATCGCTGTGTTTGGCATCCAAAATTACGGGTAGAGACTTGGGTATCGCTGCCAAAATTCGTGCTAATAACTGCAATCCTGCCATACCTAATGCTTCATAGAACCCCAAAGTTGGCTTGTAGGCACAGACGCGATCGCTTGTTGATTCAATCACCCACAATAACCAGGTTTCCAAATCTTTCAGCAGATCCTGACTCTGAAAATACTCTGATGGCATCATTTCAGGATTAGGATCGAGTCCGACGATCAACAGGCTGTTGTTAGTGGCGATCGCCTGATGGAGTTTTGCTGTAAAATTCATAGTGAATTAAAAAAAGACAGTAAGCCAAATACAAGGAGGTTCAGTACTGGTATACTCAACTCGATGTTTTTGGTGAGCAGGTATTAAAAGATAATCCCCTGTCTTCAGGTTAATACGAGAATTATCCTCATAGCTTAACTCTCCTGACCCCTGAAGCACAATTAACCATTCATTTTGCTTTTGATCGTACCATTCCCCTGCTGGTGTTACTTGCCCTGTAGAAATGATCCTTTTGATAGCAATCTGGTCATGATCCAACAGAGTCTCGAACAATTCCTCTGATGGCAGTTGGTTGGGAAACTCAAATATATTTTCGATATTTTCTGGTTTATCTTTCATGATCGCCAAATTTAATGCTTGTCCAACAGCAAAGCGCTGTTGATTTACCGCCGTTGAAACCATTGCACTGCTGCTTCTAATGCTAAATCGATATTGGATTGGGGCAATCCTAATTCGCGAACAGCTTTACTCGGATCGTAAAACATCTTTTGCTGAGACATGCGCACCCCGTCTAAAGCAACTGTGGGCTGTCTACCAAATTTAGCTAGAACATTTTCTTCTAACCAGGCAACGCCATAGGGAAGCCAATAGGGAATAGTATATTTTGGCGCTGGTAAGCCTGTAATTTGCTCTAATTTACCGAGTAATTGTTTAAAAGTAAGATTTTGATTGCCTAAAATATAGCGATCGCCAGTATTGCCCTTTGCTAAGGCTAAAATATGCCCCTGGGCTACATCTTGAACATCAACTAAGTTTAGTCCTGTATCAAGGTAAAAAGGCATCTTACGTTGCAGAAAACGGACAATAATTTCTCCTGTGGGGGTGGGCTTTAAATCAAACGCACCAATGGGAGTGCTGGGATTGACAATCACAATATCTTGTCCTTGCTGTACGGCTTGAACCGCCTCTTGTTCAGCGTAGTATTTAGATTTTTTATAATCTCCTACTAATTTCTCTACAGGGCTTTGATAAGTTTCATCGGCTATACCATCTTGTTTAACACCAATGGCAGCTACGGAACTAGTATAAACAGTGCGTTCAATCCCTGCTTGACGGGCGCATTTTAAGATATTGCGCGTACCTAAAACATTACTGTGGTAGAGTAAATCGCGATCGCTTTGCCAGAGGGAATATTGCGCTGCGACGTGAAACAATACCTGACAGCCAGATATTAGCTGAGATAGATTGCTGCTGTTTAAATCTCCTGTAACAATTTCGAGATCCAAAGACTGGAGATTATCCAGACAACTACCGTTACGAACTAAAGCCCGAACCTCGTATCCCTGTTGCAGTAAAAGCCTAATTAAATTTGCCCCAACAAAACCCGTCCCACCAGTAACAAAAGCTTTCATTGTTAATTAATCATATTTGAGGATAGAAAATTAGGGGCTTGGGGGCTTAGGGGTTTGGGGAATCACTGAGACATTAACTTCATACTACTGATTTTCTATTTCCCTAACTTTCTCCCATCGCAATTAATAACGACTAGCTAGTTCACCCCAGCTTTTTGTTTTTGAGATTTAATTTCCAGATAAACCAACAAGGCATTAACATCCGCAGGGTTAACCCCACCGATACGGCTAGCTTGACCAACAGTTAGAGGTTTAACCTGATTCAGTTTTTCCCTGGCTTCCATGCGCAGAGTTTCCACAGTGAGGTAATCCAAATCTTGAGGTAGTCGAAGCTTAGTATGTTTTGCCATTTGATCGATCTGTAGCTGCTGACGTTTAATATAGCCAGAGTATTTAATATCGATTTCCGCCCCTTCTGTCTCGGCCATATTTAGTTCGGCATTATCCAAACCATATTTTTTCAAATCGGCATAATGAAACTTGGGACGACATAATAATTCTGCCAGGGTAATCGAGCCTTTAATCTTTTGCTGAGTTTTTTGGGCGATCGCCATACCCACCACTTCTTGTTCTTTAATCCGAGTCTCTTGCAGTCTTACTTTTTCAGCAGCAATCTTCTCTTGTTTATCGGTATAAAGCTGCCAGCGGCGATCGTCGATTAGACCGATTTCTCGACCTAAAGGAGTCAAACGGCGATCGGCATTATCTGAACGCAGTATCAGGCGATATTCTGAGCGACTAGTCAACATTCGATAGGGTTCGCGCAAGTCTTTAGTACAAAGATCGTCAATTAATGTCCCCAGGTAACTTTGTTCCCGAGAAAAAATAACTTCAGGTTCCCCTTTCACAAACTTGACCGCATTAATTCCCGCGACCAAACCCTGTCCCGCAGCTTCTTCATAGCCAGTTGTGCCGTTGATTTGTCCCGCACTATATAATCCTTCAACTTTTTTGGTCATCAGGGTTGGATAACATTGAGTTGCTGGGATAAAGTCATATTCCACAGCATAAGCAGGACGTAGCATAACGCATCTTTCTAGTCCAGGCAGCGTTCTCAGCATCGCTAGCTGTAAATTTTCAGGTAATCCTGTCGAAAATCCTTGAATATAAAGCTCAGGTATCTCTCTCCCTTCTGGTTCAATAAAAATCTGGTGACTTTCTTTATCGGCAAAACGGACAATTTTATCTTCAATACTCGGACAGTACCTTGGCCCTTTAGCATCGACCCAACCACCATAGACAGGGGATAGGTGCAGATTATCGCGAATAATCTTATGGGTTTCTGCCGTAGTGCGGGTGAGATAGCAGTTCATTTGCTCTCTTTCTACCCAGGCTGCGGGGTCAAAGCTAAACCAACGCATTTCTTCGTCAGGTGGTTGGGGTGTCATTTTACTGTAGTCTACCGATCGCTTATCCACCCTCGCAGGAGTCCCTGTTTTCAGCCTGCCTGTCTCAAAACCCAGGCGATTAAGAGTTTCCGTCAACCCTGTCACAGCGAATTCTCCTGAACGCCCCGCATCCATCGATTTATTCCCAACCCAAATCTTGCCCCCCAGAAAAGTACCTGTAGTCAAGATCACCGCCTTGGCAGCAAAACAACTGCCAAAATAGGTTTCAATACCCATTACCTCATCGTTTTTACCCAGGATGAGATCGGTGACCATCCCCTCGCGGATACTCAAATTCTCCTGATTTTCCACAATCTGCTTCATCACCGCTGCATATTCCCGCTTATCGGTTTGCGCCCGTAATGCCCACACCGCAGGGCCACGAGAAGCATTTAGCACTCGTTTTTGCAGATAGGTGCGATCGCTTACCTTGCCGATCTCTCCCCCCAAGGCATCAATTTCATGGGTTAATTGGGACTTAGCAGGGCCACCTACCGCAGGGTTACAGGGTTGCCAAGCAATTCGATCCAAGTTGAGGGTCAACATTAAAGTGCGACAGCCTAATCTTGCTGCTGCTAAAGCTGCCTCACAGCCAGAATGTCCACCACCGACCACGATAATATCAAAAGCGTCTTGAAAATCTACAGGATGAGATACGGTCATATTAATTTAACGATGCTAATTCACATCTAGCTTAATAATTGTAACCCATCTGTCAGTCGCAAGTTCCCAAGAGATTTACCCCCTCATGTCACTTGGCGAGATTAAAAATATGAATTAAGCGAAATATTTTTCTACCTCTAAAACACTTTTACCAAAACAACTGTTGACAATCTCTGTAACGCGATCGCTGTTCAAACTAGGCAAAGAATTGCTTGTAATTAATTCTAAATACCCTCCTGGACTATAAACAAAGAATCTAATTCTATTCTGCTCCCACAACCAAACCTCGCCAATGTTTAAATACTGATACTTGGTTAAATCATCAATACTACCCGATGTTAGATTTACTTCTACTGCCAGATCTGGTTTATCTTTATCTGTACCAAAGCAGTAAGCAACGTCTGGTTCTTTGCCCTCCTTACCCTCTTCCTTCAGCGTCGTTGAATTGAAAGAAAACAACGGTATTTTTTGGCTGCGACAGTACGCCAAAATAATCAACCTAATATAATCACCAATCAATTCATGGTTACGCCCTGGGGACACAATAGTAATTACTCCGTTGCGGAATGAGACTCGTTTGCTTGGCAAATCTAAGCTGATATATTCTGACCAAGTGGTATTGGTAATTGTCGTAATGCGATCGCTTTTCTGTGTTCCAATAGTTAACATTTTCGCACTAGGGGATTTTGTCAGTAATTGTGGTTAAGAAATCCATCAATTCTTGAGGATTTTTTTTGTCGTCAAGCTTGCGTGCCATTATTTTGATCCAAGCTTCCATCTCTTCTGGCAACCTAACTATTTTAGTCTTGCCGAGCTTCTTATAGTGCTTACCTGGCATAGCTATCTACTGATTACCGCGCTTACTACAATAGCGATCGCAGCTGTGACCAAAACTCCCAAGCTTACATTTAACTGTTGCTTATTGGCATCTTGATAGGCTTTGATTTCAGCCCTGATTGAATCTTGATAAGCTTTAGTTTCACCTTTAGCTGCATCAAGCTTTTCGTCATTTACTTTTTTATACAGTTCTAATCTTTCGTTAATTAAATCCATTTTGCCACTCAATATTTCAAATTGACCTGACAACTTTTCATAACCTTCGCTTGCTTCACTCATTTAAAGATAGTTACGTACATTATATACATCATCGACTATTTTAGCATAGTAAGTTACTAACAAGTGATCGCGATCGCCCTTCCAAGCTCCTAAATTATCCACAATAGAGCTATAAATCTAAAGAATCACAAGATTCGGCAAAAAAGCTATTCCTCTGGACATATTAGGGTTAATGCTGCTAATTCACAAAATCCTTCGACTTCAGACTTGTTAGTCACATAAGCAGGTAAATACTTAAGGCAATCGCAATATTTAACTACATTAGCCACACCCACCGACAAGGGAAATTTTGCCTGATTAAACATCGATTCGTCATTAGGACTATCACCAATAGTGACGATTTCTGATGGTTTTAAATGGGGAAAGTGTTGGGAGATAATTTTGTTTAAGCCGTAAGCTTTATCCTGGTAAATTGGTTTGATATGACACTGAATCGTGCTGTAGGTAAAACCATAACCTTGGGACTGACATACTAGCTCAATTTGTTCTAGTTCAATTGGACTTAAGTTGGCGACATCAAATGTCCAGTCGGTCATACGGAAGGGATTATCAACGGATTCTCTAATGTGAGGAAATTTGTCTTGGAGTAGCAGAAAGACTTTTTGTAACTCCCGACGATGTTGAATAATATCGATCTCGCCAATCAAGTATGGTTGCGGATCGTGATTCCAGTAAACTAAACCGCCATTTTCAGCGATCGCTCCCACTACAGGCAAATAAGTGGCGATCGCCTGTACCCATCCCGCAGATCTACCAGTGGTAATTAAGACATCAATCCCCGCAACCGATAATTGAGTTAGAACTTGCAGTAATTTAGCATCAAACTTTTCTCCCTGAGTCAGGGTACCATCCATATCTGTAGCGATTAAACGGATGTTCTGCCAATGATAACTACCAATAGATTCAAGGGATTTAAAATTTATCTGATTCATAAGTAAGCAGTTAGCAACATACAACAGTCTTACCTATTTAACTTGATTGAGAACATCTTGCTCAACTAACTCTATTTGAAATACAGCGGCAAAAGCTTGCGCCACATCAATCCGAACTCGATCTACTGTCAGATCGGGAACAAATTCTTGTAAACTACCGACTGGCTTGTCGGCAATCCCACAGGGAACAATTCGTTTAAACCCACTCATGTCAGGACAAACATTAATGGCAAAACCGTGCATGGTAATCCAACGACGCACTTTAATGCCGATCGCAGCGATTTTCTTCCCTTCTAGCCAGACTCCCGTATAGTCTGGAACACGATAGGCAGACAAACCATAATTAGCCACAGTATTAATAATCACCGCTTCTAATTGTCTTAGATACCAATGTAAATCTTGTTGATAATAGCGTAGATTCATAATCGGATAACCTACCAACTGACCAGGACAATGATAGGTTACTTCTCCTCCTCGTTCAATCCGATGAATTTCAAATTGTCCTGCTTGAGGATCGAAGTTGAGAAAGTCTAAACTCGAACCTGTTCCCAAAGTATAAACAGGAGGATGTTCTAACAAAATCAAAACATCATTTAAACTAGCGTCATTAACTCTTTCTTCTACTAGCGATCGCTGATAGTCCCAAGCTTGGCTGTAATTAACTATTGCTTGATTATCTAACACACAATATCGATTATTTTGTGACATGAATACAGTCTGCTTAAAAAAATGTCAACCAATGTAACGTAACATGAAAAAAATGAATAGTTTGCTGTTTTTTTAGAGCTAAAGTGTTAATGTTGTAGCTATAAAGCTAGAGAAAGATACAATTGCTTAAGAAAATTGCCAAGATAAACTAAAACTGCAAACTATCTTAAAGTGGAAATCAAAGTGTAGCAGTTTTTTGATTTAAACAAACTGAATCCCTATAGATAAATTAGATTGATAGCTCACTCTGTAGTAAATAGGAGTATCATGATAAAACTTTTAAACACTACTAATCAAAAAATAACGCATCAAAAACCTGTAGTTAAGGTGTGTTGTAATTTTGGGTAATGCTATTAGTCGAATAATTTATTTAGAACTTAGAAATCTAGGTTGACTATTTACAACTAATCAGTAAAAGTCGAATTTTAGCTTTAAGAGATTCGTATATCTAATTACAATTTTCTAGCCAGGTTGCATTTTACTATATAGCTTTCAAACTGTAGATTATGGAGTAACGAGTATGAAACTTTTGATCCAAGGAAATAACATTGCAGTCACAGAATCAATTCATGATTACGTCGAACAGAAGTTAGAAAAGGCAGTTAAACATTTTCAGAATATAACTAGCAAAGTGGATGTCCATTTATCTGTGGCGCGCAATTCGCGGATCGAAAGAAAACATAAGGCGGAAGTAACCGTATTTGCCAATGGAACAGTGATTCGCGCTCAGGAGGGTAGCGAAAGTCTTTATGCAAGTATCGACATGGTAGCAGATAAAATTGCTCGTCAGTTACGCAAATATAAAGAGAAACATCTAGCCAAAAATGCTCATATACGACCAGAAGAACTAGTTGAGAGTGAAGAGCTAGTAGAAGTTAATGAGTTAAATAGCGATCGCCTGCCTGAATTACCCGCCACAGTCGTCAGAAGTAAATATTTTGCTATGCCTCCCATGACCACGGAAGAAGCATTGGCGCAACTTCAGCTGATAGATCATGACTTTTATATGTTTCACAATAGCGAATCAAATGAAATCAACGTCATCTATAGTCGCAATCATGGAGGTTATGGAGTAATTCAACCCCGTTCAGATAGTAATGCTCGCCAAGGTGATTATTCTCATTAAGCATCGTTAGGGCGAATAGAAAATGAGGCGAGGAGATTAGTAATGAATTTCTCTTGCCTCATTTTTTTTGGTTCAGTTTTTAATCGGGGGTTGAAAATACTTCTGTCTCTGGCTCGATTGAAAAATCTAAAGCCTGAACAATATAGGGAAAACCAGCACCAGCCAAACCTTGCTTAATGCGATCGCTTGTCCCTGCAAAAACTACAAACAGAGGATTAATTGCCTCGGCTGCTTCACTAATCATATGTTGCTCGGTAGGGGGCATCAACCATTCATAATCTCGATCGAGATAAACCTGAGTTTTTCGCCAGCGAGCGATCAGATCGGAAAAATCTTCTTCAGGACGATGAATAAAAACAATGATCTCTGCACCCATCTTAATCTTCCATTCTGGGTCACACATCAAAATGCCTAAATCACAAGGAAGAGAGGTGGCAACACGAGGAGTTTTAGCCTGCAAGGGATCATTTGTAGCTAGTTCTGGTCGGCGGATGCGAACTACAGGTAGGGGAATTGTAATTAAACTTTGTTCTGGACGACGAATACTGGGTAGTGTTTCGAGGTAAGGGCGATATTGCTTCAGTAAAGCGATCGCCCCGCTACGAGTACTGTACTCTGCCAGCAATGTCTCATAATCAGCTTTTTTGACGGATATCATGGGATTTTCAATTTAGGCAGAATACTGGTTACTAAAATAGTTGCGAAAGTAGCGATCGTGGTCTTTTAAAAATTAACCCAACTGATCGAAGATCGAGAACATCGGTAGATACATCGACAACAAAATCGTACCGACCATTACAGCGATACCAACCATCATAATTGGCTCAATCATACTAGTAAGGGCTTTAACGGACTGTTCTACTTCGTCTTCGTAGAAATCAGCTACTTTCTCCATCATGCCGTCTAGTTCTCCCGTTTCTTCCCCAATACTAATCATTTGAATTGCTAGGGGAGGAAAAACATTTTCTTTTTGAATTGCTAAGGAAATCATACCCCCCTGTTGAATATCGTTTTTTGCAGCCTGTACGGCATTGACTAGTACTTGGTTACCAATCGTGTCGCAGACGATATCAAAACATTGCAAGACGGGAACACCAGAACGAGTTAAAGTACCGAAAATTCGGCAAAAGCGAGCTACGGCAATTTTTTCGTTTAAGTCACCAAACAAGGGCATCTTAAGCATAAAGCCATCAATTTGTAGACGACCAGGAGGAGTTTTGTAGTAGGTACGAACTAAGAAGCTAATTCCCACAAATGCCACAATCGGAATTAGAACTTTCCAACTACGAAGGATATCACTAATACCCAGCATGACGCGCGTTAATAAAGGTAATTCGGCGCCCAGACCCTCAAAAATTCCGCCGAATACAGGAATTAAAAAAATTGTCATTCCTAAAAAGGCAATTACGGCAAAAATCCCTACTGTTACGGGATAAGCCATGGCTGATTTGATTTGGTTTTGTAACTTTGCCATGTCTTCCAACAGTTTAGACAGTCGCATCAATACTTCATCTAGCACACCACCAGCTTCCCCAGCTTCAACCATCGAAACATAGAGGTTATTAAAACATTCTGGGTAGTCTTTCATTGATTCCGACAAACTAGTACCCTGCTGTACTTCGGCACTAATACCTAATAATGCTCTTTTGAGTTTAGGATTAGGTGCTTGATCGGCTAAAATACCCAACGCCCGAATGATTGCCACTCCTGCATTGACCATTACGGAAAACTGACGGGAAAATACTGCCTTATCTTTGACCGTTACTTTAGCTAAGGCTAACTGTAATGGCTCTAGATTAATTTCTAAACCAGCTTTATTGATTTTACCGACTGCCACATATCTATTTTTGAGTACTAAACGAGCTTGTTCGACAGAAGCAGCGTCAATTTTTTGATTAAAGACTTTTCCTGAATGGTCTTTGACTTTTGCTATATAGGTAGACATAAATAAATTAAATAGTTGAAGTTAGTGATTGCAAAATAGTTAGTTTAAATATCAATTAACTGCGTTTAGCGCCTGGTTTGGCATTGGCCATCATCCCCATATCCCCCACAGCACTACCCGCCAAGCGCTGTAATTCATCTGGTCGAGAACTTTTAGCTAATCCTTCTTCCATGCTGACAATGCCTTTTTTGATTAAATCTGCCAAAGCCTGTTCCATCGTCTGCATCTCCATTTTTGCTCCAGTTTGGATGGCGGAGTATACTTGAGCAGCTTTACCCTCACGAATCAAATTAGAAATTGCTGGTGTAACAATCATGATTTCTTGCGCCATGACTCGACCAAATTCTCCTGGTTTGGGACTTTTCTTTTTGACCAAGGTTTGACTAAAAACAGCAATTAAAGAGTTAGACAGCATGGCTCTAATTTGCGCCTGTTGAGCAGCAGGAAAAACGTCAATTATCCGATCCACTGTTCCCGAAGCAGAGTTGGTGTGTAGAGTACCAAATACTAGGTGTCCTGTCTCGGCAGCGGAGATTGCCAAGGAAATTGTTTCCAAATCTCGCATCTCTCCCACCAGAATAATATCTGGATCTTCCCTTAGTGCAGCTTTTAGGGCATTACCAAAGCTTTTGGTATCTTCTCCTTTTTGGCGCTGGTGAAACAGACTTTTATGATTCTCAAACACATATTCAATCGGGTCTTCTACAGTTAAAATGTGTTCTCCCCGACTGCGGTTAATTAAGTCCAGCATCGCTGCTAAAGTCGTAGTTTTACCCGAACCTGTTGGGCCTGTTACTAAAACTAGTCCCCGTGGTCTTTCAGTGGTTCTTCTAATTACGTCGGGTAGACCCAACTGATCGAAATTGGGAATTTTGGAAGATAATGCTCGCAAACAAGCAGCAAAACAACCACGCTCTTTATAGACGTTAACCCGAAACCGAGCTAGTCCTTTCACCCCATAAGAACAATCGAGTTCCCAATGCTGTTCTAGCTCCTTTCTTTGAGTGTTGTTGAGCATACTAAAGATCAAACGTTGGCACTCTTGGGGACTCAGATCCTCGCCAATAGGGGTTAATTTACCGCTAATGCGGAAGTAAATTGGCGCGCCAGCTTGGATGTGCATATCAGAGCCACCCATTTCCACTAGCTGTTCCATCATGTCTTCAATCATTAAATCCATAATCTGTTCCTAAGCTAAATTGTTAAACTATTGGTTGATTTAAAAGCGAGGGGTCATACAGTAAGGACAATCTAGCCACTCAGGTAGTAATTCTGCCCGACAAGTACGACAGGTTAAGCCACTCTTGCGTTTGGCTTTTAATTCTGCTTCTAAACCTGAGTCGGTAAATGTTACCCGCTCTACTTCTTCTAAAGTAGTTTGACCTTCTCTAACCAGATTGAGGCTATATGCCAAAATCGTAATCATCCCTTCTTCCACCGCCACTTCTTTAATGCGATCGGTATTTGCCCCTTCATTAATCAAAGTCTGTATTCTTTCTGAATTACGCATTACTTCGTAAACCCCGACTCGTCCCTTGTAACCTCCTCCTTGACACTTAGCACATAGTGTTCCGTTGGCTTTTGCCTGGGAAAGCTGTTCTGGCTCTAACTTATTGGCCTTATAAAAAATGACTTCTTCCCCTGCCGCAGCGGACAAACCAAATCTGGATAGCTCTTCGTGAGTGGGATTATAAGCGATACGACATTCACTACAAACTTTGCGCATTAACCTTTGAGCCAAAACTCCCACTAATGCTCCCGAGATCATGAACGGTTCCACGCCCATTTCATCTAAACGAGAGATCGCTCCAGCCGCATCATTGGTGTGTAGAGTTGTTAATACTAAGTGGCCTGTTAAAGCTGCTTCAATCGACGTTTTGGCTGTCTCAGAGTCTCTAGTCTCACCTACCAGAATTACGTCAGGATCTTGTCTTAAGAAAGCTCGCAAAATTGAGGAGAAGTCCATACCCTTTTCACGAATTACCTGTACCTGAGTAATACCGTCTAGAGAATATTCAATCGGGTCTTCCGCCGTACAAATGTTGATGTCAGGACTATTTCTTTCAGCTAACACAGAATAGAGACTAGTGGATTTACCAGAACCCGTAGGCCCCGTAACTAAGATCATCCCAAACGGTCGTCTTGCCATATCTCGGACTATTTCTAGCGTCTCCTCGTGGGAAATAAGCTTATCTAGACCTAGTTGAGTTGCTGAATTATCGAGAATCCGCAGGACGACCTTTTCTCCGTAGCGGCTAGGTAGAGTATTGACCCGAAAATCGACTTTTCTCCCCTGAAACATTCGACGGATTTTGCCATCCTGGGGTAACCGCTTTTCGGCGATATCTAGCTCTGCCATAATCTTAAACCGAGCAATTACGGCTGGAATAATCTTTTTTGGCATCCGATCGAAAGGCTGCTGCAACACACTATCCTTGCGATAACGTATTTTTAAGCCTTCTTCCTGGGGTTCGACGTGAATGTCAGAAACACCATCCTGTAAAGCTTTAGCCAGAATTTTATTCACTAAAGTGATGATCGGTGCTGCTTGAGCTTCGTTGGCTGCACCTAAATCATCGGCAAGCTCATCCTCACCTTCTTCTAGATTAAAATCAAAGTTATCTAACTCCAGAGAAACATCGACATTAACCTCTTTTTTCTTCGCGGTTTCTTGTTTGACCTGCTCATCTAAAAATCGATCGATTAGCTGTTGAAAATCGCTTTGAGTAATAACCTGTCGTTCAATCCCAATTCCTTTAGGTCTAAGAATCCGATTAAGATCGTCTTGAGCCTCCAGGTTCTCTGGATCGACCATCGCCACGACCAAAATAGGATTCTCCCCCTCTTTCTGGTAGAGGGGAATTAGACGATAGCGACGACAAATATCAAGAGGAATTAGAGAATTAATCAATTCCCCCATCTGATTGTTACTAAATTTTTCGGTTTCAATTTCAGGATCGGCCGATTCCACTCCAAAAACAACTTTTAGCTCAAATAAATGATGCTTTTTATACTGACGCAGTAAATCTGGCGGTAGCTGTTTACCCGTCGCTGATTCCAAGATGTCGATCAGCGAATTACCCGTTTTGCGACTCTCTGCTAGAGCCTTCTGCATTTTCTCGCCATCAATAAAACCTTTTTGAACCAATTGATTACCAAAAGGTGACAAATTATTACGTACAGCGATCGCCCGATTTTTTTTAGAGGAAGAGTAAGCCATAAAATAGAAAAAATATCTCCTGACGATAGCTAGTGTTCCCTAAACTTGAAAGAAAATTCTTACTGTCTAAAACTAACTATTCAAATTACTGCTAAATGGTTTAATTCTTTTCGACTAGAGCAGAGTTTCGCTAAATCTGCTGATGACAAGGCAAGGAACTAATAATCGAGCAAAAAATATCTTATGATGACTGTACCATTAGGTTTATGAGGCGATCGCTGATTCATTAACCAAATAGTTTTAATCAGCTAGGAAAAAATTTAAACTGTTAATTCCTTAGCCGAATGCAATATCCTATATCTTGTAAGTAGAGAGACAAACATTCCTATGACTGAAGAGCAAAAACAACCTGAAAATCCGGCCGAAAATCCTGAAGTTGCGGTTGACATTTCCTTAGAAGACCATGATTCTGCATCGGAGTCTGCTGAAGAGCTAGATCGAGCTACGGAAGTAAGCGAAGATGATCGTCAAACTGCCGAAAATGAAGAGATTTTTGCCGCCTTCCAGCAAGAAAACGCTAATCTTAAGCAACTTTTAGACGAAAAAAGCCAACAGGCAGATCTAGCCAAAGCACAGTATGCTCGCTTGGCAGCAGATTTTGAGAATTTTCGCCGCCGAACTATTAAAGAGAAAGAAAATCTGGAAGTGCAGGCTAAGAAAAATGTCATCACCGAATTACTACCTGTAATCGATAACTTTGAGCGTGCTAGAACTCAGTTGAAACCAGACAGCGAGGGCGAAAAAGCAATTCATTCAAGCTATCAGGGAGTATACAAAACTTTGGTAGAGTGCCTCAAAAAAATGGGTGTTTCAGCCATGCGACCTGAAGGACAAGAATTCGATCCCAATTATCACGAAGCTATGTTGCGTGAACCCACCAACGAATATCCTGAAGGAACTGTAATTGAGCAACTAATGCGTGGCTATACAATTGGCGATACAATTTTGCGTCATGCCATGGTTAAAGTTGCTGTTCCTCAAGAACCTGTGATAACTTCGGAACAGAAAACGACAGAAAACGAAGAAAATGATCATTAAGTCAATACTTAGTTTCAAATGACTATTAAGTTTGAAACTCTATTAGGGATTTATTAACTCGGCATTGCAGTATGCCGATGAATACCATAAGCTTCTCTGTCGAAATCTTTGTAATTTATATACACAAATGAAAGTTACTGCCTAAGCACTATGGCAAAAGTTATCGGTATTGATCTGGGAACTACCAACAGTTGCGTTGCTGTACTGGAAGGGGGCAAACCCATAATTATTGCTAATTCCGAGGGAGCCAGAACAACTCCTAGTATGGTAGCGTTCGCCAAGGGAGATACTCGTTTAGTAGGTCAGTTGGCAAAAAGACAATCAGTCACCAACGCTCAAAATACAATTCATAGTATTAAACGCTTTATTGGTCGTCGTTGGGAAGATACAGAAGAAGAGCGATCGCGCACGCCCTACAAGTGTATTCCAGGTCGAGATGATACTGTCGATGTTCAGATCAAAAATAGGAATTATACTCCCCAGGAGATTTCTGCCATGATTTTACAAAAGTTAAAGGCAGATGCCGAAAGCTTTTTGGGAGAACCTGTTAAAGAAGTCGTAATTACTGTACCTGCCTATTTTACTGATGCCCAGAGACAGGCGACTAAAGATGCAGGTACGATTGCGGGACTTGAGGTATTGCGTATTGTCAATGAACCTACTGCTGCTGCCTTAGCCTATGGCTTGGACAAACAAAACCGCGAAGAACACATTCTCGTGTTTGACTTGGGTGGCGGAACTTTTGATGTTTCAATCTTGCAACTGGGCAATGGCGTATTTGAAGTCAAGTCTACAGCAGGCAACAATCATCTTGGTGGCGATGATTTTGATAACGTTATCGTCCGCTGGATGATCAAGACTTTTTACGCTCAAGAAGAAATCGATCTCAGAACCGATAAAATGGCGTTGCAAAGGATGAGAGAAGCTGCGGAAAAAGCCAAAATTGAGCTTTCGGCTACTCCGACCACATCGATTAACCTGCCTTTTATTACTGCCGATGAAACAGGGCCTAAACATATCGAATTGGAACTAAGCCGAGCTAAATTTGAAGAACTAGCCAAGGATTTAATCCAAAAAACTTTAGAACCTGTTAAGTTAGCTTTAAAAGATTCTGATTTAGAGCCTAATGAAATCGATCGCATCATTTTAGTTGGCGGTTCTACCCGTATTCCCGCAGTTCACGCAGCGATTAAAACGATCTTTGATGGGATGCAAATAGATCGCTCAGTTAATCCAGATGAAGCAGTGGCAGCAGGAGCAGCAATTCAGGCAGGAGTTTTGGACGGAGAAGTTAAAGATGTTTTGCTACTTGATATTACCCCTTTATCACTGGGGATCGAAACTTTGGGCGAGGTTTTTACGAAGATAATCGAAAAGAATACTACCGTTCCCACTAGCAAATCGCAGATTTTCTCCACCGCTGCTGATGGTCAAACCAGCGTGGAAATTCATGCTCTGCAAGGGGAGAGAGCCATGGCGAAAGACAATAAAAGCCTGGGTAAATTTCTCCTAACAGGAATTCCTGTTGCTCCTAGAGGAATGCCACAGATTGAAGTTGCCTTTGAAATTGACGTGAATGGTATTTTACAGGTTTCGGCTCAAGATAAAGGTACTGGGAAACAGCAAGGCATCACTATTAGTAATACTGGAGGACTAAGCTCTAGCGAAGTTGAGCGAATGCGTCAAGAGGCTGACAGTTTTGCCGACCAAGATCGGCGTAATGTTGAATTAGTCAAGTTAAAAAACCAAGCCGAGAATTTAATTTACAATTACGATTCAACTGTTAGTGAACAAGGAGACTTGATTCGCGATGAGTATAAAGCAAAAATTGCTCGAATTAAAGAAGAGTTTAATATAGCTTGTAATAACCCTCATACGAGCATCAAAGATATTAGTGATATTTTAGACAGCCTGCGTCAAACTCTCCTGGAAATTGGTACGGATGTTTATCAACAAAAGAATTCTAATTCTAATGATGCTTTCGTCTTTGATGACTTTGAGGATGACGAGTTGGCTAGAGCTAAAACTGAGGTTGATTTAGCTGGCGACAACAGTGTCAAAGCAGTTGTAAGTATATCTAACAATGTTAAGGTTGAAGGAGGTGCTGATTTTGGTTTAGACGATGATTATGAATCAGTTGATTAAGTGAATCTAAACTTTAGTTTATGTGGTTGACTATAAGTAAGGCAAATTTAAAATAATTAGTTCTTAGTAGTAACCGTACTATATTTACAGGTTCTGATTTTGTTACAGTACAATCTATAAACCATAGGAAAAAATTAAGATTTTATGGCAGAGGACTACTATCAAATCCTGGGCGTATCCCGCGATGTAGATAAAGATGAACTAAAGCGCGCTTATCGTCGACTAGCACGCCAATATCATCCCGATGTCAACAAAGAACCAGGAGCAGAAGAAAAGTTCAAAGAGATCAGTCGTGCTTACGAAGTTCTTTCTGAACCAGAAACTCGCAGTAGATACGATCGCTTTGGCGAAGCTGGAGTAGGTGGGGCTGCTGGTGCGTCGGGATTTGACTACAATGATATGGGTGGTTTTGCCGATATCTTTGAAACTATTTTTAGCGGTTTTGGTGGTGGTGCTAGTACTAGCCAAAGTCAGTCTCGCCGTCGTAATGGGCCTGTAAGGGGAGACGATCTGCGCTTAGATCTAAAACTGGACTTTAGAGAAGCTGTTTTTGGTGGCGAAAAGCAAATTAAAATTCCCCACCTAGAATCTTGTCAAACCTGTAATGGTACTGGAGCCAAACCAGGTACAGGAGTCAAAACCTGTAGTGTCTGTAGTGGTAGTGGTCAAGTGCGTCGTGCTACTCGAACTCCTTTTGGTAGTTTTGCTCAGGTTTCAGCTTGTACCAACTGTAACGGCACAGGACAGGTAATTGAGGAGAAATGTGGCACTTGTCATGGTGCGGGTCGTCAACAAGAAACTAAGAATCTTAAAATTACTATTCCTCCAGGTGTTGATAATGGTACTCGTCTAAGAGTTTCTGGAGAGGGTGATGCTGGTGTTCGCAACGGTACACCAGGGGATCTATACGTTTATCTATTTGTGGAATCTGACAAAGAATTCACGCGCGAAGGTATTAACGTTAGATCGGAAATTTCTATTAGCTATCTACAGGCTATTTTAGGCTGCAACTTAGAAGTTAATACAGTTGATGGTAAGGAAGGATTGACTATTCCTTCAGGAACTCAACCAAACACGGTGCTGACTTTAGAAAATAAAGGTGTGCCTAAACTTGGTAATCCTGTGAGTCGGGGAAACCATCTAATTACCGTTAAGATCAATATTCCGACTAAGGTTAATTCTGAAGAGAGAGAACTTTTAGAAAAACTGGCAGGCGTTAGAGGTGAAACTGTAGGCAAAGCTACCAAAGAAGGCTTTTTGGGAGGTCTATTCCAAAAATGATCGATCCTCAAAGCACGGATAACACTATCCCAGACCACGCAGATGTTCATTTAGATTTGCGGGGTACTCCTTGTCCAATTAATTTTGTCAGAACCAAATTACGTTTGGAGCAAATGCCACCAGGTTCACTGTTAGAAGTTTGGCTCGATCCTGGTGAGCCGATTGAACAAGTGCCTGATAGTCTTAAAATGGAAGGTTATCAGGTTGAGGCGTTGGCCCAACAGCAAGATTTCTTTTCTTTGTTAGTTCGTCGTCCTGCAACTTCGTGAGTGAAGAAGATCGTGTGGATAAATTGCTGAATCCTGCGACTCGAAACTTAAATGAGTTGTGGGGAACAGTGGTGGCAGTTCAAGCTAATTTTTATCAGGTAAAGTTAGCCAATAATCCAGTAGCTAAGTCTTTACTTTGTACTAGACGTACTCGCCTAAAAAAAATTGGGCAGAGTGTCATGGTCGGCGATCGCGTTTTAATTGAAGAACCTGATTGGCAAGATGCTAGAGGGGCTATCGGTAGAGTTGAGCCTCGTTCTACAGAGCTACAGCGCCCTCCTGTGGCTAATGCGGAGCTGATTTTACTGGTGTTTGCTGTGGCAGAACCAACCCTCGATCCTTGGCAGCTTAGTCGCTTTTTAGTTAAGGCTGAGTCAACGTCTTTGAAGCTTTGTTTGTGTTTCAATAAGTGTGATTTGATTACCCCAGAACAGCAGCAACAGTGGCAACAGCGTTTGTCACAATGGGGCTATGATGCTAGCTATATTAGCGTGGTGCAAGGAATTGGCATCGATCAATTGTTATCGCGTCTTGAAGGTAAAATTACCGTGGTGGCAGGACCTAGCGGTGTGGGCAAATCTAGCTTGATTGATACTTTGATTCCCTCGATTAATTTAAGAGTGGGCGAAGTTTCAGGTAAACTACAGCGAGGTCGCCATACGACCCGTCATGTAGAGTTATTTGAGCTTCCTGGGGGTGGTTTACTAGCTGATAGTCCAGGGTTTAATCAACCTGAGATGGACTGTATCCCCAGTAATTTAGCACAGTATTTTCCTGAAGCTAGAGCTAGATTACAACAGGCAAACTGTCAGTTTAGTAACTGTCTTCATCGTGATGAGCCAAATTGCGTTGTGCGCGGAGACTGGGAGAGATACGAGTATTATCTAGATTTTTTAGATAAAGCGATCGCTCGTCAAACAGCATTACAACAACAGCCTGACGAAGAATCCAAGCTTAAATTAAAAGTAAAGCGATCGGGAAAAAGCGAATACGAACCCAAGCTGCAAACTAAAAAGTATCGTCGCACTTCCCGCAATGTTAAACATCAGAACCTGCAAGATATCTACACCAGGCAACTAGAAGAAGAAATTGAAGATCAACTGTAATATTAAGGGACTTGGGAACTTGGGGACTTGGGGCAATAATCAGAATTACCTCCCTACTTCCTATTTCCTATTTCCTATTTCTTACTTCCTATTTCCTACTCCCGCTGATGTGGCTGCAATAAATTGCCAATATCTGGCCCCAGTGGAATAATCCCCCCTGGGTTTAAGGGAAATAAATTACCGTAGTAGTCTCGTTTAATGCTTTTGAGATCGCAAGTTGCTGCTACTCCTGGTAACTGGTATAAATCTCGTAGATATCCGCTCAGATTATGATAATCAGCTATACGGCGTAAGTTGCATTTGAATAGTCCGTAGTAAACGATATCAAAACGGAACAGGGTTGTAAATAATCTAATATCGGCTAAAGTAGGGCGATCGCCACAAAGATAGCGTGTTTTTTCTAAGGCTTGCTCTATTTCGTCTAAAGTAGCAAATAATTCCTGACTGGCAAGATCGTAAGCTGCTTGAGATTGAGCAAAACCACAGCGATAAACACCGTTATTAACTGCATGGTAGATTTTCTCGTTCCAGGAGTCGATCGCCTCTTTTTGTTCTGCTGGATAGAGATCGAAGTCAGGGTGTTGGGCAAATTGATTAAACTCAGAATTGAGGATTTCAATAATCTCCGCACTTTCGTTATTCACAATCGTTTTTGTCTCGTCATCCCATAAAATTGGCACTGTAGAGCGTCCTTTATAGCCAGGACAGGCAAGCTGATATAGTTCGGGGACAGTATGGCAATTTAATTCAGGCTGGTCTAAAACCCAGATTCCCGCATCGGGGGAAGGATAAACTATCGAAACAGCGATCGCACTTTCTAACCCTTTTAAAGCTCTAGTAACCACAGTACGATGCGCCCAAGGACAACCCATGCCGACATATAAGCGGTAGCGATTAGCAACAGGTTGATAAGGATTCTCTGGCTGGGTACTGAGATAATTTCTAAACTGGCTTTGGGGACGCACATACTCCCCTGTCTGATTGCGCGGTGCTAGCTGGGACATCATCACCTGCCACATGGTTGTCCAGACAAACTTGCCCGTTTTAACAATTAACTTACCTGGAAGAGACTTATTTGCCATCAGCTTTTATTTAACTCTTTAACTGTTCCCTTTTACCTTTTACCCTTTCCCTTTTACCTACTTAACTGCATAGAAACTAAGGGTGGTATTACCGTAAGATTTAGTGCGATAAATTTCTAATCCTGGTATTTCTTTGGCTTGCCATAGCTTAGGATTGTGTTCCACAGCGATCGCTCCTTCAGGTTTAACTAATTCTAATAAGGCGATCGCTTTTAAAACAGGTAAGTATAAATAACTATCATAGGGCGGATCGAAATAAATCCAGTCGAATTGCTGTCCAGTTAACTTTTTAATTTTAAGTAAAACATCTCCCTGAATCAGCTCATAGGATTGTCCAGGCTGGATTACTTGCTGCCAGTTAGATTCAATCACTTTACAGGCTTTGCCATACTGCTCAATCCCGACTACTCTACTTGCTCCGCGACAAATCGCCTCTGCGCCCATTGAGCCATTTCCTGCACATAAATCGAGCCAACTAGATCCTTCCAAGCGATCGCGCCAAATATTAAACACGGCTTCTCTCACCCTGGCAGCAGTGGGACGAGTTCTTTGTCCTGGGACAGTTTTAAGCTGCCTATTTCCATAAATCCTCATAATTCTAATTTTAATCAAAAATCTGTAAGAAAAAGTAGTCTGAAATCATAATTTTTATGAACAGAGTCGCTGATTTATCATCCAGAAGTTGCGATTAAGGAGAAGCGCAGCCAATCGCGCTTTTAACAGAAATTAGCCTCAAAATGTCTTAAAAGCTAACAGCTAATAGTTAATAACTAACAGCTAATTGATAAATAATGTAGCCCTTAACTTGCTACCAATAAATAAATAGTTCAAATTAAAATAATTGAACTATAAATTAAATGTTTAATACCACAATATCTTGCTAATTGGCTAATTAAATCGATCAAATAAACAACCAAGTTTTTCTATCAGTAATGTTGCTGATTTTAGATATAACCTTCATTTTTTTAGTCTAATGATTCCGTAAATATACAAATGACATTATTGATTATTTAAGAGTTTAATTTGCATATGTTCAGTATAAACAATTTCTATGTCTTAGAAAAAATACACAAAAATTACTATCGATACTTTCCCCTTATTGCCATTGAAACTATTAGAAGACACTTGCTAATTATGTGAAATAAAGACTAGTTATTGTAGTTTTTGAATTATACAACCTCAAATATCTCTGTATAACTGGTTTTTAAATTCTTATTTTATATGAATACTCTTCTTTTCGAGATCGGTATTACAGTCCAGTAATTTTAGTTAAATAATTCGTATGAATCAGCATAGCTTAACCAGAAAGAAATACTATTTACCATTGATTGGTACAGCCTTAGCTGTTGCCAGTCTATTTCAATTTTCTCTACCTGTATTTGCAGCAGGAACTAAAGCAGGTCAAGTTTTACGTAACACCGCTACAGGTACTTACGAAGATGACGCAGGCAATCCATATACTATTGAATCCAATCCTGTAGAAGTAACTGTTGCGAAAGTAGCTGGTATCACTAACCTACCTACAGGCTTTGATGACCTACCCAGTAGCCCACCTAATACCACGGTTTTACCTGGTGACAGAGTTGCCTTTGAATTTACCATCTCCAACGTTGGTAACGACATAAGTAATATCTTTATTCCTGATTTAGCCAATATCTCTACTAAAGGTTTAATTAGAACAACGACCAATACTAATGACTCCAGCAACTTTGTCATTCAGGTTTCTCCAGCCTTAACTGCTAATGGTACTCATACCTTTGCTGCAATTCCCGCAACTGGTGCAGCAACAGAAACTAGACCAACTACTGGTATTGTTGAAAATGTGCCGATTAACGGCAAGGTAATCGTTAGAGTAACTAGTACAGTTTCAGCCACTGCTGCTGGTGCGCCTATTGAAGTCAGATTAGGTGATACGCCTCCTAACACCGATCCTAATGTTCCTGTGGCAGCGACTCAAAACCAACCTGATGCTCCTGGTTCTGCTGATACTACTGATACACAAACTCGAGATGTTCGTACTGAAAACGCAACTACTCCTGGTTCTTCCGTACCTTTAGTAGGCGGACAAAAAGAAGCCAGTGCGGTTAACCAAGTATTCCTGGGAGCTAATCCTTTAGCGATGACTCGGATTGAGAAAACCAGAGGTACAGTCCAACCTGGAGCTACTGCTGCTCTCAATGACAATATTATCCCATATAGCTTAGATCTCGAAGTTCTAAACACTACGCCCAACTCTCTCTATACTCCAGGAGATCTTGAAGGTCGTGATTTTGCCAGTCGAATTACTGGTATTGTTCCTGCCGACGCTAGCAACTTAATCTTAATTTCTGATGCCATTCCAACTGGTACTAAGTTAAATGCTGCTTTAACCCCAGTAGGTAATTGGACACCTGTTTATAGTACTGCTACAACTGGTACGCCATTCACAATGCAGTGGACTACAACTGCCCCAACTCTAACATCTGTAACTCGTGTAGGTTGGGTTTATGATGCTAGACCTACTCCTACTGGAGACGGCCCAATTGCTTCAGGCACGACTATCACTGCTGCTCAGGGTGGTTTTACCTTTAATGTCATTACTTCTGACTTAAATGCTAGTACTGGCGGTACAGTTGCTAACATCGCTCAAGTCTTTGGTGGTACGGTTAACGGTTTAGATATCTTTGATGAATCTGGTGACCAAGATCCTAGTAACTTTAATGGTACTAATCCAGGGCCTAATGAAACTGATACTACTCTTTCTACTGGTATTGCCAATCCTGCAACTCATGGAGTTGATCGTAACAACGACAACAATACTGCTGGGGCCGATCCTGCATCCCCTGGTGGTGAAGACAACGTTCTTACCATTGGTGCGCCAGGAGATTTACTTAACGGCCCAGATGGACAACCCACAGCAACTGGTGATGTCTTTGGTGTTGGGCCAGATAATGACCACGACTTCCAGAATTTGGGTGTAAAGAATTTCACAACTCTTGCTCCAAATGCTCAACACAATGCTACAGTTCCAACTACCTTGAATCCTGGTATAGTAACCTTCAATAATACTCTTAGTAACCCTGGTGGTTCAGATTTATCTAATGTATTGCTCCAGCCGATTAATCCAGAATTTGATCCTGACTTCGACGGTAGCGCTAAGGATACAGATTTACCACTGGGAACTACTGTGACGATTAAATTAGGCACAGAAACTGCGACCTATACTTATCAAGATAATGCTGCTACTCCTAGTACTACAGATCGTATATTTGTTTTGACTAGTGATACGCCAATTGAAATTCCTACTTTAGCTGCTGGTGTTCCTTTAGATTATCAGGTTGAAGTAGACCTACCAGCTGGTACTGGACTATCTACCGATGATGCGATCAATGGTGGATTCCCTGTGGCAATGATTGCTTTCGTTGACGGTGATAGCGATGGTACTCCTGATGTTATAGAAAATCGTAACATAACTGTAAACCAAGTTTATACAGGTCACATCAAAGTAAGTAAGCAAGTACGGGTTGTAAATACAACAGTAACACCTAATGTTGTCAGGTCTGGCATGAACTTTGACGATCCTAACAGTGCCAAACAACCTTTACCAGGAGATATCTTGGAATATCGCGTAATTTATCGTAATATTTCTGAACCTCAAACTGGTAATGGTACTAACGTTGTCCTTAATGGTGTCGATGTGATAATTGATGAGGACGGTACACTTGATTATGGTGATGACGCAACTCTCAATAACAGTGATAACAACTGGGGTCTAGATAATAATGCCGATGGAGATCTAGACACTGTTAATGTTCAAAATAGTGCAGCAGATACTAATAACGGTACAATCACCTTCCACACTGGTAGGTCAACTTCTCCTACTCCCATCAACAGTTTAACCTCCGCAGGTACAACTGATCCTGGTGATACAGTTACAGGTTATCGCAGTACTGTTCCTCTCCTTGCTCCTGCTGGTGCTGAGTCTGTTACCTCTGAACTCACAGAATATAATGCTCCTGGTGATTCTGCCTTCACTTTCAAACGTACAGTTGATAAGTTTGATGGTTTAGGAGCAGAAGGTCTAAATCCATAGGGTCTAATTTGAATGCAGCTATCGCATAGATGCATTCTTAGCAACTAGTAAAAAACGGAGCAATAGACTGGTGTTAGCTGGTCTATTGCCCCTAGCGAATTCTTCAGTAGACATCTTAGCTTATACAAATATGAAACTTCTACATAAGTTACTGAGCATTGGTACTTTAGGATTGATCGTTACTCTGCCTTTAATTAACCAAACTCCCGTCTTGGCAGGTTTTCCACCAGTAACGGAAATTATTGCTCAAGCAGCTCAAAACCCGACAGTTAAGTTAAATTTGATTGCCGAGAAAAAGTCGATTGTCGTCACAACTGGCGGTAAAGAACAGGTGGAGTGGTCTAATTTAGCAGATGATGCAATAGTTAATCCTGGAGATATTTTACGCTACAGCGTTAGTAGTGCGAATACCAGTACAAATATTCCTAAAAATCTCATTATTACTCAGCCGATTCCCCAGCAAATGATCTACCAGCTAGACACAGCTAAGAGTCAGAATCAAGCTGAGGTTACTTATAGCACCGACAATGGTAAAACTTTTGTGGCGAAACCAGTCATTAAAGTTAAAACAGAAAACGGTAAAACTATTGAAAAACCTGCTCCCGCAGAAACATATACTCATATTCGCTGGAAATTTGGTTCTCTGCCATCAACAGCAGGAATCACGGCTATGTATCAGGTACAAGTTCAGTAAGCCTTAATTAGCTTTTAGCTTTTTAGATAAGTAGCTAGTAGGTTGGGTTGAAGAATGAAACCCAACATTTATGAGCAATAGATGGGTTGGAATTAGTTTTTTAAACTAACTGGTGGGCAAAAGTATTCTCCAGATTTGTGATCGAGTTAAACTCCTTGCCCACCCTACTATTTTCTTTGTCGATTAATTAATGATGGGGGAGAAGCTGGAAGTAGTGAGTAATAAGTTTTTGACCTACTACTTACTACCTACTACCTATTTGCCCTAAAGGATTCCCTACGGTCACGAAGCTTATCCTTTATGACTACTTACTACCTAGTCCTATCAATTAATACTTGAATGACCATTAATAGCGCCAACAGGTTTTAATTTTTATTTTGACATTTATATCGTCTTGCTCATAGTTTTGCTGATTTTATTAGTAATTATTATGGCAGAGAAATTTTTTGTGAATAAATCTCTATCTCATTCAAAAACTAAACTACATAAAGTATTTTCGACTTTGTGTGGGCAAAAAAGTCTAGCTATTTTAACCAATATTATTGTTTGCTGTGGATTAATTCCTCATAGTATTAAAGCTGCTTCTGCTCAAACTGTTTTAAGCTGTGATGCAGTAGCACCAAATTTACTTGATATTTCTAATAATGCTGTTACTAGTTATACAGATCGAGCTAAGGGCAAAATAAATCGACTTATTTCTAATACCAATAATATATCCGCCAATATTAATAGTGAAACAGAGCAACCTTTAAGATTAGTAAATCAAGGAATTGAAGATTTAAAGGGTAATTCTGTAGTTGGTTTGGGCGCGATCGCTTTTAGTTTAGTTGAACAGTTTAAAAACCAAGGATTAAACGAAAAAGACGCTAATCTTGCCAGTCTTACAGCTATATCTGCCTGGGCTACTTTAGATGCCAAAACTTCCTCGCAGGAAACTGTAGCAGCAATTAAACAAATTCTCAACGATAAAATAAAGGCTGCAAAAACTCAGAAATTAATTGCACAGATACCTGATTCTGATTTATTAACTGCTTTGTCTGGATTACAAGCATCTAATTTAAAAAATTTAGGTTTAACTAATTCAGAGATAGAAATTGCTAGTAAGTCAAAAATATTACCACAAAATGATTTTAGTTTTAGCGAACAAATACGCTCTGCTACAAAATTAATTGCCCAAGAAATTAGCCAGCCAGAAGTTAAAGAACAACTAATTAATGCTCAGAAACAAGCTGAACAAGATCTAACTAATCTCCGTCAAGGCAAGCAGACTTTTATTACTTCAGATAGCACAATACGGTTTAAATTTCGGTTGGATAACCAAAGTAAGCAAGTTACCAAAGTTGTCTTACCAAATGCCCAAGCAATTACCGCCAAAGGTTTAACTGGCTCTGGTAAAGTCACAGGGGTAGTTTATCGTCTAGCTAGTAGTGATGCTCAGGTACAAAGCAAAGATATTACCAAAACAGCCGAAACAGTATCTATTCCAGCGGGTAAGTCTATCGAGTTAGATATTACCGTCAAAGTAGGAAAGGTAGACAAAAAACTAGAGGCGATTACCCTCAATCTTCAGCCTAGTTGTGGCAATTCAACTTCCCAGTCTTTGAATATTTTGCCACCTTTAACGATTAATCCTAACTTAATCGATCCTTTAGGCAAAATTACTGGCTGTGCTGGTCAAATACTACCAGAATATCTCGGTTTTTCTGTAGCTTTGTATGAACCGAATTCTAACGATCCTACTGGTAGCAGTATTAATAACATCACGCCTTTAACTGCCACAGAATTACCAGATGACCCGAATAACAATATACCTAAAGGTATTAAACCTAACACTGAAAACAGCAATCCCTTTTTCTTAGCTAATAGCGATCAAGGTCGATATAGCTTTTTACTGGATGAAGAACGCCAGCAATTAGATTTGGGCGCAACTTATATTTTGGTGGTTAAGCCTCCTGAAAACTCGATTTACGATGAGCGTCGAGTCAAACTAGTAATTGGCGATCGCCAGGGAAATGTTGTTAAATATACAGCCACTTCTCTAGATGGTAAGCCAATTCGGGCTTCGGATGGACTAACGACGATTACAGGAGAAATTATCTTAGTTGAAGATGCGGAACGAGTCGGCCTAGATTTAGCAGTTTTAGACCTAGGAACCAGTGTCTGTGATGCTCAAGAAATCCAGATTACCAAAACAGGCGATCGCGCTTCTGCTCAACCAGGAGATATTGTTCTCTATCGTTTAGCGATTCGTAATCTTGCTTCTGCACCCATTGATAACCTGCAAATTACCGATACTTTACCTGAAGGTTTTCAGTTACAAACAGACAGCATTAAAGCGGAAGTCAAAGAAAAACTGATTCCCGTTACTGCTACTCAAAGCGATTACCCTTCGGGTAGGCTTCGCAATCGCACGGTTAATTTTACTGCTGATATCACTTTAAATACTGAGGAGGTAATTAATCTAGTTTATGCTGCCCAGTTAACCCCCAATGCTTTAAGAGGTTCGGGACAAAATTCAGCCATTGTTAATGCTCAAAGAACCGATAACGATAATCCTGTTCAAGATGGGCCAGCGATTCATAACCTCAGAATTGAACCAGGAATTCTGGAAAATACGGGCATTTTAATTGGTCGAGTATTTGTCGATAAAAACTTTGATGGCGAACAGCAACCAGGAGAGCCTGGGATTCCTGAAGCAGTTATTTTCCTCGAAGATGGCAACCGCGTCATTACTGATGCTGAAGGTCTATTTTCCGTTGCCAATGTCTTGCCTGGCATTCATACAGGAATCCTCGATCTAACTAGTATTCCCGAATATCGCCTTGCTCCTAACCTACGTTTTAGCGAGGGCAATAGCAAATCTCGGCTAGTCAAGTTAGAGCCTGGGGGCATGGTGCGCATGAACTTTGGGGTAACTCCCACTGCTGCGGGTAAAAAAGCTAATTCACGACGAGAAATTACTCCCCAACCAGGGCAAGCAGAGCAAAAGTCAATTAAGTCAACTAGACCCAACTCTGATTCTTAAACAATTTTGCGTTCAAAATGCCGTTAATTATCTTGACCCATGAAGCCAAAAACTAGTTACCCAAAAAAACTATCTCTACCTCTAATCACCTTCATGGCGACGGTTTGTAGTACCATTTTTTATACAGCTTTTACGACCCCAATTGCGATCGCTCAAGTAGGGGCAGTTCGCGAACTGCCCCTACCCCGACAGCGACAGTTAATCGCTCAAGCTTGGTCAGATATTGCTACCGAACAATTGAGCCTGGCAACTCCTACCGTTACTAATAGCCAAGAATCTGCCTCGGATGAATTACTCATTACGCAGTTACTACCCGAAGAGCGACAGTTAATTGCTCAAGTTTGGTCAGATATTGCTACCGAACAATTGAGCTTGGCAACTCCTACCGTTACTAATAGCCAAGAATCTGTCTCGGATGAATTACTGATTACGCAGCTTCTACCTCAAGAGCAACAGTTAATCGCTCAAGTTTGGTCAGATATTGCCACCGAACAATTAAGCTTGGCAACTCCTACCGTTACTAATAGCCAAGAATCTGCCTCAGATGAATTACTGATTACACAGTTACTACCCGAAGAACAACAGTTAATCGCCCAAGTTTGGTCAGATATTGCTACCGAACAATTAAGCCTAGCGACAGGTAATAGCGATCGAGATTTTACAGTTCAACCTGAAGAGCAGCTATTGATTAGTCAACTTGATTTACAACAGCAAAAACTAATTGCTCAAACTTGGTCAAATGTTGAAATTAAGGAGCTTAGTTTAGCATCTCCTGTCGATAAATTTGAGCAGATACCTGCCACAACCAATCCCAATCCGCCTCAGCAAGAAACACCAGTAATTAATCCTCGTAGTCGAGAAGAAATTGCTGCTCGCATTATTTTAAGCAAGGTTCAAATAATCACCCCTGCACCTGGAGTAATTATTAACGGTGAAGCTGATAGTAGTGTAACTATCCAATATCCTGCTAGTACTACTGTCAAACTTGAGGTTAACGGCAAAGAAGTTGCTCATAACCTGATCGCCAATGAACAGCTAGACTTTAAAACTAATTTAATTACTAAAACTTGGTCAGGTACAAAGCTAACAGAGGGCAAAAATCAAGTTAGTGTAATTGCCAGCAAGAGTGGTTTTACTTCTGAGACTAGCCGTGAAGTAATTGTCAAAAAAGACACAGACAATGTACCAAGTGAACCCAGTCAAACCCCAGCAGTTGAATCATCCACCCCAAAGACTAATACTCCCCAGTCAGAGACAGAATCTGAACAAAAACAACCCAACACAGAGCCAAAAACACCAGCAGCAGAAGCTAAACCTCAATCGAGTATATCTGATAAGTTTTCGGGGAATTTAGTCAAAATTTTGACTCCCAAAGCTGATGAAGTGATCGCTAATGTTTCTAGCACGGTTATTATTCAATATCCTGAAGAAGCTTCGGTAATTTTGCAAGTCAACGGACAATCAGTTAATGCTTCTCAAGTAGGACGCACTGAAGTTAGTCCCGTCACAAAATTAGTCACTCAAACCTGGTATGGGGTGGTTTTTAATACAGGATTGAATAATCTTAGTGTTTTAGCTACTACTGATGGCACTAACTATTCAGAAACTGCGATTAAAGTTCATGTTCCTGGTAAACCGAAAAGCCTCAAGGTCAAGACTGTTGAATCTCATATACCAGCCGACGGCAAAAGTATTGCCACAGTTAAAGGACAGTTTCTTGATGAGCAGGGAAAAGTTTCTGTTTGGAATGAGACTGTAACCCTCAACAGCAGTGAGGGAAAATTTGTCGGTGCAGATCTCAACCCAGATCGACCAGGATTCCAGGTAAAATCCCAAAAAGGAGAATTTACGGCTTCTTTGCAGGCTGGTTATGATGCCGAAACTGTTACTGTTCAAGCACAGTCTTCACATTTAGAAGCTTATACGCAAATACAATTTAAAAATACTCTACGAGAACAGCCACTTCTAACAGGATTTGCCAATCTGCGGATTGGTGCTAGAGGCACTGACTATTATGATAATTATCGCGATTTTTTACCTCTAGACGAAGACAATGGTGCCGAGGTTGACTTTAATTCAGCAGCTTTTATTACAGGCAGTTTTGGTAAATGGAGTTATACAGGAGCATTTAATAGCGATCGCCCTTTGAATGAAGATAACAACGGGGAAACTCGCATTTTTCGGACTTACAGTGATTCTGAGTCTGGCTATCCTGTCTACGGTGATAGCTCCACTACGGAAGTAACTACCCCTTCTACTGATAGTGTATATCTGCGTTTGGAAAAAAATTCAGCCATAGAATTTGCCGAACCTGATTACTTTATGTGGGGTGATTATAATACCGAAGAGTTTGCCACTGAATCTCAAGAATTTAGCGCGATTAGTCGTCAGCTACACGGTTTTAAATCTAACTACAATCTCGGTAATTTCCAGCTTAATGCTTTTTATGCCAACAACGCCGAAGGTTTCCAAAGAGATGGAATTGCTCCCGATGGCACATCAGGTTTTTACTTCCTCTCGCGTCGATTACTGATTCCAGGTTCAGAAGATGTCTATCTTGAACTTACTCCCCTCAACGATCCTGGCAATGTGGTTAATCGCGAACGTTTAACTCTGGGGTTAGATTACGAAATTGATTATGACCGAGGTACATTGCTGTTTAAAGATCCTGTTCTACGTACTGCGATCGACGATCGAGGAAATGTTCTGGTTCGCAGAATTATCACTACTTATCAGTTTGAGAGCGAGACAAGAGATTCAACTTTAATCGGAGGTAGAGCGCGGTACCATTTTGACCGCGATTTCGATCGTCCCACCTGGTTGGGAATGAGTTATCTCAATGAAGATCGTGGGGATCTGGATTTTAAACTTTTAGGTTTTGATGCTTATGTTTCCCTGGGTAATTGGGGTAAGATCATCGCCGAATATGCTAATTCTGAGAACCAGACTATCTTTGCTGATGCTAATGGTTCGGCATATCGCTTAGAAGGGGAAGTAAAATTTACCAACAATATTCTAGGACGAGCCTATTACCGTGAGGCAGACGAAGGTTTTGCTAATAATGCTACCCTCAGTTTTGTTCCTGGACAAAAACGCTATGGTGGCGAACTAACGGCGAAAGTCGCTGAGACAACTAATCTACGGTTTTTATATGAACGTCAAGAAAATAACGGTGTTGCTCCCCGTCCTTTAGACGAGTTAGAAGATTTTCTCAATCCTGGGTTCGATCCTGTTCCTGGTAGTCGAGTAGATAACTCAGTTTCCACTATCACCGCAGGGGTTGAACAAAAAATTGGCAAGGCTGATTTAGGCTTAGACTTAACCTGGCGCGATCGCCAAGATAACACGGTTTCGGGTAATTTAAACAGTACCTCTACTCAATTGCGATCGCATTTTTCGATTCCCATCGTTGATAAGCTCAATTTTCATGCTCTAAATGATTTGACTCTTTCTAATAGCACTGATGCACTTTACTCGGATCGCTTTGGTTTGGGTTTGGATTGGGAATTCTATGAAGGTTTAAGTCTGGTCTTTAATCATCAATGGTTCACCAGAGGGGACTTAGCAGGGGAATCACTAACTACTTTCGGGCTTCAGGGAGAATATAATCCTTGGGCAAATGCTACCCTCACTGGCAGATATAACATCACTAACGGTATTGACGGCATTAATAATGTTGGTTCAATTGGCTTACAGCAAAAGTTATCCCTTGCGCCTGGTTTAAATATCGATTTTGACTACGAACATACTTTTGATAGTTCTACTCAAAATAGTGATACTGGAACTCAATTTGCGCAACCCTTTTCTGTCGGTCAGAGTGCTTATTCTCTCAGCTTTGGTTCTGGCTCTACCTACGGAATTGGGATTGAATATACTGACGATCCTGATTTTACTGCGAGTGCTAAATGGCAATATAGCGATGGTTCGGGAGGTAGTAATACAGTTCTTTCCGCTGGAGTCACAGGAAAAGTCTCTGACGCTCTAACTACTCTGTTTGACTACAACCAAGCCAGTTCTGCTAACCAGAAATTTGACATTGGTACTACCAGGCAATTACGTCTTGGTTTAGCTTATCGCGACCCCAAACAAGACAAATTTAACGCTTTATTGCGTTATGAATACGAAGAAAATGGCGGAACTTTACCTGAAACAATTCTCTTGGGCAATGGTACGGGTTCTCAAGAACACCTATTTGCGCTGGAGGGTATTTACGCTCCCAATTGGCGCTGGGAATTCTACGGTAAATATGCCTTTCGTAACAGCAAAACTTTCCTCGCCGATGATTTTGTCGGTAGCAGCAATATCTCTCTAGGACAAATACGCGCCACCTATCGCCTGAATTACCACATCGATTTAGCAGCGGAAGCCCGCATGATTTGGCAACCCTCCGCAGGCTATACCGAATCAGGATTTCTTCTAGAAGCTGGTTATTATCTCACCCCCGAAGTGCGCATATCTGGAGGCTATGTCTTTGGTCGTGCTGACGATGAAGACTTCACTGGTACTCGCTCGGCTGGAGGCCCTTATGTAGGCTTGACGGTTAAGTTAAATAGCCTACTAGATGGCTTTGGGCAACATCAAGCACCCTCTCCTCCAGAGGTTGTCTCTAAGAAGAAGGAGAAGGAGAAATAGGAAATAGGAAATAGGAAGTAACGAGTAACGAGTAAAAAAACAAAGACTAAAACTAATAACTAAAAACTAAAGCCTAGCTATCAGTAATCAGTAATCAGTAATTAATAAAATGAACATTAACAGAGACAAACACAATTTAATACCTAAAGTCCTGTTAACGGTTTTGACTGTTAGTGGTGTAGCAATCTTTTCAGGACAAACTGTTACAGCACAAGCTAACTTCAAATCCTATCGAGTTTTGGTAAATAGCGATCGCGATACTATCAATCCCGATCGACAACTCACCCTTAGAGAGGCTATTAGTTTAGTAAATAATACTTTATCCTTGTCAGAATTAAGCCCTGCTGAACAAAAGCAAGTTACTGTTATTCAAGAATCGAATGCTTCTCGGATTGAATTTGATTTACCTGCACCGATCAAAATTGAGTTACAGAAGCCTCTGCCACCTTTATTAAATTCTGGTTTAGTTATTGACGGTACGACTCATCCTGATTATGACCCTAAGAAGATTGCTACAGTTGAACTTCCGATACCTATTCCTGTAGTTAGTCTGACAGTCGCCGAGGGCAAAAATGTGTTTCGGGGTTTAACTATTTCAGGCGATCGCATTACGGTCAAAGGTTTAAGTATCTACGGTTTCAGCCAACCTAATCAGCCTACGGATACTACCCCAGGTGGAGATATTGTCATTGGTTCTCGTTTACCTGTGAGCGAAGATTTAGCTGCTTTTATCCCCAAAAGTAGTCCTCAAGCTGTGGAAATTGTGGATAACTGGCTGGGTTTACCTCCCGATGAATCTATAACTGAAGTTCCTTCTAGTTTTGGTGTCTGGCTTTTTGATGGAGTCAATACCAAAATTGAACACAACCGTATTGAATATCATGATGGTAGCGCTATTCTCACTTCCGTTGAGGCTCAAAAAACTCAAATTAAAGAAAATATTATTGTTGGGAATGGCTTAGCGGGAATGCCCCACGCTATTTATTTAGAGGGATTAATCGATGATAGTCAAATTAGCGATAATCTGATTTGTGGTAATGACGGTAGTGGTGTGTATCTCTTTAAACCCGAAGGCAATCTAACTATTAACCAAAATACAATCAAATTCAATGGTCGCCGAGTTCCTAGCGCTGCCGTATATCTCATCGGTAACGATCACCAGGTTACTAATAATCAAATAAGTTGGCAGACAGGTACAGGGGTAACAATTACTGCTTATCCCCAAAGCGATCGCAATTTAATTACTAATAATACTTTTAACGATCTAGAAGGTTTAAGTATTGACCTCAACACCAGAGATCGCGAAGGCAGAACTTTCTATCAATTAGGTGATGGCGTTAACCCAGTCCGTAATTCTCGTAACCGCAAACGCGACACTGCTAATAAATCGATTAACGCGCCTCAATTTCTCAGTGAAGACTTTTATCTGATCGACGGCAAAGCCAATATTGATGGAGTCGCCGATCCTGGATCGACAGTAACTTTATATCAGGTGAAGCTAGGTATTCCCAGAGATGTTAAACAACAAAGTCCTCTAGCCAGTCAAAGTCATAATTATGGCCCGTTAAGCGAACCTTTAGCCGAAATAGTTGCGGATCAAGATGGCAAATTTGGTTTTACTTTAGCTAACCCTACACCAGGAACGATCGTAAGTGCGATCGCCACTAAATCAGATTACGGCACCTCAGAACCAGCTTTTAATGCAACCATCCGTGCTTTAGATCGAGCCAAATCGACTATTGAACGAGAGGGTCGGCGGGGTTTCCCCGCCTTGACCAATCGAGTTGTTGAACGTTCTCTAACTCTACCCAACTGCACAACTAAACCTATTGCGGAAGTACTCAACCCCCCTACTCAACCTGAAATCCAGCCAACACCAGAGCCGATCAAATTAAATGTCCCGCGCAATATCCACTTTGCCCTCGATCGAGCGAATATTTCCCTGACTAGCGCCAAAGTCTTAAACCAAATAGCGACTGTCTTAAAACTATATCCCTACATGATGATTGAATTACAAGGACATACCGACTTCCGTGCGAGCGATCGATACAACCTGGATTTAAGTCGTCGTCGTGCTGATGCTACTCGCAACTATCTCTTACAGCAGGGAGTAGATCCTGCCAGAATGTCGATTTTGCCTCTAGGTGAATCTGAGTTAGAAAAACCTGGGAATTCTACGGTAGATCACGCCTATAACCGCAGAGTAGAAGTAATTTTCCGCGATCTTAGGGGTGTAGACATCATTTTTGAGGATCAGGATGCTGATTTGCAACTAGAACGATAACTTACCGTTTGCTCTTATTTCTTCCTTTTAAAAACTTGACAGCTTATTAAATTACTAAACCGTTATGAATTTTTTACAAACACCCCGAAAACTTTATAAGAAATGCAAGTTAAACAAGAGTTTACAAGATATTTTTTTTTGAGTGCGATCGCAGCTCATCTTAATCAAATCACTCTGCTTTAGTTTTCCCTGCCTAAAATCTATCCTCATTTCCCTAGTACAGATCAGTTGAAATAGACCATGAACAATCAGCTAAGTATTCAGAGAAAAGCGTCCTTTCATTTTGGTTTAGTTTTATTCGCATCACTGGGCTTTGCCCTACCCGCGTTAAGCGAAGGATCTCAACAACTCGGTAACGGCACTCAAGGACTTAACGTTTACTTATTTGAGTACAATGCTACAAACGGCTTTGTGCAGGCAAATCAAGGGCCAAGACCCATTAAGGTCAATGTTGAGAACGCCAATCAGGTCATTAATATCTCACTTTGTGGGTGGAGTACCACAGATTTACTCTCAGTTGAGGTTTTCCGCCCATCAGGAACTGAAATTAATTATACAACTCAAGTAGCGGCTGGTTCTCCTGGTGCATTTAATGCTGCTGCTGCTGATGGAGCAGGAGCGTGGCGCGTAGGTACTGGAAATGCCAGAACCACTACTCAAACAACGCTTTGTACTAATCAAAATAAGCCAAGTCAGCCCACTGGTACGCTTTCTAATTCAGTTCGCTTTATTGCACCCGAAGCTGGCACCTATGAAATTCGTCTGTACAATGACACCCTAGCAGCTGGTGATACCAATAATGTTTTCACCTATTTTGATGTTACCGTTACGCCCAATGCCTTGACTAATCCTGACCCAAGAGCAAATAACGGTCAAGTGTGGGCTACCAGTTGGGCATTTAATGCAGGCAATGCCTTTACAACAGCGGGAGCATATGATGCAGACCTTTACATCAGAACACCAGGAGGGCGGACAAATACTGAATTTATTTGGCAACTGGACTTAAATAGATTTGCGCCCCAGAGGCATGAAATTATTGCCAATGGAATTGGTCTTAATGCTCCCAATTCACGAGGAAGTGTTCCAGGTACTACCTCTGGGGCTGCCTATACTAAAAGCTATCCTATTTACCTGTCTCCACCCAATTCATCTTCTTTCATTGCTCCAATCCTTCCAGAGCCTGCACCTGCTTCAGTCTCGAATATAAGTTTTATTGATAATGCAGGACAAGACAATACCATTTCTCCTACAACAACTAGTAGCGTTCAAGATTCAGGGTTTTTTAGATTTAATTCAGATGTAGCTGGTACTTACAAAATTGTCATTGATACCAACCAAAATGGAGTGTTTGGGGCGGGCGATCGCATTTTGTTTGGTTCTACAACTTCAGGTGTAAACGCTGTTGCCTGGGATGGTAGGGGAGATAACAATACAGCGTTAACTCCTGGTTCTTATCCCGCCCAGATTTCTGTCGTGCTGGGTGAATATCACTTTGTCACCTTTGATGCTGAAACAAGTGGTGGCGGTACAAATGACGGGCTGTCTATCTGGAAATGGAATGGTAGTTCGAGGTCGGCTGTCTCAAATTTCTGGGATGATACCAAGATTACCACTCCAGCTGGTGCAACTAAAAACCTAGTGGGTGGTCTTTCTGGAACTGCGGCTGGAACTCATACCTGGGGAAACTTTAACGCAGGCAGTATTGGCGACGGTAATTACCTTGATACCTGGGTTTTCGATACTTCGCAGCCCCAAACAACCAAAGCAATTATTGCCACCTCTGACGCAAACGATTTTGCCGATGCTCCTGATACCTACGGCACAAACAAGGATATTACGGTGGGAGGAATCCCTGCCAGCCACTTGGTTAATTCTAATCTACACTTAGGCGTGAATGCTCCTGACTCTGACTCTGACGGTCAGCCTTCTGTTAATGCAGATGGCGATGACATCAACGGTACAACCCCTGATGATGAAGATGGCGTAATCAGCTTCAGCCCTTTAATCGAGAATGCAACAACTTATTCCGTCACCGTTAAAGTCAAAAATACAACAGGTGCAGCAACTTCTTTAGGGGGCTGGATTGATTTTAATAAGGATGGACAGTTCCAGCCCAGTGAAGGAGTTGTGCAGTCTGTCCCAAATAATACCAACAGCGATGTTACGCTAACTTGGAGTGGATTAAGCGGTTTAACTGCTGGTGATATGTATGCTCGATTCCGTTTAAATAGCGATCCGCTCACAACCAGCGACTTTAATGGAGGAGGGAGAGACGGAGAAGTTGAAGATTATAAGTTAGCGATCCAAGGAGTTGACTATGGTGACGCGCCTAGCTCTTTTGGTAATGCTGGTCATGTTATTCCTACTACGCCTACCTTATATCTAGGTAGTGTTAAACCTGATAAAGAATTAGGAACTCAATTAGGGGCGGATGCGGGGGCAACAGCAGCAGGGGATGACGGTAATGGGACTCCTGATGATGAGGATGCTTTTACAACTTTAGCCAATGTCTCCACTGTCGGCAATTATAATCTTACTGTTCCTGTAACCAATACTAGTGGCGGTGCTGCTACTTTACACGCCTGGGTTGACTTTAATAAGAACGGTAAATTTGAATTAGGAGAGTATAAAAATGCTGCGGTTGCTAATAATAGTACCAATGCGAGCCTAAACTGGGCTATTCCCATTGGAACTCTTCCAGGTAATACTCATGTACGCTTCCGTCTAACTACCGATAACACATTAACAGATAATCCTCTAACTGCCACTATTGATGAGCGTTCTATCGGTAATGCCACAAATGGGGAGGTGGAAGATTATCCAGTATCTATATCTGCATCAGTTTATGATTATGGTGATGCTCCCGATGCGGCTGTTGGTACAGGGACAGGAAATTATCAAACTACCGCCTTGGATGGTGGTGCAGCCCAAGTTAAAATCAATATTGCTGGTCAGGTTTTAAGTTTAGGTAGCAATATTGATACTGACGATGGTAGTTTACAAAATGCTACTGCTCTGGCAGATGATACTAGTGGTACAACTGATGATGAAGATGGAGTAAGCAGTTTTCCCACTTTAACTACTACAGCCAATCAAACCTATACTGTACCCGTCAGTGTACAAAACAATGTTCCCTTGCTGAATGCTCATTTAGTTGGCTATATTGACTTCAACAAAGATGGTGATTTCAACGACACTGGAGAGAAATCAGCGACTGTTACAGTTCCTACTAATAGTACTAACCCCCGAAGTTTTAACGTTACGTTTACGACTCCTGCTGGCATGACTACTGGTAATACCTATGCTCGTTTTCGCTTAGGTAGTGTCCAAGCAACTGCCGAATCAGCTACAGGGGCTTCTCTTAGCACCGATTATGGTGAAATTGAAGATTATCAAATTGCGATCGCTCAAGCACGCGACTATGGGGATGCCCCCGACTCTTATGGTACAAACTCCACCAATAATAGTGGTGAGGGCATAGGTGCCAATCACATTATTACTAACACCATAAAATTGGGTAGTAACCCACCTGATTCGGAAACTGATGCTCAAGCTCCTTTTGATGGCACTGGGGATGGTACAGATGAAGATGCGTTTACTACCTTAGCCAACACCCCTACTATCGGCAATTATGAACTGACTGTGCCTGTTACCAATACTAGTGGTGATAACGTTACTTTACACGGCTGGATTGACTTCGATCAAGACGGTAAATTTGAATCAGGAGAACATAACAGTGTTTCGGTTATTGACGGTGCTACAAGTGCTAACTTGATTTGGGCTGTACCGAGTGGAACTACTCCTGGTAACACCTATGTCCGTTTCCGTCTAACTAGTAGTACTTTAACGGATAACGGGACGACAACTCAAGATGAGCGTTCTATTGGTAATGCTAATGATGGAGAAGTCGAAGATTACAAAATTGCGATCGCAGCTAACGGCAATCCAGACCTCCCCCCAGATTTTTGTCAGACTCCTTCGAGAAATCTACTATTTATTCTGGATGACTCTGGCTCTGTCGCTGACCCTCTTGAAGTTCAACAGCAGCGAGATGCAGTTATGGCAACTCTTAATAGCTTTGTGGCGAAAAACCTGACTGGACAAGCTGCCATAGTGGGGTTTGATGGTGTTGGTAGAACGGTCATTAACTATACCAATATTACCGCTGCTAATCTAGCCACTTTTCAAACTGCTTTAAATACTAATTATGGTGTTCCTGGTGGTGGTACAAACTGGGAAGCAGGTTTTCAAGCAGGTACCGCACTAGGAGTCAACCAGCCAGATGTCGTGTTTTTCTTTACCGATGGAGCGCAAACCAGCGGAGGAAGTCCCACAGACGAAGCCACACAGTTTAAAAATGCTGGCGCACATATCTACGGGATAGGCGTAGATGGATTAACTATAGACAGTGGCTTTAAGCCAATTACAGACGGAGATAATACTGCGGCTTACAACGGGTCAAACGTACTGGAAGCTGACTTTCTTCCCATTACTGATTACAGCACCCTGCAAAATCAGTTTACAAATGCTTTTCTAGCAAACTTATGTCCTGCTGACTTCGGTGATGCTCCCGATACTTACGGTACAGATAATATTGTTGATAACAACAGTAGCACCAATCCTCTAGGGGCAAATCACGCGATCGTTTCTGGATTATTTTTAGGCACAACAGCTCCCGATGCTGATGCCAATGGTTTTGTTGATGGTATTGAGGATAATAGCAATGCTACCGATGATGATGCTCTTACGGGGACAGGGACAGGTAATGGCGATGATGAAAACAACTTTACTCTACCTACCCTAACCGCAGGGGATACCAGCTACACCATTCCTGCCAACAATATTACTGCTACTAACACCACAACACAATCTGCTACCCTTCACGCTTGGATTGATTTTAATAAAGACGGTAAGTTTGAACTAATAGAATATGCTAGTGCAACAGTTAATCAAGGTACTACTGGTGGCAACCCCGCAGCTAATTTAACCTGGAGTGGGATTAGTGTGGGAACAGTAGGTAACACTTACGTTCGTTTGCGTTTAACCAGCGATAATTCGATTAATAATACTACCCCTGGAAATGCTGCCAGTAACGGTGAAGTTGAAGATTATCAAATTGCGATCGCTCAACCCGTAGCATCTAACCCCAAATTACTCCTGGTCAAGCGGATTACAGCTATTAACCCTGGTCAGCCAGACGACGAAATTCAATTCGATAATACTTTTGTTGATGACGCTACTTTAAATGATAACAATTCTAATTGGCCCGATTCTAATAGCGACCCTAGTATCAACAAATATCTACGTGGAGCAATTAATGTTCCTGATGTTAAACCAGGAGATGAAGTAGAATACACTATTTATTTTCTCTCTAATGGTGATGCGGATGCTAAAAATGTCAACATTTGCGATGTTGTGCCAGATAATATGACTTTTAATAAAAACAGTTATGGCACGGAAGTTGGTATTGGTTTGGGATTGAATACAACGAATCCAGCTGACTCTATCAATATATATTTATCGAATTTTATTAAAAATCCCATTAATAATCACCAAGGAAATTTTTATCCCCCAGGTACTAATCCTCCTCTTAACCTGTGTAAAAAACACGATCCTAATGATACCGATAATTTAATTCCTCATACTTTAATTCCTGTTAATGACAGTAGCAATAATCTTTCAGGAGTAGTGTTAATTAAACTAAATACTCCTCTCCCTCCAGCTACAGCTCCAGGAACACCTGCTAATTCTTATGGCTTTATTCGCTTCCGCGCCAAGGTTAAATAGCTCGATAAGCAGCTCACAGAAAACTTTCTAACCACTAACTGCATTTACTGTTAAAAATAATTCTTCGATTAACTTATTGACTGTAATATAGTCATACGTAAAAACGTTATAGCATTTCTCAAATAAGTGAGATACATTAGTTGAAATTCGGAAAGCAAATCTTAAATGAAAGCGTATTCACTCAATTTCAGACAAAAAATTATCGATGTTTATAACAAATATGTTAGTTTTTAGCCGATCATTTATTCATTGTGCAACGCCAATAAAAATTAATAGGTTTTGCGCTCGCTAATAGGAAACATTAATCAATTCTAGACATTTTTTGGCAAGCTCATCTCTCATTGACAGAGTTTCTACATCAATACAGATAAATCCACGACGTTCAACTTCATCTCTCATACATCGATCGTAGAGTAGAGTACGAGCTAAAAACTTTTCAATCAGGTACTGCCGATTTTTGCTTACATTATCAAAATTACTTTCAGCCAAGATTCGACTTCGGAATAATTCCTCACTAGCTGTAAGCCAAATTGCTTTGACAGTATTTTTGTCAACTAAATTCGCTACAAATTTTGGCCATAATGCAGATCCTTCAAGTACAAGGCACTCTCTTGCTAAATCACAGGTATGAGCATGAACTATCGCCTCGATTTGCGGTAAAACATTATTTTGATAGTGGTCTAATACATCTACAAAAAGAGCCTCAACCGATAAAGTTTGATAATGTTGTACTACATGTTCTGGGATAGACTTGACTTTTGTACTCACCCAAGGACGACCAGGATGTCGCGCTAAAGTGTCTGTCGAAAGATAATTCCAACTTAGTTTGGCTGCTAGAGATCGACCAAGAGTCGATTTTCCTACATGGGAAGAGCCACTAATTAAAATCACTCTTGTTTGATTAATTAATTTAGTCACTCAAAAAAATAGGGGCAATAAAAACCCCTACTAAATATTTATTTATTATTCATTGTTCATTGCTCATTGAATTTACATTCCAGGTAAATTCAAACCACTGGTAAGTTCTTCCATGCGCCCACGCATTAAATCTGTAGACTGTTCATAAGCAGACTTCATGGCTACGGAAACAGATGCGGAGAGAGCTTCTGCACCAGCGTTCATAGCTTCGGGGGAAATCTCGACACGACGGGGTTCTTGGTTCCCACTCATGACGACTTTAACTAGTCCATCCTCACTAGTTCCTTCAATTTCCATCTGCTCTAATTCATTTTGGAGTTGTTGCGCTCCTGCCTGTACCTCCTGAGCTTTTTTAAAAGCGTCAGCAAGTTCTTTCATTTTGCCTAGTGGCCCAAATCCTCTTCCTGCCATATCTATTTTGTGTATTTTGTGTATTAGTGACTGCGAAATTAATTAGAAAGATTTAGCATAACTCAAAGATCGCTTAATTCGGTTAATTAGAACTCTCCGAGTAGCTTAACTTCTGGCTCTAAAGATACTGACCAATGATATTCTACTTTTTCTTGAGCATAGCGAATTAACTCAAAGATATCTTTAGCAGTAGCTGCACCACAGTTGAGAATAAAGTTAGCATGACGATGAGCTATTTGCGCATCACCAATTTTGTATCCTTTTAATCCTAGCTGCTCGATCAGATTAGCTGCTGGTTGAGGTTGAGGATTACGGAAAACGCTACCGCAACTGGGAAGGTGATAAGGTTGAGTCGTTTTGCGCTGCGTCCAATTTTGGTTAGACATTTCCATAATTTCAGCCTTGCTATAGCCAGGTTCAAGCTGCATTGTCGCTCTGACTACCAGGCGATCGCCTCTTTGTAAATTAGAGGTACGATAGCTATAAGCTAAATCTTCAGGTTTTAATTCCGCAATTGTGCCATCGGGAGACAAGACAGTCGCGCTGACTAAAATATCCGCCAAACAAGAAGTGTGCGCACCAGCGTTCATTACCACACCTCCCCCCACCGTGCCAGGAATACCCACCGCCCATTCCAGCCCTTTAAGGCCACGTTTAGCAGCTTTCCAAGCTAGTTTAGCGATCGCCTCCCCCGCATCCGCAACCAAAATTCCTGTCTCTGGATTGAACTCATAGCCACGAAAATGTCGAGTTGAAAGGACAAATCCTGGTAAACCGCGATCGCTAATTAGTAAATTTGAACCAGCGCCTAACAAAGTCAAAGGCATATCCTGAGATTGATACCATTCAAAACTTGCTGCCAACTCATCCCAGTTTCTCGGTGCAGCATACCATTGAGCATCACCACCTACTTTATAGGAGGTTTGACCAGCTAGAGATACGCACTTCTGGATTAAATTATCTTTGTTCATTAAGGTGGTTAGTGATTACTAATTACTGATTACTGATTACTGATTGGTGATTACTGATAAATGATTACTGAAACATATGAATAGTTTTGGGAATCGATTGATTAAGATTACCCGCTCCTAAGAATATTGCCAAGTCTCCAGGCGCTAATATTTCTGAACAGAGGAAATTTTCAATCGACTCAACCTCTGGATGATAGTGAACGTCGGGATGGTAAGTGGCGATCGCCTTAACTAAATCTGAGCCACTGATACCGAAGGTGTTGTTTTCTCCCGCACTATAGATATCCGTAATTATCACTACATCAGCATCTTTAAAAGCTAAGGCAAATTCTTCTAAGAAGGTTTTAGTACGGCTATAGCGATGGGGTTGAAAAATTGCCACTACTCGCTGGAGAGAATTGTTACCAGATACTCTTTGTTTAGCAGCGGTTAAGGTAACCTTGATTTCGCTGGGATGATGGGCATAGTCATCAATAAAAGTGATGTCGTTGACTTCTCCTCGATGCTCAAACCGTCTTTTCGTGCCACCAAAAGTAGCGATCGCTTCAGCAATGGTGCTAAATTCCAAACCGACTTGTCTACCTACGGCGATCGCAGCTAGAGCATTGTTGAGGTTATGTTCTCCTAGGAGTGGTAGCTGTAACTCTCCTAAACAAACTCCCCTTTCCCAGATCTGCGACTTGCTTCCTTGAGCGTGATAGGTAATATTTTTCGCAGTGTAGTCAGCACCCCAATCTGGATTTAAACCATAGCTAATAGTTAAAGCTAATTCGTCACGAATAATCGGATCGTCAATGCAGCCAATTAATGTTTTACACTGTCCAGCAAAAGTTTGAAAAATACTGACTACTTCTTGAATATCTTGATAGCGATCGGGATGATCTAACTCAATATTGGTAATAATACCAATACTAGGATGATGCTTAACTAAAGAACCATCTGATTCATCTGCTTCCGCGACTAAATATTCTCCTTGCCCACTTCTAGCATTACCATCCCAAGTATCTACCTCTCCACCGACAATAATTGTGGGGTCAAGTTGACATTTGAAGAGCATATAGCCAATTAAGCTACTGGTGGTGGTTTTACCGTGAGTCCCTGAAACTGCAATACTTTCGTATTCATCAATCAAAGCTGCTAAAAGATCGGAACGATGAAAAATTGGACAGCCGAGTTTGACTGCTGCTTGATATTCAGGATTAGTTAGGGCGATCGCCGTAGAACAAATAACCTGTGGTAACAAGGTATGAGAATAACTATTTAAAACCTCAATTTCTGGCAGAGCTTCAGACGCTCCTGCTGATACTGGCTGGCGTTTGATCCCTGGAGTTGGCACAAAAAAATCGAGATTTCTGGCTTCATGACCATAAAAAATCTTTGCACCCAAGGCTTCTAATCTATCGGTAATGTGGCTAGAACGCAGATCAGAACCTGATACTGGCAGTTGTCGTTGAGCAACAATCTGGGCTAAAGCCGACATCCCAATTCCGCCAATACCAATAAAGTGAAATGGTTTTCCTTTCAAATCTACTTTTGCCACTTCTTTGACTCCTGCCATAGCACGTATATCTTGGTTGAGGGTTACAGAATACTACTAACTTGTTTTGAAGTGAAGCACTCTGTATCTTCTCATTGCCGTAAACAATACGGGCTATGATAGCAAGAATTTTTGAGACTTAGGGATAAACAAGCAGTAGAAGTAGCAGAAAATTGGTAAATTTGAGCGCAAAAGTTACATTCTCCAGGAAATTAAGGTCAAAATTTGTGATTTAATTACTCTTGAGACATCACCGCCCTAATTTCCAGTCCGAGGCAATTATTAGCTTCAGATATGAGGCCAATATAAGGTTGAAATTGATTCTGAGTCAGGTCTTGAAATGTGCTGACTTTACGATATGATGAGTCTTATTAAGAATGTTTTAATGTATTAACCTAATAAAATTTAGAGGGCAAGAGTATTGTGGTTAGAGTAGCAATTAACGGTTTTGGGCGTATCGGGCGTAACTTTGTCAGATGTCTGCTAACTAGAGGAAATGATACAAATTTAGAATTGGTCGGTCTTAACGATACTTCTGATCCTAAAACCAACTCTCACTTGTTAAAGTATGACACTATGTTGGGTGTTTTGGACGCAGACATTGGTTATGACGCTAACTCTTTGATCGTCAATGGCAAAACAATTAAATGTGTCTCCGATCGCAACCCACTAAACTTGCCCTGGAAAGAGTGGGATGTTGATATCATTATTGAAGCTACTGGTGTTTTTCGTGATGCCGAAGGTGCAGGAAAGCATCTTCAAGCTGGGGCTAAAAAAGTAGTCATTACTGCTCCTGGAAGTGGCCCTAACATCGGTACTTACGTTATGGGAGTAAACGACGAAAAATATACTCCTGGTGAATTTGATATTGTCAGTAATGCTAGTTGTACTACTAACTGTCTAGCTCCTATTGTCAAGGTTATTAACGAAAACTTTGGCATCATTAAAGGTGCTATGACTACTACTCATAGTTATACTGGCGACCAACGTATTTTGGATGCTAGCCACCGTGATTTAAGACGAGCTAGAGCAGCAGCAGAGAACATTGTCCCGACTTCTACTGGTGCGGCCCAAGCAGTAGCCCTAGTTTATCCTGAAGTAAAAGGTAAGTTAAACGGTATCGCTCTACGAGTGCCAACTCCTAACGTTTCGGTAGTTGATTTGGTGGCTCAGGTGGAGAAGAAAACCATTGCTGAGGAAGTTAACGAAGTACTTAAAAAGGCTGCTGAAGGTTCTCTCAAAGGCATTTTGGGTTACACTGACTTACCTCTAGTTTCTTCGGACTTCAAAGGTACAGATGTGTCCTCTACCGTTGATGGACTATTAACTCTAGTGCTAGATGGCGACATGGTTAAAATCATTGCTTGGTATGACAATGAGTGGGGTTATTCTCAGCGCGTTGTTGATTTGGCTGAATTGGTAGCTAAAGGAATGTAAGTCACAAAGCTCTAACAAATTATATTTTTCGGCAGACACCTCCCTATGCAAAGTTAGGCGGGGTGTTTTTTGATCGAAGGCTCTAGGCTATAAGCTGTAAGCTCTAAGCCTTTTAATTGGCTATCACTAGCTCCATAGTGGTTTTAAAATTGCTACTATAAGTACATATATCTGTACTTTTTGAGATGTTAGCCAAGCAAACCAACTATACTAATCTGCGTCAAAATTTAGCCTCAATACTTGATGAATCGATCGCCGATCGCAGTGTCATTATTGTAACTCGTCAGGGAAAAGAAGATGTGGCAATTCTCGCTGCTGATGAACTATCGAACCTACTAGAAACATTGCATCTATTTAGATCTCCTGAGAATGCTCAAAAGTTACTGGCAGCTATGGCTAGAGCCGATGCGATCGCCGATCAACCAGATCTAAAATCGGAAAACCTGGCAGAACTCTGTCAGGAGTTAGACATTGAGCGGTAGCATAGTGATTTTTGACCAACAATTTCGCGAAGATCTACGTTGGTGGGCAAAAAAAGACCGCAAGATACTCAATCGAATCTTAGATCTAGTAGAAGCAATAGTCACTAATCCTACAACGGGAATTGGCAAGCCAGAAAAACTCAAATATTTACCTGGATCTCGTTGGTCGAGAAGAATCACTCAAGAACACAGGCTCGTATATCAAATAGATGGTAAGAAGCTAATATTTTTGCAATGTCGTTATCACTATTAAACTTTGGCTAAATTTTGGCTCATCATTTGAATATAACTCTTGCATGAATAGCAGACTAATCTATTTTCCTTTCTTACGAAGTTTGCTCAACGGGGGGAACCCCCGCAACGCAACTTCGCGCTTTTCCACCAAACTATGCGGTGCGACACGAAGTTAGTACCACAAGGGTATAACATCCTTTAGGGCAAGCCTTTACCCTTTTCCCTCATAATAAGCTAGTAATTACATTTTACTAATTGGTACAATAAATTATTATAGTATTGTACTAATCGGTTTAATAGTTTAAATGGAAACAATAGAACAACGCTTGCCACTTCCTCCTTTTGATCGAGAAACTGCGGTTCAAAAAGTGCGGATGGCTGAAAATGCTTGGAATACCCGCGATCCTGAAAAAGTGGCTTTAGCATATACAGAGGATAGTATCTGGCGCAACCGTACCGAATTTTTTCAAGGTCGGGTCAAAATTACAGAATTCTTAACTCGCAAGTGGTTGAAAGAACTGGATTACAGACTTATCAAAGAGTTGTGGGCGTTTGATGATCATAAAATAGCAGTGCGCTTTCAATATGAGTGGCATGATGATTTACAGCAATGGTATCGCGCTCATGGAAATGAATTATGGGAGTTTGCTCAAAATGGCTTAATGTCTCGTAGAGAAGCGAGTATCAATGACGTTAAAATTAAGCTTGAGGAACGCAAGTTCTTTTGGTCGGGCAATATAAGACCAGAAAATCATCCAGGTTTAACTTAAAATTAGGTTTTAAATTTAAATTTATGCCTGCACCTAAGATTGACAAAGCACAAGCTATTGCAGCTATAGCTGAGTTGTTTAGGGAACATGGTTATCATGGAACATCCTACGCTCAAATTATCAAGGCTTCGGGTTTAGGAAAAGGAAGTCTTTATAATTATTTTCCTGGTGGGAAAGAAGATATTGCTAAAGCTATTTTAAGACAAATTGACTGTTGGTTTGAAGAGAATATATTTGCGCCTTTAAATACAAATAATGACCCAGAAATAGTTTTAGGGAAGATGTTTAACACAGTGGATACCTACTTTGCTAGTGGACAAAGAATCTGTTTGCTGGGTTCTTTTGCTCTTTGTGATGCTAAAGAACAGTTTTCATCTGAGATCAAAAGCTACTTTCAACGATGGATTAAAGCTTTAAGTACCTATTTACAAAAACAAGGATTGTCAGAAACAGAAAGTCAGAACTTAGCATATGGTGTCATGGTAGCAATTCAAGGTGGACTGGTAATGGCGCAAGCTACGGATAATACAGATGTTTTTGTCCAGGCAATCTCTGAAGCTAAAAATATATTGCTCAAAGCGTTGAAGTAAATAACCTGAGTTCGGGTGAAGAAGATTGAGGTAAAAGCTAATCAAGACGAAGACTGGGTTTCTTAGGTTGATGGCAATAGGCGATCGCTTTGTAATCAATTTAGCTTGAAGTTTTGCACATTATTGATATTAATTGAGATTAGCGATCGCTCTGATTACCCATAAGTATTACTAAAATAATACTATTAGATCCTGGTTTAAACAAAGTTTTGAAGTAGCGATCGCCTAAATCATCACATTAAATATACAATTGGGCGATGCCAGTAATATTGGTTTTATTTACTAATGATCAAATCATCTAGTTCACGATAATCAGGTAAATCTGACTTAATTTGTTTACCTCGGCGGATAACAATCCGATTGTGTTGCGATCGCGCTAATAATTCACTAAAGTAACGAGCAGGAAAGATAATTAAATCGGCTACATTACCTGGGGTTATTTTCCCTAGAGTTAAATTCATGATCTGGGCGGGAGTTGTGGTGACACTGGTAATCCAATTGGCATAAGGCGCATCTAAATGAGCAATTTTTACTGCTTGCTCAAACACTTCCAAGACATCATGATCGCCAAAACCAAAAAAAGGATCGCGACAGTTATCACTAGCAAAAGCTACAGGTACACCCTGCTGCTTTAGTTCATGCACTCTAGTTACACCACGCCAATGGGGAGTTTTCCCTAGCTGACGATCTTGTAGATAAAGATTGCACATCGGTAAACTAACCACGGCAATTTTAGCTTGTTTAACTAGCTCAATAGTTTTATTAACTACATCAGCAGACTGCACCGCTAGACTACAGCAGTGTCCACAGGTAATTTGATTGCTAAAGTCATGCCTAATTGCAGCTTGAGCTACTTTCTGAAGGCAAATAGAGTCAGGATCGCCATTCTCATCCACATGGAAATCTAAATCCAAGTTTCTTTCTTGAGCTAGAGTAAATACCCTGTCTAACTGAGTTTCTAGATCGGGATTTTGCCAACCCACACCGCCTAAAATACCGCCAATCTCAGCAATTTTATCCGCTAAGGCTACTCCTGCTGGAGTTTGGTAATAATCTAAGCTCACTAAACTAACCGCCTGGAGAGTGATTTTATCTTGCCAAGCTGACTGCAAACAAGCAAACACCTCTAAACTGATGTCCGCTTGTTTGCCAGAGGAATCAATATGGGTGCGAATTGCTTGCGTACCATGAGCATAGCTGCACTTAAGCCCAAACTCCATGCGACGATAAACATCTTCTGGTTGCCAATACTTTTCTCGGTCGATATTCCCTTGACTCAAAGCCATGTCAAACGTACTATTTACGTTAGGCGATCGCTCCCAAATATGTCCTTTATCTAAATGAGTGTGGACATCTATTAAGCAAGGAAGCAGGATCTGCTGTTGTAAATCTAGATAAGGAAGATCTGCTTCGATAGAGTTGGTAGCAGTAACTTGTTCGATGTTTCCCTGACTAATTTTCAGATTAACTAAACATAAACCTTCTCTTGTCGGCTGGGGAAGATGAGCTAAATTGAGCAAACAACTGGGAACATGAGCATTAGTTAACCAATACGATTCAGCCTCAAAAATCATTTTTCTATATTGTGTCTAAATTAGCTGTAGTGAAACGCCAAAGCAGGGGATAAATGCCTTAAATCACGAGAATTATTATTAATTAATTACAGCAATTTTTTCGCTAATTAGCCCACCTTAATCTAGTTAAATACTAGGCACACTTTCTGATCTGTCTTAACTAACATTTACATTGATGATCTCTATGATAGTATCTGGATCATTCCAGGAACGAAAAAATATCGGTTATACTTATCGACTTATTGGTGTAGGAGTTTATTTATTAAAGTGTATAGTAATCTTGATCGGCAGCTAAACAATGCTAGAAATCAGGCGCGCCCACTGAGGATGGGTGTTATTGGGGTGGGTAATATGGGACGACACCACGTCCGTATTTTGAGCTTACTCAAAGAAATTGAATTAATTGGTGTATCTGATATTGATTTAGCTAAAGGCATCGAGATCGCTAGCCAATATCAAACTCACTTTTATGAAAATTATGAGGATATGTTACCTGCGGTGGATGCGGTGTGTATTGCTGTGCCGACAAAACTCCATCATGAAGTAGGAGAGCGTTGTCTGAAAGCAGGGGTACATATCCTGATTGAAAAGCCGATTGCAGCCGATCTGGTTGAAGCTGAATCCTTGGTTAATCTGGCAGCGGAAACAGGATGTATTTTGCAAGTAGGTCATATTGAAAGATTTAATCCTGCTTTTAGGGAACTAAGTAAAGTCATTCAAACAGAAAGCATTCTGGCTCTAGAAGCACGTCGTTTAAGTCCCTATAGCGATCGCGCTAACGATGTTTCCGTAGTTTTGGACTTAATGATCCATGATATCGATCTGCTGTTAGAATTATCCGCTGCACCAGTAGTTAGACTAACCGCTAGTGGTAGCACTTCTAGTAATTCGGGCAACTTAGATTATGTTACCGCTAACCTGGGGTTTGCCAATGGTGTGGTAGCAACTCTCATTGCCTCCAAAGTTACTCACCGTAAGATTCGCTGTTTGTCCGCCCACTGTAAAAATTCCCTGATTGAGACTAATTTTCTCACCAACGAAATTTTGATCCATCGTCATCAGTCCAATAGTTTGACTATCGAGCCACTTTCTTACCAACGAGACGGAATTACGGAAAAAGTATACACCAGTAATGTAGAGCCAATTTATGCGGAAATAGAACATTTTGTTAACTGTATTCGTGGTGGTGAGCGTCCCTCTGTCGGCGGAGAACAAGCGCTTAAGGCTCTACGTTTAGCAAGTCTAATTGAGCAAATGGCTCTTGATGGTCAGATTTGGCATGGCGGACAAGAAATTATTTCGCCAACTATGTCGATTATTTAGGCTAAATTACAGTAAGCACATCAATTAGATTCTATCTCTTCAAGATACAAGCTTTAACAAATCACTGGCAACTTGTAGTTAATAACTGGTAATATAAGCGATGCTTCTGGTGGGACTGAAATAAAGATTATGGCTTTAGTTGTACAAAAATATGGCGGGACATCTGTTGGTTCAGTAGAACGAATTCAAGCGGTGGCGAAGAGAATCAGTCGAGCTGTACAGCAAGGAGATAGTTTGGTTGTCGTTGTCTCGGCAATGGGCAAAACTACCGACAGTTTAGTGAAACTAGCTAACGAGATCTCCAATAACCCTAGTAGCCGCGAGATGGATATGCTGCTATCTACAGGAGAACAGGTGACGATCGCCCTTCTCAGCATGGCGTTACAGGCAATCGGAAGACCCGCAATTTCCCTCACAGGAGCGCAGGTGGGAATTGTCACGGAAGCCGAACATAGTCGCGCCAGAATACTCCAAGTATGTACCGATCGCATTGAAAGACACCTCAATAAAGGTGAGGTAGTGGTAGTAGCTGGTTTTCAGGGAGTTAGCGACAGCGAAGATCTCGAAATTACCACTCTGGGTCGCGGAGGCTCAGATACTTCTGCAGTGGCGCTTGCAGCCTCTCTCAAAGCAGACCGCTGCGAAATTTATACTGATGTTCCTGGGATTCTCACCACCGATCCTCGTCTTGTCCCCACCGCTCAGTTAATGTCTGAGATTACGGCAGATGAGATGTTAGAGTTAGCCAGTTTGGGCGCAAAAGTCCTGCATCCCCGTGCAGTAGAAATTGCTCGTAATTATGGGATGCCGTTAGTAGTGCTATCTAGCTGGAGCGATCGCCCTGGCACCAGAGTGGTTTCTCGTTTACCCCAACCCCGCTCGTTACAAGGAATGGAGATTGCTAAAGCGGTAGATGGTGTGGAGATCGACCGCGACCAAGCAAAAATTGCCCTCTTACGAGTACCAGATTGTCCTGGGGTAGCAGCTAGCTTGTTTGGCGAAATATCAACTCAAAATATTGATGTAGATTTGATTATTCAGTCGATTCACGAAGGAAATACGAATGATATTGCCTTTACGGTGGTTAATCGCGTTCTTAAAGCAGCTTCGGCTGTGGCAGAAGCGATCGCCCCTTCTTTACGTACCCACCCCAGTCTTACCGAACAAGCCGAAGTAATTATCGATCGGCAAATTGCGAAGGTGGCTATTTCTGGTGCTGGCATGATTGGTCGTCCTGGTATTGCTGCCAAGATGTTTAAAACCCTCGCCGATGCCCGCATTAACATTCAAATGATTTCTACTTCAGAAGTTAAAGTAAGCTGCGTAATTGACGAATCAGAATGCGATCGCGCCCTACATCTTTTGTCCTTAGCCTTTGATGTCGATCTGGATTCGCAAAAAGAAATTACCACTCGTCAAGAGCCAAAAAACCATCCCCCCGTTAGAGGTGTCGCTCTTGATACTAATCAAGCTCGGATTGCCATTCGTCATGTTCCCGATACCCCAGGGATGGCTGCACGAATTTTCACTTTGTTAGCACAAAAAAATATTAGCGTCGATGCGATTATTCAGTCCCAACGCTGCCACATTATCAACGGTCAACCCACCCGTGATATTGCCTTTACCGTCGCTCAAGCCGATGCGGAGTTGGTCTGTGAGGTGATTGCTGAACTAGATCGCCAGATTAACTGTGGTCAGGTGTCAGGAGATAAAGCGATCGCCAAATTGAGTGTCGTCGGTGCAGGTATGATTGGACATCCTGGAGTGGCTGCTAAGTTTTTTGCTTCTCTAGCTAAGGAGAACATTAATATTCAAATGATTACTACCTCGGAAATCAAAATTAGCTGTGTCATCGACGAGACAGATGGCATCAAAGCACTCCAGGCAGTTCATGAAGCTTTTGGTTTAGGAGGCTCCGAACAGATCATTATTCCTGCTTAATTATTCAGTAGTTTCAAAAGATTGAATCATTTTTTCTACTGTAGGCAAATAATCATCAAAGCTTTCTGGTAAAGCAGTATAGGTAATTAAGTAGGCTCGATTGCCATTAACTGACCAGGTTTGCATTCTTTTTACAGGACTACCATTCTCTTCTCCTTGGTAAATGATTTGTCGCCCTTCGTTAGCGCCCATAGCAACTACTTGAGCTTCGCCGATATTCGGGTCGGAAAGCTGCTTAATTTCCGAGAGGGATAATTCTGTGTACTTAGATAAGGGTAGATCTGTGGATAGATTTTCGACTAAGACACTAACCTGCTCTTTAAACTGATCTGCATCATTTTCTAAAGGGGAAAAAAATACTACCCCTGTCGCTAAAAAGTCATCTCGATTTTGCTTTGACCAGTTTTGAGGATAATCGACACGAAAACCCAGGCTGTAATTTTCATACAGCGAAAACGCCAGTTGTGGACTCTTAATCTGCTTGACGATCATCCATCCTACTAGAGCAGCTAGTAGTGCAAGCAAGCCTAGCACCAGAGGTAATTTAGACTTAGATTTAGACTTAGACTTCGATTTAGAGGATTTAATAACTGGCGATCTGGAATTTGGTTGCCAATATCTAGCAGGATTAGTGATTACTGTAGTTTGATTAATAGCTTGGTTATGGACTGGCTGGTTAATTGGTGTAGGTTGACTATTAACAACGGTAGTTGTTCGATTTATATTGTCTACAGGCTTGGGTTGCTGAGGTTTTGGAGTAGCGCTCTTGGAGATAATCAGCGTTTCCCTATTGTTATTTTGTGCAGCATCTAATTGCTTCAAGTCTGACAAGACGACTCCTGCCGAACTGTATCTATCTTGATGACGATAGCGCACCATCCGATCTAGCAGATCGAGAAACCGAGGTTGATAGTGAACTTGACGATTGAGTTTATTACGCCAAATTATTTCACCATCATCATCAATGGTAAATTCGCGAGGATGGATTCCTGTCAAGGCTTGGATAGCGATGACACCCAAAGCGTAAATATCGCTATAAAAACCAGGACGACCCATCATCTGCTCCATCGGCATATAAGATTTAGTTCCTACTGCCACGGTCTGTTTTACCTGTCCCGCAGCATCAACAATTTGTGTGGTTACCTGCTTGACAGAGCCAAAATCAATCAAGATAATTTTGTTATCTTGACTACGGCGCATTAAGTTAGAAGGCTTAAGGTCACGATGAATGACGTTATGCTGCTGGACAATTAGTAGTACTTCGAGAATATCCTGTAGTAGAGCCAAGGTTTTGGCTTCTGACCAAGGTTGACCAGGCAAAATTTCTTGGCTTAGATCATGTCCCTCAATCAATTCTTGAACTAAGAAAAACTCGTGATTCTGTTCAAAATAAGCCAATAATCGGGGAATGCGATCGCAATGACCCAAACTATTCATGATTTCAGCTTCCCGATTAAATAATCTTCGGGCTATGGCTATGGTTTGAGGATTGCTAGTTTTAGGCTGAAGCTGTTTAACGACACACGGGCTATCAAAACACTGCTGATCCTTAGCTAAAAAAGTGACTCCTACGCCACCTCTTCCCAGTTGCCTAACGACGTAATAACGTCCCTGAATAGTCTGTCCTACAAGATTGTTATCCATCGACACAATTGTCTAAAAGAGGTTTCACGAAGACTTCCTAATTTTAATACTTAACTTCACTCTTACGGGAGATTAGATTGAAACCTTAGATCTTGATTCAGGATGCTCTAACGGGGTGACAACTAGATTAAAAATAAGACAGGGATTGGCTATTTGGAGTGGTGGAGTGGTGGAGTTATTGGAGTATTACCCCTCTACCTCACTACTCCTCTATCAGTAAAGCTTTGAATTTGCTTGTCACCCCGTGAGTAGGATGCTAAAAAGCGATTAGGCTCCGCCTACCCTTCGGGATCGCCATTTTCAGCTTTTAATTACAGTTTGGTAATGTTCTACTGTGGGAAAAGGAGTGTAAAAATGATGCAGTAGTTTTTTCCAAGTTTGATATTCAGCAGACTGTCTGAAACCAACGGTATGATCCTCAATAGTTTGCCAGTTAACTAATAATAAATACTGATTTTCGCTTTCTAAACACTTTTGTAGATCGTGAGAGATATATCCATTCATTGAGGCAATAATCTGGGAAGCTTCCACAAAAGCAGTCTCAAATTGCTGATTCATACCTGGCTTAATGTTTAAGACTGCAACTTCTAGGATCATGAATTGGAGTAATAGGTAATGGGTAATGGGTAATAGGTTCTATCTAACTGAAATTCGCTGTAATATACAAAATACGCTTCTAGAAAATTTAAAAAGCGCGTGAAAAATGCGCAGGTTGCCCGCGCATATCCAACCACGTAATAAGCTTATAGCTTACAGCTTTTGTCAAACTAGACACCACCAGTAGTATCACCACCAAAAGTACCACCTGAGTAAAAGTCATCCTCAAAGAGGGCAAAGTTGGCTGCATCAGGATCTTCAGTTATGGCAACCTGTGTTTCTAATTTCTCATTTGCCCAATAGTCGGTTGTATCTATTCGCATACTAGAAAACTCATTATTATCACCTAGTTTCATAGTTTTAGTCGTAAATTCTGTAGAGTCAAATGCTAAGAAATCTTTGGTTGAAGTAACGATGTTGTTGTCAACAATTGACTTATAGCTTTTCTCATTATAAATACCTGCTAAGCCAACATATTTATTATAGTCGGGGGCTAAAAAGTCTTCTCCTACCCCTCTAATCTCATTCCCATCGATGGTGGTGTTGCTACTAAGATCATTCCAAATATTAAAAGCATTAATCCCAGACAATTTATTATCACTAATAGTGACATCGTTAGTATTAAATAGTTTTATTCCACCAGCATCATAACTTTGAGAGTGTTCTGCATCCAGATTGATATCTTCTAAAGTAATACCACTAATTATTCCACCATCAGTATCATTAACGCCAATTCCTTTACGACCAATATCAGATATTTTTGAATCAAGTATTTTAAATCCGTCAGCTCCAGTTAAGCTAATAGCAATGTTATTTTGACCATCCCTCATTGGTTTATCGATCCCAATATCATGAAGGTCGAGATTTTGCAAAGTGACATTAGTTGCCTCCTTAACCTTGATACCATTGTTCCCATTAGTTATGACAACATCTTGAATAGTTGTACCGCTTGCATCTGAATTTACAGTAATGATCGAATCGGTGACACCTTTTCCCTTGATGATTGTTTTGCCTCGATAGCCATCGATTGTAATATCTTTATGAATATTAATTCCCGAAGTAGTATAAGTACTTTTCCCCAAGGAAACAGTATCGCCATCATTAGCAGCAGCGATCGCTTTATCCAAATTACCAGCAAAATCTTGGTCTACATTAAGAACTTTATTAGTTTTTTTTCCAGCAGAAGTATTATTTGAGTTAGCCATACAAACTTTATCTATAGTTTTTTATAGTTTTTATATGTGTTTATATACACGAGGTTAAAACAGCAAGAATTAATCTAACGTTTGGGATAAACAGTTAATTCAATCGCAAAAAAAGTTACGATTATTTAAACTATATCTATTTATTTATATTTATAGCTCCTGCCCCACTTAGGCAGCTACATAACCTACTAATAGCGGAGTAATTTATGACTATAAAACAACTCAAACTCTTCTTTTATGAAGATTAGGTATTTTATCTGTTTTATATGTGTCTTAACTGTAAAGTAAACCAATTATCCCCGTAGATAAGCGACGATCGCCACAAGTAATAAACAGCCGATAAAGGTTAACCCTAGCAATACCAAAACGAATATTTCTCCTGAAGACAGAGGGCGATCGGTAGGGTCTAAATATGCCGTCCGAGAATAGTTGTGGGATTCGGGTTGTGACCAGCTTGGTGCTTGAATGACATTCAGACGAGAATAGCCAATCTGTAAATCGTAGAGCGATCGCTTTTCAGGACTACTCAATACAGCGTAAGCTTCATTAAGCTGTTGAAATTTAGCCGTAGCGACATTAGCTGGTAATTGGGTGGTGTCGGGATGATATTTTTTGCTCAGTTGACGATAGCTACGCCGAATGACAATACTTGAGGCTGAAGGATGTAACCCCATTAAACTATAGTAACTATTGATTAACTTTACCTGGGGTGGTAAGGTTACCGATTTTTGCCGATCAGAATTACTGTTAACCATGCTTGGTGATGATGGAAGCTTTCTTCATTATGTAGCGAACTTTGAGCTTCAAATCAAGCTAGCGATCGCATTTACCTTAAGAAATATTAAACAGAATCAACAAATCGGTCTATATTTCCTGGTGCTTGTAACAGAATTTAAAGTTATCTCGTCTTTCGTCGGGTGACAATAGGGGCATGGGGTAAACTAGCCCTTGATTATATTTAGAATACGATCACAGAACATTCGCAGTTGGAGCTATATATACAATGTCCCATAGCGTCAAAATTTATGATACTTGCATTGGGTGTACCCAATGTGTACGGGCTTGTCCTACTGACGTTTTGGAGATGGTACCTTGGGATGGCTGTAAAGCTGGTCAAATTGCCTCTTCTCCTCGTACTGAAGATTGTGTCGGTTGCAAACGTTGTGAAACGGCTTGCCCTACAGATTTCTTGAGTATCCGCGTCTATTTGGGTGCAGAAACCACCCGCAGTATGGGTCTTGCTTATTAAGACAAAATCTAATTGTAAATTGCGGTTTTAACCAAAATTTATTTAATGAAATACCTTTTATGTCGTTTGACTTTGATAATTGCGTTGTTAAGCATCGTGATTTGCCAAGTTGGACGGCATTTTCTCTGAGTGCGATTCAAGCGCATTAACCTTAAACTTACACAAATGCGCTCGATCTACTCTCCAATTTATAAAAACAGAATCTGTATAATATATTTGAGATATTTGAGTTTAAAAAATTAAAGAGCAAGCAATTTACCAAAGAAAATACGCGAATTAAAAGCCATGTTAAAACAAGCAGGTTTTGAGTTGCTTCCAAAACGAGGTAAGGGAAGTCATGCCATATATCAATATCCAGGGACTACAATAAGGGTAAACTTGCCAGGGAAAGATGGATCGGATGCTAAAGCATATTCGGAAAAGCAAGTAAAACAAACTATTGAAAGAGCCAAAAATGAATCATAAATATCAAATTATGATCGCCTGGAGTCAAGAAGATGAATGTTATTTAGCTTATCTTCCCGACTTTGCTAATGAGATTATGCAGCCTGTTACTCATGGAGATACTTATCAATCAGCTTTGCAGAATGGTTTGGATGTAATGGAAGAATTGATTTTATGGTTTCAGGCAGAAGGTAAATCATTACCAGTCCCTAAATTAGTTTCTGCTTGATTTAATTAGCTTGCGATCGCCTTAACCTTCAACTTTTATAGACGCGATCGCTAGACACCTCAATTTATACAGGTGCGATCGCAGTAATTATTTCGCTTAATCTAAATCTAGCTTATGAAATTTGCGATCGCCTCACTTTCCAAATTAAATCTTGCTACACAAATTTAGATAGTAAACGGTAAAAATTGTCAAACATTTTATGATTAAGTAATGCAAAGCAAAATTGAAGTAATCGCTCAATAATTTTGTTAAAGTTTGTTACATAATATTTAGTTATTGTTATCGAATTGTGTCAGATCGGGGATTTGGCGGATTTAGAGGAGCATTTTTTGATAAAAATACTTTACGTAAGCTTTTTAGTCCAGGTTAAGTTAAAGAGCAAGCTAATCTTGAAATAACCTGTTCATATCGCCAACTATACAAGGAGAGTCAAGTTATATGTTCACCCAGGTCAAATCCACCGTTCGTCACGTTAAACCCGATGCTGTTAACGGACGCGATCTACTTAGGGTGGTCTATGTCGTACTAGAGCCACAGTATCAAAGTACTTTAACTGAGGCAGCCAAGTCGATTAATAATAATAATCCCCACCTAGCTATTGAACTGAGTGGTTATTTAATTGAAGAATTAAGAAACGAAGAAAATTATCATAATTTTAAACATGATGTCGCTCAGGCGAATATATTTATTGCTTCATTAATATTTGTTGAAGATTTAGCTCAAAAAGTAGTTGAGGCCGTAGCACCTCACCGTGATAATTTAGACGCAGCAGTGGTATTTCCTTCGATGCCAGAAGTTATGCGTCTGAACAAGATGGGTAGCTTCTCGATGGCGCAGTTGGGTCAATCCAAAAGTGCGATCGCTCAATTTATGCGTAAGCGTAAAGAAAAGTCGGGCAGTTCTTTCCAAGATGCGATGCTCAAGCTGTTGCGTACTTTGCCTAAAGTATTGAAATATTTACCTGTGGAAAAAGCCCAGGATGCTCGTAATTTCATGTTGAGCTTTCAGTACTGGTTAGGTGGCAATGCCGACAATTTAGAAAACTTTTTATTGATGCTGTCGGATAAATATGTTTATCCAGACAAGCAGGACAAATTTAAATATGCCGAACCAATCACTTATCCTGATATGGGTATCTGGCATCCTTTAGCACCAAAAATGTTTGAGGATATTCAAGCATATTTAGCCTGGTTTAATAGCCGTAAAGATATATCTGACGATCTCAAAGATCCTTTAGCACCTTGTGTTGGTTTGGTGTTGCAGCGAACTCACCTAGTGACTCAAGATAATGCTCACTATGTAGCCATGGTGCAGGAACTAGAGTGTATGGGGGCGCGAGTCATTCCCGTCTTTGCTGGAGGATTAGACTTTTCCAAACCTGTAGATGCTTACTTCTGGCAAGAAAATCAAAATCAAGCCATTGTTGATGTAGTAGTTTCACTGACAGGCTTCGCCCTAGTGGGTGGGCCAGCTAGACAAGATCATCCCAAGGCGATCGAATCCCTCAAACGCCTGAACCGCCCTTATATGGTAGCTTTACCTTTGGTCTTCCAAACCACCGAAGAGTGGGAAGAAAGTGAACTAGGTCTACATCCTGTCCAGGTAGCCTTACAGATTGCTATTCCTGAATTAGATGGAGCGATCGAGCCGATAATTGCCTCTGGTAGAGATGGGGCTACAGGTAAATCCATTGCCCTGCAAGATCGGGTAGAAGCGATCGCCCGTCGAGCGATGAAATGGGGTAGTTTACGTAAGAAACCCAAGCTCAAGAAGAAGGTAGCCATTACCGTTTTTAGTTTCCCTCCTGATAAAGGCAACGTGGGGACGGCAGCTTATCTCAACGTCTTTGGTTCTATCTACGAAGCCATGAAAGGTTTACGGGATAACGGTTATGACATCCAAGACTTACCTGATTCGGCTGAAGACTTGATGCAAGCGGTGATTCATGATGCTCAAGCCCAATATGCTTCTCCTGAACTGAATATTGCCCATCGGATGTCGGTGGAACAGTATGAAAGATTAACACCCTATTCCGTGAAGCTAGAAGAAAACTGGGGGCCACCTCCAGGACACTTAAATAGTGATGGTCAAAACCTGCTGATTTATGGCAAGGAATTTGGTAACGTTTTTATCGGCGTACAACCTACCTTTGGTTATGAAGGCGATCCGATGCGGTTGTTGTTCTCTCGTTCAGCCAGTCCCCATCATGGTTTTGCAGCTTACTATACTTATCTAGAGCATATCTGGCAAGCTGATGCCGTCCTGCACTTTGGTACTCATGGTTCACTAGAATTTATGCCAGGGAAGCAAATGGGTATGTCTGGGGATTGTTACCCTGATAGCCTGATTGGTAGTATTCCCAACATCTACTACTACGCAGCCAATAACCCTTCCGAGGCGACTATTGCTAAACGCCGTAGTTATGCTTCGACAATTTCCTACCTCACTCCTCCTGCCGAAAATGCAGGGCTATATAAAGGTTTGAAAGAACTAGGGGATTTAATTGGTTCCTACCAAAGCCTCAAAGATGGTGGACGAGGTATCCAAATTGTCGATACGGTAATGGATCAGGCACGGATTTGTAATCTAGATAAAGATATTAATTTTCCTGAGCATTCAGCCAAAGAAATGACCCAAGACGAACGGGATACGATCATTGGCTTGGTCTATAAACAGCTAATGGAAATCGAGTCTCGCTTACTGCCTTGTGGCTTACACATCATTGGTAAACCGCCATCTGCCGAAGAAGCGATCGCAACTTTAGTCAGTATTTCCAACCTAGACCGCGAAGAGGAAGGGATTATTTCTTTCCCGCGCATCATTGCCAACAGCATTGGTAGGGATATAGACGAAATTTACACTAATAACGATCGCGGTGTCTTAGCCGACGTGCAGCTATTCCAAGATATTACTCAAGCAACTCGTGCTGCGGTGGGTGCATTAGTCCAGGCTCAAATTGATGCTGAAGGTCGAGTGTCCATGGTGTCCAAGCTTAATTTCTTTAATATTGGCAAGAAAGCCCCTTGGATGGAAGCTTTAAACGAACATGGTTACAAAAATATCGATGAAAATGCTCTCAAGCCTCTAATCGAATATCTCGAATTCTGTCTAGAACAAGTATGTGCCGATAATGAACTGGGTGGACTACTTCAAGCTTTAGAAGGCGAATACGTCTTACCTGGCCCTGGTGGTGATCCGATCCGTAACCCCAATGTCTTACCTACTGGTAAAAACATTCATGCGTTAGATCCGCAGTCGATTCCTACCCTAGCTGCGGTGCAATCAGCCAAAATTGTGGTAGACCGCTTGATTGAACGTCAAAAACTGGACAACGGTGGTAACTACCCAGAAAGTATTGCTTGTGTGCTTTGGGGAACAGATAATATCAAAACCTATGGTGAGTCTTTAGCCCAAATCATGTGGATGATTGGTGTTCGTCCTGTACCCGATGCTTTAGGACGGATCAACAAACTAGAGCTAATTCCTTTAGAAGAACTAGGTCGTCCTCGTATCGACGTGGTAGTTAACTGTTCGGGTGTTTTCCGTGACCTGTTCATTAACCAAATGAACTTATTAGATCGCGGTGTAAAAATGGCAGCCGAAGCCGATGAACCTGTAGACATGAACTTTATCCGCAAACACGCCTTAGAACAAGCGGCAGAAATGGGTATTAATGTCCGTCAAGCAGCTACAAGGATTTTCTCTAACGCTTCTGGTTCATACTCTTCCAACATTAACTTGGCAGTAGAAAACAGCAGTTGGGAAGAAGAAAAAGAACTCCAGGATATGTACCTCAACCGTAAATCCTTTGCTTTTAACTCCGATAACCCAGGAGTCATGGACGAAAGCCGAGGTTTATTTGAATCTTCTTTAAAGCGCGCTGATGTTACTTTCCAAAACTTAGATTCCTCTGAAATCAGCTTAACCGACGTATCTCACTACTTTGATTCCGATCCGACCAAGATCGTATCTAGCCTAAGAGATGACGGTAGAAAACCCACTGCCTACATCGCCGACACTACTACTGCTAACGCTCAAGTGCGCACGTTATCAGAGACTGTACGTTTAGATGCTCGTACCAAGATGCTTAATCCCAAATGGTACGAAGGAATGTTGAGCAACGGTTACGAAGGTGTGCGGGAACTATCCAAGCGTTTAGTTAACACTATGGGATGGTCAGCTACGGCCGATGCAGTAGACAACTGGGTCTATGAAGATGTTAATACTACTTTCATTGACGATCCCGAGATGTGTAAGCGATTGATGGACATGAACCCTAATTCTTTCCGTAAGATTGTGGGTACTTTGCTAGAAGTGAATGGTCGTGGTTATTGGGAAACTAATGAAGAAAATCTCGATCGCCTGCGGGAACTGTATCAAGAAGTGGAAGACAGAATTGAAGGAATTGATTAATTAAATTAATTTCAGGTTAATAATTTAGTTGGGAGGTGCAATGTAATGTTGCATCTCTTTGTTTTGTTTATGAAGTGAAGGACAGGATTGAAGGAATTGATTAGTAGTTAATTTAATCTGGGCAATTATAATAACAAAAATATTAATCAAGACCAAGTAGAGCTAGCATCAATCAAGAAAGCGATCGCAAGTAAAATAATTAAACTATTTATCAATATACTTATAAAGCATAAAATTTTATGACTGATAGATTGTATTTTATATAATCCAATAATTCCATATATAACTCCTAGCATAAGAGTCAATGGTAATAAATGTATTAAAATATATAGTGGACTACCGAGTATAAAGAAAACAATTTTTTGATTCGAGTCTCCTAAAGCATATTGAAAATAATTAATGTACTCATCAGACATTAAAATTCCAACATTAACTACTATTAATAGCCTATAAACACAGAACAATAATATACTTTTAGATTCGTCGTTGATGTCTGTTAGCTTCTGCATGATTTTAAATTATATTTGTAAGTTTTAATTATTACTTTCAAGATAACATTAAGCAATTTGTTCAATGTAATCAACTAATAAAATAAATAAGGTGATAGCCTTTATTTCAGACAGACGATCTCCCTACAGATAAAAAATCAACATTTCATAATTTTGACTTCATAAGCTTTAAACTTGCAATAAGCCTAATGGCATGGCTTCGCTACACGAGTGATAACAATTAAACTTTCAGACACTATTTAAGCGATTGAAATGCGATCGCACCTACTAAAATGGAAAATAACACATAAACCCAAAAAACAACTATGGAGTAGGAAAATGCTATCGCACCTCCTAAAATGAAAAATAGAACATAAACCCAAAAAACAATTATGGATTAAAGATATTCCTTTACCATCAAAAAGAATTGCGATCGCTTCGCAATTCATATTAATAAGTAGAAAATAAGATTAAAGGGATATATACATTAACTTTTTTTATCTATTTTTACTTACTTTAGGTATGACAAACATTATTTCTAACAAGATTTATCAAGGATGTATATCCAAGTTGAAAAAGAGGATTGAATAGTATTATAAATACTAATCCAGTCATCTGGACGGTCGTCAATCTAACCTCCTGATTCATATTTTCTTTATATAGAATAAAAGCTTTCCCAATTATTCCCACCATTGCTGTTCCAAATGAAGGAAATCCAAGCGGAAATGGAAAGAATAAAGTCCACGCTATCCATGTAATTTGATCTAAATAATTAGAACTTTCTGACATTGATATGTCCAGACAATTAATTATCCAAGGAAATGCAAGGATGAAAATAATTAACCAGAATAAAGTATAGGTGGAAAGCAATTTTTCGTTAGGTATTAAAAAAGCAATAAAATAAAATATTACTGGTAATAAATTATAGATGAATAAAAAAATAACTTGTTCCATACATAAATTTTTTTTCAAATAGGATATAAAAACAACTATGGAGTAGGAAAATGCGATCGCACCTCCTAAAATGAAAAATAGAACATAAACCCAAAAAACAATTATGGATTAAAGATATTCCTTTACCATCAAAAAGAATTGCGATCGCTTCATGAATTGTATCAAGAAGTGGAAGACACAATTAAAGGTATCGATCATGAGTAAAATTGAAATTGAAGAACTAAGAGAACTTTTCTGATTTAATTTAGTAACTTTAATATTTAAGTGATTATTCTAAATGTTAAATTAATTCTTTCCGTCAATACTTTGGCAGTTTTTGGTACTTGATGTTTCCAAAAATGTTGTGTTGCACCCTGCATTAGTAGTAGACTACCGTGGGTCAAAGCAAGTTCGATTGTATCTAAATCTTTATTTAATTTATGTCTTAATTGAAAACGTCTTGTTTCACCAAAACTGATTGAAGCAATAATTGAATTTTGCTCTAATTCTGGCTCATCGTCACTATGCCATGAAACGTAATCTTTTCCATTGCGATATAAGTTTAATAAGACACTATTGAAGTTTAGCTCTACTACTTTTTCAACTCTTTCTTTAATTGAAAGTAGTGTCGGTGTCCAGGTATCGGGATTCATGTTAATACCTGAATATTTATAGGATTTACCTCGATCTCCGTACCAAGCAGTCAATCTAGGTAAATCAACTTCTTTACCAAACATTTTTATTTTATCTTGTCGCCAATTTATACTACCTAGTAACTCGTTGAATAGTTGGTCGCTTTCTAATTCTTCAAAAAAATTTCGATACATAATCACTTCTCCATCAGGCATAGATTCACCTGATGGCAAAGTTACAATTTCAGGATGTTTTTTATTATCAGTTTTCTTGGTAGAAAATAGATCGAGATTCAGTTGTTTTTGCATATCATTTAGTATGGCATAATTAAAATTAATTTAATTATGATTAAATCATTTGCACCATAAAAATTTTATGATATCTATCTATATAATAGTTATTATCATAATCGTTCTTTTTCATTGACCAAACTTTATTTCTAATACCAGTATTCTTTGTACATATATTATTTACCATCACGCTATTTGATACAATTTGATAAAACGTTTCAATCCTAGTTCTACCATCATATCGTATCGGACTAATACACATAAAATAATTATTCCCAGTTTGAGTTGTTAGAATGAGTGATGCTAAATCATTTAAATCTATGCTTTGTAAATCAAGAATATTAGAAAATATATGAATTTTTGAAGTCGCGTATTCAGAAGATATATCACTTTCTCCTAAGTTTTCAAGATATTTATTAACAGGTTTAATATTTATTTCCTTTAATTCTTTAGGAGACAAAGCTTGATTAATGTATTCAATCCCTCTTTTGAGTGCAATCAGAGAAGGTTCAATTAATGTAAGTTTTTTAAAAGGTAAATTTATTTGTTTTGAGCGACAATAACTTATTAATGAACAAGTATCAGTTGCAGCACCACAACCATAACTAAAGATTTCCAGCTGTTTATCGTCAAATTTCGATATATCAAGTGCGTCAAACGCTTCTATTAGTTTATAATAATGTTGTATGCCATAAAAAGCGATATAAGTATCTACTTCTTGATTAGATATAAGGATTTTTCTACCATGGTTAATTGAATTAATAACGTCAAATACCTTTTGAGGATTTTGTAGATATTTTTCTAAACAAACTTCATAGACATCTTTAATATAATTAAAGTCAGGTTTGACTAAACTTACTCTTAAAAGCTGGCTTACCATCTTAATTTTTACTTTTGACATTTACTGGTTTTAATCCAATATGTCTTAAAGAAAATTAAGTAGTTGTGATCTCATTACTGTTTATTTAAGTTTAAAACTTAGCCATTTAAACTACTAATAAAAATCTACTAATTCAGGTACTATCGCCTAATTTAAATCTATCAACAAATAAGGATGCTGAAGATAATCAGCACCTTTACTAACTACAAACTACTAATCATTTCTAATACTTCCATCGGGCATAATCGTCTGACCAAACTTTGCACCAGTTAAATTCGCCTTATCAAGATTGGCATCTTTTAAATTTGCTCCCCGTAGATTTGCCCAGACTAATTGCGCGTGTTCGAGATTAGCATTTCTGAGATTTGCTCCACTCAAATTAGTATGATTCAAGGTAGCATGACTTAAGGTGGCTTTTTCTAAATTTGCCTCAATCAAACTAGCCTGATACATTAGTGCCTGGTTGAGATTTGCAGCATAAAGAATTGCTCGATTGAAATAAGCTCTTTCAAGATTAGCTTTACTTAAAATAGCCCGATTTAGATAGGCATCGCTAAAATTAATCGCTGCTAAATGTGCTTTATGCAAACATATATTTTGTAATTGCGATCGCGAAAAATCTCTTCTACCTGCCATATATGCAGCTTTCAGTAACTCCACCTTCATTGCCGTAGTATTGTACTGATCTAATTCCTGTTTTTTAATTACCTGTGCCATTCAATTTTTGCCTCCTAATCTTCTGACCATTCTTCTTTGGCTAAGAGATCGCAGATATGATCTCTTAAGAGATAATCGTTTTTTTCTAATTCACATTCAGCGCAAATCCATTCTCTTGGAGAAATAAACTCGCAAAGAACATAAATTGGTTGATGAGGAGCGATCTTTCCTGTTTTAACTAGATCAGAGGCTTCATTTTTAATCTCATCAATAGAAAAGTTAACTGTGGCAATCATGATTTACCTCATTGGTTAATTCAATCTCATTTTTAAGATAAGCAATAAGCTTGAGGAAATTGTGAGCAATATTAGGAAGTAGGAAATGTTCTATCCCTCTTTTGTCACTTTCCGAGAATTAAACTACAATCAAAAAAGTTGTTGGTAGCGGTGAGGCAGAGAGGGTAATAGATTCAGTATTTAGGAAGTGTCTTAAAGGACTAGCTGCGTGTCGTCCTTTAGGGTTCTTTATTAGTTGGTTTTCATCAATTAATCGCTGTCATGAATCAATTTTCTGTTTATTTTCCTGATGGCTAAATCCTTTTTCTGCTACTCTTTTGCCTCGGAAAGTGACAAAAGAGGGATAAGTTATCCCAACTCCACCTTTACCGAGTACGTTAATAATTTTATAGCGATCGCAAATGATTGTACCCGAAATATTTTTACTCTGCATGCTTTTTTGTCAACTGATTTATGCTAATAATTTTTAATCTTGGTGAGTAATAAATAGGTAAGTTAGGTCAAATTCTGCTTTTAATGCCAACATCAGCTCTAATACTTGGGTATGCAGGGTAGCGTCGAGCCTACCCTATAATTTTCTTTCGTGCCATGCTAGTCCTAATAATAGAGCAATTGAAACCATATAGCCTGGCTCTTCCATTTGAGTAAAAATAAATCCCAAAACTAAGATTGACAGTAAGGTTATTTTTAAAGAACTATTCAAGCCAAAATTTTGCCAAACTAAATAAGCTAAATATAAATATGCTCCTAAACCAAATAAACCCAAATCTCCCCAAATTCCCGCCCAGCCAAAAACAGGGCTAAAAATACTTGAGCTATTAGTAAGCCAATAACCACCCACAAATTTCATGGCATCTGTCCCCATGGAGGTGTAGGTAGCACCAAAACGACTTAGTATAGACCAATAATCGACGAGAAACCACGCTCCCAAGCGACTTACCGTATGACCAGGGCCTAAACCAACAAACCAATTAATTGGGGACTGAAACTCATCTATAATAGCGCGCACCGAATAAAATTTAGCATACCAAGCTTCGCCATCTGTTTCGTATAGTTCTGGTCTTGCCCAAGCTGTAAAGGAACTAAACTGTTCTATGTTTTGAATGCACCAGAAAAATACTAAGCCGAAAATAAGTATTCCGATCATCAACCTAATAGTCTTGCTCAGATCTTGAGAATTAAGCAAAATCAACAATATCCAGGCAACTACATAAGCCAAGATAAGTTGCTTAGAATCAGAAAATAGAAGCTGCCAAAATGCTGCGCTTAAGGCTAATAAACGAATCCAAAAGGGAATTTTTTTGTCATTAAAAAAGTATAAAGCAAATGCTAAAGATACCGAAGCAGAGATGTAATTGCCCGCTCCCGAAACAAAAAATACCCCACCGCAACCATCCGTACCGTTAAAGCCTTCAGCATAAAGTTTATCCGCGTCAATTAGAGGTTTTTGCACGGCAGCAAGTATGAAATTAATTAGAGCAGACCATATTAACCACTTTTTAAGTTTTAAACACGATGCACCAGACATAGGAATACTAACAATGGCAGTTAAGAAGATTATTGGTTCTGCTAGCATCATGAAACTAATGATTGCATTAATAAAACCAGTTTCATTCCATAAGGCACTCGCCACAATTACAGTGAAAAATAAAAATAGTCCTGATAAAAGAGAGTAAGTTAATTTAATTTGTTTAGCATCTTTCGTCGGCGCGGTTGTTAAAATAATCCAAAAAACCCAGGGAATCACTACAAAGTGGGCGTGACTAACAATTGAAGGAATACCCAAGGTGGAGCAGATAATTCGCGAATAAAAAACTATAGCAAAAGCAAAAATAATTAAATTAGTACTATTAGTCCAGGTTATTTTTTTTTTGCCTTTTTAATGCTTAATTGTGAGCTATTTAAGTTCATTAGTTGATTGGTTTAAATAAATTTAAAATAAATAATTAAAATAATTATCTTTTTTTCGCTCTTGCCTTCAATTTCAATTTACTTTACTAATTGACGAAATTTAGTCACAGTCCAATCAATTAATTTAGGACGTTGATGTGGTGCGTATAACCAAGCGATCGCTAGTTTGGCTAATGGTAAAGGCATCCAGCCAACCCAAATAAACCAAAGACTATAAACTAATCGTTTGGGAACATTAAAATCAGAATATTTCCAGAGACTACGAATTCCTTGATAAATTAATTTGGTAGAGCGATCGCTCTCGACTAGATGGGTTTTACCATTAAGTCTAAGAGAGATAATTCGCGACCAAAGACGACCAATTGCACGTTGTTCGAGATCTGGAGGAATTTTATAACCAAATTCTGCTGCTTTATTGCTTAACAAGGCAAAATTTTGGAGGTCATGGCGAACAAAACGCTTAAAGCGATCGCCTGTTACGGTAGCTAATGCCCATTGATTGCTATCGTGGACTCGATACACTCCCAAAGGCTCTTCAATGGCTGCAACTTCTCCATAAAAAGGTACTTGAAAAGATAGATAATCGTCTGCTGTTAGCTTATATTCATCAGGAATAGGAAATAATTTGCTTAAAACCTGACGATTAAGAGCATTGCCACTGGTGGGAGTGCTGACATATCCTCCTTTTTCTAACAGTGTTTGCCAGACTTTGCCACTAGATAAAGGGGAACTTCCTTGAGGACAAGAATAACCTAAAGATTCTCCTTTCCCGTTAACTACATTAAGACGGTAATGCACCTTTGCTAGATTTGGTTTCCAGATGTTAGCGATTTCCGTTAGTGCTTGAGGCAATAAATAATCATCGGAATCAAGAAAGATAATAATATCTCCTTTGCTTCTAGCAAATCCATTATTAAAAGCGGATGCTTGTTTGCCGTTGGGTTGCAGAATCGGGATGATGCGATCGCCATACTCAGCTATAATTACACGGGAATTATCCGTTGAGCCATCATCAACTACAATCACTTCAGTCTCGGGATAGGTTTGATTTAAAGCACTGTTAATTGTTTCGGCTAAAAAGCGATCGTAGTTATAATTATTAATAATAATACTGACAAAAGGTTGAAAATTCATTTTTTTTCATTAAACAACAAACAAGCTTTCAACCTTCTATTCCTGAATCACTCCTAACTTATTCAAAATTGAATTTGGTGTTTCCGAGGGTGCTAGTATTATATGTTCAAGGTCGGGCTTGAATTTTTTTATTTCAATAAATTGACCAGATTTTTTTTGCTCAAAAAAGCGGTAGCTCCAAGGTGAAACAATATTTACTACATCTAAAAATGAATTCCCAAACTTTGGCAAGAAATAATTATTAAATTCACCATAAATAATGGGGCGAGTTTGACTAAGAAAAGACGAACCACCATCCAAAAACATAACTTCAGCCCCTTCAACATCAATCTTGATTAGATGACATTTTTTGATATTTTGTTTTTTGACAAAGGTATCGAGTTTTGTTAAGTGGGCTTTTGAAGTTATACCAAAATAGCTGACTGGTATTTCTCCTTTAACCATTACAGCATTGCCTGTAGTAGAATTATTTTTGTTTTCCAGAGATATTTTGATCTCACCTTCATCATCTCCTAATGCAATTTCGTATGCTCTGACAGTCTCTTCTAAATTATTTAATGAAATGTTAGTTTTAAGACGCTCAAAATTAGATTTAACTGGCTCAAAGGCATATAATTGACCATTTAGTCTCTGTAATTTGCGACCCAATGGGACTGAATAAAACCCAATATTTGCGCCAACATCAAATACAACACATTTTTCTTCTAAGCAATTCGACAATTTTAAAATTATGTCGTTATCATAATAACCTGTCCAATAAGACCACTGCTCTGTTCGACTTCGCACATCTAATTGCATCCAAGTCCCATCTTGCATTTTAACCTTTGAAATACATTCGTGGTTATGATTAAAATTACTTGATAAACGACTAATTGCATTTCCCAAACGACGTTTTCCTCTAAAATAGGGTGTAGAACGAGATAAATAAGCAATTGCATTACGTAATTGATACACTATTTTTACCTAATTATTTTTTATTGAATGTCATATTAAATGTTTTCTAAAAGCAATTGTTTTACTTTTTGCCCTGCTACTTTCCAATTTAAACGTGATTGATATTCATTGAAAGCAGAGAGAGCCATAATTTTATAATCTGCGTAGTTAGAAAATAAATTATATATGTAATCGCAATATTCAGATATATCAGCATTGAGATCGAACAGATTACCATTGATATTTGTTTTGATAATTGTTGGAATCCCACCAACTTTCCTGGAAATACAAGGGACACCAAATGAATTTGCTTCACAAAAAACAACTCCATAGCATTCTGCTTTTGAAGGCAGAATCAAAAAATGAGATTCCGCAATGAGTTGATTAATTCTTTTTTTTCCAGTAGCAGTAGACTTACTGATAAAGCCCAAAGGTTTAACAAAGCTAGGGATAGTTCCTTCCACAATCGGTTCACAACCAACAACTGTTAATTCCGTATCTAAACCTGCATTATTCAGTTCTTCAGCAACCTTGAGCGCAACATCTCCTCCTTTACGATACCAATCAACACCTAAGAACAAGAGTTTGCATTGATTTGAAGGTCTAGCTTCAATCAAATCCTTCACCTCATCCAAAGTTTTTAAAGCATCAACATTTGCGCCAAAGGGTACTACCTTTACTTTAGCAGGGTCTGCATTGTAATACTTAATTGCCGTCTGAGCTGCCCATTCAGAAGCGTAAATTGCTAACTTACACTTTTCTAGGGCAAGCTTTTCTATCATGTGCCAGTTTTCAAGTGATTCCTGGCATAGATTTCTATACTGGGGGTAAAAATCTATCAGACCAGCACCAGTTGCATCTGCCCAGAAAACAATCGGTTGACTACATTCAAGGTAGACAATTGGTCTTATCGTCGCGCTAAACACGATGTCTGCATTTGTTGAAGAAAGCAGGTTAGAAATTTGATGGGCATAATCTTTAAGAACTAATATATCTGAGTCTTTTTCATAATGTGAACTTTGAAATAACCTGTAGTAACTGCGTTTTAACTTTTGTCTCATCCTCAAGTCAACCTTCTCTTTCAAAGGTCCGAGATAGTCCAAATGCATACCTTGGCTTTTCAAAGATTGTGCAATATAGTAGCCTAAGCCAGACCATTCATTTAAGCCAGCTAATCTACGTGAATTATAGGTTGTTGCATAAGCTATCTTCATAAATTTTCTCTTTCAATTGTTTGTAAATGTTTGTAAAAATAAATGATTAGTATTGCCTCAATTATCTAAGACAACTTCTTGATAACTGCCCGATTTAATAATTTGACCCCGATCAAGTTGAAATATTTGATCGCAGTGTTCAATGGTTGAAAGACGATGAGCAATAATAATAATTGTCTTTTTGCCACTTAAGGCTTTAGTCGCTTCTGTTACCAGTTTTTCGGTTTCTGTATCCAACGCAGCAGTTGCTTCATCAAACACCAAAATTTCTCTTTCGTGATACAGTACTCGGGCAATTCCAATTCGCTGTCGTTGTCCTCCCGATAAAAGTACTCCCCGTTCTCCCACCATAGTTTTAATACCATTTGGCAGTTGTTCGATTACCTGAGTCAACTGAGCCATTTCAACCGCTTTTTTTAAACGTTCTTGATCGATTAAGTTATCAGCAACTCCAAAAGCAATATTGCGTTCAATCGTATCGTCAATTAAAAAAATTGTTTGAGGAACATAACCCAGTTGATCTTGCCAAGCACGTAAATTGTTATAGACAGAAATACCATCAACTTTAATATCCCCAGATTGCGGCATAAAAAGACCTAATAAAACATCAACCAGAGTAGTCTTACCAGAACCAGATTTACCAATTAAACCAATCGATTGCCCTTTATTGATAGTCAGAGAAATTTCTTTCAAAGCTTTGTTATGAGCATTAGGATATTGATAAGTAAGCCTATCTAACGTAAGTTGTTGCTCAAAAAGTATAGGTTGTACATCTCGATTGAGTGAGAGATCTTCAGAACGAGTTGGAGATTCAACATTAGATCTAGACTCTCTTTTTTCTAACTCTTTGAAGTCAAAAAAGAGGCGATCAAGAGCATGAGTATTAGTGCGAATGACGTTAATACCAGAAATTAAATTGCCAGTTGCTGGCAATAAACGAATCGATGCCAAAGCAAAAATACCTAAAACCGCAGTTAGATTTTCTTCATTTCCTTGATTTAAATTGATAAATAACAGCGTAAACCCAATTAAAAAGCTAATCATAAACGCTTCGACGACAAAACGGGGTAGATTGCCATAACCTGAAGCCAAACTTAAATTTCTGGCGTATTTTTGGGTTTGAACCGCCATTTGCTGCTGAAAATATGATTCACAACCTAGTACACGAGTTTCCTTAAAACCACCCAAACCATGATTCATAATCCGAATCATCTCACCATTTGCTTTCCATCCTTCACTACCCCAACGAACTAAACGGTCTTTCATAGGATATAACAAACCTAAGCTGACTAAGAGAATAATGGCAATCAAAATTAAAGCCATTGAATTAGTATTGACCAGTAATATTATTAATGCCAGGATAATCACAGCATTAGAGATTGAGGTCAACAGTGACATAATTAAGCCTAGACAAACCATATCGGTTGAGGTGACAACATTTTGAATTAAAGTTGCTGAGTTAGTTCCTAAGTGAAAGCTATAAGGTGCTTCTATATATGCTTTCATTAATTTTGATGCTAGTTCACCTCGCAAACCATAGCCAAATTCAAAAACTGATTTTTGAGCATTAAAACTAAAAAAAGCTTTAATATAAAAAGTAATAATTACTAATAAACCCAAAATAATTAGAAATTGTTGGTGCGAATTAAAATGTAATTGTTGATAAACCAAATTTAGCCAATAATTATTCTTGACTGTATCTGGATTAGTAGCTATCGCAATGAATGGTCCAATTATTCCTGTTCCAAAAACCTCCAAAACGGAAATAAAAATAAATAGAAACATCATTACTAGTAGCTGTTTGTGATTACTTTTTGTAATATAAAAAAATTTATAAAAAAATTGATTCATAAGTATGTATGTATGTATGTATGTATTTGATTTTGAAATAACTTTTCTTAAACGATAATATCCCTCAGTATTTTTTTTACAGTTGACCCAGATGTAGATCAATTTAATCGTCGTTGATATTCATTAAAATAGTTTAAAAAAATATTTTTTACTGTTTAATAAATAATAAATAAATTATAATTATTTATTATTTATTTTATTCCTCTTTTTAAATCCAAAAATAATCGCCAAGTAAACTGTTTTCAAGAAAAAAGATATAGTCATTAAATTAATATGCCATAAAACAACTTTGAGCGCTAAATCAATTAATTTATAACTACATTGATATTTATATTTAGCTCGATAATAACCTTTAGCGTGAATAGAGCTAAAATAAGAGAAAACTTCTTTTCTTCCAGTGCTTATTAGTTTTAAATTTAAAAAATCATCGAGTATATTAAAGTAAGTCTCTGGAAGTAGATTTTGATTCCCGTACCAACTGTTTTTTCCATGAATACGGTACTTTGTAAGAACATGATTAGTTAAATAAACTGTTCCAATCAACGATGCTCCTTTAACCACAAAATCATCTGCTGAAGTTTTAATAGACTCGCTAGGTATAGGAAAAATTTTTTTTGCAAGAGAACGAGTCATTGCTATACCGCTAGTAGGCATTCCCAGATAGGGGATAAACCGATACTTTACAGCAAATTGATAGACTTGTTCGGGAGTACTTAACTTGGTTATTACTTTGTCTATTAATTTATTTTTTTTGCCTCGAATTTTAGATAAGTATCTCCAATCATTGATAGTACTTAAAGTATTCAAAATATCAATATCAATAGTCAATCCTTTTTCATCTATAGGTTGAATGTAATTAGAAATCATTGCATCGGGATTGTGTTGAATTATCTGAGTAAATAATTTCAACAACTCCTCCACTTTATTAGAAATAAATACATCATCAGCATCAAGAAAAAATATAATTTCTCCTTTGCTGGCTGCAAAACCTGCATTTAATGCTGAAGCTTGTCCACCATTTTCTTTAAGCAACGGAATTACACGAGTTCCATAGTCAGCAATAATTTCACGAGAAGAATCATTAGAGCCATCATCGACGACAATGATTTCGGTATAAAGATAACTTTGACTTAAAACACTGTCAATCGCTTGTGACAAAAATTGCTTATAATTATAATTGTTGATAATAACACTAGTTAGTGGTTTAAAATTCATAAATATATTTTTTGTAGTCGCAAAGTTTATTAATTATAAAACTCAAAATTTATAATATTTGGCATTAACGTAGTTTTATTTTATGATAATAAACTTAATATTGGTATATTTATTATTTTAAGAGACATAACAAAATTCATTTTTAAAACTTAAGATCTTCTAAATAAAAAACTTAATATGCGGTCTCTAAATAAGTAATAACGCCAGTGAAGCCAATCTGATAAGAGCAAATTGAATGGATTATTCCGAAAACCATTGTTTTGTACTAAACAAGACCACAAGCGTAGTCGTTCATCAAATGGCATAAGAGACATTTGCCAATGAAATATATTGTTAATCTCAGTACTATTAATGCTTGGTAAAAAAATATCTGGTTCACCTAAAAACATCTCATTTACTAAATTCAATTTTTTAGTTACTCTAGGTATCTTTGTGGCATATGCATAGATTTCATTTAAAGAAGACTGCCAGTTATTGCCCCAATGATTCTCTTCAATTTTACTTTTAGTAGCGTTTCCTAAAGCAAGCCTAAACTTTTCATCTTCAACTAAGCCAGACAAAACTGCTGTGTACTCGTCAATATTTTGAACTCTAATTAAATTGCCGTCTAAACCTGGCATATCAGCACCCAAGATCTCACAAGCATCAGAAGAATATGGATAACGACTTACCAAAGGTAAGCTGTAGCTTCCAGCTTCCAGCAACGATGTAATCGAGACAAAAGGGTATGAGTCAACATATATGTCCGCAGCTTGAAAAAATATATCTGTAGCTTTCGTTTGTCTCAACACTTTAATTCTTCTTTGAGTTTGCTCAATTGCTAAAGACCAATCCTCTTCACCATCACCAGGACCAATTACAACCAAAATCGCTTGTTTATATTTTTTTAATAACGGAACGTGTGCATCAGCAAAACTAAGACCGTTAATTGTTCTATACTTAGCTACCCTAGCAATAGAAAAAAGCATCACAGCATTTTCATCTATACCCAGCTGTCGCTTGGCCTCCAGTCGAGAAAGTTTTCTCAAAGATGGTTCTAGAATTGTTGGTAAAAGTAAATTGCGCTGTTCTTCAATTCCCCTTCGCTTCAAAGATAGGCGCATACCTGATTCACGAAGATTAACTACGATATCGCTGATACCAGCACCTAACCAAAACCAGTGGTCGCCATGGTTTACATATATAATCGGTGGAGACTGTTCTTTGTTGGCAAATGCAATCATTGGAATAACATCATGTTCTAATGTATGTATTACAACAATATCTGCTATTCTGGAATATTGAAATAGCTTTTTAGCTCGATAAGTAAATCCTCCTATTCCTTCGTTCAACACATAGATATTGCCTTGACTGCTCAATACTAAATCTACAAGTTCTTTTGAAACATTCTGTGGAGCTTGTTTGGTTAAAGCAAGTGAATGTGAACTTAAATTGTCCTGCTGAATCCAACGCCTTATTAACTGGGGAATTCCGCCAATCATTGTCACATTAGTAGCAACATGGAGAATTTTTCTAAGTTTTCCAGGTACTACAGTAGTTTTGTGAGGATCAAAATTCTTTGGTATAACTTTTTGTCCAATTGTGAGCAGGATTTGCTCAATTTCTGGACTGACAAAAAAACCACAATGATTCAGTTGAGCGTGAAAAGATGCAATTTGACAGTAAGCTGCTGCTGCATCGTATTTATGACTTTTTAACAAAGACGATGCTTGTGAGAGAAGATTACTAAATATTTCATAATTTTTAGGGATGAGGCGACTACCTTCTTCTCGCCAAAGATTCAAGGTATTGTTGGTCAGTTTATTGTTCATCTTAGATGGTTTATTTTTTGTTTTAACTGTGAGTCAAAGAAATATTGGTTTCAAAATGATCAAGGAGCTTTCAACTAATAGAATTCATTTTTAGTCTCAGCTCCATCGGTTTTAGCTGCCTGTAATTCAGCACAACTTGCTAATTAAACCACAAGACCTGGCAGTGGAGTGAAAGGTAAAGCTCCCATATCTTTGAAAATATTAACGGCAATTTGCTGCGCTCTTTGATCTGTACGAGGATCTACTACTTTGTCGCTATCTAATCCCCACACCCATTGAACAGAACCTGTTGAAAATACTTTTGCACCACTTGCTGCTGTATAACGGACAGCATTAGAAATAGTGGTATCAGTTCCTGGGGGAAGAGGAGGAAGCGCGCCTAGCGGTTGAACTGGTGATTGTGACAAAATTACTAGATTTGCTGGAGTAAAGCCATTATTAACAACTGCATCCCATTCATATCCTACTAATCTGGAAATTCTGTCACCGTTCTGGAGACCAGTGTTAGCGTAGTAAGGGTCTGAAGCATTAGTAACTACATAGTCAAAACCATTGTAAATATTATTACTACCAATATCTCCTGTATACATCACACCTAGTAAAGCATTTTCTGGTCGGTTAACTTCTGCGCTACGGAATAGAGTTGTTGCTTGAGCCGGGTCATCTTGGGCGACTGGATCTATTGCCCAATCATCTTTATAAACCACCATGACACGATTTTCTTCTCCAGTACTAGAAGGGTCAAATCTTACACGCCAATAGGCGGTATTTGCCGAAAAGAAGGCTAGATTAGTGCCATTATCGCGAGCTTGTTCGACGTTATCTCGCATTTCTAGCGACCAATATTCGTCATGACCGACAGATAAAAAGGTCTTTTGAGAATATAGTTGTAAGGGATTGGTATGAACATCGAGATTAGTGTAATAAGAAACGTCATAGCCTTGAGATTCCAGCCATCTTACCTGGTTATATTCCCAAGTTAATCGGTTGTTAAAGCTCTCTATATTACCATTTTGACCAAAGGGTCGGTCGAAAGAAACCTTAAATGCTCGTTCATTGCCAGCACTGTTGAAATCATAGGTGCTGTAACCACCATAATTATTATAGGCTTGAGCCGTTGTCACAGCTTCTTGGAAACCTATGTCAGCAGGTCGATTATCGTCCCGTAAAGTAAACCATACTTGGGCTTCTTTCCCAGTACTAATATCGGTTAACTTAGCAATGTATAAACCGCTAGTCCAGTTGTTGTCGGTCTGTAGTGCATAAGAGGTATTCCAATTGTATTCGACTAATCTAGTTTCAGGATCGAAGGTAGGCCCAGCTTGGGTAATACCATTAAGTAAACCACTACTAGTAATCAATCGACCTCCATTGCCTCCGTAATAGCCTAATCGATAAACATCAATTTTGTATTGTCCAGCTTGTGCCAGAGATACCTTGATTGGTAAAGACTCTCCTTTATCTATACTGGTTACAGAAGCAAATCCTGCAATTTCATTGCTGTTAGCAGGGTTAGTAATTTTCCAATCACTAGTACCTGTCTTTTGATTTTCCAGAACAATTGCATTTTGAGCAGTAATACTTACCTCAGAACTAGAAATATTCTCGCTACCTCCCAAAGCATCAATGTAATTAGCTGTTGCTCGTACTTGTTGACCTAATAAAGATCCACCTAGTGTTAAGGTTTTGGTGGTTGCGTCAACAATATTAGTCCAGACATTATTAGAAAACTGTTGCCACTGATAGTTAATTGTTACCCCTGTCAGTCCATCGTTATCGAGAATGTTAGCAACTAGGTTACGCCCAGTAGTTGCACTACCAGCTAAAATACCTAGACCGAGATCGTTGATGTTGGCAACGGTAGATGTAGCTGTACTAATGAGACTTTCACTGCTTCCCAAAGCATCGACATAATTTGCTCTGACTCTGACTCGCTTATTTACCTGTGCATCTTCTAAAGTGAATGTTTTGTTGATGGCGCCATTAATATTAGTCCAAGTAACTCCATTATCATTACTTTGCTGCCAATGATAAGTAATCGTATTTTGATTAACACCATCGAGATCGCTAACGTTTGCTGTTAAAGTTTGGTTTTCTGCTACTTGACCAGCGATCGCAACTGTACCAAGATTATTGTTAGGAGTTTGATTAGTAGTAAAGACGATATCGCGGAAATAGTTGGAGTTTTGGTAAGACTGGGTGGGGAAATTAGCTGGAGTCGTATTGTAAACGCCGTTAGAGCCATCGGCTACGGCACTGATATTACCATTGGTAATTGTAGTTGCCAGTCCATTATTAGTAGATACATAGTGAGTATTGGCATTGACTGAGACAATGTAGGTTGTATTGGCTGCAATACTGATGGGAGTAGTTAAAGCTTGTTGTTGCCAACCTGATGCTGTTTCATTGCTGAAAGTCACACTTCCTAGTAATTGTCCTGAAGCCGACCAAATTTTACCAACATGAGTACCTGTTTCACTCTCAGCTTTATAATAGCGAAGGGCCGAAATCTGTCCTGCTTGGGCAGTTCTAAACTCCATACCTAGCTCATAGTCTCCTGCACTACCAGTTCCATCGGTAAGGTTGGTTTGGGTGGGAGTTTGACTAGTAAAGAGACTTTCTAAAACGGCTGCGGAAATCGGATTACTCGCAGTACTCAAAATATTTTCATTAGCGCCCAAAGCATCTGCATAGGTGGCATTGACTCGAACTTGTTTGCCAACCAAACTGTTATCTAAGGTTAGATTTTGGTTGGTTGCGCCTGTAATATTTGTCCAAGTATTGTTGTTAAGCTGCTGCCATTGATAGTTGATAGTTATTCCAGTTAAACCATCAGCATCGGCAACATTTGCTGTGAGAGTACCGCCCTGTGCAGCTGTGCCATTGAGAGTAACCATACCCATGTCGTTAACATTAACCACAGAAGTTGTAGCTGCACTGGTAGCATTTTCGCTATTGCCTAGGGTATCAGTGTAAGTTGTTGTCACCCTAACTTGATTATCTACCTGAGCTTGTCCTAATACCAGAGTCTGATTAATTGCGCCTGAAATATTAGTCCAGGTTGTACCGTTATTATTGCTCTGTTGCCATTGATAGTTAATCGTGCTGCCTGTGAGTCCATCGGCATCGCCAACTGTGGCGGTTAGGATTTGGTTTTGGGTGGCTGTGCCATTGACGGTTATTGTCCCAGGATTATTGTTGGGATTAGACGTATTAGTAGTAAAGACAATATCACGGAAGTAATTAGAGTTTTGATAAGATTGAGTGGGGAAATTAGCTGGAGTCGTATTGTATACTCCGTTAGAATCATCGGCTACTGCGCTTATATTGCCATTGGTAATTGTAGTTGCCAGTCCATTATTAGTAGATACATAGTGAGTATTTGCATTGACTGAGACAATGTAGGTTGTATTGGCTGCAATACTTATCGGCGTTGTTAGTGCTTGTTGTTGCCAGCCTGATGCTGTTTCATTGCTGAAAGTCACACTTCCTAGTAATTGTCCTGAAGCCGACCAAATTTTACCAACATGAGTACCTGTTTCACTCTCAGCTTTATAATAGCGAAGGGCCGAAATCTGTCCTGCTTGGGCAGTTCTAAACTCCATGCCTAATTCATAGTCTCCTGCACTACCAGTTCCATCGGTAAGGTTGGTTTGGGTGGGAGTTTGACCAGTAAAGAGACTTTCTAAAACGACTGCGGAAATAGGATTACTAGCAGGACTAAAGATGTTTTCGTTTTCGCCTAAAGTATCGGTGTAAATAGCGTTAACTCGAACCTGCTTGCCAACCAAACTGTTATCTAAGGTTAGATTTTGATTGGTTGCGCCTGTAATATTTGTCCAGGTTGTACCGTTATTATTACTTTGCTGCCATTGATAATTGATAGTTATTCCAGTTAAACCATCAACATCAGTGACATTAGCTGCTAGAGTACCACCCTGTGAAGTTGTCCCATTAATTGTAGCTATGCCGATGTCATTAACGTTAGCTACAGAATTGGTTGCTGCACTAGTCGGATTTTCGCCACTACCCAAGGTATCAGTGTAAGTTGCTGTTACCCTAACTCGATTATTTACCTGAGCTTGTCCTAATATCAAAGTCTGGTTAGTTGCACCTGAAATATCAGTCCAAGTTGTACCGTTATTATTGCTCTGTTGCCATTGATAGTTAATGGTATTGCCTGTAAGTCCATCGGCATCGCCAACTGCTGCGGTTAGGATTTGGTTTTGGGTGGCTGTGCCATTAATTGTTACCGTACCAGGATTATTGTTGGCAGTTTGATTAGGAGTAAAGACGATATCGCGGAAATAGTTGGAGTTTTGATAAGATTGGGTCGGGAAATTAGCAGGAGTCGTATTGTAAACTCCGTTAGAATCATCGACTACGGAACTGATATTGCCATTGGCAATTGTAGTTGCCAGTCCATTATTAGTAGATACATAGTGAGTATTGGCATTGACTGAGACAATATAGGTTGTATTGGCTCCAATACTGATAGGAGTAGTTAGTGCTTGTTGTTGCCAGCCAGAAGCTGTTTCATTGCTGAAAGTCACACTTCCAAGTAGTTGTCCTGAAGCTGACCAGATTTTACCAACATGAGTACCTGTTTCACTCTCAGCTTTGTAGTAGCGAATAGCCGAAATCTGTCCTGCTTGGTCAGTTCTGAACTCCATCCCTAATTCATAATCACCTGCACTACCAGTTCCATCGGTAAGATTGGTTTGGGCTGGGGTTTGGCTGGTGAATAGGGTGGGCAAAAGACCCTCGTATTCATTTATGAAAGAATTAGTAAAAGGTATTGCTGTTTCAATCTTGCCTGTACTGTATTCAAGCAGCCAGTTACCACCTTGAGAGTCATCACCAGTAAAATCTCTAGATGCTGCTACATCAGCACCAGTTAAGTTACTAAAAGTATTAACAAAAGCTTGTCCTGCTTTTTCTCCTGCAATGTTACAGCCATATAGTAAGATATCCGCTTCTGGAGTTAGTGAAGATGTCCACTGTTGTAGTTCTTGTTTGTATTCGTCAAGTGACGCGGAATTAAAGATACTATTGCCTAGCTGTAACTCTGCTGTATTGCCGTGAGAAATAATATGAATACCTGTTAATTCATCGTATTGTTTTAGAACCTGGCTAATTTGCTCAAAGCCGTCTTGATTAGGATTGAGAATAACTTTAATATCTGCCTGAAGATTTTCGGTAAGATTTTTGACATCAGGAACACGAGAATCAATAAAAGCTATTGTTTGGCCATTGCTAAGATGATCATTAAGTCCCAGTAAATTTGGGAATTCTAATGATTCGGATGAATCTAACAATAAGTTGTTATTATTGCTACTGGAACAATCGTTAGAAGATTGAGAATCAAAGTTAAACATAGAAAATTACTTAAATTTATTTGAGTTTTATAGATAGATGTCTCGATAATATTTAGCTAAAAAAAACACTAAGAAGGAAGTTACAGACTAGATTAATTAGGCATTAACGATATTTTTTTAGTATTGATAAATAATATTTTGGGTCAATGCTTAAGCCTTATCATTCACTTCTTAGTATTGAAGAAAATAAAAAGTAATAAAAGTTAATATTGGTTTGAACGCTTATTTTTGAACGCTTATTGACGAGCCGAGCTTTGTAAAAAATGGACAACATAATCCTGTTCTGGTTCGCTCATTTGATGAAACAGAGGCAATATAATTGAATTATTCTGTGCTTGTTCGCTTTCGATCAAGCGATCGCAACTTTCTTTTTTACAATCACAGGTTTCTCGTTGAATTCCACAAGACCACTTTTCTTGGTTATAAGCTGGTTCACGATGAGCGCACATAATGCCTCTACGGGTGGACACGCCAGCATCTAGCATTCCCTGCATAACTGGCACTTGATCGCAACCATTAGGTAAACGAACACAATAACTCTGCCAGTTGCTTTTAGCCCATTCTGGTTCTGTGGGTAACTTTAAGCCTGGTATGTCTGCAAGCATTTCGTGATATCTAGCTGCTAGTTCGCGACGACGGCTAACAATCTCTGGTAAGCGTTTAAGTTGTTCTCGTCCAACTGCTGCTTGGATATCCGTCATGCGGTAGTTATAGCCCAACATGGGGTAAGACTCGAAAATGACTTGTTTTGCACCATGACGCACAGTATCAGGGACACTCATACCATGTTGTCGCCAGAGACGAAATTGCTTGTCCCATTCAGGATTATTCGTGGTAATCATGCCACCGTCACCAGTAGTAATTACTTTGCGAGGGTGAAAAGAAAAACAAGCAATATCTCCGTGAGGTTTACCAATTTTTTCCCATTTGTCATCCCAAAGAATTTCACTACCAATAGCACAGGCTGCATCTTCGATAACTGGTAACTGATGACGACGAGCAATATCGATAATAGCTTTGAGATCGCAGGGCATTCCCATTTGATGAACCACGAGAATAGCTTTTGTGCGATCGCTAATTACTGATTCAATTAATAAGGGATTAATGTTATAAGTCTGCGGTTCGATATCCACAAAAACTGGTGTCGCGCCACAATAGCGAATACTATTAGCTGTGGCAATATAGGAATGACTGACAGTAATGACTTCATCCCCTGGTTGTACTCCTACTGCCAACAATGCTAAATGTAAAGCGGTAGTACAATTAGATACGGCACAAGCATATTTAGCCCCTACTTCTTCAGCAAATTCGGCTTCAAAAGCTGCTACTTCAGGGCCTTGAGTTACCCATCCCGATAAAATAGCTCGACTTGCTGCTGCTGCTTCTGCTTCTCCCAGAAATGGTATAGCAATAGGAATTTTTTTAATTGTTTTAGACATTGCTTGTTTCTTGCTCCTGTTTTTGCGAAAGCCACCAACTAACTAATTTTTCTAAACCTGCTTCTAAAGATACGGCGGTAGTAAAATCGATTAATTTTTTGGCTTTACTAACATCGGCAATCCGTCTTTGTACAGGATTAACTTTACGTTCTGGCCCATATTCTGGTTTTAAGTCAGAACCCATTACTTTAGCTAAACTTAGAGCAAGATCGTTTAAGCTGGTTTCTGTACCGCTAGCGACATTAAAAACTTCATCTGTAACATCAGCTTTGGCAGCACAGATATTAGCTCTAGCAATATCTTCGATATAGACAAAATCCATTGTCTGTTGACCATCGCCAAAGATTAAAGGTGGTTGATTGTTGGCAATTCTCTCCATCCAACGAATTAGGACTTCGGTATAGACACCATAAATATCCATGCGAGGGCCATAAACGTTAAAGTAACGCAATGCCACGTAATCCAACCCATACATATCGTAAAAGCTACGTAATATACCTTCATTAAAGGTTTTAGCAGCACCGTAAAAAGTACGATTGTTATAGGGATGATGAGACTCGGTAGTGGGAAAGTCTTTTGCCATCCCGTAAATAGAAGCCGAAGAAGCTGCTACTACTTTTTGAACTTTAGCGTTGACTGCTGCTTCCAAGACATTAAAAGTACCGTCGGCTAAAACTTCGAGTGCCAAACGTGGTTCTTGAGCGCATTGAGTAATCCGAATTGCTGCTTGGTGAAAAACTAGATCGACACCTTGCATGATATCTGCTAGTAATTGGCGATCGCGAATATCTCCTTCTACCATGACTAATGGGCCATTAGCTGCTGCCCAAGCTAAGTTTTCTTGGCGACCACGAGTATAGTTATCTAAAATAATAATTTCGGCTACTTCTTCTTTAACTAATAAATCAGCAATATGAGAGCCAACAAGACCTGCACCACCAGTGATTAAAACTCTTTTATTTTTCATTTTTTTGTTGTAAGTAAAAAATTTGCTTTTCTAAACTTTGAATACGATTTAATAGCTCAGATGTTTGCAGTCCTAAAGTACTTTTGACTGATTTAATTACTTTGGCTGCTTGAGTTTTTTCTTGTCCAAATAATTGAACTTCAAGCAATCTTAAAACTCCATTCCCTGTCAAAATATCAACATGACCTTCTGTTGGCGATCTATTAATAATTCGTCCAGGAATTCGACCTATATATTGAGGTGCATTATTAACAATTTCGGCTTGCCAAACTATTAATTTTTCACCTTTGAAATAAGTATAAGCACCAGGAAAAGGTTCAACTAAAGCACGAATCAAATTATTAATTTTTTTAGTACTATCCGACCAATTAATTTCGCCATCTTCTGGTAAACGAGTACAACCATAACTTGATTGCTCGTGATTTTGAGGTATTCCCCAATTACCTTGTAAGGCTTTAATAATTGTTATCCCCAAGTTTTCTTTTTGAATTTGATTTAATTTCTCGTATAAAGTTGCCACCGTATCATCATGCTCGATAGGAATTAATTGCTGATATAAAATATTACCTTCATCTAATTCAGGTGAGATTAAATGAATACTAATTGCTACATGAGATTCATCATTAATAATTGCCCAATTAACATTGGCGCGACCACGATATTGTGGTAAAGGGGAATAATGAACATTAATAAAAGTAGTTAATTTAATTAGCGATTGAGGGAGTATTTGGTTGTAAGAAGAAACTACAACACAATCAGGTTTTAGTTCAACAATTAAAGATTGAATGGCTTTTTGAGATGGATCATTAAAAAGAGGAATATTTTCCTTTTTAGCCAAATTGATAACGGGATCGTTTGCTTCAGATTCTTGAGCTATATTTCTGACTATACCAACAACTTGACATTGAGAAATTAAAGATTCTAAAGCTGTCAAAGTAGTAATCCCCAAGCCAATGAGCAAAACTTTAACCATTTATACTTGTCCTATTGCTTCAGAGCAATTGTTAACTAAAATTTCAGCGATCGCAGCTTTATCAGTTATTATTTGTGAATTAGCTTGATTGTTAAGCCCTGTTGTTTCCGAGGTAACTAATCTCTGACGATATACTACTTCTGCTGCTGTTAACCCACCAGTTTGTAAACGAACAATCGCTTCTGGGCCAACATCTGAAGGTAAAACTCCCATATGTCCTGGTTTTGGTGCTTTTGGAGGAAATAAAGGAATATTATGCTCACTAAAAGCAGCACGGTCAATCTCCCCCCAATATTGTAGTACTACCGCCTCCGACCAAACATTAGCGATCAGCTTCGCAGCTTCTACTGATAAGACTGGATATGATTGTGGCTGTAGTGCAACTAGAATGGCATCATAAGTTTTATCTAAAGATGTCTGTGTCAAATTTTCTACAGTATCTACTCTTGCACCTGCATTTAACAAACCTCGCTCAATAAATGTCCGAAATGGGTTGTCGCAAAGAAGCAAAATATCACAGTTATATACAGAAATTCCTGCATCTAGTAACTGCTTAATTGCCATCATCCCCAAAAAGGAAAAAACATCTACTGCTGAATGACGTTCGTTGACACCGACAATCGGAATATTGCGTTTTTGACAAGCTAGTCGATCAATATCTTCTGGTCTAAATTCCCATGCTTCATACATTAAACCTATAGCAGCATTAGGATTCATCCAACTAATCATTTCAGCATTTATAGGTCGCACATGTCCGCTATTAGTAATAATGTCGGCTGCTGCCACAATGTCTTGAGTCTTAGTCGTAATAAATTCGATCTTGTCTCTGACTTGTCCTAATTGAGCTAACTTGGCGGTTTGCTCTTTAACTTCTTCCGCACTACCATAGGGAGTATCCTGAGTGATAGCGTAGACTTTTTTCGCTCCCGCCATTGCAGCAATAATCGGTGTCACAATATAAGCTCCAGTAGCTGCTTCAGTCAGTACAGTTAAGTCGTTTAATTGCAAATTACACTCAGTAATTGACCTTTTGATTAGAGAAAGAAGTCGTTTAGAGTTAAAACCAGGCAGAAGGTTGTTATCAATCATTGATCAACTCCCTCAACCACACTTTGTAAAGCTGTTGCTACAGTTTTAACTTGCCCAGAAGAAAGTTCTGCATACATAGGTAATGAGAGAACTTCTTTTGCTACTAATTCTGAATTCGGAAAATCACCCAGTTTATAACCTAAATCGGCGTATCCTGTTTGCAGATGTACGGGAATAGGATAGTGAATACCAGTTTGAATTCCCTGCTCATTTAGTTTTTGCTGTAGCTGTTCTCTTTGGTGAGTTCGCACTGCATAAATATGATACACATGATGACTATAAGGCATCACGGTTGGAGTTTTGACTCCTGAATTGGCTAAAAGCTCGTCATACTGAGCAGCATGAGTTCTTCTGGCTTCTGTCCACTGGTCTAAGTAACGTAACTTCACTCGTAAAATTGCGCCTTGAATCCCATCCATGCGATAGTTATAGCCTTTCATGACATGATGATATCTTTCCTCTTGTCCCCAATCCCGCAACATTTTGATTTTGCGAGCATATTCGGGATTACTGGTAACTATTGCACCACCTTCGCCGTAAGCTCCTAAATTCTTACCTGGATAAAAACTAAAACAGCCGATATCCCCAATGCTGCCAACTCTTTGTCCCTTGTACTCCGCTCTATGTGCTTGGGCTGCATCTTCAATGACAGTTAAACCATGACGACGAGCAATTTCCATGATGGGCTGCATATCTGCTGGTTGACCGTATAAATGTACGGGCAAAATTGCCTTAGTTCGAGGAGTGATCGCTTGTTCGATTTGCTTTACATCAATGGTGTAAGAAATTGGATCGACATCGACAAAAACTGGGGTAGCTCCTGCATAACAAATAGCTGCTACAGTAGCGACAAAGGTAAAGGGAGTTGTAATTACTTCGTCCCCAGCCCCAATACCCGCAGCAAGTAAGGCTAAGTGTAAAGCACTTGTACCTGTATTAAGAGCCAAAGCATAATCGGTATTACAGTAGGCTGCAAACTCTTTTTCAAAAGCAACAACTTCGTTACCCAAAATAAACTGGGTACTATCTAATACCTTTAAAACAGCCGTATCTATCTCTTCTTTAATGCTTAAATACTGAGTTTTTAAATCAACAAAGGGAATCATACTGCTACCTCGATTTTATCTAATTCAACTAATTGACCCTGCTTTTTCATGGAAAGAGTAGCAGCTTCAAGAATTTTGACTATTTGCAATCCTGCATAGCCATCAGTAATTGGACGTTTGCCTTGTTGGATACATTCAATAAAATGTAATGCTTCAGTACGTAATGCCTCTGTCATTTCTAGCTTAGGAGACCACATATCTCCTGTACGATAACCAATTAGCATTTGATAGACTTTATCCGCATTACTATTGATATTGCCATTTAAAGTAATACCTTTATCGTATACTTTTAGCTTTTCACTAGGCTCTAAGTCATCAAACACGACCATTTTTTCACTACCACCAATAAGGGTACGACGTACTTTGACTGGTGCTAACCAATTAACATTAATATGAGCGATCATATCATTGTGGAAAAATAAAGTTAAATAGGCTATATTTTCTGGTTCTCCAGGAACATGACTTATGCCAGTTGCCGAAACAGCATAGGGCTGAGTTTGCAATACATAGTTCATAATTGAAAGATCGTGTACTGCTAAATCCCAAAGTACATTGACATCGTGCTGAAATAGCCCTAAATTGACTCTGACCGAATCATAGTAATAAATATCACCCAGTTGCTTGCTAGATACAAGATCGCGCATTTTTTGCACTGCACCTGTATAAACAAATGTATGATCGACCATTAATACTAAATTACGTTTTTCTGCTTCTTCAACTAACCGCAATCCTTGTTCTGTGGTTACGGTCATTGGTTTTTCGACAAAAACGTGCTTACCAGCTTTTAAAGCTGCCAGTGCTAAGTCAAAATGTGTCGATACGGGAGTGGCGATCGCTATAGCATCTATTTTATGATTAGTAACTATATCTTGATAGTTTGTGGTTACTTCAATAGTTGGATATCTTGTCTGCGCTTTTAATAATAGTTCTGTCTTGAAGTCACTAATCATAGTAACTTTTGCGGTCGGCAATTCAGCAAAATTACGAACTAAATTTGGTCCCCAATATCCGTAGCCAATTACGCCAATATTGATGATATCTTCCATTAGTTTTGTTTCGGTATTTATATTTGATAAAAAATATTTATGTACGATTATTTAGTCAAAAATATACAACTATATTGTCTCTTAAAATTATTTTTGTGTTATTTATGTAATTGTACATATAAATCAAAGTTTTATATATAAAACTTTGATGTTGAGCAAACAAAATAATATACATTTTTGACAAATATTTTGCTCTAAAAAAAGCAAGCCTTTAATTAATTTTGTTTTTTAATAATTATGTCACGTTTTGATAAAATCATTTGATAATATTTATTTTTTTAATTTGAATTATTAATGCGAGCATCTCCCACAACGCGAGCCGGAACTCCAGCCACAATTGCATAATCGTCAACATCATTAGTTACAACCGCACCAGCTCCGACTATAGCGTGTCTACCAATATTAATTCCTGGAAGAATTGTGACATTACTACCAATAGAGGCACGGTTTTTGACTGTGGTTTGAATCACATCCCAATCAGTTTCTGTTTTTAAACTGCCATCTTCATTAGTAGCGCGAGGATAAAGGTCGTTGGTAAACATTACACCATGACCAATAAAAACTTCATCTTCAATAGTTACCCCTTCACATAAAAAACTATGAGAAGAAATTTTGCATCTCTGTCCTACAATGACATTTGCTTGAATTTCAACAAAAGTGCCAATTTTAGTATGGTCACCAATTTTACAACCATAAAGATTAACTAAATTAGGATGAAAAATTTTTACATTACTACCTAATACAACATCATCATTAATTGCCATTTTTATTTACGTTTAATTTATTAATTTATTAAAATAACTAAAGCTGAACATAAATTTTTTGGGAATCTGAACTCTCTTCAGGTGTCTGTTGATTTAACCATAGTCCTTTACGTCGCCAATACTGCTCAAGAATAGCCATTTCTATTTGTTTATCCGACAATATATTTAGCTCAATTAAAATTTCACCTAATTTTTTACCAGACATTATAGTTTTTTGAAGTAGTAAAATTTGTTTTAATTTTGAGTTTTTAAGTAATTTTTGCTCAATTAAAATTTCACCAAGTTTAATATTTTGATTTCTTAAATAATATTTCAATTGAGGTAAAGAAATTAAATTATTCTTAATCAAAATCTCGCCTATTTTTAACTCATAAGCTTGTTCTTGTTCTTGTATTACTTTATTTAAGATATCTGTAGTTATTAAACCTTGTCTAACTAAAATGTCACCTATTCTTTTAGGTGAAGTATCTAGCTCATCAATATTAAACATTGAATGACCATCTACTGAGTTTTGATCCTCTAGTTTTAATTTTTCTTGATAGAGAGTCAATAATTGTTTGATAGCTAAATATAGAAAAGGTGGAATCGTTGAACCATAACGACGCCAGAGACGCCGTGGCTCTTGTAATAAGCGATATAGCCATTCTAAACCTGCTTGTTGAATCCATTGAGGCGCTCTGGGATTAATTCCTACGTACATTGAAAAAACAGCCCCAACTCCAATCATCACCCCATTAATCAAACCCTGATATTGAGACATCCAGATTTCCTGTTTCGGACATCCCAAACAAACAAATACTATGCCAGCTTTACTTTTATTGATATCTTCTATTAATTCAGTATCTTGATTAGCATAAATTTCTTCAATAGAAAGATGAGGAATTGCTTTCATCCCAGCAATTTTTAAAATTGGGTATTCACGGTTTAGTTTTTGCTTAATCTTTGCTAATATTTCGTTCGTAGAGCCTAAAAAATATATTCCAACCCCCGTACTTTCAGCTAGGTTGCACAAATTAAGAAAGACATCCATTCCCGATACCTGGTTTTGGTGATGTATTCCCAATCGACGTAGCATCAAAACTAAAGGCTTGCCGTCAGGAGTAACCAAATCTGCTTTCTGTAAAATCGTTTTAAAGGCTGGATGCCAGTAAGCCTCCATTAGCATATGAACGTTGGCCAAACAGACAACTTTGCTCGTTCTCATTTTCGCCCAGCGTAGCATCAACATGATTTGCTCATCCAAAGGCAGACAAGTAACAGGAACATTAAGTAGTTCTTTTTTTGGTATCATCCTTGCGTTGTTTGTATTATAAAAATAGCTTTAAATCTTATTTTTATTCCGTTATGATTTGCCCTTTGTAATTAATCACGCCGTAATTTTAAAAAAGCGCACGGCTCATTCTCAAAGTAAATTCGCTAACGGAAGGGTTAGATCTTCTAGGGTCAGAGGTTTTATTCGTCTGTAACCAATCTTTTTCCTTAGCCAACCTATAATTGCAACCTTTTTCTTGAAGTGAAATTAATAGCCAAAGTGATCCATGTTTTTGACAACAAAAAGCTTCTATCCATTTTTTTGTATCTAGGTATGTAGAGTTTTGATTAGCTAGCAACTTAGCATTTTTAGCAGAAATACATAGATTTTTCTTAATTTCAATGTCATTTTGATAAAAAATGTAATATTTTGAAGTTCCTAACCTCCATAATCTTTGCTGACAAAAAGGACAATTATAAATTTGAGTTTTTCCTCTTTTACTTCTTTTATTAGGCATAAAACTACATTGATTTTATTTTAATTAAAAAAAAACAAGCAAAAATTTTCTAGTTTTTAACTTAGAGAAAAACTAAAAATAACAATATTAGAATAAGTTTCATATGCAAGTAATATACAAATAGTTAAATAGATGTATGCACTATTGTTCACATATGTTTAAAAGTTTATAAACCTATCAAGTTTAATTTTTATGATTTTTAAAATAATCAAAATAAGCAGATAATGCACGACAGTTTTTGATATTTAAAGAAAAAACATTAAATATCAAATAGATTATCTATTTTAAGGCAACAGTGCCTTGAACAGCAAAATCGAAAGTGCACTCAAAGGTGTCTTCTCTAGATATTTGTGCAAAAGATTGCTATTTAAGTATTGATATTAAAAAAACATTATTGCATTATTACATTATTAATTCAAAGAAGTCAAGATTAATTTTTTAAGTAAGTTTTGTATTAATTTTTTTTAACTGCTTAAATTAGAAGGCTTGATTTTTGTAGCAAATATGTATATTTTATAGTAAAAATGTACGAAAAATTGTCTTATGTATGTATTATACTATTGTTTTCTATAGAACAAACATATTATTTTTTTAAATAGAAATTTACTACTTGCTTATGTTTAGCAATTAAACAATTTAAAAATCATGAACCATAATCTAGAGACGCAAAATTTTTATCCTTTAAATAATTATTCTACGGCTGAAAACTCTGAAGGAGGCTTAAATTTACGTGAAATAAAAAATATTATTTGGCGCAAAATTTTTCTAATTATATGTTTTACTTTAGGAATGACCTCTTTTGCCTTTATAAAAATGTTAATTACCCCTCCAGTTTATTTTGCCAGTTTTGAACTATTGGAGCCATTAAACATTGAAACTAAAGTTACTTCTACTAATGAAGAGTCTAGAGAAACCAGAGAAGAAATTACTTCTGTAGAGTTGAATGATGTTCAACTTAAAATTTTAAAAAGCCCTAAATTAATTTTGCGTGCTGTTGAATTACTTCAAAGTAAATATCCCGACATGAGTTATCAAGAGTTATATGATGGCTTAACGATTAACATAATCACTGATAGTCAAGAAAATCAAGAAGCTCAAGATGTTCTGCTAGTAACATATGAAAATGTAGATAAACAAAAAGTTGCTAGTGTTGTGGATGTTTTAATTAAGGTATACATAGACTATAGTGCAGAAAAACGCTTATCTGGAGTTAAACGAGGTATTAGTTTTTTAGACCAACAAATACTAAAAGCTGACTTAGAAGTTAACAATATAGAAGAACAAATTAAAACATTAAGAAGCAAACATAATTTTATTAAGCCAGATATTTCTTTAGAACCTCTAACAACCCGTTCTAATAAATTAAATCAAGAAGCAGAGGATATTAATATCAGGATCGCTGAACTTAGGTTGATGGCTAAAAATCTGGATCGGGAACTAAAAACAAAGCCAGAAAAATCAGAGACGGCGATTAAGCTTGCTACTCCTCAGTATCTTGAATTACTCAATAAATCTCGACAAATAGAGCTTGAAATTGCTCGTAAGTCTGCGATTTTTTCAAATAATAGTATAGAAATACAAACTTTAAAACAAGAAAAGCAACAAATTATTTTTTTAATTAGAGAAGTAGGAGAAGAGATTCGCCAACAGTTAAATAAAGAAATTAATATATCAGAAAATCGCCAACAAAACATAGTTAAAGGAACAAATAATTTAAAATTACAATTAGAAGGTTGGTCATCAGTTTCTAGTGATTACAATAACCTTTTACAAAATCTAGCTTTAGCTAATAATAAACTCAACGAATTTGAGCTGCAAAAAGATGCCCTTTCAATTGAAGCTGCTCAACAAGAAGCACCATGGCAACTTTTAACTCCAGCAGAAGAACCAGCAACTAAAAATTTTGGTATGATTAACTACTTGTTGCTAGGTTCAAGTTTGGGATTATTGTTAGGTGTAGGAACAGCTTTAATTTTAGATAAATATCAAAATATTATTTATACTTCAGCTAAGGTTGAAGAAATAACTAACTTACCTATTTTGGGTACAATTCCTCATATACCAAAAAATAAGACATTAGCATTTATTAAACAAGAATTAAGACAATTATCTTCACAAGAATCACATTCGCTCAAACAACGATCTCTTCCAGAGTTAGCTTCTTTATCAATGGAAGCATTTCGTTCATTTGCTGCTAATTTAGGTCTTTTAAATTTTAATTCAGGGCATTTAGATTCCAACATTAATATTAAGTCTCTGGTAATTACTTCGGCGATTTCTGGAGAGGGAAAATCTACTGTTGCCTTAAATCTTGCTAGAGCATGTGCTTCAATGGGTAAAAAGACTTTGCTGGTTGATACAGATCTACGTAGTAATGATCGTTTAACTAAATATTTGGATTTAGAATCAGAAATAGGTTTAATAGATATCTTAAATCAGAATGATTATAATTTAAGTTTAGAGCAAATTAATACTAAACAATTGCTTTTAGAAAGTAATTTATCTTTTATCACTTCTGGTTTAAAAGATGAAACAATTACAAATACAAAATTACCCAAAAATTCATCTTTTATTAAACAGGACTGTAGTCACTTATTAGCATCAGCAAAAATGCATATTTTAATTGAAGAATTAAGAAATAGTTTTGACATAGTTATCTACGATCTTTGCGCTATAGTTGGATTTGCTGACGTAAATTTACTGGCTGGTCAAATAGATGGAATTGTCTTAGTTACCGAGGTAGGTAGAATACAAACTGATGAAATAACTGAAGCTCTTAATCAATTAAGATTGTGTAAAGCTCCAATTTTGGGATTAGCTATTAATAATATAAATTAAACAAGTAGAAGAGTCTTGCTAAATTAACTAACTGGAAAAAAATCCTCGCTCAACCTCTTGTTTACTGGATTCAACTTGAAGCAACTAATAAACTTTTCAGAAGGTTGAACTAATGGACTTTATCTCTTTTATGAATCATTACAACCATTCAAAACTAAAATTGCGAGTATTAATTGTTAGTCATGCCTATGTAGTAGGAGTAAATCAAGGAAAACTAAAGGCGATCGCCGACACAAAAGAGGTAGAATTAGCTTTGCTTGCTCCTAATAATTGGAAAGCTTTGGAATGGAACCGTTTTCTACCATTAGAAATGCCTTTTCCACAAATTCGTATTTACTCCGCACCAGTTTGGTTTACAGGCAAAGTTGGCGCACATTTATATGCACCCTGGAAAATTTGGCAAGTGATCGATGATTTTCAACCAGATTTAATTCAAGTTGAAGAAGAAATTTTTTCTCTCTGTGCTTTCGAGGTAGCAATTTGGGCAAAACTCTATCAAAAGCCAATGGTAGTTTTTGGTTGGGAAAATCAACAGCGTTCCCTACCTTTACCCAGACAATGGGTACGTAATTTGGTCATGAGTGCGACTAACTTATTTATTGCTGGCAATCAGGATGGTGCAGCAGTAATGCGTAACTGGGGTTACACCAGACAAATAGAAATAATGCCTCAAATGGGGGTAGATACGGTTTTATTTTCCCCTCAAATTCCTAGTAATAAAGATGAATTCAATATTGGCTTTCTTGGACGATTAGTACCAGAAAAAGGGATTGATATTTTATTTACTGCTGTCAGTCAATTACAACCACAAGGTTTAAATTGCCGAATTACGATCTGTGGTTCTGGTTTTAGTGAAGCTGACTTAAGACAAGAAGCAAAAAAACAAAAGTTAGAAGATATCGTAACTTGGAAAGGAGCGGTGCGCCATGAAGAAGCCCCCCAAGAAATAAGTAAGTTTGATGTGTTGGTGCTTCCTTCTCGTACCGTTGCTACTTGGAAAGAACAGTTTGGTCACGTAATCATTGAGGCGATGGCGATGGGCATCCCTGTAGTCGGCTCTAGTTGTGGAGAAATTCCCAATGTAATTGCTCATCCTGATTTAATTTTTCCTGAAGAAGATGCTACAGCCTTAGCAATAATTCTAAAGCGGGCTATCTGCGATCGCTCTTGGTTACAAGAAATGAGCAATTACGGCATTGATAGAGTGCAAAAATACTATTCTCACGAACGAATTGCCCAAAGATTAGTTGATTTGTGGCAGAAAACAATTTTCAATTTAAATTAATTTATGGATAAAACAATCAGATTTGTGGGTATCGATCTCTGTCGAGGTTTGGCAGCTTTTGCGGTTATTTTAGTTCATTCGGGAGATGAAACTTGGGGTATTCCGATCAGCGATCGCGCTATTCAATTTCGTTATTTATTTTATTTTGCTGTTCCTTTTTTTTTAGCAGCGTCTTTTTATTTTTCAACTAAAAAATTACCCTTAAATGTTTCCATCTCTTTTTGGCAGAAAAAGTTTAGGCGAATCATTATACCTTATTTGCTTTGGAGTCTTTTTTATGTCACGTTTAAAACAATTATATTTTTGCTAACCCATAATAACAGTCAAATTAAGCAATTATTATCTGATCCATTAGCGATTACTTTTTTGGGTGCTGCTTCTTATCATTTGTATTTTTTACCGCTTTTAGTCTCTGGAACTTTATTGTTGCCCTTGGCTAATTATTTTAATCACCAGCCAAAATCTCTACCTTTACTATCTTTATTTTCTGTATTAAGTCTTATTATTTATCAATTGCTATTGACAAACAATAATTCTTTTGATTTAGGGAATTATACAGCCTTTCCTAATATATTAAATTTAATATCTACATCAAGCTGGCTTTATTCTCCTTTAAGAATTATTTTGGTTAATTTAGCTTGGATGATAAGATGTTTACCATATTTTTTTATGGCGATGCTAATCAATCAATTCTTCAAGAAATATAACTATCAATTATTTTATAGACAGCCAGTTATAATTTTATTATTTTTTGGTTTCTTATATGTTAATATTATTGGCAACAATTTTCTTCCCAAGGCAGTAAATGAAATTACAATCGCCTTTAGTTTGTTACTCTTAGGAATTGCGATTTCCTATTATCTTAAAAAGAATACTTTAATCAGTAATCTCGGTCTATGTTCTTTTGGTATTTATTTGATTCATCCTTTTGTTAAAAGTGTAGTAGAAATTATAATTGTCCAGCTCATACCTCAACTTGCCCAAAGTATTTCTATTATGTCGATGTTAGGTTACTCTATATCTACTTTTTTAATTAGTTGGCTATTGGTTGCAATTTTGCTAAAAAATAAAACCTTTTCTCAATATATATAATAATTTTCTTAATGAACTTTTAAAATAGTTTATGGAGTGTGTAAATGCGAGTAGTAATTGTTAGGCGAGAAGCAAAAGTTGCTTTTAGCATGGATGTCTATGCAGATAATTTGGTTGCAGAATTAAAGCTCCTTCATCCAGACTGGGAAATCATTGAAATTGCTCCTAAACCTTGGAGTAAAGATTTAGAGAACTTATGGCATTCTGGTAATCCAATTCGTAAATATTACGAACGTTTTTTAAATCATCCTCGAACAGTAAGTAATTTAGAAGCTGATGTCTTTCATGTTATCGATCATACTAACGGTCATGTTGCATATTGGCTAAAAAAATCAGGTAAACCAGTGATTATTACTTGTCATGATTTAGTACAATATGTATATCCAGAAATCTTAAAAAATCAGTCTCGTTTTCCAGCTTTCAGTATGGCTGCTTGGGAATATTCAGTCAGAGGAATTACGGTAGTCGATCGTACCATTGCTGTTTCAACAAATACTGCTCAAGACATTACTAATCATTTAAATATAAACCCTGAAAAAATAACTGTAATACCCAATGGTGTTGAATCACAATTTCGTCCGCTATCCTCTGAAATAGTCCAAAATTGGCGACAGCAATACACGGCCTCGCCAGAGGAAATTTGTATATTAAATGTTGGTTCAACTCATCAACGTAAAAACATCATAACGGTTTTAAAAGTAGTAAAAGCGATCGCCAAGCGGGGATTCCCCGTTCGTTTGTGGAAAATTGGCGATGACTTTACGATAGAACAAAAACAGTTTATCAGCGAGCAAACTTTGAGTAAACATATAACCTTTTTAGGAAAACTAGATCGCGAAGCTTTGATTTGCTTTTATAATGCTGCTGATGTGTTATTGGCTCCCTCTCTTTATGAAGGTTTTGGTCTAACTATTCTAGAAGCCATGGCTTGTGGAACACCTGTCATTACATCTAATGTTTCTTCCTTACCAGAAGTAGCTAATGATGCAGCAATTTTAGTCAGTCCTACTGATGTCGAGACTATAACCACAAGTATCTTGCGTCTTCAGCAGAATGTTTTATCTCATCAAAAACTAATAGAGCAAGGATTAGCTAGAGCCAATATATTTACCTGGAAAGAAACTGCTGCACAAATGGCACATATATATGAAAAGACAGTACCTTCAAAGGTAATGCATAAAAATTATGATCAAATTCATTAACTCTTAAACATAATATCGATCTTTAAAATAACTTAACTATGAAAGTTTTATTATCTGCTTATTCATGTGAACCAGGCAAAGGTTCTGAACGTGGTGTAGGTTGGAATTTAGCCAAAGAAGTTGCCAAATACCATGAAGTCTGGGTATTAACCAGACCCGATGAAAGTCGAGAGGCGATTGAAGCAGAGTTAACACGCAATCCAATTCCCAACTTACATTTTATTTATTTTACCCTTCCTTTTTGGCAAGACAGTCTACGTTGGGGACAATCTGGTGCAATGCAACTTCATTATTATTTTTGGCAAATTCAAGCATATTTTGTCGCACGAGATTTACATCGCAAAATTGGATTCGATTTAGTTCATCATGTTACATTTGTACGTTATTCTTCTCCCAGTTTTCTTTCTTTTTTACCAATCCCTTTTATTTGGGGGCCAGTAGGTGGTGGAGAGTCAGCACCATTAAATTTTTGGACAGATTTTAACTTAAAAAACAAGCTGTATGAAATCTTACGTTTGGCATGGCGCGCAATTGGTGAATTCGATCCATTTACTGGTCTAACTGCCCGAAAAAGCGCAATTATCTACGCAACTACAGAAGATACAGCCCAAAGAATCAAAAAATTGGGTGCAACTCATGTTCAACGAGCCTCAGAATCAGGTCTTTCCCAATCAGAAATCGAACAACTAAGTCAATGTCAGCCCCCAACTAATTCTCCAGTTCGATTTATTAATATTGCACGTCTTCTTCATTGGAAAGGTATCCATTTAGGTCTACGAGCATTTGCCAAAGCTAATTTAGATGATGCGGAATACTGGATTGTAGGTGAAGGAACTGAATTAGAAAATTTGCAAGCCCTGACTCTAGATTTAGGTATTACGGAGCAAGTAAAGTTTTTTGGTTTATTAGATCGTGAGGAAGTTTTAATCAAGCTAGGACAATGTTTAGCTCTAGTACACCCGAGTTTACATGATTCAGGAGGATGGGTTCCTTTAGAAGCTATGGCATCGGGCAGACCTATTGTTTGCCTAGATTTGGGAGGCCCATCAGAATTAGTGACCTCAGAGACTGGCATCAAAGTTTCGGCAGATAATCCCCAACAGGCAGTCACCGATCTCGCTCAAGCGATGGTGAAATTAGCAAAAGAGCCAGGTTTATGTACTCAAATGGGACAAGCAGGACAAAAGAAAATTAAGGAGTTTTATAGTTGGGAAAGCAAAGGAAAATGGCTAGCTAATGTTTATGAAGAGTGCGTTAGTAAAAGTTTAATAAAACCAGAGAAAAGTTAAAAGTATGATGATTTTCTTAAAAATTAATTTAAACAAAAGTATTTTTGTATTACATCGTAATTTACTTTGGTCAGAGGGAAAATAACTATTTAATTAATTTTGAAATTATGGCAATGAAAAAACTTTTATTGATAACCTTTCCTGTAGATCTGGGCAATGCTACATATGAAAAGCGTTTTATTAGTTTATTTAAAGAAAAAGCTGATATAGATCTTAAAGTATTTCGTTTTAATTCTAATCAAAGTAAATCTCATCCTAAATCTATTTTTACAATAGATTATCTACTAATTTTTTTAGCAAGATTACGAGAGTCTATGAAACTGTGGCAAGCTATTTATCAAGCTAAAAAAGAAGAGAGAGCAATATTATTTCATGGAGTATCCACAGCACTATTTGGCTATTTAGCTACTGGAAAAAATCAAAGTTATATAGTAACTGAGTGGACTCGAAAGTTGTATGAACCAATTTGGAAAACTTCTGGTTCTCCTAATTGGTTAACTTGGATTCATACAAAAATTTTAAATGCACAAATATCTGTGTTGGGACTAACAGATAATGTTATAGACCAAATAAAAAAAGATTACCATGTACCATCCACTAAACTCAAAAAAGTTAAGCTTCCATTTGCTTATGATTTAGAGCTTTTTGTATCTAGTCAAGAGTTTAGAAATAATGAGATTCGTCTTTTATTTGTAGGTGGTGATTTTCAGCGTAAAGGTGGAGATATTTTACTTGATTGGTTTAAAAAATATAATGAACCAGGATTAAAAATGACTATGGTTACAAATTATCTTGTAGAACCTTGTCCAGGAGTTACTATAGAAACAAATGTTCAGTATGGAAACTCTAAGCACGTTGAACTATTTAAAAATCAAGATATTTTTGTTTTACCAACTAACTGTGATAGTTATCCATCAGTTTTGGGAGAAGCAGCTTGTGCTGGATTAGCAATTTTAACTACCAAAAATGCCTTGGGAGCCTCTGAAGTAATTGAAAACGGCAGGAATGGCTATATTTGCGATTCTCAAGCAGAATTATTAGAGAGACTAATAATGTTAACTAAAGACAAAGCTTTAATCTCAAGTATGAAGCAAAATAGTCGTAAGTTAATGGAAAATAAATTTTCTCAAGAACGAGTATTAAAAGAGTATCTTTTATATATTTTCGATTAACTATTTTAAAATTTTAATTAAAGTAGGTAAGTATAAAAAATAATAAAAGACTGTATCTCTTGCCTACTTATAATTACCTTCTATTTAATGTTACCCAGATACTTATGTTTATAAATAAAATAAGAGTCCTATTCTTTGGTCTTGGTATTTTTCTGAGTTTAGCTATGTCAGGATGTGATGACGAAGGTTATTTCATTTCTCCTCAAGGTTCAGACGATAATCCTGGTACTCTTAATCGCCCATTCAAAACCGTTCAAAAATGCGCTGAGATTGTTCAACCTGGCGAAATATGTTGGTTACGACAGGGAATTTATCGTGAAACCGTACAACCCGCAATTTCGGGAACGAGCAAAGAGCCAATAACCTTTGCAGCATATAAAGATGAAGAAGTAACGATCTCTGGAACTGAAATAATTGAAGGATGGACTGTAGATCGCGATTCAATTTTCCGTACTAATGCATCTCTACCTGTTAGTAATTACAGCGACACTGAATTTTTCGCCAATCAAGTTTTTGTGAACGGGGAAATGATGCCTGAAGCTCGTTTTCCCAATCTAGACGAAAACCGAGATTTTTTGCGTCCCACTTTAATCGGTGGAGGTTTAAAAAGCGAGGGAGGAACGGCAGCTACGATTGAAAATAGCGAAATTCCTGTTTTATCTGAGGGATGGGCAGGCGCAAAAGTGTGGAGTAATGAATGGTACACTACTCGTACAGGTACAATAACTGACAGTCAATCCAAAAAATTAACCGCTCAAATGACTGCTCCTTGGGAGAGGGGCGGATTTTGGTTGTATTTTTTTGGTAAATTAGAATTACTCGATAGTCCAGGTGAATGGTTTTATCAAGATCAAAATAAAACTTTATATCTCTGGTCACCTAATGGCAAGAAGCCTAGTCAAGTAGAAGTCAAACAGCGCAATTTTGCTTTTGATTTGAACGATCGCTCTTATATATCTATACGTGGTTTAAATCTATTTGCTAATACTATCACTACCAGCGATCGCAGTACTGGGATAGTCATTGATGATATTCGAGCTAAATATGTATCCCACCACATGACTCTACCGCCATTACCTGAGACAGAGCAAGCACCTGACTCTGATAATGCTTTATTCTTGGCTTCACACACACATGATACTGGAATTCAGCTAAGAGGTAGTGGCAATACCTTAAAAAACTCGATTATCGAATGGAGTTCTGGCAACGGTGTGCTGTTAGAAGGCAAAAACCATCTAGTAACCAATAATATTATTGCCAGTACTAATTATCAGGTATCTTATGCTGCTCCTGTCCGCATCAATGGCAACGGTCATCAAATTACTCATAACACGATTACTCGCGCTGGTCGAGATGCCATAAATATTGATTGGCATACCGCAGGTGTTGATGGGCGAAATATCGAAATTGCTTATAACGATATTTCTCAGTTTGGGATGCTCAGCACTGATTTAGGTGCTATCTATGTTTGCTGTCACGTTAATCTAGAAGGTGGGGCGATTCATCATAACTGGATTCGAGATACTAAAGCATTCAGTAATGCCTGGGGAACTCGCGGTATTTATTTAGACTTAGAAAGTTTTAATAGCACAATTCACCATAACGTAGTCTGGAACTTAATTTGGGGTCAAGATAACTATAATTTGCTGGCTGGTAGTCCCAGAGGACACGAGCGAGTCTTCAATAATACTTTTCTAGGAGAAGTGCTTACCAACGGAGGATCTGTTGACGCAAGGAATAATATTTTTGCAGGCTCTAAAAGTATAGTTGCCGAGCGACAATCTAATAATCTGTTGATGAATACGGATAGTAAATTTGCTAAACCTCCTACAGAAGAATCAAAATCTTTGCCCGATTTTAGCTTACAGCCAAACTCTCCAGCCGTAGATGCTGGAGTAAACATTCCTGGGATTACAGACGACTTTAAGGGCGATTCACCTGATATTGGTGCTTATGAGCGAGGTCAACCAGTCTGGAAAGCTGGCTCGACTTTGAAATATACTCGGGAAAAAAACAGGGCGAACGCATTTTAATCAATGTTTTTGCTTTCTTAATTATTTAAGTCCCGTAGTGGAATTAGTGCCTAACATCAGCGTCCAACGAATAAAATTCGTCATGTCAGAGAGAAACGATTTTTTTTCCCTTTTCACCAAACTAAGCGGTGCGACACGAAGTTAGTCCTTTAGGGCAAGCCCCTTTCCCTTTTCCCAGCCTCAGCAGATTAATTTGTTTCTTAGGAGTTATTTAGCTAATAATGGTGCCGCCGCCAACAGTTTTTGAGTATAGGGATGTTGTGCTTGAGTAAAAATCTTTTCCGTTGCGTCAATTTCGACGATTTGTCCTGAATTCATGACGGCAATGCGATCGCAAAAGAATCTTGCGACCCAAAGATCGTGAGTAATAAATAGGTAAGTTAGGTCAAATTCTGCTTTTAATGCCAACATTAGCTCTAATACTTGGGTTTGTACGGTAGCGTCGAGCATACTCACAGGTTCATCGCAGATTACTAGCTTAGGCTTGGTAATTAAGGCTCTGGCGATCGCCACTCGTTGTTGTTGTCCCCCTGATAGTTCTTTGGGATAGCGTCGGTAATATTCTGCCGTAGGGGTCAAGCCTACTTTTTCCAGCATGGTTACTACCTGTTGCTTTGCTTGGGATGAGGTAGCAAGCTGATGAATTAATAAAGGATCGGCAATACTTTCGCCCACAGTCATCCGAGGATTAAGGCAGGCATGAGGATCTTGAAACACCATCTGTAGCTGTCTTCTCTGACTCCGCATGGCTGAAGCTGAAAGAGTAGTTAAATCCTGTCCCAGAAATTCAACTTTGCCCGCAGTGGGTTTGAGCAACTGTAAGATTGTGCGAGACAGAGTACTTTTGCCACAGCCAGACTCACCGACTAAGCCTAATATTTCCCCTGGATATAGATCGAAGCTGATATCATCTACGGCTTTAATTTCTGTTGTCTTTGCTTGAGAAAATATTTGCTGAATTAAGTTTGCTTCTAAAGAAAAATACTGTTTTAAATGTTCTACCCGCAGAATCGGTTTTTCTTCTGTGCTGCTATTGTCAGTATCTTCGGCGACTGCTTGTAAATGAAGGGCGGCATTGAGCAACGACTTAGTATATTCATGCTGGGGATGATAGAGAATCGACTTAACGTCTCCCGTTTCCACCATTTTGCCTTCATACATCACCGCAATGCGATCGCAATATTCTCCAACCATGGCTAAATCGTGAGAAATCAAGAGCAACCCCATATCCCTCTCACTACATAGTCGAGTCAATTCCGTCAAAATCTCCGCCGAAACCGTTACGTCAAGGCTTGTGGTGGGTTCATCTGCCACAATTACTTTAGGGTTGAGCAAAAGAGCCAGAGCGATCGCCACCCGTTGACGCATTCCTCCACTAAATTCATGGGGATATTGTCCCCAGCGGGTTGCAGGTATTTTGACCGTCTCTAAAGTTTTCAGTGCTAGTTGCTTGGCTGCGGATTTAGTTAACTCAGGCTGATGAGCTTTAATCGTCTCTAAACAATGAGCGCCAATAGTCATTAAAGGATCTAAGCGCGTCATGGGATCTTGAAATACCAGAGCCACGACTTCTCCCCGAAATTGACGTAATTCAGCCTTATTTAGCTCAAAAACTGATTTATCTTGAAAAATAGCCTTACCCAACACCTGACTACCTTCGGGTAAAAGACGCATAATTGCCCGCCCCAAAGTTGATTTACCACAGCCAGACTCCCCTACTAACCCGATTTTTTCCCCTGGTTTAAGTTCAAAAGACACATCATCTACCGCCCAGATCGTATTCCCTTGTGGTTGACGGGGATATGCCACTTTAAGATGCTTGACTGACAATAGGGCTTGAGTCATAGTCTGAGTCATGGTATTTGGCAAGAGAAAAATTAGTCTATCGCATTGTAATCAGCTATTAAGCAAAATGGCTATGATAATTTAGATTAACCACCGACAATTTGGTTACAGTTAACAAAATGTCCACTTTCTCTGTAATTTTAAAAATCACTGAGTTATGATAGCAAGTCGAACATTGTCAGACTAGAGTTTAATCTTTACTCTAGCCTTATCAAGTATTATTTTGCTCTTTGATTATAGTTATGCAAAAATCTCAGCCAGTATTTGATCCAGGACAACAAACCAAGTTTCAACAACTACAACTTGAAATCAAAGCGTTAGAAGAACAAGTAGAAAATGCACTTAAACAGCAATTGGAACAAGCTGACTGCAATGCACATTCACCAATTCCTTTAATCGTAGTTAGCGATCGCTTTGCCAAATCGGGAATTAAATTAGCCCAGGAAAAAGCTTACCAAAATTGTTAGTTTGACTGTTCTTTACGCTGATTTATTTTTTGAGCAGTACGTAAAATTTGCCCCGCTAAAATAGCTGCTCCAAAACCATTATCAATGTTGACTACGCCAATCCCCGTGGCGCAAGAATTCAGCATCGTCAGTAAGGGAGCGACACCAGCAAAACTCGCTCCGTAGCCGATGCTAGTCGGTACAGCAATTACGGGGCAATCTGCCATTCCCGCCACTACGCTGGGTAACGCTCCTTCCATCCCCGCGACGACAATCAAGACATCAGCTTCATACACTACCTGGCTGTTGCTCAAAAGTCGATGAATCCCTGCTACTCCTACATCCCAGAGGCGAACCACGGCAAAACCAGATAGTTCGGCAGTAATAGCTGCTTCTTCTGCCACGGGAATATCGGCAGTACCAGCCGTCAAAATTGAGATTGTACCTATCTGAGTTGCTGCTTGAGGCTGAGATAGTGAGCAAATACGAGCCATAGGGTAATAAACTAGCTCAGGAATGGCAGTTTTTAACTGTTGGTAGACTTCAGCTTCGATCCGAGTTGCCATCACTACCGTCGCGTCTGACTGCATCGCCTTAATAATCTTAATCAGTTGTTCGGGAGTCTTGTCAGCACCCCAAATAACTTCGGGAAAGCCTGTTCTGAGCTGCCTGTGATGGTCAATCTTGGCAAATTGCTCCAAACTTTCAAAGGGTAAATGCTTGAGTTTTTCCAGGGCGGTTTCGGGGCTAATATCGTGCCTAGCGATCGCCTGGAGTAATTTTTGTAGTGCTTCTGGCTGGGTCATGTTTGAAAAATAACAACAAAAAAAGAGAGACATATCGCTGGGGATATGCCTCATGATTCAGATTAAATTATACCGTTAGTATTAATTAACCAGCTTACTTGGTTTCAGAGAATTCAGCATCAATGACATCATCTCCACTATCAGCACCACTGCTGCTTCCAGCATCCGCATTAGGAGGAGCTTCAGCGCCAGGTGCTTCTCCTGCTGCTTCGGCTGCACCTTCACTTTGCTGATACACGCTGCTGCCAATACTGTAAAGAGTTTGTTGCAGTTCAGGTAAGAGAGTTTTGATTTTCTCATTATCCTCTGAAGCGATCGCTTCTTTGAGGTCTTTAATTTGACCTTCTGCTTTCTCTTTATCCGCAGCAGGCACTTTGTCCCCAAGCTCGGTTAGCTGTTTCTCAGCTTGATAGACGAGGGAGTCAGCCTGGTTTTTGCGATCGATCGCTTCACGGCGTTCTTTGTCGCTAGCAGCATTGGATTCTGCTTCCTGTACCATCCGATCTACTTCATCATCAGGCAGAGTAGATGCTCCAGTGATACTAATCGACTGTTCTTTGCCAGTACCTTTATCTTTGGCAGTTACGCTCAAGATCCCGTTAGCGTCAATATCAAAGGTTACTTCGATTTGAGGTACGCCACGAGGTGCAGGAGGAATTCCATCGAGACGGAAAGTTCCTAAACTCTTGTTGTCCTTACCAAATTCTCGTTCACCCTGGAGAACATGGATTTCTACGTTGGTTTGACCATCTACGGCTGTAGAGAAGGTTTCCGACTTTTTAGTAGGAATAGTAGTGTTACGTGGAATAATCTTGGTCATTACCCCACCCAAGGTTTCAACACCAAGGGAAAGAGGAGTCACATCTAACAACAAGATGTCTTTAACTTCACCACCCAAAACACCAGCCTGAATTGCTGCACCAACTGCCACAACTTCATCAGGGTTTACGGTTTGGTTGGGCTGTTTGTTGAGAACTTTTTGGGTAATATCAATGATCGCAGGAATACGAGTTGAACCACCCACCATGACAACTTCGTCAATGGCTTCTTTCGCTAGTTTAGAATCCTTAAGAGCTTGCTCTACAGGAACACGACAGCGATCGATTAAATCAGAACAGAGTTCTTCAAATTTAGCCCTAGTTAGGGAAACATCTAGGTGCTTAGGCCCATCCTGAGTAGCAGTAATAAAGGGCAGGTTAATATCTGTCTGAGTTGCACTAGAAAGCTCGATTTTGGCTTTCTCTGCTGCTTCTGTTAGACGCTGCAACGCTTGATTATCTTTACGCAGGTCAATTCCTTCGTTTCTTTGAAATTCTCCTGCTAGATAGTCAACGATTTTCTTATCAAAGTCATCACCACCTAAGTGAGTATCACCCGCAGTAGCTAGTACTTCAAATACACCATCACCTACTTCCAGGATGGAAACGTCAAATGTACCACCACCTAAGTCAAAGACGAGGATAGTTTCGTTACTTTTTTTATCTAGACCATAAGCCAAAGACGCAGCAGTAGGCTCGTTAATAATCCGTAGAACTTCAACCCCTGCAATCTTACCAGCATCCTTAGTCGCCTGACGCTGGGAGTCGTTAAAGTAAGCAGGTACAGTAATTACCGCCTGTGTTACCTTTTCGCCTAGATATTTACTGGCATCTTCGACTAATTTACGTAAAACCTGAGCCGAAATTTCTTCTGGTGCAAACTGCTTGTTTTGTGCAGGACAGTTGAGCTTAACGTTACCATTGTTATCTTTGATGACCTCGTAAGCCACCTCTTTGGTTTCATTATTCACCTCATCGTGTCTACGTCCGATAAAGCGCTTGACCGAATAAAAAGTATTACCCGTATTCATTACCGCTTGACGTTTGGCAATCTGACCAACCAGAAGATCGCCATTCTTAGCATAAGCAACAACTGAGGGGGTAGTTCTAAAACCTTCCGCGTTAGCGATAACTGTGGGTTTTCCCCCTTCCATCACTGCTACACAAGAGTTAGTAGTTCCTAAGTCAATACCAACAACTTTTGCCATACCTTAAACAAATACTCCGATAACTACAAAAACTAAATTTATTTTTTTAGATAATCAATCTAAAATTGCACTTGAAGGCGCAATAGCGATGATTGTGCCGATGATTCTTGACTTTTTTTGGTTTGACTAGCTCCCCTCAGTCTCCACTTCATCTTTCTATATAGTGCAAGTTGATGCAGGATCTTAGGTAGTGTAGTTTTCCGAACCTTAAACAGGCGGTTGTAAAGAAGTTAGGGGACTCATCGTCCGATTGAGATTAATCTCGATAGAATATCTAGGCAGCTACCATCTATTTCGACTTAATAATTTTAATAATTGTTTTATGGAACCAATGACTTACGTGGGTCTTGTGGCAGGGGTTTTAACTACTATTTCCTTTTTACCTCAAGCAATTCAAACTTGGCAGACTAAATCTACCAAAGATATCTCTCTGGCAATGTTTCTGAGTTTTTGCGTGGGCGTAATTCTGTGGATAATTTATGGTTTCTATACCAACAATCTTCCTGTGCTAGTTGCTAACTCCGCTACTTTCCTGCTGGCTTTTTCCATTCTGGTCTGTAAGTTGAAATATGGCTAAATACAACATTTAAAAGTTGAGCAGAGGTAATGGGTAATGGGTAATGGGTAATGGGTAATGGGTAATGGGCATTGGTGACAAGTTAAGAAAAAGCAGTCTTAGTCAACTACTACATATAGTGTTTTTTATTTTACTTAACACCAAATATGGATTAAAGGAAATATATAAGGCGATCGCTTTTTCGGTAACTAAAGTTCTTCAAAAATATCTCAGAAGCTATCCTAAAGGATTAGCTTCGCGTCATAGCTGAGAGCTAAGAGCTAAGAGCTAAAAAGCGATTGACCCTAAACGTAGTGTCTTAACTTGTCACTAATGGGTAATGGGTAATAGAGTAATAGAGTTTCAGCGCAAAGTTATTTTTGAGAATCGGATTTAGTATGAGGCTACATTTGTGAATACACCTTCTGTGGTCGCAATCTTAGGCATGGGAGTCTGGGGTACAGCATTGGGCAAGATCGTGCAAAATAATCATCATAATGTCCATTTTTGGTCACATCGTGGTGACACGCCTCTGGTATCTGTAGTTCAAGATGCTCAAATTATCGTCTCGGCAGTATCTATGCAGGGAGTTGTTCCTACTGCTCAAAAATTGCGATCGCTCGATCTCCCAATAGATAAAATTATTGTTACTGCTACCAAAGGATTAGATACGGAAACTAAGCGTACTCCTTCTTCGATCTGGCAGTCTATATTTCCCCACAATCCTGTAGTGGTACTTTCAGGCCCTAATCTCTCCAAAGAAATAGACCAGGGTTTACCCGCAGCCACGGTGTTAGCCAGCAATAATTTACCTGCTGCGCAACAGGTGCAACAAGTTTTTGCCTCGGATACATTTCGTGTCTACGTTAACCAAGATCCCATCGGTACAGAATTAGGGGGAACTCTCAAAAATGTGATGGCGATCGCTGCTGGGGTATGCGACGGCATGAATTTAGGAACTAATGCTAAAGCTGCATTACTCACTCGCGCTTTACCTGAAATGATCCGTATTGGTACTCATTTAGGTGCATCAGGAGCAACTTTCTTTGGTTTATCTGGCTTGGGTGACTTAATTGCTACCTGCGATAGTCCTCTATCTCGTAACTATCAGGTGGGTTATCGATTAGCTCAGGGTCAATCCTTAAAAAAGATCTTAGCAGACTTAGAAGGGACAGCCGAAGGAGTTAACACGACTAAGGTGCTGGTAAAAATTGCCGATTTAGAAGCGATCGCCGTTCCCATTGCTCAACAGGTTAATAAATTGTTACAAGGTGAAATTACTCCAGAATCAGCAATTAAAGCTTTGATGGAGCGTAACTTAAAGTCTGAATTTGATGACTTAGATTTTTAAGCTAGCCTAAATTGACTTAACTAATTAAAGAATTTAAGGCTTCGAGCAACTGTGGGGGAATGCTTGCTGACCAATTTCCTTCACAACGGCGATCGCAATTCAAAATAACTCTTAAAGAATAATTATCAGGATATCCTTCTACTTCCATCCACAGCAGACTAGTCTCCGCTTCACAACTAATCCGCTCTTGTTCCATTAATTCAGCTTGCATTTGGTTCATGGTATCCACAAGCTGATTTAACAGGCGACGAAAATCGGCAAATTCGGCTTGTGTTAGCTCAATTGCCCAATGATCTGCACCAATTAAGCCTGGATATTTATCTGTGTGGGGATGCCAGCCAACACGCCAGCCAGCCCCACTTTTTAGCAAACGCTGCATTGAATCTACCAGGAGCTATTTCTATTTCGGTTCTAATCACCAATAATTTCTGGTTGAGTCAACTCATCAGACATTTCAATGATGGCACGGATTACAGGCTTCATTGTGGGGTCATCAAAGTTTTCTAATTCTTCGTAACGACGGCGTTTAGCCCGATTAGCCACCTGAACCGTAATGCGATAGCGATTAGAAGCCGCGCTTACTAGTTCTTCAGAACGATACATGATATGAGCAGAGTCAAAAGAACTTTTTCTTTGCATTGATGGCGATGCCTCTTAGCTAGATGTTTGAGATGTTTGATAAATGCAGTTATTACCACAGCTTACTAGTTTAACAAAAAGAGACTAGATCGCCGTAAAAAAAGCGATCGCTTGATGTAAGTTAGGCGATCGCTTTGTTCAAAATTTAATCAAACCCTGGGTTTACTTAATAACCACATTGGACTCAGAAGCACTTAAGCTTTTCTCCAATAACATGACTTTTCTAGCCTGTGCAGACAAAGCCGATTTGTCGAGCCAGTTGGTGATCAACGCATCGGTAGAAAACAATCCAGCACCGTTGATGGTGAAAAACAAGAAACAGGCTGCATAGATAGCAGATAGCTCTAGGTAAGGAATACTCAAACCAGCAACTAAGACGTGGTGATACATAGCTACGCACATGGTGAAAAATAGACCGAGTGCCGCAGGTCTAACCAAAAGACCAATGATTAATAGCTGTGCGCCAATAAGCTCGGTAAAGGCTGCAATATAGCTAAAAAATATGGGAAAAGGTAGACCGATATAAGCCACATAAGCTTCGGCAAAACTTTCGATATTGGCTAATTTGTCGATGCCATTATGGATCATCATAATCCCTACAACTGCTCTGAGGATTGCCCAGGAAGTTTGCTGCCAAAATTCAGGAGCGGTATTGGGGCGAAAAGCTTTAATGATTAGAGAATTAATCGACATATTACTTAAATTGGAAAAGTTGGAGAATAATAGCAGGTGTCAAATTTTGACCGAAGTTTAACTTAAATTAAAAAATGTCACTCTATCTTAAAATTTAACGCATTTTCCTAATAAAAATTAACTTTGCTTAATAAACATAGATTTTGTTTCTCATAAATTTTTGGTTCTGCGGAATTTGAGATTAGCTTTGAGGAGAATAACCTAGCCTTAACCACCACAAAGCCTTAAACTGAGATTTGCAGAGAATTTTAAAATATTTTTTAGATTGTGCGAAAAGTAATTATTGCTGGTAATTGGAAGATGCACAAAAATCAGGCCGAGTCACTGGCTTTTGTGCAGGAGTTTAAATCTAAAGTTGAGGATACGCAAGAAAACCAGGAGATAGTGCTGTGTACGTCCTTTACTTCTCTAACAGCTATGTCGAAGAATCTACATGGCAGCAGAATTATGTTGGGCGCTCAGAATATTCACTGGTCAGATGAGGGTGCTTACACTGGAGAAATTTCAGGTTCAATGCTGACAGAAATCGGCGTTGATTATGTCATTGTCGGTCATAGTGAAAGACGACAGTACTTTGGTGAAACAGATCAAACTGTTAATTTAAGGTTAAAGGCAGCTCAGCGATATAGATTAAAACCAATTCTTTGCGTTGGCGAAACCAAAGAACAAAGAGATGCGGGTGCAACTGAACAGGTTATCATCGACCAATTAAACAAGGATTTAGTCGAGATTGACCAAAGTAATTTAGTCATTGCCTATGAGCCTATTTGGGCAATTGGTACAGGTGATACTTGTGAATCTTCAGAAGCTAACCGAGTGATTGGAATTATTCGTCAGCAGCTAGACAATAAGAATGTCTCGATTCAATACGGTGGTTCAGTTAATCCTGGGAACGTTGATGAAATTATGGCGCAGCCAGAAATAGATGGTGCTTTAGTTGGCGGGGCTAGTTTATCAGCCAGTAGCTTTGCTCGGATTGCCAATTATCAGTAGCTAGCGTCTTGGTTAAATTAGGTTAGAAATAGGTAAGTCTAATCATCATTGGTCACATTCGACCTCACAAAAAAGCTGATTTACTCTTCGGAAAAACCCGAGGAGACAGCTACATATACATTTACTTGCACGTTGAACTTGCACGTTTAAAAATACTGTGTCTGATGACTCGGTAAATTTCCTGATTGATTGTTGGGCTAGCTGTTCGAGTTTTTTGCTAGTAAACGAAAACATGCTGATTATTTAAATTTACACAATATTTATATTTACCGCTATATTTACTGCCATAATGTTATTTAAACTAGTTTTATAAAACTTTTTTCATGCTAATTTAACATGCATTTAAATTAGGTTTATATAAACCTAGACCTGTTGTAGTAAAGCCTTTGGGCGATCAAAATAAATAAATGACAGCTTATTATGAGCGAGATTGTATCTAAATACAGTTCAGCGAAATTACTGAAAAATAAACTTTGATTTGGCTTTTATTATTTTACTAGTATTTTTTGTTTGAATATTTATCAGACTAAATATACTGATTTTTTAAAGAAAAAAGAATCAAAAATTCGGTAATTTCGCCAATAGTCTTATTTTGATAATTTGTTAGTATGGGACAAAATTGAGCGTACAAATAGAGCGTATAAGTCTCAAGTCCTAACTTATTTTTGCTTTGTGGCAAGATATTTTATATTGTTATGAGAACACATACCTAACCCATATTTATTGATTCATCAATTACTCTTAATTGTGTTTGTACAGCAATGACCAATATTTTTGCTACTCAATATTTATTACTTGCGCTATGGCAACTTAAATAATTATTGCTTAATGGCATTATGTTGACAATATATATTGATTTTTTATGCTAAATGTATAAAGCATGATTTTCGATCGATATAAGTAATTTTGCTGTCCAAAAAAATTCTATCCAGTATTCTAATTCTATTAGTCACGATAATTCAGAGAAAACCATGACAAGACCTAAAAAATCACAGCGTCAAGAAACAAATTCACCATTTAAAAGATTAAGATTAAATGTTAAGCTATCTCAAGAACAGTTAGCCAGAGAAATTGGGGTTGCAGTCTCGACAATTCGCCGTTGGGAAAAAGGACAGGCTGAACCAACTATGACCGTATCTCAAATGAAAGAATTTTGTAAAGCAGTCAAGAAAAGTTTTGATGAGTTACCGAATTCTTTGCTGCCTTCAGATATATCTGAAAATGGTAATAATAGCTAGACTTAATCTTAAGTTACTAACTTACAATTACACTAAATAATATTTAATCTTATTTTAGGCTACTCGTAGGTAAATAATTGTCAGATTAACAAACTGACTTTTTGAGGTTATTTGCTCATCAAAGCGTGGCTTAATGGTTTAAATTTAAGCCTGCTTTTTCGATATTTGAGCAATAAACAATAAAACTATTCTTCTACGAGATTGCCTGTTTTAAAGCATGACAGAATTGGGCGATCGCCTTAAGTTCAGATTCAGGAGTTTCTGACTCTAGACGTTTGACGATCGCACTACCGACAATGACTGCATCTGCACCCCAATCTTTAATTTGTTTTGCCTGTTGGGGGTCAGAAATACCAAAGCCTACGCCGATCGGTTTATCCGTAGCATGACGCAGGTTAGCAAGTAAATCTTGAACTTCTGCTGCCATCTGCGAACGTACTCCCGTAACGCCCGTGACCGAGACTAAGTAGATAAAGCCTTGAGACTTTTCGGCGATCGCTTTAATTCTTTCGGGGGAACTAGTGGGGGCGACTAAAAGAATTACTTCAATACCGATTTCAGCTGCTGATTTAAGTAGGGGTTCGGCTTCTTCTAGAGGCAGATCGGGAACAACTAAACCACTTACTCCAGCTTCTTTTATTTGCTTGAAGAACGATTCAACTCCGCGATAATAAATCGGGTTGTAGTAGGTAAATAGAATAATTGGCACATCGATCTTGCTGACTGCATCTTTAACTATTGCCAAGACATCTTCTAGTTGAACTCCCTTTTGTAAAGCCCTAGTAGCTGCTGCTTGAATCGTCGGCCCATCTGCCAGAGGATCGGAATAAGGAACACCAAGTTCAATCAAATCTGCGCCATTGTTAGCTAAAACCTCTAATGCCTTGGCCGTGGTTGCTAGATCTGGATCTCCTGCGGTGATAAAGGGAATGAAGGCACATTCAGAATTTTGTTTTAGCTGTTGAAAACGACGGGCAACATTCATGAGGCAAAATTTATTTGAGCTTAGATAATATTTGAGGCAGCAGGAAGATTAAGATTTTTTCTCCTGCTCAATTTCTTGCTGTAGTTGTGCTAACTCTTCAGGAGACATTTCTGCTAAACGTTTTTGCATCACAGCTTCTTCATAGTCTTTAAGCTGCTGATTGTAAGTCATGTTTTTATTGCCCACACGAAACAAATAAGTCAACGACCAGCCGACTAACAAGACAACTAGAGCAGCTTGAGTCCAGATTCCTGCATTAATGCTATCTAGACCAAATAACTGTAAAGCTAAATAAACGAGTCCAGCAGCGACAAATACCCCTAAACCAAGACCCAGAGCATCGATTCTACGCATACTGTGATCCTATGCGTTTAAATTACGACGTTTGGGACGGAAATTGAGCAAAGGACTTAATAACAGCATTCCAGGAAAGCTCAAGAACACAAACAGATACATAATCAATCGTTCAATTGAGCTGGCGTTATACCAACGTTTGCTGAGATAGAAATAGACAAATGCTGGCAACACCAAAAGATACGTGCCACTTAAAACTAGATACAATAAGGCAACTAAGTTGGTCTCTGTAAGTAGCATGACTGCTGTTTAAGATAAAGAATTGACACTGTTATTTTAGCAGGGCAAATACCCAGATTTTGCTCAATTAATTTACTTGGCAATTGGTTTAATCATTTAATTGTTTTCTCGCTCCATAACTGAGCAAGCGATCGAGAGTATTCAAACGATTTTGCCAGACTTGGGCTTGATAGGGGTCAATATTTTTAGTTTGTCTAACCCAAGCGGAAAACTTTTGACGTAGTGAACTTTGAGCAAGTTGAACTGATAATAAATTTTTGTTGGTAGGCCGATCGATAAAAGTTTGTAATTCCTCGCCAAAGCGATCTGCTTGTTGTCCCCATTCGAGCAAATTCTGGTCATCTGTTGCGCCAGGATAGGTTGTCAAAAAGAAATTCCATTCTTGCTGTAGGCTGCGATATCGAGATAAAGTCGCCTGGAAAGGTTCTCGGTGAGGCAATTGCTGAGATGCGCTTAATTTATCACCCTGAGTTTGATTAAAGATATTTGCCAGACTAGAGTTCAAATTTTCAGCAGCAAATAAAGAATAACCTTCTGTCGGTAAACCTCGTAATAACTGCATTTGATCTAGGGCTACCACCTCTGACATATTCAAGAGCCTGATGCCTGGCAACAGTAGTGCTTTTTTGGGCGTAAACTCTCTGAGTAAAGTAGTGGTTAGAGAATTTAACTGTTCTGCATCTTGAGCATAAGTCATCGGCACTAATAGATCGATCCAGTCTTCTTTGACCCAAGTTTCCCAACCTTGCTGAATTTTGTTCAGGCGATCGCGCTGAGGCATGGGAAACACCGCAGTTGATAAAATCAGTTTGGGATTAATTTGTTTGAGCTGCTGGTCAACTTGGGCGACAAAAGTATCTACCTGCTTAGTCCGAAAATCGACCCACTGGGGCCATAAAGGATCGCCAGGATTTAGCCTGAGAGGGTCGTAACCTGTTTCTCGCCGAAATTGTTCTCTAGCAACATTACTATAGCCATAGGTAATTTGACCTGAAGAACTGGGAAAAGGATAGCGGATATAGTCTAAATGAATCCCATCAACTTCATAATTGCTGGTGATTTCAGCGATTAAGGCTTGTAGATAGGCTCGAACTTCTAGATTAGCAGGATCGAAAAAAACCTTACCAGAGTTAACGTTAAAATAATTACCCTGTTGGTCGGTCATTGCCCATTGTGGTCGTTGGGATAAGACAGGCCCTAAGTAGTAGCGTGGTAAATTGAGAATCTCGTTATGACGTTCATTTGCCGCCGCAAATGTCCAAATCCAAGCGTGTAATTCCATATCCCTCTCGTGGGCTAGTTTTACAGCAGCTTTCAAGGGATCCCAGCCTTTCGTTAACGGGTTTTGTTGTGGCGCAATCTGGCTTGGGTAGATAGTATAGCTAGAGTTTAGGGTTTCAAAAAAGACTGTATTAATACCAGCGATCGCCATTTGATCGAAAATCTCGATCAGATCGTTTTCAGATTTGGCTTTTACAATCGTGCCACGATCAAACCACATTGCGCGGATTTCTGATTGAGCAACTAATTGACTTTGAGGGTAATTTGACCAGAGAATTTTTTGAGCGGCAGTCCATTCTTCTCTTGCTGCTTGATACTGCTGTTGTTCTACTAAGTAATTAAATTTTTGTCGTCCTTTAGTCGCTAACTGCAATGCAAGATGAGAATGTTGATATTTAGTGCTAGTTAACTTGATATTTGCCTTTTGCGTAATGGTGTCTGACTCCAGTAGTTTGCGAATTACAGATTCGGTGGAGATATCGACGTTACTTTGGGTCGCCTCAGCCATCAATAAAGTCGCTTTAAAGCGATTAATCAATCCGTTTAACTCCTGAGTCATTAAGCGGGCTTCGCCAGGAGTAATAGCCAACTCATCATTGGCTGGATGATTAAGCGTTGCTGATTTGACCTGCTCTTGGTTGAGGTTAGCCAGGGGAGTTGATGCCTCGACTATTTCAGAAAATAAGAGCATAGTAGTAACCAAAATTGGCATTAATTTAGTTACGACCCCAAGACTCTGTTTAATTCTAATTGTTATTAGAGAGCTATTAGGTGTTAAAACATCAGCATTTAATCGCACAAAAATCTCCTCAAGTATTCGCTATTTAATAGCAGTTTCAATCAAAAGTTATCTAATTTTAAGCTAGAGAATTTACTAAAGTATCAGTATTAGTAACGACTTAAAACTAATAGGGTTATTGAAACTACTAGATATTACGGGGAGAGTGATTGTGCTAATTCTTTTTGATACTATTTCTTCTTGAAGTTAGACTTGATATTTTAAGTTTAAATCTCGCGCAAAGACGCCAAGACACAAAGGGGTTAAATTTAATTTAGTGCATTGCTATAGAAAATTGGTATGAGTAATCAATTTATCAAATTACTAATTTTGATTAGTAAAATTAATTTTGCTGTTGATATCTTTCTAGAGAGCGATTTAATTCAGATTGTTGATATCTAATAATTGCTTCAACCTCTTGCGCTGTTCTTTTTAATTCCAAAACCTCTAATTCGGTAAGTCTCTTATTTCTTTCAAGCACTTGCAATTCCTGGTTTTTTTCAAACTTAACTCGTTCCTTGGCTAAAGCTGCACCATAAAAACTATCTTGCCATTCAACAACCCGCTCGAATTCTTCATTACGTAAATTAGCAGCTAAATTATTAAATAATTGTTCCGATAAAATCTCTCTTTTATCTTTAGCATTTTCGACAAATAGAGTCGCATATACTTCAGGTGAAACTATTCTTAAATAAGTTTGAGCGATCGCTAAATCTACTTGAGCTAATTGGAGATATTGTTGTAAAACTTCGGCGATATTTTTTTGTTTTGCACATTGTTGAATTGCGGTTAAACTCGGTTTAAAATCATCAGGAAGTTGTCCTTGATTATCACTAGAGTTAATTGAGGCAGCACCGATATGCGAAGCGGTATCTCCAACTATGCGAGACAAGTCCTTTAGGACACCAAGACTTAAACCTCCTGAACGAGAAAACGAAATCATTTGTTCTCCGCAGCTTAAAGAAGCATTTCCTTCAGGAACAACTAATTGAGTACGAGAACCATTCGTCCAAAAATTATCTTTGGCATCTTCATCAGTTACAGTAACGGACGATGTTCCACTATTAGCACTTTGTCCCTGTCCTTGTTGTTGTGAACCAGCTTCTTGTACATCAATATCAACATTTTCATTGTTATTGTTGTTATTGGTGACGCTTTCTGTATTTTGAGCCTTAACTTGATAACTTAGTACGTTAGAGACAAATGTAGCTATTAAGATAATTTTTAATAATTGGTAAGTCTTCATTTAAAATAAAGCTAGAAAAAAGCTAGAGTTAAAAATAAATAGATTTTAGTAAAATTATCTGGCCTAATTATTTATTTGCATATTAAGTTTTAAAGAAGAATTTATGTCAAATTTAAATACATTTAAAATGAAATATTTTGAGCATTTTATCGACATAAACTTTGCTCGTTTGGTTTGACATTAGGATTAGTAGCGAGATAATCAGTAAGGCGATTGCATCCTCGATTTAACAAATCATCTAAGTCTAATGATTTGACTGGTGTGTCCACGTATGGTTTTAATTAACTCCCCTGTTTTGGGGTTCCAGAGTTTAATAGTGCGATCGCTCTACAAAAACCTTCGATTTTATGAAGTGAGTTGATTGCTAAAGTTGAACTACTATTAGACAAACAATTAGAAAATACCAAAGAAAAAGTTTCCGAGTTTGAATATAGAAAAATGGATTTAAAGTATATAAAGAAATTCTTATTGCTTTGCTCATATTTTATCTTTTTAATAACTTTTGAAGCTGATATCTATAGTCATGATTATGATAATTTTTCTTACTAAGACTAATTTTCCAATCCAGTCATTGCGCTAAATAAACAAATTATATGATACTGTAGGGTAGGCTATCGCTGTTAATACTTTAACGACAAAGTTTTTGATCGCTGAATTTAACATTAGGATTAGTAGCAAGATAATCTGATAGACGATCGCATCCTCGATTTAATAAATCATCTAAGTCTAAATTCCACCAAAATAAACCCTGTTGTGATTCTCCACTAATGATCGATTGGTCGTCACTACTAAACGCCAAGCTATTAATTTGACTAGTATGTCCCCGCAGGTTTTTGATTAACTCTCCTGTTTTCGGGTTCCAGAGTTTAATAGTGCGATCGCCACTTCCAGTCGTCAATACTGTACCATTGGAATTGAAACTAACTGTAGTTACGCCGTCTTGATGCCCTGTTAAAGTATGTAATAATTCACTACTTTTACCTGCATCTTTAATCGACCAAATTTTAACTGTATTGTCCCAGCTTCCAGAGGCTAAAAATTTACTATCGGGGGTAAATGCCAAAGAAGTTATCGCCAGATTATGAGCTTTTATAGTTTGTAATAGATCGCCTTTAATCGTCCAGAGTTTAATTGTATTATCGTAACCAGCAGAAGCTATTAGTTCACTATCAGGACTAACTACAATGGTTTTAATACTATCAGTATGTCCAGTGACTGTTCTAATTATTTTTGCTTGACCTACTAGATTCCAAATCTTAATAGTTTTATCTTCACCAGCAGAAATTAAAGTCTGACTATCAGGACTAAAAACAAGACTATTAATACCATCTTGATAACCTTTAAGAGTATTAATTAATTCGCCTGTTTGAGCATTCCAAAGTTTAATTGTTTGATCCCAACTGGCAGAAGCAATTGTCTTTTCATCAGGACTATATTTGATTTGTGAAATAGTTGCTTGATGTCCTAGTAAAGTGTGAATTAAATTTTGTGTACCATCATTATTATTGCGCCAAATTTTAATTTTACTATCTCCATTGACATCTCCAATAGCAGCAGCAAAAGTATCAGGATTTTTCGGAGAAACTGCAACACTATAAATTTCTTCAACTTGATTGCGATCGCGAGGAAATATCTGCCAAATTTTCACAGTTTTATCTACACCAGTAGAAATTAATTTATAGCGATCGCTATTGGTTTTATGAGGGAGAAACTGAATATCTAATATTTCTCCAGTATGTCCAGTTAAAGTCTGTTGCAAAATACCCTCTTTGTTCCAGATATAAATCTTGCCATCAATTGTTGTCGTGGCTAATAATTTTTGATCTGGACTAAGACTAAGATGATTAACTGATTCTGGATGGGAATATGAGCTAATTAATTGTTGATTATTTTTAGCCCTTAATTGTACTATGCTGTCGTCGTTAGTTGAAATCGTATAAATATTATTTCCAGTTGATTTTGAAGTTTTCTGAGTCAGATAAATCGGATTAATAATTTGTTGCTCACTACCATCTAAAGGAAAAGAAATAGACTGTATTTGAGCTTGTTCTAAAGTCAGAGTTTTGAGCAAATTACCGTTTGCTTGCCAAACTTTTACAGTTCCATCATCACTAGCAGTCGCATATATTTTGCCATTATCGCTAATACTAATAGCATTTACCTGTTGACTATGACCTTCAAGTCGATTTAATTCTTGTGTGCCGTAAATAGACTGTTGCAAAGTTGCAGTAGTTTTATATTTAGTTTCTTGCCAATTTTCTTGACCAACTAAAGCTTTACCCAAGTTATTAATTTGTTGAAATTGCTTGCCTGCTTTGACACTGGTGGTTAAAGATTCTAACTGTTGATTGGAGAGTAATTGTGCTTCGGCGACAGCAGTTAAACTATCAATATTTTCAACTTGAGTAATTAGTTTCTGGCGATATGTACCCACTCCCAAAGCAGTAGCAGCAAGTGCTAACACTCCTAACACAACGGCAGTGAATTGTGCCTGGCGTAAGCGTTTTTTTGCTTCCTGTTGTTCGGCTAATCTCGCATCAATACAAATGGCAACATATTCTTTAGCCGTATCGGATAACTCATCGGTGTATTTAATATAAATCTCTTCCGCTTCAGCCAAACGAACACCCTTAAGTAAAAAATCATCCTGTCGATCCTTGTGCAACCATAAAACTGCTGCCTGTTCGATTTGACGTTGCGATCGCAATCTCGACCGATTTTCTTCTAGCCACCAGCGTAAACTTGACCAATGACGAATCAAAATTTCGTGGACAACTTCTACTGTTGCCTCCTGACGCATGGTTTCCAGAAATAGTTCGTCATCTTCTGGCGGGTTAGCTGCGCTACGGCTTTGTCCAATATTATTACCGCTATCTAGATTCACTACTAACAGTTTGGCATCGGTTAGAGTACGCAAGGTTTGATTAACTAAATCGGCGGGATATTTAGCCACGATTAAATCAGATTTAGTCAGGCGACGACGAGTATCTTCTGTCCCTTCTCCCAACTGGGTTAGGTTGAGAAAAATCCAACGCGCACAATCTTGAGATGCAGCATCGAGGCAATCGTATACTGCCTGTGCTTGTCTTTCTAATGCACCTTTGACCCCCTCTAACTCTTGATAGGCTTTGAGGGTTAATTGACCATTCTCTCTTTTTGACCATAGCTGCTGTAAGACAAACTGCAACAGAGGCAAATCACCAGAGGAACGATCTAAATCTTGTAACAACACCTCGACTAAACCAGACTCCACCTGTAAACCTACCTGTTGTGCTGGTTTAATAATCGCCTGGCGATAATCGGCTTCTGTCAAATACGGTGGCACTAAAATACTGTTTTTCTGCAATATTTGGGCTAATTCTGGGCTTTCAAGGCAAGCTGCCACAAAATCGGCTCTAATAGTTAGTACTAGTTTAAAGCGATCGCCTGCATATTCAACTGCACCTAAAATTAATGCCAGAAATTCTTGACGTTCACTCTCTCCCGCGAGGGTAAATAATTCCTCAAACTGATCGATTACCAATACCACCATTGCTTCGGTGCGAGTTCGCAACCAGCGGACAAACCCCTCTACTCCCTGATAGAGTAAGCCTTCAATTTGTAACTGTTGCTGCGCTTGAGATTGCCGATCTGAAGAGTCGGTCAACAACCTCGCTAAAGCCTGTACTGGCTCACTTCCAGGACGAAAACAACCTAACCACCAGCGATCGCTTCCAGGAATTTGCTTACCCTGTCTGAGTTGCGCCATTAATCCCGCCTGTACTACAGAGGATTTACCACTTCCAGAAGCACCCACTACCGCAATACTAGTCCTGTGGCTAATCTGATTAACTAACTTCTGGACTAAGGTTTCTCGACCATAAAAATATTCGCTACTGGCTTGATCGAAAGCCTTTAATCCCATATAGGGACAGATTCCTAAGTCAAATACTGGCTGATCACCATTACCATTTTTGATCAGTAGTTCAATTACTCCCTGTGTACCCGACAACCAAACTTGAGGTGTAATTCCTGTCCCCGCTAAAGCGATCTGTAGCTGGCTAATCCAAGCTGCAATCGGCAATCCTTGTTCAACATCAGCACTCTGTAGGGTTGCTAAGACGATATCAGCAAACTGTTGAGAATTATCTAAACTGGCATTGGCTGCAATTAAACACTGTCCGCGATCTGTTTCGAGTCGCAAATCTTCAACCCATTCTGCTAGAGAATCTTCTCCAGGACAATCTAAAATGACAATCTGCTGAGTAGCGTGGGAATTTTGCAGCATTTTTCTGAGCCAGAAACGCGATAAGCTAATCCCATCCTGTAAAATCAACCAAGATCCTGTCTCATTCGTCGATACTTCTCCTCGCAAGTATAGTAAAGCGGTGCTGATTTCGTTAGTTTCATTTTGAGTATTAAGACAAGTTGCGATCGCATTTTTCACCTCCGACCAAGATTCGTTGGTTTGGGGAAAATATCTCAGGTTAAAATCTCCCCCACTCTGCAATATCTGACTCAAGGCTAGAGTCTTGCTGTTCGCCTTAAACCCGCCATCAACTACCAAAGCCTGTCGGGGATTAACATCTAACTTACAAAATGACTGTTTACCTAAAATCACCTTGCCAAACCCTTCCACAATCCGCTTGGGAGTTTGTAAGGGGAACTCCGATTGCAGTTTGCTTTCTCCGCGACTACTTTTTTGCTGATTAATTAAGCGGATCTGCTGATTGGTTTTATCGATATAGCGTAATGTCTGATGATAAACATATTGATATAAAGCGTCGGCTTCAATTATCCCTTGAGCATCAGCAGCTTCTCCCCGCAAACCCCGCATCAAGTAATAAGTAAATACTCCATGTCCTAATTCGGGAAACTCCCAAGACTGTTGCGTCTGATCGCAAGAGAGTAAAGCATAAAAACCTTGGCTAGCTGCTGCTTTATGACGTAATGTCTTCACTAATTGCGAACTAGGATCGCCTAAAGATGCTGTCCCCCTAAGAGTCATCCCACCACTATGACAAGCATCCAACCACACAAGCTGTTGACTAGCTGCACAGTTACTTAACTGTTTAAGTAAGTTGTTTAAAGGTAAACCCGTAACCAGAAGATCTTGAGTATTAGTATCAGCTAAACATAAAACGACCTGTTGAGTTTCGGTCTCTAAAACACCGTGTCCTGAAAAGTAAAACAGAACCGTATCATCTTTCTCAGCGGATTTAATAATATGCTGGATACTTTGCTGAACTTCGATTAACTGAGGTAACTCACTAACAAAATCATGATGAATAATAACTTCTTTATTAGTCAAACTAGCAGTTGCTTCTTTTAGCGCTTCTCCCAACCCTTGACAATCTAAAGCAGAATACTGTAGCGCAGATAAATTTTGGCGATCGCGATAATCATTAACTCCTACCAACAAAATCCAAAGTTTAGCGGGTCGTAGATCGGGTTTTGCTTTAGTAGTTTTAGCGCGAGGACACATCGCTTGTTTAAGAAGTTATTTTAACTGTTCAGTATATATCCATAGGTTTAAGGTGATGTATTTATGCAATAGTTTTTAGCTAATTAAAAAATATCCCAGCTAGTTACTGAACTTTCTACAAGTTTAAGTACCAACTAAAACCCATAACTTTCACTGAAATCGAGCATACAAGATTCAATCTCTTCTAACTTAGATTGCAGCTTCTTATACTTAGCCGCCAAGGCGAGAAAGTCTTCGTAATGCTGTAGTGCTAATTCAACTGCTTCTTGAGGATGGCGATCGAGATACATTTTGAGACGAACAACTTGTAACTCGGATTCTAAAGGAAGAGAAATCATGATTTATTGGCGAAAAAAGTGAACAGTTTTTAATATTTTTGCAAGACTAGAATCTGAATTGTCAAACTATCTTGAAAGTTAAATCTTAGTTAAATACTTTGATTTCTCCATTTTTATTAACTACAAGACAGCTGCGATCGTTAAATTACTCATTACTTAGTGAATGACATACATCATAGTAATTAAACTATGGTAATAATTCTGTTTAAACTGATACTTCTCGTAGTTAAATAAACGTTTTATATACGATATGAAATTATATTAATCAAGACTGCAAATATATAAAATAGTGAATATACGTAAACCAGAAACATTTAATATTTTCTTAATAAAAAACTAAATACCGATTTTATTAATTAAATATTAAGTAAATTTAACTAAACGTCTAATGTGAATTAGCTTCGTTCATTTGCTTGCGCAGCTAACCCTTTAGCTAATTCCATACACTGTATCTATGGCTAAGATTAATCACGACCAACTATTTAAAGAGCTTTTAACTACTTTCTTCGTTGAATTTCTGGAACTTTTCTTTCCCTCTGTTCTTGAATATCTGGACACTGATTCAATTCAGTTTGTAGATAAGCGGTGCGACCCCGCGTCGGCGTAAGACGCAAGGGAACGCGCACCAAGAAGGAAATTTTTACTGATGTAGTTGGCGGTGAAAAGAAAATCATGGATATTGTTGCTCTAGCTAAGTTTCAAGAACAGGATTACTCGTTTCTAATTCATGTTGAGAATGAATCCAGCAGCAAAACTGATTTCAATCAAAGGTTATTCCGTTATTTCTGTAGTCTTTTCCTGAGATATAACCGCCCTATTTATCCCATTGTCGTCTTTTCCTACGATTCTCCGCAAAGGCTAGATAAAGGTAACTTTGTGATTGACTTTCCCGATAAGCAGGTTTTGAAGTTTGACTATGAAATAGTGCAGCTTAATCGTCTGGATTGGCGCGATTTTTTACAGCAGAAGAACCCTATCCTAAAGGATACCGCTTCGCATATAGCTGCTGCGCTGATGGCGAAGATGAAAATTGATAAACAAGATCGCCCGACGGTCAAGGCGCAATGTCTTGGTCTCTTGGTTACTCTCAAGCTAGACCCTGCCAAGATGCAGTTGATTTCAGGCTTTGTCGATAGTTATCTTCGTCTTAACTCTAATGAGGAGGCGTTATTTCAATCTGAGTTAAGTACAATGGAAATAAGGGAACAAGAACAGATTATGCAGATTACTACATCTTGGAAAAAACAAGGAATAGTTGAAGGTCGTGAACAAGGCATAGTTGAAGGGCAAAGCAGTACTATCCTACGTCTACTCAACCGTAAACTGGGAAATCTCCCAGAGTCAATCACCGATCGCATCAAGTCTTTAGAACCAATCCAGTTAGATTCTCTGACAGAGGATTTACTTGATTTTCAGTCTCTTGACGATCTTCAGAATTGGCTCAGTAACTCCTAGAGTAGGTTTTTCAACATTTTGTGAAGATCGCTATCTGGATATGGCACTAGCAGAAATCTTCTTTAAACAATACAATCGCTTTCGATCTCTAAAATTGTACTGGTGCTTTCTCCGCTTTTAATTCTTCATAGACAGCTTGAGGAATTGCGATCTCACCAAATAGATGGGGCAATAGCTCAACTTGTTCGATGAGTATCAAATAGCACAGCACAAATGTATCTGCTACAACAATCATTCAGACAAAAGATTATTCAGAGTTTGCCTGTCTTGTTCTAAATCTAACTCCGTATAATTTAAGTAAGCTTGCGACTTTTTAAAAAACTCCTCAACTTCCCAAAGAGAAGATAGATTAAGTAAACTTTGAACTTGTGCTGAGGTAAGAGAGCCAGTACGGTAAGCTTCTACAGCTAAAGCTTCCTTAGCTCGTTGAGATACATTTCCCCACTGGGCTGTTAATTGTTGTCCTATTGCTTCAGGAATATCTATTGTTATTTGCATTTGTTTTTTGACAAGATTATAACGGATGCAGATAGCATTACTATTTTAACTTTACGTCAGCGACAAAAAACTTATCTCATGTATTCCTTAATTTAGATAAATCATCGGGGCGATCGCTTTTACATTATTTTCCTCAACTCCAGCAGGTATAGCTCTAAGTAGAAACATTAGGACTTTTCCTATTTCCTATTTCCTATTTCTTATTTCTTACTTCCTATTTACGAGCCGATCACCCTAATTGTCCTAATCTAACTTTGTACGACTATCAATTCAGCATTCATCCTGACTCTTGTTGAGGTGATGATTAATCGCGAATTCTGGGACTAAACTAGGAGTAATCCCCGACTCGATTAAGCCACCTGAATTATGGATGGGTGCTTCTCCTGGGGCAAAATCATGGCTAGATTGTTCTGTTTGGGGATCTCCTGAAGGTAGCCAGCCTAAAAAGGGCAGAGGAAGCAGAGTAGAAAGATTAGTGATAATCACTAACAGCCAGAGGTTGTCGAAATTGCTTTCTGTGACTCCTAACCAAGAAGTCAGCAAGGCTCCTAATTCGTGAGACAGTAGCCCAGATAAATTCCAAATCGACATCAACAGAGCAAATAGAGTAGCTTCAACTCCTGGAGGGCAAAGACGTGCTGATAGTACCAGTACAGGCATCCAAGTAATCTGTCCTACAACGGTTAAGATCAGACTATCTCCTAAACTAAACCAATGATCGTCAATTCCTAAAGCTCGGTTAGTGTGGGTAACTAGAAGTAGAGTTGTCATCCCTAAAATGGCAGCAATTACGGTACTCCAGCCGAGAATCTTACGAAACGGTACGGTTTTAAGGTAACGCTGAAATAAGAAAATTCCTACCAAGGAAGCGAAGCTAGTCACTAGACGCACTCTACCCAGAAATTCAGGTTTAAATCCTAACTCGTTGGTACTAAAGAAAAAGAAGGCTGAATCGGCGGTGGGAGTGGCTTGCCAAGCAAACAAAAAAGCGATCGGCAACCAGACTTGTTTTTGCTTAACTGCCCCCCATAATTGCTGAATTTGACCTTTGACGGGAGATATTTGGGTTTCTGGATTATCTTGATTAACTTTTTCTTCGGTAATTAACCAAGCTACTGCTGAAACAATCAGGGGAAAAGAGGCAGTAATTTCAAATACCTGATTGCTGCTGAAGTGTTGTAGGAGTAAGCCACTAAAGTAGGCTGTTAATAGTCCTCCTAGGGCGGAAGCACCCCAGGATAGAGATTGCAATGAGCCAGATTGGGACAAAGACTCTTCCCTAGCTCGTTCAACAATTAGAGAATCGACAATTACATCGCTAATTGCTACAGCAAGAGAGGTAAAGAGAATAACTACGGTTGCGGTAAAAGCATTATTAACTAGGGTTGCTAAAGCTAGCCAAGATGCACAGCCGAGTAATCCTGATAAGATTAGATATGGTCGGCGACGATAGCCAAAGATAGGTAAACCATCAGAGATAAAGCCAAATAATGGTTTGATGATCCAAGGGAAAGCAGCGATACCTGTTAGAGCAGCTACTTCAGCAGGACTCAAACCCAGATCATCTTTTAAAAAAAAGCTAACTGCTAACCGCGATAATCCGAGTATTCCTTGAACGAAATAAACGGTCAGAATGCCGAATAGCTCTGCACTTGGCTGATTGCCAAAGAGAATTTTATCCTGAATTAGTTTTTTAATACCTTCGGACTCAAAGGGGTTAGCAATCATGTATATTATTAAAGTTTTATTACTATAACTTAATCATAAGCAATCTTAACCTTAAAAACCGTCCGCTCTAAGAATGAGTTTTAATCAAATATGAAATTTAGTGCAAAAATTAGTGCCAAATACTTTGTGCGGTTAATTAGCATAGTTGCGATCGCTTTTCTCTTAAGTAACTTTATCTACACTCCGATTGCTCAGGCTCAAGCTAGTTATCCTACCTATTACCGCGAGAAAAAGATTCATCATCCTGACGGCATCGGCAAATACTATATGAAGCGTGAAATCGCCCAAGTAATGGGGCATCAGGCAATAATGTGGTTGGAAAGAGAAAGTAGAGTAGAGTCAGAAAAACCTGATTTAACAGTCCAGAATTTAAACCTTAAGCCCGATGATGTGGTGGCGGATATTGGGGCAGGATCGGGTTATTTTAGTTTTCGTATGGCACAGCAAGTTCCAGAAGGCAAGGTATATGCGGTAGATATTCAGCCTGAAATGTTAGAAGCGATCGCCCTACTTAAGGAAGATCGGCAGATTACTAATGTTGAGACGGTTTTAGGACAAGAAAACAATCCTAACTTGCCGACTGAAAGCATTGATTTAGCCTTGATGGTAGATGCCTATCATGAATTTGCCTATCCCAGAGAAATGATGGAGGGGATTGTTCAAGCTTTAAAGCCAGGAGGCAGAGTAGTTTTATTAGAGTACCGTAAGGAAAACCCGATGATTATGATTAAGTCGTTGCATAAAATGACTCAAAAGCAGGTCAAGAAAGAACTTCAGGCAGTTGGCTTAAAATGGCAGGAAACCAAAGAACTTCTACCAGAACAGCATTTTTTAGTGTTTAGCAAAAGGCTTCGCCCTAGCTCTTAGCTATCAGCTCTTAGCTATTTACTTAAGTAATCTTCTGAAGCTAAAAGCTTAAAACTACGAAGTTCTATGCGTAGCGGTATCCTTTAGGACAAGCAGTATTATTATATATCTCATATTTTCAATTAACAACGCCGAACATTGATTACTATTCGTAGAAAAGGGATAATACCAGTATTAAGTATCAAAAATGACTAGAGAATCTGCTCGAGAAAAATAAATGACGATTAAACGAGTAATTTTAGCTTTACTAACTATCTTGGCGATCGTCCAAATTGGATCTTCTTTAAAAAATAGTTTTGATCAACCTCAAATTCAAAGCCGTTTAGAGCTATATCAAACTAATTTAGTACTCCAGGTGGCAGAGTTTAAAACTAGCCCAGAAAATGATTTCGATCTTAACGGTGCGGTTAGCTCTTTAGTCGGGCAAGATCCTTATGACGCAGCCAGCAAGAAGTATCAGCAAGTTCGTCAAGAATCGGTTACTAGTCGCGATAAATTTCAATCTCAGCTACAACAACTTAGCCAAGCTGAATCAAGTGCGATCGAGGTTGCCGATCCCACAATTAATAATAATCTGGCGCTGAAAACTCAGTTAAAACAGGAAATCGTTGAGTTAAATCAATTTGTCAACGAACTCGATCTCAAACAAGGAATTTTATTTGGAGTACAAAATAAATCAGCAGAGGCGATCGCTCTTTGGCAACAGGTAATCGATCGTCTCGATAACTCTAATCGTTATGCTCAAACGGCAACGGTACTAAAACAGCTATGGCAGGATAAAACTCAATTGGGTGCTGATGAAGTGGCAATAATTAACCGTAATCTAGATGGTTGGTTTCGCTATCAAGCTTTAGCTAAATACAATGAAGTTAATCACCTCAAAGAAGATTTAGCCTTGCTACAGGCACAAGAGTCGAACATTGCTCTCAACTCTATATTTAAACTCGCGCTAATTAGTGGGATTCCCGTTTTTGGTGGTATTGGTGGGGTAATTCTGCTGGTTTTTCTAATTATTCAGCGTTTTGTTAAGCCTGAAGCAGCAATTATTACAACTAATGGTCAAACTGGCTGGAAAACACCTTGGGATTGGGAAATCATTTGGCAAGTCTTAATTGTGGGCTTTTTCTTTGTCGGTCAATTTTTGTTACCGATTATTATTAGTCTGGCGGGCATCAATCCTAGTGGTTCGTCTTTGAGAATCAAGGCTTTATATGTCTTGGGAACTTATATTTTGATGGCTGTAGGCGGAATTTCCGTTTTATATTTATCGCTTAAATCATACTTTCCTCTCCCTGAAGAATGGTTTAGATTTAAGTTCAAAAGCAACTGGTTTGTCTGGGGATTTGGCGGTTATTTGGTAGCCATACCTTTAGTCTTATTAGTGTCGGCGCTCAATCAGCAAATCTGGCATGGGCAAGGAGGCAGCAACCCACTGCTATTTCTTGCTTTACAGGCTCAGGATCGAGTGGCGCTAGCGATCTTTTTTAGTACCGCTTCCATCGCTGCACCGATCTTTGAAGAAATCATGTTTCGCGGTTTTTTGTTACCGTCTTTGACACGATACACTTCCGTTAACGGTGCGATTGTGATTAGCGGTTTTATCTTTGCTGTGGCTCACTTAAGTTTATCCGAAGTTTTACCCCTAGCTACTTTGGGCATCGTCTTAGGATTTGTCTATACGCGATCGCGCAATCTTCTTGCTCCCATGTTGCTCCATTGTCTCTGGAATAGTGGCACTCTAGTTAGTCTGTTTGTCTTGGGTAGTGGAGTTTAATATGAAGTCCGTTTAGACAATTTCAATTAAAACTCGCGCAAAGACGCAAAAGCGCAAAGATTTTATAAGAAGTAATTAAGCGGACTTGATATAATATTGGGTTCGGCAAAGTCTTCCACACCTAAGACCTGCGATCGCTTTTCAAAAATATAGTAAGCTTTATTCAAGCTGAGTAAAGTTGCGGATATTTCTTTAAATCATTAATGGTTGACCCTCAAGCTATTTGGCAGTCAATTAGCAAGTCTCTTGTCGATAATCAGGATTTAACCAGAATCTTATTGACTATTACTGGTTCAAGCGTAACTGTAACTGGCTTGATTACTTTGATTTGGTGGTATCGCAATCAAAAGCGAAAGCGAAAATTTCCTGTTGCTATTGCTTCTCCTTTTGAAATTATTCGTCCTCATAGTGATGTACTATCTATAGTTTTTCCTGGGGATAAACAAGATCCTTTAGCTGATGCCTCAATTCGGTATCAAAATCGTTGTCCAACCAGGCAAATAAGTGTCCGCCAGGAATTAATTCGGCAGCTTGAGGAATCAAATTGGCTTTTAATTGAAGGTAGAACAGGATTAGGCAAAACTAGAGAAGCAGCAGAACTCGCGCAGCATTTTAATCGGGAAGGCTGGACGGTTCTATGGCTCAAGTTAGGAGCATGGATAGACGAACCCACAACAGAACACTTGAGGGAACTTAACAGCGATCGCAAATTGCTTTTTCTGCTCGATGACCTCAACCAAAAAATGTCTTATGGTTTAAAACAAAAATCTCCCCGTGCTGAAACATTGCCCCTTGAGCCTTTAAACGAACCGTTACAAACCAGACTGCTAAAGACCTTAAAAATATACGAGGAATTTTGCCATGATGGAGAAATAAAAGTAATCGCCACTGCTCGGAATGAAAGACAGCCTGACACTTTTGGTAAACCTAGTGCTTGGAATAAATTAGAAAAAAACAAATATCCTCAATTTTGGAATCGTTTTACTGTTTACGAATTGCCCGAACCAGAAGATGAAGCAATTTCTCAGCTATTGAGAGTAACTATTCCTGATACAGAAATTTATGCTACAGAAGAAAACTATTTACCCATCGCCAGACAAAATGACCGTACCTTTAGAAACGTGGTAGAAAATCTAGTCAGGCTAAGAAACCGAGAATTACCCTTAACACCTAATAATTATCGCGACACTCTTAAAGATAACTGGAGTAGACGTTATCAAGATGCAGTCAAGAGATATCCTATAGCTGTCTGTATTTATGGTGCAGTGGATTTATTAAAACAATTAAACATTACTTTAACAAGAGAAATTATTAAACAGACCGCTTTACTAATCTTGGATAATCAACCTTGGCAACTATGGCATCCTTATTCCATTACCAAAGTCTTAAATTATCTAATTGATGCCGAACAAATTCTTACTCCTCGTGACGGACAAATTGAAGCTCGCGAACGAACTATTGAACCTCAACAATATATTAAACAGCTAACTAAATTAGTTTTAAAACTTAAGGAGAAACAACTTGATCCTACCTCATTGTATAATTTCGGGGTGAATCTCACCAACTTAAACTTTTACCAAGAAGCTCTCCAAGTCTATAATAAGTCTCTAAAAATTAATCCTGATGATAGCCAAGCTTGGAATAACCAAGGTAGTGTGTTAGTTAGCTTAAACCTTTATCCAGAAGCCCTCCAATCTTTTAATAAAGCTTTGGAAATCAAACCTGATAAAAATGAAGCTTTGTATAACAAAGGCAATGTGTTGGTTAATTTAAACCGTCACCAAGAAGCACTCGATTTCTACGATCAAGCTCTGAAAATTAAAGGCGATTTTTATCAAGCCTGTCATAACAAAGGCATTGTATTAGCTGACTTAAACCGTCATGAAGAAGCCCTCCAATTTTTTAAAAAGGCTCTGGAATTGAAACCTGATTTTGACCAAGCCTTATATAGTCAGGGTAATGTGTTAACTAACTTAAAGTGTTACGAAGAAGCTCTCGATTCCTACGCTCAAGCTCTGGAATTAAAACCTGATAATGATCAAACCTGGTACAACAGAGGCATTGTGCTGAAAGATTTAAACTGTCATCAAGAAGCTCTCGATTCCTTTAATAAGGCTCTAGAATTAAAACCTGATTTTTACCAAGCTAGGTATAATCAAGGTAATATGCTGGTTAGCCTAAACCGTTACCAAGAAGCTCTCGATTCCTTTAATAAAGCTCTAGAATTAAAACCTGATTTTTACCAAGCCTGGAACAACAAAGGCAGCGTGTTGGTTAGATTAAACCGTCACCAAGAAGCCCTCCAAGCCTTTGAAAAAGCTCTAGAATTAAAACCTGATTTTCACCTAGCCTTGTATAATTTTGGTACTGCACTATTTGACTTAAACTGTTATCAAAAAGCTCTCCAATCCTTCAACAATATTCTGGAATTAAAACCTGATTTTCACCTAGCCTGGTATAACAAAGCTTGTATATTTTCTTTACAGAACAATGTTGACTTGGCAATTGAGCATTTGGCAGAGGCAATTAAGCTAAATCCTGAATATCAAGAGATGGCAAAAACTGACTCGGATTTTGACAAAATTCGCGATGACTCTAAATTTAAAGCTTTGATTGATGATTAGCTCTTAAAATTTGTACAATATTTTGCAATTAATATTTAAGTTTAATTGTGTGTGTAATTAATAAGCTTTTATAGGCTTTAATTTTTTTGATCTGGAATTAAATTATGCCGACTCAGCCAAATCTGTTGCTGAGGGAGAGGTAAGGGAATACCCGCTGCTTCAAAGGCATTTTTGAGACGACGACGAAATTCGCGGGAGATTTCCCACTGTCTTAGGGGTTCGGTTTTAAACCAGAGGCGAATAATAAAACCGCGTTCGGCAAATTCTTCTACACCTAATACCTGTGGTGGTTCCAGAATTTTAGCGCGACATTCACAGTCTTGATACATTTGCTCGGCTATTTCTGTAATTAAGGCGATCGCTTCATCGACATTGGCGTAATATGCCACAGGAATTTTTAAATCCGATCTCGACCAACCGTTAGAATGATTAGCCACCACGCTGATCGAGCTATTGGGAATAGTAATTAAACGCCCTTCTCCATCTCGCAGTTGAGTAATACGCAAATTTAAGTTTTCGACTAAACCCCCTACCTCGCCGATAGTTATCACATCGCCAACGGCATATTGATCTTCAAAAATAATTAGTAAGCCGTTAATCGTATCTTTAATTAAGTTTTGAGAAGCAAAAGAAAAAGCTAAACCTAAAACTCCCGCGCCAGCCAGTAAAGGGGTAACATTAAAACCAATCATGCTGAGGGAGATAAATAAGGCAATTCCCGCCCAAATAAAGGTCATAATCCCTCTAAATAATCGAGAGAAAGTATTAACTCTTACCTGAAGTCGTTGATTGATATTGTTATTTAAAACATAGTTCTGGGTAAAAGCATCATTAGTAATAGCTGCATTAATTCTAGCGATCGCCGCATAGCTTAAGCGGATTAAAACATAGCAAACCCAGATCACAACCATTAACTGTAGGGGAATTCTGAGGATAGTAATGCTCCATAATTGGATCGGGCGAGTTTGGGGAAACAAACCTAAAATGATTAATGTGCCACCAATCCAAATAGTTAACTGAATCAGTTGCAAGAGGCGGTATTTTACTTCCTTAAGGTTAAGTGTTCTTCTTTGTTCTAGTTGAGATGGTAGATCGGCATCTTGGCTGAAGGTAACTTTTGTCTGGGTTAAACGTTTGATCCAGCGCCACAACATAAAGTTACTCAATACCATCAGCAACAATCCTGTCCCTGCTAACTTAGCTTGCTGGAGTAAATAAGCAGGCTGTCTTTGCAACTTAGCTTGTTCTAAGCCTCTTTTAATGCGATCGCCAATTTGCTTTGCTTGAGTTTCTAAGTCAATACCATCAACATTGATATCTTTGGGTTTGAGAGTTAAAACAGGAATTTTTTTGCTGCCAACTAATGCCTTCAGGCTTTGCCGATTTTGATCTCCTTGTGCAACAATACTTAGTTGAACAGAATCAGCATTCAGATAGGTATTTTTAATCTCAGCTAACTGTTCTTCCACATAGTTAATGCGTTGAGCCAAATCAGATTTTTGGTCAGATAATTTAAACAAGCAACTGCCATCTAAATAGACGCAAACTGACAAGATCTTATTAGCTGAATCACTTTCTATCAAAGTTGACAAATTTAGTTTGGGTGATAATGGCAACTGCGCCCAAGTAGGAATAGCCAACAAATTCAGCAAAAGAACCGTGCCGATCAATACCTCAAAAAAATTTCTTTTAATCTTGCTACCCATAAAACATTTTGAGTTTATCCCACCTTGGGTTTCTTGCATCCTAAATATTAACTCAGTAACCCAAAGATGCAATGAATTTAGGTATTTTTACGCTCAAAAAAAACTAATAATTATTACTCAAAAAAACAAATTTAATTACATTTATTCAAGTAAATAAATTTCAATTCAAATATAATCTGCCAATTATTATTGGTCGAGGCAAAATTATTGTAGATAAAGTTAAAGTAAATTTTTTACAGATGAAGCGATAAGTGCGATGATTGACTACTATGTTAATACAATAAAATTGTCAACTCTCAATAATTATTAATTATTTCAATGTACTCCAAAAAAATTTACGGTTTAATGATGGCGATCGCGATCGCCATAACGTTAGTTCTTCAGTCAAACAACAGTGTGGCAGATGCTTCAGAGCGTACAACCATCAGCAATCAAATGCTATCTTCCCAAACTACTTTGGTTGCTCAAGCCCCAACGACGGATGAATTTACCCTACCGCCTTTACCCTATGCCTATGATGCTTTAAATCCCTATATCGATAGCGAAACCATGACCATACATCATGATAAACATCATGCTAAATATGTCACGAATCTCAATGAAGCGATCGCTCTCCATCCTGATTTAAAAGGGCAATCCGTTGAGGATCTGTTGCTTAATCTGGATACTCTTCCTGAAGATATTATGACTACTGTACGCAACAATGGCGGTGGTCATGCCAATCACACTATGTTTTGGTCAATTATGACTCCTAATAGCCAGGGAGAACCCACTGGTGAAATTGCCGAAGCAATTACAACAACTTTTGGTGACTTTGCCACTTTTCAAGAAGAATTTAATACTGCGGGAACAAAACGCTTTGGTAGTGGTTGGGCTTGGCTAGTAATGAACGATCAAAAAGAATTAGCCGTTACTAGCACTGCTAATCAAGATAGTCCCCTAATGGAAGGTCAATACCCCATTATGGGCAACGATGTTTGGGAACATGCTTATTATCTTAAATACCAAAACAAGAGAGAGGATTATTTAAACGCCTGGTGGAATGTGGTTAATTGGGATGAGGTAAATAAGCGATTTCAAGCAGCCAACAGTTTCTTTGAATAGGCGATCCTCAAGCCGATTAGTAGATTAATTAACTAATGTTACGCACCTGCTAATTTACTCTATAGCTTTTACGTGGGGGTTTTGGGAATTAGGGGTTTTGGGAATTAGTGATACGTTAACTTCTATCTCCCTATCTCCCCATCTCCCTATCTCCCTATCTCCCTATCTCCCTATCTCCCAGTCTCCCTATCTCCCTATCTCCCTATCTCCCTACATAATTGTAATTACTAACTCTTCTGTGGGTAACGTGAGTTACCTAAGTCCCTTGAATTTTTCAATTCCACCTAAGAATTCATCGGTCATCAAATTCCAAACAGTGCGATGTTCATTAATTCTCACATTGGCTTGCACTTCCATCCCTGGTCGGATATATTTCTTTTCACCATCAACCATAAGATAATCCTGATCCAAATTTACTTTGACGGCGTAACGGAAGAAATCGTAGGGTGGTTCTGGTTCTAAGGAACTGGCGCTAATAAATTGAACTTTGCCATCAATGCCACCATACCTGCCAAAGTCGAAAGCACTAATTCGCACGTCAACAGGCATACCTTTTTCCACAAAGCCAATTTTGTCAGTCGTCACAAACACTTCTGCCACTAAATCTTCGGTTGGGACAATTTGCAATATAGGTTTAGCTGCTTGACCAGCAGGAGGAACATAGCCAGGATAAGCAGTTAGATCGAATACATCTCCCGTAATAGGAGCAACAATAGTTTGATATCTCAAGTTTTGCTCTGCCCCCGCAACTTGACTATTGATTTCTGCAATCTGTTTATCGTTTTCGACTATGGTTTTATTTAGCTGACTATCAATTTCTGAGAGTCTGATGCGGTTGCTTGCCCTTTGGTCATAGAAATCTTTTTTCGATACCGAAGTAGTGTTGCTTAACTGTTGTTTTGCCTGAGAGATGTCTAAAGATAATCTTTCTCCTTCCTGGAGCAAACGATTAATTTCTGCCTGTAAAGTGGTTATATCCTGTTCCTGGCGATCGCGTTCTAAATTTCCTTGCTTCATCGCATTGACCATTGAGGCATTGCGATCGTTGATTTTTTGTCTTTGTTGAGAAACCTGATATTTGGCGATGCCACCTGCTTTATAAACAGGCATCATTGAGGCTAAAGTTTCCCGTTCAATCTTGATACTATCTTCCGCCTGTTTCCTCGACTCTAGATTACGGTTAATAATTTCTTGTAAATTCTGTTTGCCTGTTTCCAACTGCGCCCGAGTGTCTTGAAGCTGAATGTCATTTTGCTCCGACTGTCTTTCTAGCTGTTCAACCTCCAATCTGGCTGATGCGGTGCGTTCAGTTAAGTCGGCTCTAGAAGCTTGTAGTCGCTGAAGTTGATCGGGATCAAAATTACCTCCAGAACCGTTTAAAAGATTATTTAACAATGCGTTCTCATCTCTTAATTCGGCTCGGTTGCGTGACAAAGAAGCTACTTCTGGGGGAATTTTCAAAGCAGCCACTGTGCTATTAAAATTATTAGCATTAACTTTGCCAGCTAATAAAGCTCGATAAAACCTATTTTCCTGTTTTAAAGTTTTGCGTACCTGAGTTAAAGAATTTACCTGCGCTTTAGAAGTGGTGGTGTCTAAAACCATCAAAACATCGCCTTCCTCGACGCGATCGCCCTCTTCAACTCGAACTTCTTTGACTACACCGTTGGTAGGAACCTGAATTTCCTGGGTTTTGCCTATGGGTTGAATCATTCCTTGAGTAGGAATTACCTGCTCAATCTTGGCAAATTTTGCCCAAATAAGCGTAAATGCAGTGACTCCCATAATACAGGCCATCGTCAATCTCGACCATCTGGGCGAAGGGCGGAGCATTACCGTCTGCTCAAATTTGCGCGTTTCTATCGACGCTGGTTTACGCTTTACCAAGGCAGCATCGTCGTTACTAGCTTTACTACTTATTAGTTGTCCAGGGGGATAAGATTTTTCAGTCGCTGTTGTATCTGCAATGCGAGCAGCCAGAGGAGACATGATCGGTAGCTTATCTACCTCTTCTGCCTGCGGTAAAGATAAATTACGATAAATTCCTGGCCCAATTTGCGCATAGCCACGATGAATCGATCTAATTGCATCAATTAATTCTTTCGCGGGCGTACCCTTAAGCAAATAACCCATTGCTCCAGAATTGAGGGAGTTAGCTACATATTCCTGGTTGTCAAAAGTACTCAGTACTAGTACCTTAACGTCAGGAAACTTTTGACAAATTATTTTAGTGGCATCTATCCCATCCATCCCTGGCATTTCCATGTCCATCAGAACTACTTCTGGATTTAAGGATTCCACCTGATTAATGGCGTGTTCGCCATTTTCAGCAACACCAACTATTTCAAGATCGCTTTCTGTTTTGATTAGAGCTTTTAATCCTTCCCGAATCATTTTTTGATCGTCGACGATTAAAATGCGAATTTGACGATTTAAAGAATTAGTCAGATCATTATTTACCGAACTTACCGAACTGTTAGTTCCGATATCAAAGGACAAATTACTAATCGATGAGTAATTTCTATTGCCACTGCTGGATGAATTCATGATTTAAATATTTAGTAACTGCTTCAAATATTGGATTGTGAGCTAGCTTCTCAAAGAAACATTAGAATTATGGTTAATTAGGTTTTACAGAATAGTCATAAGCATTTTGAATTATTTTTAATGAAACCATAACCAAGGTTAGCTGAACACAAGAACGATTGTGTACCTAATTGAACATTAATAACCGATCTATTTTAGGTAAAGATTGGCGATCGCCAAAATATTAGACAACATAAATTTTCAATTATTCAGTATTACTACTGTTAGATCCTAGATTTTCGAGTCTTCTCCTTTAATAAGTTACTACTATAATGCTGAAACAGCTCAATATATTATTCCCACCAATCTGGAATTATTGTGCAGCAACCTATAATAAGATAAATTTTTTTCATTTTGATCATTTATGACTACATCAAAACCAACTACAGGTCAAAGTCCTGACAAAACTCTCGAATCAATGAGGAAATTTGCTGAAAAGTATGCTCAACGCACAGATACTTACTTTTGTAGCAATTTATCCGTTACTGCTGCCGTAATTAAAGGATTAGCAGAACATAAGCAGGAACTAGGTTCTCCTCTTTGCCCCTGTCGCCACTATCAAGACAAGGCAGCAGAAGTTAAAAAAGCTTACTGGAACTGTCCTTGTGTGCCGATGCGAGAAGAAAAGAAATGTCACTGTATGCTGTTTTTGACCCCAGACAATCCCTTCGCTAGCAATACTCAATCTATCACGACTGAACAAATTAATCAGCTTTGTAGTGAAATGGACTGAGGAATTACAAGCTGACAAGTCCCTAGATTTTAACCAATAGCCAGAAAAAAAACTTTATGGTTACTTCCCCTGAATTTGAACGAGGAATTGCTGAATTTAATCAGCAGCAGTTTTATGCCTGTCACGATACTTTAGAAGCAATTTGGGTTGATGCTCCTGAAGCAGATAAGCGTTTTTATCAGGGAATTTTACAGGTGGCTGTAGGTTGCTATCATCTCAGTAATGATAATCTGCGGGGGGCAATTATTCTTCTGGGGGAGGCGGTTAGAAGATTATGTGACTACCAGCCAGACTATGAAGAAATTAATGTTGAACAGCTATTAGAACAGGCTATGGCTTTACTTCAGGCACTTCAGCAACTCCAGCCAGAGCAAACCAGCGATTTCTGGCAACAGCTCTTGCAAAAGCAGTCGGGAGCTACAAAGAAAGAGTATGATGCTAATTCCATTGCCGATTTAGTTGCTAGTTGCCAACTGCCCTATATCAATAGAGTATTGAATTAATTGAATTAATCGCCTTATTTTGAGAGATAGCTATGACAGATACTATTTTTGGCAAGATTATCCGTCGCGAGATTCCTGCTGATATTGTCTATGAAGATGATTTGACTCTCGCCTTTAGAGATGTTAATCCTCAAGCACCAACCCATATTTTAGTTATTCCCAAAAAGCCGATTCCTCGCCTGTCTGAATCAGCTCAAGAGGATACTGCACTGATGGGACACCTACTGATGACAGTCAAAAAGATTGCTCAACAGGAAAATCTGAGCAACGGATATCGAGTCGTGATTAACAATGGTGCAGATGGCGGACAGACTGTAGATCATCTGCATTTACATCTGCTTGGCGATCGCTCTATGGGTTGGCCACCAGGGTAAGAAACTATTAAATGTAATTAAATGTAATTAGCTGCCAGGGTCTAAAAGCTGTACTGTAGTCGCTTGAGGCCCCATTTCACCCATGGTTTCTTTATATCTAACTCCACTTCCTACTTTTATGCGCTCAAAATCATCGTTGGTTACGCTATTACGATGAAAGTAGATTTCTTTTCCTGTACTAATTTCCTGGATAAAACCATATCCCTGTTCGGCGAATAGCTTTGTCACCATTGCACTTACTTGCTGTTCGGGGTGTATTTTTCTTTCTCCTTTTTGCTCAGTAGTAATACTAATCAATTGACGACGTGCTGCTTCAAAAGCATCACGAATTACTGTTTTTAAGGGAGGATATTGTTTTCCCACAGCAGGACTTTCTACTACCGCTAATTCACGACCATGAGGAATGGTAATATCAATACTTACTCGATAAGGTGAGCCACTGCTTGGATGATCGTTGTCTTTCTCAATTACTACACGACAGCTATTCATGTAGTCACAAAACTTTTCTAGTTTGGCAATTTTTTCTTCAACCAAACTTTGAATTGCAGCGGTTTTTTCTAGGTGACGATAAGTGATCTCTGGCTTAATTTTCATTAATTATTCTGGATATATCAACTATTTTTCTTCAACCTGTAATTTGATTAACTAGCGATACAGCTACACAAAAATATCGGCGATCGCAATAATTAATCTTGTTTCCTAGCAAAATCGAATATCTAGTAGATAGAAAGATATAGTTCAGTTCCTTCGAGACTAAATTTTTGCACCATTGTAAACCTGACATCAATTTTGATACATCTACCTCTAGAAATAGTTTTATCTTCAGCTTAGTAATTTAATTAGATATATTGCTCAATAATTCAAATATATTTACTTAGATAGATGTTTAATTAGCAGTAATTTAAGAAGATTTGAAGCATATTTATAATTAATTAATAGTAATGGAAAAGTTAGCAAGATTTGGCTATGCTGCCAAGGGTTTTGTCTATGGAGCGATCGCGATCTTGGCTTTACTAGCAGCATTTAGCGTAGGTGGCGAAACAACTGATACTACTGGAGCTTTACAGGCGATCGCTCAACAATCTTTTGGCAAAATATTATTAATTTTAATCGCTATTGGTTTGGTAGGATATGTGCTGTGGCTTTTAATTCAGGCTATCAAAGATCCTGAACACAAAGGAAAAGATGCCAAAGGGTTATTCTCTCGCTTAGGCTATGCAATAACTGCCTTAGTATATATGGGAGTAGCTAGCAACGCTGCATTACTAGCTTTTGGTTCTAGTAGTAGCGGAGGAGGAAATTCTCAACAAGATTGGACAGCGAGGGTGATGCAGCAGCCTCTTGGTAGATGGGTAGTGGGATTGGGGGGAGCGCTAATTATTGGTATTGGCTTTTATCGAATTTATCAAGCTTACAAAACTAAATTTCGTCAGGAATTAAATCTTGCCCAACTTGACTCACAACATAAAAACTGGCTAGTAAATATCAGTCGCTTTGGTATAGCTGCAAGAGGCGTAGTATTTATTATGATTGGCTTTTTTATTTTGCAAGCTGCTCATCAATATAACCCCCAGAAAGTTCAAGGATTAGACGGCGTGCTATACACTTTAACCCAACAACCTTTTGGGAAAGCTTTATTGGCTTTAATGGCTTTTGGACTATTATCCTATGCTATATATCTAGTGGTTCAAGCTCGTTTTCGTCGTATTCAAATTAACTAGGGCGTGTCATCAATTAGAAAAATGCGCTCGCTTCGGAAGAGATAGAATAATCCACAGAAGAGCTAAAAGGAAGAGTAAATTGTGACCAAACGTTATGCTTTGAGAGATGATCAGTGGTCAAGAATTAAGAATCTACTTCCAGGAAGAGAAGGAACGGTGGGAGTGACAGCCAAGGACAATAGATTGTTTATAGAAGCAGTACTATATCGTTACAGAGCAGTTAATTTCTTGGGTTCTATCTATCTTGCTTCTTCTGTCGTTTGGCTTAATTGATGACACGCCCTAATGTTCCTTGTTTACTCATCCTGCGAAGTCTAGGTTATAGACTAAAGTTGGGAATAGGTACAATACTGCCCCGATCTAATAGCACGACAGACGATCGCGCTGCTACTAGATAGCGGTTATCGTATATTTTCTTGGCCGTTGCTGGATCGGCAATATCATCTGGTGCAGGTAAGGCAGTATCAACTATGCGATGCCAAGAGTTACCCAACTTGAGAGATGGTAATTCAAATTGTAATGGTTTCCAATAGGCATTAAATATTACATGCAATCGTTCACCGCTGGGAGGATGACAAAGAGAAAAAGCTAAACAGTGAGAATCGTCACTCCAGTCAGGCTGTCTTAACTTCTGTCCATGCCAAATGATGTGAGGTTTGTCGCTAATCTGGTCTATTTGTAAAAACTTTTCTTCGCGGAAGATCTCCAGTCCTTTAGCAAACCGAATCAATATTTTGACAAAGCGTAATAAGTCCTGATGTTGTTCGACCAAATCCCAGTCAAACCAGCTCAGTTCGTTATCTTGACAGTAAGCGTTATTGTTGCCCTGCTGAGTATGGCGAATTTCGTCACCCATGAGTAACATCGGTGTTCCCTGGGACATAAATAGCACCGTTAAGAAATTCTTAATTTGCTGCCAACGTAGCTGTTGAATTTCAGGATCTTCGGTAACTCCTTCTGCGCCACAGTTCCAGCTAAAGTTATGATTGCTGCCATCACGACTCTCTTCTTGATTTGCCTCATTGTGTTTTTCGTTATAAGAAACCAGATCGTTGAGGGTAAAACCATCGTGACAGGTGACAAAATTCACACAGCGATTGATATCTGTATCTTGACGGAAGTAAATATCAGGACTGGCTAAGATTCTGGCAGCCAAATTCTTGAGCGCACCGCGATCGCTTTTGACAAAACTGCGCACATCATCGCGAAAAGGGCCATTCCACTCAGAAAACCAATCTGCCTGATCGACAAACTTACCTACGTCATATAATCCCGCAGCATCCCAAGCCTCAGCAATCAGTTTACTTCCTGCTAAGACAGGATCGGACTCAATAATGGAAAGAATTTTTAATGCTCCCGCATCTTCAATCGGTTCACCGTAAACGTCTCTAGACAAAACAGAAGCTAAATCAAACCGAAAACCATCAACGTGCATTTCCGAAACCCAGTAGCGCAGGGAATCGACAATTAACCGAGCAACTACAGGATGATTACCCTTAAAGGTATTGCCACAGCCACTGTAGTTTTTATATTCTGCCTGATTGTCTTCCAGAATATAGTAGATCTGATTATCCAACCCTCTAAAAGAAAGAGTTGGCCCATTTTCATTGCCTTCGGCGGTATGATTGAATACCACGTCTAGAATCACTTCGATCCCTGCTTTGTGGAGAGCTTTAACCATGTCGCGAAACTCGTCTACAGCCCCCAAAGGATCTCGCTGAGAACTATAGCCTCGGTGGGGAGCGAAAAAACCAATGGTACTATAGCCCCAGTAGTTTTTTAATCCAGGACGAACATCTTGGGGATCGAACTGATGAACTGGTAATAATTCTACAGCAGTAATGCCTAACTCTTGGAGATAGGGAATCTTGTCAATTAAGCCTGCATAGGTGCCTCTTTTTTCAGGCGTAACACCAGAATTAGGATTACGAGTAAAACCGCCAACATGCATTTCGTAGATCACGCTGGAAGCATAGGGAATCCGAGGATGGCGATCGCGTTCCCAATCATAGGTACTGGGGTCTACTACTACCCCTTTAAGTGCCTGGGCGCAATTATTACCTCGACTTTCAGCAGCCTGGCGATCGTAAAATTCTTCGCCCACAATTGCTTTAGCGTAGGGATCTAGCAACACTTTGGTTTTATCAAAGCGATTTCCTTGTTCGGGGGCATACTCGCCATAAACTCGATAGGCATAGATTTGTCCAGCTTTTAGATCGGGAACAAAAACATGCCAATAATGATAAGTCTGGTGGCGAATTGGATCGAGTTCAATGACGTGATCTGGTTTTGCAGACTGAGCCGTATTAAACAGCAGTAGATCGATTGCTGTCGCATTTTGTGAAAAGACGCTGAAATTCACTCCATTGGGATAGACAGTTGCTCCTAAAGGAAAACTCGATCCAGGCAATACCATTGGTTTCCTCACCATATTTTTGATTTAACTATCAGCCTCTAGCTCTTAACTCCAGGATTTACCATAGCATCATCAATCCAATGTTGCAGTATTTAACTGAGCATAACCTTTGGGAGTCATGAGTTGATGACTATTTAAGAAATTCCCAGATATAGGAATTAACTAAGGCAGGTTGTTCTTGCTGTACCCAGTGGCTACAGTTAGGAATGTATTTAATTTGCCAATCTCTAACATAAGCTTCTGTACCGTAGGTTAATTCTTTCCCCAAGGCTGTGTCTGCTTCACCCCAAATGGTTAAAGTTGGGATCTCTAAAATTGGCCATTCGGGTTCGCTATTGAATAATAAGGGAAAAATACCACGATAATAGTTAATCATTGCCGTGAGCGCCCCTGGTTTGGCTGCTGCATCGCGATAAGCATTCAAGTCTTCCTCGCTAAAAGCAGTTTTATCGATCGCCATTCCTGAGAAAGCCTCTTTAATTGCCTGATAGTCATTCAACTGGAAGAGTAACTCTGGCAAAAAAGGAATCTGAAAAGCCAGGATATACCAACTTTTTAATAATTGTTGTGGTGTGCGTAAGCCTTGAGCAAACTTAGCTGGGTGGGGAATATTTAAGACAATCAGTTTTTCCACCATTTCAGGATAAGCATAGGCAAAATTCCAGGCGATCGCGCCACCCCAATCATGAGCGACTAAGATACAATCTTCATAGCCTAAACCTGTAATCACACCTTTGAGATCTTGAATAAATTCTGACATTTGATAAGCTGAGGGTGATGCTGGCTTGTCACTATCGTTATATCCGCGTAAGTCTAATGCCACCGTGTGATAATCCGAGGCAAATTCTTGAATCTGGTGTCGCCAAGAATACCAAAACTCAGGAAACCCGTGAAGCATCAACATTAACTTGCCCGATCCCTGGCTGACGTAATGCAGATTAATGCCGTTGGTAGAAATAAAATTGTGTTGCCAATTATCCATCACAAACTGCTCTAAGTTTAGAAAATTGAACTATAGCAATACTAGACAATGTTAGGACGTTTTTTTACTACTCCCTACTCCCTATTTGCGAAGCTTATCCTTTAGGACTACCTACTACTCAATAGCCTGCACTATATTCATCACATCGACACTATCAAGAGGATGAGCAAAAAGATATCCCTGCCCATATTCGCAACCTAAACTTTTCAATATTTTTAATTGGGCTTGGGTTTCAATTCCCTCGGCAATAACGTCTAAGCCCAAGCTATGAGCTAAGTTAATAATCGCTTTAACGATATCATAATTAGTATTATTGATCTCAGGGCCGATAAAGGAACGGTCTATTTTTACCGTATCAACAGGTAAATAACGTAAATAGTTCAAGGAAGAATAGCCTGTGCCAAAGTCATCGAGACATAGTTTAATTTCTCGTTCCTTCAGTTGTTCGAGAACTCTGGTGACAGCCGAGGTGTTTTCCATCAGAGTACTTTCAGTAATCTCTAATTTAAGGTCTCTTCCTGCCATATTTAAAGATTCCAGCAGATTATCTATTTGAGGAATTAATTCGGGATGATAAATCTGAATTCGGGAGAGATTAACACTCATGGTTAAGGGTGAGTCACCCGCAAAAGACTCCTGCCAGGTTACTAGCTGACCACAAGCCTCTGACATTACCCATTGCCCAAGAGCAATAATCTGTCCAGTTTCTTCGCAAATTGGAATAAATTTATCTGGGGAAATTATGCCTAAAGAATCATGTTGCCACCTGACGAGGGCTTCTAAACAATTAATCTTGCCTGTGTCGAGAGAAACAATTGGCTGATAGTTTAAATATAACTGGTGATTATCGATCGCCCGTTGTAAATCGTTTTCTAACCGTAATCTTTCTACTGCTGTACTCTCCATTTTCTCGTTAAACAGCACCGAAGTTCTGGCAAAGTTCGCTTTAGCATACTGCATGGCAGTATCTGCCCAACGCAACATTTTTTCTGGTTCGCGATTATGAGCTTGATTTAAGGAAATGCCAATACTTACCGTCGAGCAAACAGTTGCACCATTAATTTCAAAAGGTTTAATTAGTTCGCGATATAAACGCTCGGCTCGATTAATGACATCATGCTGATTTTTGAGTTCGGTAATTAGTAGAGCAAATTCATCTTCCCCAATTCTGGCGACTACGTTTGTATCGAGATCGATGATGCACTTTTCTAAACGTCGAGCGATCGCCATTAACAGTTTGTCACTAATTTCATAACCGAGACTACGCTTAATATTGTGAAAGCGATCGATGCTCAGTAGCAATACAGCAAAAAGATTTTGGGCTGATTCACCGACTGTATTGTGGTCAGCATAAACATTAAATTCTTGATTGTGAACGATTTCACTATTAAGATGGTCTAAAAATGAGATTCTGTTGGGTAAGTCGGTTAGCTTATCGTAATAAGCAAGATATCTTAACCTTTTTTGGGCTGATCGATACTCTTCCCTAAAAATAGCTTCCCTTAACTCTCGCTCCACCGCAGGGAGTAGGCGGGACAGTTGTCCCTTGATTAAATAATCGTGCGCTCCTGCCTTCATTGCTGCCACGGCAGTGTCTTCGCCGATTTTGCCCGACACAATCACAAAAGGTAAATCCAACTGCTGTTCTTTTAAGATCTCCAGAGCAGCGATCGCACTAAACTGAGGCATGGAATAATCAGCCAAGACAATATCCCAAGGTTTATTGGACAAAGCAGTTTCGAGATCCGCTCTGGTGTCAACTCGCTGATGAATTACCTGATAACCACCATTTTCTAGGGCGATCGCTAATAGTTCGGCATCGTCTTCTGAATCTTCAATAATTAAGACTCGCAGAAGTTTACTCATTTGGGACTCCAAAAACAGGGGGAAGCTGATTGACAGTCAGCCAATATGTACTTATCTCTCTCACAAAAGTTTGGAGCTGTGTAAAGTTAATTGGCTTCCTAATATAACTGTTGCAACCATTAATATAACTGTCAACGAGATCCTGTGGCTCATTTGAAGAGCTTATTATGACTACAGGAATAATTTGAGTATAAGAATTAGCGCGGATGCGCCTTAAAACTTCAATGCCGTTAATCCTTGGGAGATTTAAATCTAGCATTACCAAAGCGGGCATGGTTGCTACGGATAAATCCCCTAATTCTCCTATTTCACTTTGATTATCTACTTGTCTTTGAAGATAGTTTAAAGCTTCAATTCCATCGGCTACTATGATTAAATTATGCGGAATTTCTCCCTGAGCAAAAGCTAGCTTCATCAACTCGCGATCGTCAGGATTATCTTCCACTAACAAGATATTTTTAGTTGGCATTATTATATATTTTCAAGTTTGACAAAATTAGTCGACAAGTGAGACTAATTATTATTAATATTTATCTGATTAATCAGTTATTTTTTTGACTTTTGAAATAAAATATGATTTAGATATTTTAATTTTAGATACTTCATGTTTTTGGTCTTTTTGTATCTTTTATCATATTAAATACTTAATAAGCAAGAATCAAAGCTTATTTTTAATAAAGAGAATTTTGCCAGAAGGTTAACTCTTAAAAAAAGTATTATTTCACTAAAGATAAACTTTAAAAATTAAGAAATTAACTTTTGTTAGTTTAAAATTTATCTTTTATCTGTTTGCTTTTAAGACTTAAGCTGCAAGCTTATAATAAACAAAAGTCATCTGGGTTTGCTTAGTCCTTAATTTAAAGTTATCAATAGTAAATTAGCATTAATATAAAAGTTTAAAATGAGCGAATATTTGGATTTAACTAGCTATGGATATCAAATTAAAGCAGAATTAGGTCGTAATCGCGAGGGGGGAAGAATTACCTGGAAAGCCATTGAAATTAAGACCCAAAAAACTGTAGTTATTAAACAGTTTTGTTTTGCTCAAGTGAACTCCAGTTGGTCAGGATACAAAGCTTATAGCCAAGAAATCGCAGTGTTACAAAAATTAAGCCATCCTAACATTCCTCAATATCTCAACAGTATTGAAACTGATAATGGTTTTTGTCTAGTTCAAGAATACATCAACGCTACTTCTTGGCACAACTTTCGCCAATTAACCACAACCGAAGTTAAGCAAATTGCGGAAAAAATACTCGATATCTTAATTTATTTACAGCAGCAAACTCCGCCGATCCTGCATCGGGATCTTTCGACTGAAAATATCTTGCTGGATGAATCTCTAAATGTTTACTTGATCGATTTTGGCTTTTCCAGCCTGGGAAGTCAGGAAGTTGCTGCTAGCAGCGTTTTTCGGGGGACACCAGGATTTATTGCTCCAGAACAAATCATCAAACCCACCACAGCATCGGATATTTACAGTTTAGGGGTTAGCTTAGTTTGTTTACTAGCCCACAAAGACATCACAGAAGTCCGTGAGTTCGCTTCGGCTGATGATCCCTATCAACTAAACCTCAAAAAGCTTTTACCCGACATAGATCGTCAGTTTTTAAGTTGGCTGGAAAAAATGACCAATGCTAAAGTTAGCCAACGCTTCTCTGATGCTCAAGCTGCCAAAAATGCTTTGCTCAAACTAGAACTACCCATCGTCAGATCTCAAGACATAAGTACTCTAGCGCCGAGCAGCACATATATCAAGCCAAAAATCATTGGTGTTGTCGCAATTTCTGTAGTTACAACATTTGCCACTTGGGGAGTAAACTTTGCTACTAGTCGGGTTGAATTAAGCGTCACAACCGTAGCGATCGCCATTTTAGCCACAATCGCGATCGCCGTTACTCAATTAGGTGCAGCAACAATAGTTAATTCCGATCCCCAGACAAAAACTCAGGGAATAGCCTTGGGTGTGATTATACCCGCCATCTTAGTGGGCGTTAGTAGCTTGATTGGGGGGATTGAATTAGCAGTAACGATCTCAGCAGCGATCGCCATAGCCGAAATTTTGCTACTTTCTTACTTCTGGAGACAATTACCCAGCAAAATAGGAAATTTAGCTCAAGCAGGTTTTTGGCTAAGTGCGATCTCGATCGGCATTGTTCTGGGTTTAAACTTAACCAACTAGCACGATCGATCAGTAATACCACAAGGATACAATGTCAGTAGTCAGTAATCAGTAATCAGTAATCAGTAATCAGTAATTAATTATTCATCACATCTAAAACTGTTCGCTATAATTCAAGATGGAATAATCGAGGGTATTCTAGATCACATAGGCAGTGTTGTGGAGGAGACGGCATTGGATGAACTCAGGGCAGGATTAGCTTTAGCCACAGAAGAAGAATTACAGCAGATCACACAGATATTATTTAACCGTCGTTTTAATCCCCTAGATTATTGGCAGACACCTGAACCAATTGAGATCCAGAGCCAGGATTTAGACTTATGGCTCGATTCTTTAGACCAAAGATTTCGCTATTTAGCAGCCGATGGGATGACTGTATTGCGAGGGCGGACTCAGGAAGTATCTTATCGAGATATCCTCATTAAAGTTTGTCACTATCTTAAAATTCCCTATTCTCATCAGATGAAAACGACGGATATTGAAGCCGAAATTTTTCTCCATCTAGTTAGCAAAGCTTGGGACAAATTGCCTCCTCAAGAACAGAAAACCCTTCAGGCGCAGGTGGGCAATTCCCTAACTACAGCCCATCCTCCAGAACCTTTACCAATACATTTGCAACACAATCCTCTAACAATTCTGCTGAAAGGAACAGGAATTGTAACGGTTAATACTGTGCTTAAATCATGGTTACTTAAGCATATTGCTCGACAGTTTGCCCTTCATTTTGCGACTTATCAAGCAGCCAAAACAGCTCTCATCAAAGGTAGCACCACGGCAGTAGCAGGATTAAGCAATCAGCTAGCATTACAGGCAGCCAAGAAAGGGATGGTGACAAATGCTGCTCGTTATGGGGCAGCCAGAGGTATTTTTAGTATTTTAGGGCCAGTAGTGTGGGGCTATTTTGTCGCCGATTTAGGTTGGAAGGCGATCGCTACTAATTACGGTCGAGTTATTCCCATCGTCTTCACTCTGGCTCAAATTAGGTTAATTCGTGGAGAATATTTAGGATTAGGTTAAGTATTGTAGAGTAACAAAGCGATCCCCTAAGAAAAATACCTCAACCTATAAACAATTTGTTAAGAATGCTAGGGGTAGGCTGAAATACCTCAGAACATATAAACAAGAAAGGAAGTTTATAAGTAAAACGACCTAGTAAAATTTCTGGTAAAATTTTCGCTTTTTTCTCTATGACCCACTTTCCTTGGTTAACTACCTGTATTCTATTTCCCATCGTTGCTTCTTTGTTTTTGCCGATTATTCCTGACAAGGAAGGTAAAACCGTTCGTTGGTATGCTTTAGTGATCGGCTTAATTGATTTTGCCATTATAGTTTATGGTTTCTATCAAGACTATGACTTTAGCAATCCTGACCTACAGTTAGTCGAAAGTTATGCTTGGATACCTCAGCTAGACCTCAACTGGTCAGTTGGTGCTGATGGTCTTTCCATGCCCTTAATCTTGCTTACGGGCTTTATTACGACCCTGGCAATGATGGCAGCTTGGCCTGTTACCTACAAGCCTAAGCTCTTTTATTTTTTAATGTTGGCAATGTACGGCGGACAAATTGCTGTCTTTGCTGTTCAGGATATGCTGCTATTTTTCCTCGTTTGGGAATTAGAACTAGTTCCTGTATATCTAATCTTGTCCATCTGGGGTGGGAAAAAACGTCTTTACGCTGCGACCAAGTTTATCCTCTACACCGCAGGGGGTTCACTGTTCATCTTAATTGCCGGCTTGACGATGGCATTTTACGGCGACACAGTGACCTTTGACATGAGTGCGATCGCCGCTAAAGATTATGCCTTTAATCTGCAATTATTTCTCTATGCGGGCTTTCTCATTGCCTATGGGGTTAAACTACCGATCTTTCCCCTCCATACCTGGCTACCAGATGCCCACGGAGAGGCGACAGCCCCTGCTCATATGCTACTTGCAGGGATTTTGCTAAAAATGGGTGGTTATGCTCTGTTACGGATGAATGCGGGAATGCTGCCTGATGCTCATGCGTTTTTTGCCCCTGCTCTCGTAATTTTGGGGGTGGTAAATATTGTTTATGCAGCCTTAACTTCTTTTGCCCAGCGTAACCTCAAGCGTAAAATTGCCTATTCATCAATCTCTCATATGGGGTTTGTCCTAATTGGCATTGCTTCCTTTACCGATTTAGGAACTAGCGGTGCAATGCTGCAAATGATTTCTCATGGTCTGATTGGGGCTAGTCTTTTCTTTATGGTGGGTGCTACCTATGACCGCAGCCATACTTTAATGCTGGATGAGATGGGTGGCGTTGGTCAAAAGATGAAAAAAATCTTTGCTATGTGGACGACTTGTTCCTTCGCTTCATTAGCCCTCCCAGGCATGAGTGGCTTTGTCGCCGAACTAATGGTCTTTGTTGGCTTTGCTACCAGTGATGCTTACAACTCCACTTTTAAAGTGTGTATTATTTTCTTAGCAGCGATCGGCGTGATCCTAACGCCAATTTATCTCCTTTCAATGCTGCGGGAGATGCTCTATGGCCCTGAAAACAAAGAATTAGTAGACCACACTAACCTAGTCGATGCTGAACCCAGAGAAGTATTTATTATCGCTTGTTTACTGATTCCGATTATTGGTATCGGTTTGTATCCTAAACTGGTTACCCAAATCTATGATTCCAGTATCAGTCAGCTGACAGCCAGATTGCGTGCTTCTGTACCCAGCTTGGCTCAACAAATGCCAGCAGCTTCTAATAGTTACTCGATGATGTCTTTAACTGCACCCAAAATTGAATCAGTTGAAAGTAAGTAACTTAATATCCATTCGTGACAAGTTAAAGGACTACGCTTAGGATCAATGGGTTTTTAGCTATTAGCTTTTAGCTATTAGCTTTTAGCCTTTGATTTTATAGCCCTACGTAAAAACGTTAGGACATCTTTGAAATACTACTTCCTATTTCCTATGTCCTATTTCCTACCTCGCGCATTCCCTTGCGTCTTACGCCGACGCGGGGTCGCTCGTCTACTTATGAGCCGATTACTATTAATGTCCTAATCTAATTTTGTACGACTATAATGGTTCGTTAATTGGTTGATTCCACATCTTTACCTGGAATGATGTTGTTAGGATTGATTAGAGAGTCCCCTGACTTGACCACAGACAGTAAGACATATCCTGAAAACAATGTGGCTAATAGAGCAAATACTCCGCAGGCTCTCAGCCAACCCTGAGTGGTCTTAAGCTTTCGATCTACATCATATAATGAAGTTCGCATTGGATTGAGTACAGATATTAATTCCTGGCGATTTTTTAACTCATAATCTTCCAAGTCAGGACGCATCTCATCACGCTGTACAGCCCATTCCTGTAGTGCTGCTCGCTGACGTGACCAATCATCTAAAGCCTCAGATAGTTTGCGATCGAGATCTTGTCGCAAACTAACAATTTGCTGACTAAATTGGCTGCTTAAACTACGATTTGCTTGATTAAATTGGTTGTTAACGTTGATTAATTCTTGACGTATCGATCTCCAACTTGATTGATTTTTATGTTCCAGCTGACTAAACTTATTCCCTTGGTTAGCATCTATTTTGCCTTCTAATTCATCAAGGCGTTGTTCTAGTTTTTGCTCGATTTGTGTCAAATTATTTGATGAGTAGTGAGCATTTTGTTGAGCAACCAGATCTTCTAATTTAAGACGATAGGTTTCAATTAATTCTTCTACTTGAATTTGTAAGGGTATTAAAGAATCATCGTTTTGCACCGACTCTAACAAGTTAATGTTTTTGTGAACAGAACGGATTTTCTTCACCAGTTCCTCGGCTGTGGTATTTTTGAGTAGATATCCTTTAGCTCCAGCCCGCAGTGATTTGCCTAGATAAATATCATCATCATGACCACTCAGAAAAATTACTTTTACTTTGGGAAACCGCTGGGAAATAATCTTAGTTGCCTGTAAACCGTCCATCTGGGGCATATCAATGTCCATCAGCACCATATCAGGCTGAAGCTGTTCTACCTTAGCGATCGCTTCCTGTCCATCATGAGCAACCCCCACAACATTAATATCTTTTTCCACATCAAGCCAAGTTTTCAACATTTCACAGAGCAGAGCTTGATCGTCTACTAATAAAATAGTAATCATTCAATATACCTAAATAATCTTAAATTTCTATATTCTTGATTCTTGCCCAAGCAAATTTCCAATTTATATTTCAGATTATCTTAATAGATCGACAGAAAAAAAAATGATTACACATCAACTCTTAAACTGTTTGTAAAGAAGGTTTATGCAACTATAAAAATAAGAAATTAAATATTAAACAATCTACAATTTATTTACTTAATTATCTACCATCAATATTTTAAAAAGTACGCTGATTTAAAGCGGTTATTTTAGAATTTACTTGAATATTTATGTATATATTATGTCTTTAAAATAAGTTCTCAATAGTAAACAAGCCTCTGACTGAGTAAAGTTGGTCATTAAGGTAATTATTCTAAGTATATGTATATATACGGTTAGATAATTTTAAAGTAATTGAAATAGTTACTCTGATCTACCTTATCTTAGTAAGCATGATCAAAATCTACGACACAATTAACTATACTGTGCAACCTGCCTCAAACCGTATTTCTCAAGTGACTTTATGGAAACAATCTTTTTAGCAATAGAACCCAGCCTAACGGAGGTATCTATCGAGGACAATCTAGAACAATTTTTGATCGTCTTGTCCGTGTCTTTAAGCGTGGCAACTATTTCACGCATCTTTAGTTGGTTTCGGCAAATTCCCTATACCCTATTGTTAGTAATCGTCGGACTTGGTTTAGCCTTCGTGGATATTCGGCTAGTCAGTCTTTCTCCTGAACTAATTTTAGAAATTTTTCTCCCGCCTTTACTATTTGAAGCCGCTTGGAATACACGTTGGCGCAGTCTCCAGAATAGTTTAATCCCTGTAAGTCTATTTGCAATTTTTGGCGTAGTTATTTCTGTAGTTGGAGTAGCCTTTCCCCTCAGCTATTTTACTAATATGTCTTTGGCTACAGCTCTTTTAGTTGCTGCTAGTTTATCTTCCACCGATCCTGTATCTGTAGTAGCTTTGCTGCGGGAATTGGGAGCAAGTAAACGTTTAACAATTTTGATGGAAGGAGAAAGTCTGTTTAATGATGGGGTAGCGGTAGTCGCATTTTTGCTGCTGGTTAACATTCCTCTAGGTATTGGCGAATTTGATATCTCCACCATCATAATTCGGTTTATAACCTTTGTGGGTATAGGTTTTAGCGTTGGTGGCTTAATTGGATTTGCGATTTCTTATCTAACTCAAAGATTTGATTTACCTTTGGTAGAGCAATCCTTGACTTTGGTGTCGGCTTATGGAACATATCTAATTACTGAAGAATTAGGCGGTTCAGGGGTAATTGGCGTTGTTATCGCTGGCATTATTTTAGGTAATTTTGGTTCTCGGGTTGGTATGAATCCCCGTACTAGACTATTAGTTTCTGAATTTTGGGATTTTCTGGCATTTTTTGTCAATTCTATTGTTTTTTTGTTGATTGGTGACCAAATAAACTTTAGTAGTCTTAAAAGTAACTTCGGTCTAATTGTTATGGCGATCGCTTTTGTCTCATTTACCAGAGCAATAATGATCTTTGGCTTGGGCAATATTAGTAATTTATTTAGTCAAACCAAAACTAACCTCAGAGAACAAACTGTACTTTGGTGGGGTGGCTTAAGAGGTTCTGTCTCGATCGCTCTTGCATTAAGTGTTCCTGAAGTGTTAGCAAGTAGACAAGAAATTATTGATACAGTTTTTGGAGTAGTGCTATTTAGCCTTTTGGTTCAAGGATTGAGTATGAAATGGCTATTAAGTACTCTCGATCTAGTTGGCGATCAGCCTTTACGTCAAGAATATTCAGAGTTATTAGCCAGGAAAGTAGCCATGAAGCGTGTTTTAAAGTATTTGATTAATAATGAATTAGCTTCAGAAATCGATCCTGAATATTATCGCTATCAACAAGAATTGGTTAAGGGAGAACTAGAAAGTATTAAAGACAAAATGGTTTCTATGCAGAAAAAGTATGAAAATTTGCGATCGCTAACTATAGAACAGTTAAATGAGCAAATGTTAGATATTGAAGCTGATACTTATGCCGAATTTATCCGAGCTGGTAAACTAAATGAAAATCTTTCTTCTGTATTACAAAATATTATTGCTAAAGCAGGGGATACAGAATCTATAGGTGAAAACTGACAATTTTGAGGCGTTCGTGATTGAGCATCTTTTTATGACTTAATTTCGCTAAAATTTATTTATATTCACAATCCCTATCGATCGAATAATTTAGCTATGAATGCCAAGAATGTTTTAGGTGGAGAATTAAAAATATGCTGCACCTCTCCCATGACAGGATTTTATCGTAATGGGAAATGTGATACTGGGGCAGAAGATCGAGGTGTACATATAGTTTGTGCTGAAGTTACCGCTAAGTTTTTAACTTTTAGCCAGGAACAAGGGAATGACCTCAGTACACCGATGCCGATGTATAATTTTCCAGGTTTAAAACCAGGAGACTGTTGGTGTTTGTGTGCCTTACGCTGGAAAGAAGCATTAGATGCAGGTTTTGCACCACCCATTAATCTTGAAGCTACCCATGAATCCATGCTGAACTTTCTTCCCCTAGAGGTGCTGAAAGAACACTCAATGGAGTTGAATAAGTAGCAAGTTGCGATCGCTATTAGAGCAGTTTTCAATATTTCAATATTGTTGCTGGCAAAAAAATATATTAACGACTTACTTTCAAAACATATTCACCAGTACCGTTTTCATCATAGGTATTGACAATTACGTTATAAACCCCGTCTTCTGGAAGAGTTACGCTCAGTTGCGAGTTACTATCTTCTGGACTAATATCATCATTCTCCCCAACAGTTTTCCCGTTACTGTCTACTAACGCGACAAAGGCATCAAACATATCGCTTTCGAGGTTAATAGTCACAGATTCCCCCGCTTTACCCTGTATTGGATAGAAGTCGTATAGGCTGCCATCATCCTCAATCACGCGATCGCCTTTTTCTAAGCTGCCTTTCTCAACTTTTTCAGACAAGCCAGCAGTTTCACTATTAATCGCCACTTCTTCAGACTGATCTGAGTTGGCTATTTCCGTATCTGACTCTCCCTCGTTCTCTGCTAATTTTTTTTGTTCTTGTGCTATTTCTGATTCAGCTTGAGCAATCTGCGAATTTTCTGCTGGATCTGTTGCCGTTTTAGCTTCTTGACTAGGTGGATCATCATTCACAGCAGGGGCTGGAGGTGCTTGGGGTTGAGGGGGAGTAGGTAAATTAGCAGCAGTATCATTTGTTGCTACTGATGATTCTTCTACTTCTACTTCTGTTTCTTTCGTTTCTTCTGCTACAGATTCATCACTAGGCTGCTGAGACTCGACGTTGGGATTAGTCACTGGTATACCAGGAAGAGTGACTTCTGGTTGAGTGGTGACTGTCTCTTCGGGGGTTGCAGAGGTTTCTGCTGGGGCTGTGGTGACTGTTTCTTCGGGTGTTGCAGAGGTTTCTGCTGGGGGTGTGGTGACTATCTCTTCGGGTGTTACGGGAGTTTCTGGTTGAGCTGTGGTGACTGTCTCTTCGGGTGTTGCTGGGGTTTCTGCTGGGGCTGTAGTGACTATCTCTTCGGGTGTTACGGGAGTTTCTGCTGAGGCTGTGGCAACATCCGCCTGAATAGGAGAATCAGAATAGGCGATCGCACATACCTTAGCGTATCTGGGGTCTGGTTTACAAGCAACTCCTGTATCTTCAGCTTCAGGACTTAACAGACTTTGACGACGACGGCGATCGGGAAATAGTTCATCCACCACTAAGTCCATGACAATTCCTGAAGCGGTTTTTTTGCCGTAACTAAAGTACTGAATGTTATTGGAGTTAGCAAAATTTTCTAGCTCAGATATAGCAGCCGCAGCAGTTTGGGAGGATTTTTCTAAAGGAGGTAAAGGCTGTTGCTGTTTCAAAAAGGCGATCGCTTCTTCCAATGCGTCTCTTCCTCTATTAGTTCTGACTGGTTTTTCTCCAGGTAATCTCACCCAAATACCATCATAGTATTGTCGCTGCTGCTCCAACCACTGAGCATAGTCTTGAGGGCTAGTCCTCACTCGATTAATTTCTGACAAGATTTCAGGCTCTAAATCTGCGATCGCTGTATTAGATGCCGTCTGAGGATTGGCTGGATTGGTCTTAGTTTGGGCGAGAGTCAATCGTGGTTGAATTGCTAAAACTAAAAGGTTGATCGTGATGCTAAAAATCCCCAGTTGCCAACCAGGAAAAGAAATTTTAATCATCTTAGTTTTACCCATTGTATAATTCCTTCCTCGCAATTAGAAGCCTATTAATACCTACTAGGTCGTCAAATTTGTTTTGAGTAATGAGTAATGAGTTTTTAACCTACTACCTACTACCTACTACCTACTACCTACTACCTAATCTCAACCCATCAATTCAAACTTGACGATCTACTACGACACGCCTATGTTAGCTCAAGTTTCCTCAGCATCAAGTAGGAAACTAAAAAACAAAGTAATAAATAGTTAGATGCAGGCAATTAAGGTTAAGTTCCTGTTTTCTCCAAGTTTTAATTGGCTCAATAAAATTGCGCTTTAAGGCAAAAATCGGTTCAAAGCATTTTTTAACTCTTTAATCTCCGCCTCCAAATTTCCCTGATCTACCGCCCGAATCAAGCATTCCTCCAAATGCTCTTCCAAAATAATTTTGGCCACACTAGAAATTGCCCCTTTCACCGCAGCAATTTGGTTGAGTACTTCTGGGCAAGGACGATGCTCATTTACCATTGTTTTGATGCCACGAACATGACCTTCAATCCGAGACAGACGATTAATTATTTGCCTCAAAGATTCCTCATTATGAACATGAGGCGAAATATCTGAATTACTCAATGTATTCTTTTTAGCAGGACTCGATTGATCGATCATCTGGTTTTAAAATTTCTAAACAGTAAACAGCAGAAATTACTAATAATTCAAGGTTAAGAAATACAAAATTAAATAACTTAAAAAGTTATAAACATAAACAATATGTGACATTTTTTAAGCGAGATTTAGATCAAATAATTTAGTTTTAATTATGACTAATGTGAGTGGCGATCGCTGAATATAATTGCCAAAATTATCCTGTTGTTGCTAACTCTTAAACTAGAATAATTAGCTCTTTCGCCTGCTGAAATAAAACAGCTATAACTACATTGTAAATAAGTTAGGCTAAAAAAAGAACGATGCAATGATGTCTTAAAGATTGCTCCTGATTCATCATCACATCGTCTAGAATACTTGATTAGCTAGCTAATTAAGCTATAGATAATTGAATATTTGTTAACTAAATATCATCATCATCATCATCTATAGTAGAACCATCAAAGCCTGTCGCTAAATCTCTGGCGGTTTGATCATCTAGAATCATGTTTTCGTCGTCACTAATATTTTGATATGAGCGACGTAGGTTAGCTTCTGAATTGCTGCCAATGTCTTCTGGCAAACGATATGATTCAAAATCATCACCGTAACCATATACCGCATTACTCCGCATTCCGACCTCTAAATCGCCACGACCCATCGGTTCATCAAGAGTATTAAATCCAGTTCCCGCAGGAATTAGACGGCCAATAATGACGTTTTCTTTTAAACCTCTAAGCCAATCAGACTTGCCTTCAATAGCTGCCTCAGTTAAGACTCTAGTAGTTTCTTGGAAAGAAGCAGCGGAAATGAAGCTATCAGTATTGAGAGAAGCTTTGGTAATACCCAATAATACAGGAGTATATTGAGCAGGTGCGCCTCCAGTAATCGACATTGCCTCATTTACCTGTTCAATTTGACGTAACTCTAGCAACTCACCAGGAAGAATAATCGTGTCTCCACCATCGTCAACTCTGACTTTAGCAGTCATTTGCTTCACAATCACCTCAATGTGCTTATCGGAAATATCAATTCCTTGACTTTGGTACACAGACTGCACTTGGCGCACTAAAAATAGCTGGGCTTTTTGTAATCCAATCAAAGAAGCTTCGTAACAGCCTTTATCTGGCAGGTGATAGTTAAAGTAAGTTTCTAGAATTTCATGAGGGTTAGCAGGGCCATCGGTCAAAGGTTCTCCCGCCTCGACCACCTGACCATCACTAACGATCGCATTTTGTCCAGGTTTGATGGGATAGTCACTAACTACACCATCTTCTTCAATAATCTTGATATCGACGGTTTCGTTTTCTTCGTAGACTACCTGACAAACCCCAGAACTACGACTCAAAATACAGCCTTCTTTGGGCTTGCGGGCTTCGAGTAACTCTTCAATCCGTGGTAGACCTTGAATAATATCACCAGTTTTAGAACGCTCAAACACCAGCAGTACTAAGTTATCACCACGCTGTACTAAGTCACCATGATCGATGTGCAGGACAGCACCTTGGGACACACGGTAAGGACGTGTATGACGCAAGACTACAGTAGTTTTTCCTGTCTGCTCGCTAATATTTATGACTTGACCTGAATTCTCCAGACTCACTCCTTCAGCCAGTTTAGTACCAGAAACCAGAAGATCACCTTTTTTGTAACTAAAGCTTTGAGGAAGATCCAATTCATGAGTGACTACATCGCTATCGCGCACAATCAAGATACGGCGAATTGCCTCTGAACCTTCACGAATCCCCTGAACTTCTCCCGCCGATTTACACAGAATTTCTGTCCGTGCAATAGTTGCACCCTTGACAATTTCTTCGCCGTCTTCGACTAAAACTCTAGTTTGAATTTCACCGCTATGGGGATCGACATCAGTGTCTCTTCTGAGAACTAATGATTCTAAGATCACCATTTGTAGTCTTTGAGTATCAGGATTATCCTCGTCAGGCTGTAGCTCAATATCAGCACTTAGGTTGGCAACAAGATCGCTAACTTCAGTGGTGTCAATTTCTAAGACTAACTGAGTACTCAACAGCGATAAACTGTTTACCGACTTAACTCGTTCACCATCTTTATAAAAGAGTCTTTGTACAGAGCGCAATTCAATTTGACGACCATCATCTTGATTAATTGACGCTTGAGAAGGAATAGAAGGTCTATCGGCTACAGGAAATTCTTTGACAGGACGTAAAATCAAGGCAATGCCTTCAGTAGTCTCGATCACTTCACCATATCGAAGCTCTTTGGTCACAACTCCTGGTAATACTTCAGTTCCAGGCTGAATTAGCTGTTCGTGCCATTCATTTTTAGGATCATCTATTTGATGAATTTCGCCTGGCTTAATGATGATTTCCCGCAGAATATCGTTTTTCTGTACCACCTCGGCAATACCTGAAGATTGACAGAAAACATCTTTAACAACTTCTGCTCCCGCTTCAACAAACTCGCCATCCTCGACGATTAAGAGGGAAATATCTTTGTTGACTTCATGGCTCTCTTCAGGAATCCAAAGTAAAGTTCCACCCTGCTCGATCTCATAACCCTGCTTGCGATTGCCTTTACCAACGGTGATCCCACCATACTTGATGATCCCGCCTGTCTCAGTCTTGTAAAAATCATCAATTAATTCGGCAACGACTTGCTTATTCTGTACTTTCGTGCCAGGAGCAGTTTTGAGTAAGAACTTGAGATCGTCAGCAGTGGTAATAATATATTGCTCACGACCACCATCACTTTCAACCCTAACTTTTGCTTGGTCGAGAGATACCGAGGCGGTTACAATTTCAATCTCACGGCTATCAGGAATCATTCTAACTACCCCACCATTAGCAGCAGTCAGTCTAGTCTGCGCTAAAAGATCCCCTGGTTTAACTTTGTCGCCGTTTTTAACTAAAGCTTCAGCACCAGGAAGCAAGTTATATACCTCTCCTGATAAAACCCAGAGTAGACCACCTCTTTGAGCAATTCGGGTAGTATTGCCCTGACGATCTTTCTTGTCTTCAGGAATTAAATCGGCAAAAAGAATTTCTCCTGCTAAGTCAGAACTTACATCCTTGGCAGCTTTTTCGGTTGATTTTTGTACTTTAGCCATTGCTACTTCAACTAGCAACTGACCTTTGGTGACTTCTTCTCCATCCTTAACATAGATTAAAGAGCCAGCAGTCAAGGCGGTATTAACTGTTTTTCCTTTGTGAGGAATTAGCTTGATATCACCAATAGTTTCGACCTGATTTCTTTCGTCACCGTGACGGGTGCGAATTGCACGAGTGCTTAAACCCTGCCCAAACTCGACTTTACCATCGGCTTTGGCTCTAATCTGACGAGCGACTTCCCCTGTAAATACCCCTCCAGTGTGGAAGGTACGCATGGTTAGCTGAGTACCTGGTTCACCAATGGATTGCGCGGCAATGATTCCCACCGCTTCTCCCATGTCAACCATATGCCCATGTGCCAGACTCCAGCCGTAGCATTTTTGACAAACGGAACGTGCAGCTTCGCAAGTAAGAGGAGAACGCACCATAACTTCTTCTACGCGATCGCCAATTTCGATGGCTAAATCTTGATCCATCGCCTGATTGCGAGTAGCTATCACTTCTCCTGTCTTGTCATCGATCGCATCACTAGCCAGAACTCGACCCAAAAGACGATCGGAAAGATTGATTAAAGTGCGATCGCCATCTTTCATGGCTTTCAAACTAATACTCCGTTGAGTTCCACAATCTACTTCCCGTACAATTACGTCCTGGGAAACGTCAACTAAACGACGAGTCAAATAACCAGAGTCAGCTGTTCGTAAGGCTGTATCAACCAAACCTTTGCGCGCACCGTAAGAAGAAATAATATATTCCGTTACGGTTAATCCTTCACGAAAGTTAGTCTTAATTGGTAAGTCAATGATTTCCCCTTGAGGATCGGCCATCAGACCACGCATTCCTACAAGTTGACGTACCTGAGATAAATTACCCCGCGCTCCACTAAAGGCCATCATATAGACAGAATTTAAAGGGTCAGTCTCGCGGAAGTTGGTGACCACCTCATCCTTCAGATTTTCCGAAGTACTGTTCCAAGTATCAATTACTTTTTGGAAACGTTCTACCTCAGTAATTTCTCCTCTGGCATAGCGTTCCTCTGTTTCTCTAATTTCCCCCTCGGCTGCTTCTAATAGTTCAGCTTTAATGGGCGGTACTTTTAAATCATCAACACTAATAGACACACCTGCTACTGTTGCATAACGAAATCCTAATTCTTTTAAAGAATCCGCTACCGTCGCACTATGAGCCGATCCATATTCAGTGAAGGCAAGAGCCATCAGTTTTTTAAGACGACCCTTATCAACGATGTGGTTATAAAATTTCATTTCTGGTTATTTTTGTTCCTAGCTACTAAAACTTTTTAATTCGAGGCTGACAAGCTTTTTTTACACTGCTGCCGACAGAGCTTCTTGCACAGTCTTGTTATAAATAATTCGACCAACAGTAGTGTGTATGTACTGAGAAATTTGCTCTCCTTCGGCAGATCTCTTGACAAATCTTTCGCGATAGTATTCGATTTTGCCACCATCACCCAAGTCTTCTGAGTCGATAACTTCTGTATCAGGCTTCTCTGTAACCACTTCTCCTTCGTAACGCAGCCAAACACGAGCATGAAGATCGATCTGTCCCTGTTCATAAGCTTTGATTGCATCATCTAAATTGCCAAAGCGACGACCTTCTCCTCTAACTGCTTTAGGATCATCGGCTGTTAGGTAATAGCAGCCCAAAACCATATCTTGCGATGGAGCTACGATGGGTCTACCTGTGGCGGGAGACAAGATATTATGACAAGCCAACATCAACAATCTAGCTTCAGCCTGGGCCTCTAAAGATAGAGGAACATGAACGGCCATTTGATCGCCGTCAAAGTCAGCGTTGAAGGCAGGACATACCAGGGGATGAAGCTGAATTGCTCTTCCCTCTACCAAAATTGGTTCAAATGCTTGAATACCTAAGCGGTGGAGAGTTGGTGCGCGGTTAAGCATTACAGGGTGTCCCGCAATCACTTCTTTTAAGACTTCATAGACGCTGGAATCGTTGCGCTGGATCAGTTTTTTCGCTGCCTTGATATTGTTCACCATCCCACTGTTGATTAGACGATGGATTACAAATGGCTGGAACAATTCGATCGCCATTTCTCTGGGCAAGCCACACTGATAAATCTTGAGTTTGGGGCCGACGACAATTACCGAACGACCAGAGTAGTCTACTCGTTTTCCTAGGAGGTTCTGACGAAAACGACCTTGTTTTCCTTCAATAATGTCAGATAAAGATTTTAGCGGACGATTATTTGCCCCCACAACAGTACGACCACGACGACCATTATCGATCAGCGCATCGACTGCTTCTTGCAGCATCCGTTTTTCATTACGGACAATAATTTCAGGCGCGAGGATCTCTTGCAATCTGGCTAGACGATTATTACGGTTAATTACTCGACGATAAAGATCGTTCAAGTCAGAAGTAGCAAAGCGACCACCATCTAGCTGCACCATCGGACGCAAATCAGGCGGAATTACAGGAATAGCATTTAGCACCATCCACTCTGGGCGAGAACCTGTGGCGACAAAGTTATCAATTACCCGCAGACGTTTGATTAGCTTGGCTCTTTTCTGTCCTTTGGCATCGGCAATTTGCTCTCGCAGTTTCTCGGCTTCTTCTTCTAGCGCCACTTCTTCCAAAAGCCGCTGTACCGCTTCTGCACCAATCCCAACTTCTACCCCTACTAGTTCAGAATCTTCACTGTATAGCTGATCTTCAATTTCAATCCACTGATCTTCGGTTAGTAGTTGTTTAGCAGACAGATTCCCCGCATTACCAGGATCGAGAACGACATAAGCATTGAAGTAGACTACCTGTTCTACATCTCGCAGAGGCATATCCAACAGGATGCTCAAGTAACTAGGAATACCCTTAAGATACCAAACGTGGGTTACGGGGGCAGCTAATTTGATATAGCCCATCCGATGACGACGCACCCGTGATTCAGTCACTTCGACACCACAACGTTCGCAAACAATACCACGATGACGCACCCGCTTATACTTACCACAGTGGCATTCCCAATCCTTAGCGGGGCCAAAAATCCGCTCACAAAATAACCCGTCCATTTCTGGTTTAAGAGTACGGTAGTTAATTGTTTCAGGCTTGGTCACTTCTCCTACCAACTGACCATTAGGTAAAGTTCTTTCTCCCCACTGGCGAATTCGCTCAGGAGATGCAATACCAATTTTGACGTAATCGAATCTTTGTTCTATTTGATTTCTCATTATTAATTAGGAATTTAAGAATTAGGGTTGAGGAATTAGCTATTACTTGACCAGAAATGAAGGTATAAGAAGCAACGTCCTCATCCTTCATCCCTCGATCATTCATTCTTTTTGGTTAGACTTCTTCAGTTGATTCCTCTCTTTGCAAAGATTCGTAAGTAGGTCGGTTCGGAGTACGGCGAGGAGTATCTGCCATCAAATCTACTTCTACGTCTCGGCTACTACCATCTTCCTGCGCCTCCAGTTTGTGGACTGCTATATCCAGACCTAAAGACTGTAGTTCTCGCATCAATACTTTGAAGGATTCTGGAGTTCCAGGGCGAGGAATTGGTTTACCTTTAACAATTGAGTTTAGGGCTTCGTTACGTCCTTGCATATCATCAGACTTAACCGTCAATAACTCTTGTAGAGTATAGGCTGCGCCATAAGCTTCCAATGCCCAAACCTCCATTTCACCAAAGCGTTGTCCACCCTGTTGTGCTTTACCACCCAAAGGCTGTTGAGTTACTAAAGAGTAAGGGCCAGTAGAACGAGCGTGAATCTTATCATCTACGAGGTGAACCAGTTTGAGCATATAGGCTTTACCCACCGTCACAGGACGAGCAAACTTTTCTCCCGTACGTCCATCAAAGACTTGAATTTTCCCTGGATTTTCTTCATCGTAAACCCAAGATTTGCCTGGCTTGCGAGCTGCATCCTGAATCTTGCCGTGAACGGTTTCTCTTGACGCTTCTTTGCCATACATTTCATCGAAAGGCATCATTTTAAAGCGTGTTGCCAGATTTTCACCAGCCCAGCCTAAAAGGCACTCAAATACTTGTCCGACGTTCATCCGCGAAGGCACACCTAGAGGATTGAGGGCAATATCAATCGGTGTACCGTCGGGTAGATAGGGCATATCTTCAATGGGTAAAATGCGAGAAATAATCCCTTTGTTACCGTGGCGACCAGCCATTTTATCTCCCACCTGAATCTTACGTTTCTGAGCCACATAGATTCGCACGACCATATTAGCGCCAGGAGGCAATTCATCACCTTGCTCTCTAGTGAAGACGCGCACATCAACTACCCGTCCTTTTTCACCGTTAGGTACTCTCAAGGAGTTGTCCCGCACGTCTCTAGCTTTTTCGCCAAAAATCGCTCTGAGTAGCTTTTCTTCAGGAGGCTGATCTGATTCTCCTTTGGGAGTTACTTTCCCAACTAGAATCTCCCCTGCTTCTACCCAAGCCCCAATATGAATAATGCCTCGTTCGTCTAGATTACGTAGAGCATCTTCACCAACATTAGGAATTTCACGGGTAATTTCTTCTGGCCCTAATTTTGTTTGCCGAGCTTCAATTTCAAATTTCTCAACGTGAATACTAGTGTAAACATCGTCATACACCAGACGCTCACTAATGAGAATCGCATCTTCGTAGTTGTAGCCTTCCCAAGGCATATAAGCAATTAAAACATTTTGTCCTAATGCTAGCTCGCCTCCTTCTGTGGATGAGCCATCTGCTAGTACCTGACCTGGAACTACATCTTCCCCTGCATAAACTAAAGGACGCTGATTTAAACAGGTATCTTGGTTAGAACGCTGATACTTTTGCAGCTTGTAGACAATTTCTTCTCCAGGTTGGGGAGCATATAAACCGTTATTGCCTTCCTCTACTCTGACTCGCACAACTTCTGCATCAACGTAGGTCACAATACCGTGAGTACGCGAAACTACTACCATTCCTGAGTCACGAGCTGCTTGAGCCTCTAACCCAGTTCCCACTAAAGGACGTTCAGGACGTAACAACGGCACAGCTTGACGCTGCATGTTAGAACCCATGAGGGCGCGGTTAGCATCATCATGTTCGAGAAAAGGAATTAAGCTGGTTGCTACCGAAACAATCTGTACGGGAGAAATTGCTACATAATCTACTTCTCCAGGATCGCAAGTAGAAAATTCTTGGCGATAACGAATAGCGATCGTTTCACCTAGAATATAGCCATCATCATCGGTAGCTACGTCTCCAGGAGCAACTCTCATATCGTCTTCTTCATCAGCAGTTAGATAGACGGCCTCTTCATTTTTTAACACTCGACCGTTATCGACACGGTAATAAGGAGTAGCAATAAAGCCATAGGGATTGACACGGGCATAGGTTGCAAGAGAACCAATCAGCCCAGCGTTTGGACCTTCAGGTGTCTCTACAGGACAAATTCGACCATACTGGGTAGGGTGAATATCTCGCACTGCAAAACCTGCTCTTTCTCTGGTCAAACCACCAGGCCCTAAAGCTGAAAGACGACGTTTATGAGTCAACTCGGCTAAAGGATTGGTTTGATCCATAAACTGAGATAGTTGAGAGGAACCAAAGAACTCTTTGATCGCTGCGACTAAAGGTTTAGGGTTTACTAGGGCTGCGGGAGTTAAGCTATTGGCTTCGCTAACCGTCATCCGTTCGCGAATAATTCTTTCTAAACGGTTCAAGCCGACACGAACTTGGTTTTGTAGTAGTTCCCCAACCGATCGCACTCGACGATTTCCTAGGTGGTCAATATCATCGGTGCTACCGCCATCAAATTCGAGGTTAATTAGATAAGCTACTGCTGCTAAAATATCCGTAGTAGTTAATACTCTTGTAGTATCAGGCACAGTCAAACGGAGCTTTTTATTTAGCTTGTAACGACCAACCCTACCCAAGTCATAACGCTTAGAATCGAAAAAGCGAGACTCTAATAGTTGCTGTCCACCACTTACTGTGGGAGGTTCACCAGGACGTAATTTACGATACAGTTCTAGTAACGCTTCTTCTTCACTAGGATTACCTTCTTTATCTAAAGTTTTTTGATAAAAATCGGGGTGACGAATACCGTCGAGAATCTCGTTATCGCTTAAACCGATCGCCTTGAGCAATACTTGAGCTGAAAGTTTACGAGTCTTATCAATTCTGACCCAAACTAAACCATTTTTATCCGTCTCAAACTTCAACCAGGCACCACGGTTAGGAATCAAAGAAGCAGAATAGGTACGACGACCATTTTTATCAGTTTCTGCTTTGTAATAGACCCCAGGCGATCGCACAATTTGATTAACAATTACCCGTTCTGCACCGTTAATGATAAAGGTACCGCGATCTGTCATTAACGGTAAATCGCCGACAAATACCTCCATTTCCTTGATCTCACCACTTTCTTTGTCAATCAGGCGAGTGGGTACATATACTTGTACGTTATAGGTACTATCACGACGTTTTGCTTCTTCCATCGAGTACTTTGGCTCTTTAAGCCTATAGTTCTCCCCCATAAAGTGCAGTTCAAACTTACCCGTATAATCAGTAATTGGGGAAAAGCTATTCAGTTCCTCAATTAACCCTTCTTCCAAAAACCAACGAAAGCTAGAACGTTGAATCTCAATCAAGTCTGGTAGCAGATTGTAAGTCAAATTAGTCATGAAGATGATGGTTGTACGATGTTTTACTGGTTCGGCTAATCAACGAAGATAGCGTTAGAGAAAAATTTGTTTTATTGCTTTATTATTTAGTTTTTAATTGGATTCCAAATAACCGACAGGCGTTAGCAGTAGTTTGTTCGGCAATAGTTTCTAATGAAGTTTCTCGTAGTTGGGCAATGTACTCTGCCACATACAGGACATAGGAAGGCTCGTTAGTTTTGCCTCTTTTGGGAACAGGAGCTAGAAAAGGACAGTCTGTTTCAATCAATAAGCGATCGCTAGGCACAATTTTTGCTGCTGCTTGAACCTGTTTGGCACTTTTAAAAGTAACAATCCCGCTATAGCTGATATAAAACCCTAAATCGAGAAACCATTGAGTTTCCGTTTCATTCCCCCCCCAACAGTGCATTACTCCTTTTACTGGGCCTTCCGTCTGGCAAAAATCAGTTAATACTTCTTTCAGTTTAGCTGCTGCATCACGACAATGGATAATCACTGGTAGATTAAGCTTTTGAGCTATTTTTAATTGTTCTTTTAAAGCTAAAATCTGCTGTTGTTGATTGTCGGCTTTATAGAAGTCCAACCCTGTTTCGCCAATTGCTACCACCCGATTATCAGAAGCAGCTAAGGTTTCAATCTCATTGGCAGTATCGCTTTGCCACTTATGAACATCCAACGGGTGCAAACCAACCGCAAACGACAATTCAGGGAAACGATCCGCAATGGACTGTATTCCCTGAAATTCTTTTGGTTCGACACATGAATGTACGAGATGAGCTACACCTACTGACTGCCAGCGCTGCCTTAACGAGGTTAAATCCCCTTGAAAAACATCAAAGTTGATGTGAACATGGGTATCTATTAACTGCATTTATACCTGGTGTATTGCTTGGTTATTTTGCTTATTTCCGTCTGTCTTGAGGATTAATTTCTCTTAAGACCAAAGTGTATTTCTACTACTTTTTTTTAGTTATTGTTATTTATCAGACAGCAGTAGCCTGCTTGAGAACTTTAGCGATGCGAGATTTTTTTCTCGCGCCATTGTTTTTATGCAGCACTTTACGTTTTACAGCTTTATCAATTTTGCTGTAGGCTTCAGACATAGCCTGATTAACCACTTCCATATTTTCTGAAGTTGGGTCGGCTGAATAGGTTTCTACCGCACTAAAATATTTTTTAGTTAGGGTCTTGAGCGAAGACTTGTATGTCTTATTACGTAAGCGGTTGCGCTCTGCTGTTCTGATACGTTTGATTGCCGATTTGGAGTTAGCCACAGTTTTTTAAACAGAAATTGCTTTGGTAAGTAATTAATTTGAGAATTACACATAGAATTGGATTTTACAGTGTAGCAAGTATTTTCACTGACTGTCAAGCTGCTCAGATAATTTGCTTTGGTTAGGAGGTAGCTAGTCATTGACAGTGAAATTAAGGTTAAGGTTGGACAAGAGTGGCTTTCTTACTGTAAAGATTCATATAATAAGTTAGAAGTAAAAGCTCACTTCTGTGTACAAGCTCAAATGGATATGGGGATCTCGATGCTGCGAATAATTGATGATCGGCAAACTGAGGCACAAACAGAATTAAAACGGATCAGCGATCGCAACAATGGTGATGACGTTCAGCCCAAAGAAGCGATGGTCAGGGAAATCGTCACTAATGTTAAGCAAAATGGCGATCGCGCTCTGTTGGAATACACTGAAAAGTTTGACCAACAACTTCTTCAGGCTGACCAACTCAGGGTTAGAGGTTCAGAGTTGGACGCTGCTTATCAGCAAATATCTAAAGATCTGCTTAGTGCAATTCAAATCGCCTGCCAAAAAATTGAAGCTTTTCATCGTCAGCGGGTTCCTAAATCTTGGGTGCAGTTTGAAGAAGACGACGTAGTTTTGGGTAAACGCTACACCCCTGTAGATCGAGCAGGACTATACGTTCCTGGAGGAAGAGCCTCATATCCGAGTACTGTCTTGATGAATGCTATCCCTGCCAAGGTAGCCCAAGTTCCGCGCATTATTATGGTTACGCCCCCAGGTCAGGATGGAAAAATTAATCCAGCGGTATTAGTAGCTGCACAAGAAGCGGGAATAGAAGAAATTTATCGCGTTGGTGGAGCGCAGGCAATTAGCGCTCTGGCTTATGGAACCCAAACTATTCCTAAAGTCGATGTTATTACAGGGCCAGGTAACATTTACGTTACCCTAGCCAAGAAGATGGTTTATGGGACGGTAGGGATAGACTCTTTGGCTGGGCCTTCGGAAGTACTCGTGATTGCTGATGAGCAGGCAAATCCAGTCTATGTAGCTGCGGATTTATTAGCTCAAGCAGAACACGATCCGATGGCTGCTGCTATTTTAATTACCACTAGTCGAGAATTGGCTCAAAAAGTACAGCACGAAGTTACTTATCAGCTAGCAGATCATCCCCGTAAGATTTTGACGGAAAAAGCGATCGCTCATTATGGTCTAATTGTTGTGGTCGATTCATTGGCCCAAGCAGCAGAATTATCCAACCTATTTGCTCCAGAACATCTAGAACTTGAAGTTGCAGAGCCGTGGGACTTAATTGAGCAAATTCGTCACGCGGGGGCAATTTTTATCGGTAACTCGACTCCCGAAGCAACTGGAGATTATTTAGCTGGGCCAAATCATACTTTGCCAACATCTGGTGCAGCTCGTTATGCTTCAGCATTGGGAGTAGAAACTTTTATGAAGCACTCTAGCTTAATTCAATATTCGGCAACTGCTTTGAAAAAGATGTCCAGCACAATTCAGATTCTAGCTCAAGCCGAAGGTTTACCTTCTCATGCTAATTCAGTGAAGTTTAGGACTGAATAAAGATTTGCTGTTAAATTGACGATGTTACATTGACTAGCTCTCGATCTCGCGCTGGCGTAGACGTTTGGGCGCAATAGCTCAGACAAATTAACTGCGAAGATCTTTAATAAAGGTTAAGTTACGCCATAATTTGCTTATTTTTGTCATCAGTCCAAATAAATCTGTTATAATTCAAAATCGATGAGTAGCGACCTGGAGAGGTGGCTGAGCGGTTGAAAGCGGCTCCCTGCTAAGGAGTTATGGGGTGTAAACTTCATCGGGGGTTCGAATCCCCCCCTCTCCGTATTAAATCAAAACCTGTAGAGCTTATCTATAGGGCAGTCTCTCCAGAATTTTACTTAGCTGGGCTGAATATGCTGAATATATTTTATTTTTCGAGTACAATTCCAAGCTATTAATCATTGACTGGAATTAGAGAAGATTTAGAATATGAAAAATTTTAGCTGGAAATTCGGCAAAAGCGATCGCTCTCACTCGACAATGATGCTAGCTTTAATCTCATTGAGCGCTGGCGTATTACTTACCTCTTGCCAAGGAGGAAATGCTCCAGAAGCAAATGCTCCAGCAGGAGATGCTCCAGGAGGAAATACTACAGCAGAAAGTGACGGTCTTAAGCTAGGAAGTTTAGCCCCTGCCACAGGAGATCTTTCCTCTATTGGCCAAAACTGGCCCGCAGCAGTACAGCTTGCCGTAGATACGATTAATGAATGCGGTGGTGTAAATGAAGCCCAGGTTAGTCTAATTTCCGAAGACGACCAGACAGATCCCAGCGCAGGTAGTAGCGCCATGACCAAGCTTGCCGAAGTAGACAAAGTTGCAGGAGTAGTCGGGTCTTTTGCCAGTAGCGTATCTGGAGCAGCAGTTGATGTAGCAGTACGAAATAAGGTAATGATGGTGTCTCCTGGTAGTACCAGCCCAGTATTTACTGAACGGGCGCAAAACGGCGAATTTAGCGGCTATTGGGCGCGTACTGCTCCACCTGATACCTATCAATCTCAAGCGCTAGCAACATTGGCAAAAAAGCAGGGATTTAAAAATGTAGCGACTGTTGCGATTAACAATGATTACGGCGTAGGCTTTGAAGAACAGTTTGTCAAAGCATTTAAAAATCAAGGGGGTAATATTGTTGGCAAACCCGTACGCTACGACCCCAAAGCGGCAACTCTCGATAGTGAAGCAAAATCAGCTTTTAGTACTAAACCAGATGCTGTAGCAGCGGTTTTATATGCCGAAACTGGTAGTGTCCTGCTCAAGTCTGCCTTTGAACAAGGATTAAGCGATGGCGTGACTGTTTTATTGACCGATGGGGTTTACTCTGACGATTTTATTACACAGGTAGGCAAAACGTCTGATGGTAAATCAATTATTGCAGGTGCATTAGGAACTGTCCCTGGGGCAAATGGCCCAGCGCTCAAAGAGTTTACCGCCCTTTGGAATGAAAAAGTGGGCAAAGAATTAACTGCTTATGTTCCTCACAACTGGGATGCAGCCGTTTTGATGATGTTGGCAGCCGAAGCCAGCGACGCTAATACAGGAGAGGGAATTAAAGGTAAAATTCTGGAAGTTGCTAATGCCCCTGGAACTGAAGTTACCGATGCTTGTAAAGCTATGGAGTTAATCCGCAGTGGCGAAGATATTAATTTTCAGGGTGCTAGCGGTAATGTCGATATTGACGCCAACGGAGATGTTGTTGGCAGCTATGACGTTTGGCAAGTCGGTGAAGAGGGTACCTTGAAAGTGATTGATAAAGTAGATCCTGTAGCTCCCAAGGCTGCTAAGGCTGCTAATTAACTCAATTCCTAGCTCAATGGCTGTCTTGGTTAAGAGGGACAGCTATTGAGGTCTTGACTAACAGTTAATGGCAAAAGCTAACCTACTCATTTAAATTTAGAATCGGCAACATCAGCCAAAGTTTAACAAGCATTAAGATTAAGCATCTTGCAAATGACCCCTAAATCAAACTAAGCTAAAGGTCGATAGGGGAGAGATAAATCGCCAGATCTATGTGATTGTATCCATAGAGAAACTGCCCCATAGTTCAAATCATTGCCGTTCTGATTAAATTCGTTCGCAGAAGCACATTTTAGAAACATTTTAGAAACCGAACACCACAAATTATGATGTTGAAACAAGTCATTTACCAAATTAAAAATTTCTTTCCTGCACCTGAAGTTCACGCCCATTGCGATGGCCCTTGCGGTGTCTATGATCCATCTTCCGCACGTGTTACAGCAGAAGCTGTTGTTTCCATGACTAAAAAAATCATGGATCTTGAAGCTCCTACTTCTGGAGATAAAGCAGCAAATATTGCCTATCAAAATACTCTTTCTCGCTATATTGCCATTAAAGAAGAACAGGCTCAAAAAACTAAAGAAGATTTATTAATTCTTTGGACAGACTATTTTAAGCCAGTGCATCTGGAGAAATATCCCGATCTCCACGATACCTTCTGGAAAGCCGCTAAACTTTGTTCTGCTTGTAAAGTAGAAGTTAGTGCTGAACATGCTAATGAGCTTATGGATGCAGTTCAGAAAATTCATAATATTTTCTGGGAAACTAAAGGACGTGACGTTAGCTTCGTCAAAGCGAGCTAATTTTCATAATTAAAGCTGTAAACAAACTTTTGTAAAAGTGAGTTGGTTGTATCTGACTCACTTTTTTAGCTAGTAATTTTTGCCAAATGAAAGTTAACTCACTAATTGGCTTTGATTACAACTTAATTTTTTAGCTTAAATCTCCAAACTCATGTATAATTATATATTTGGAGATATTTCATCAACTGTAAACTAGAGAGGAAATAATATATGTCTCGCTATAGAGGTCCGCGTCTGCGGGTCGTTCGTCGTTTAGGGGATTTACCTGGGCTAACTAGAAAAAGCGCTCGTAAAGCTTATCCACCTGGACAACATGGTCAAAGCCGTCGCAAACGCTCTGAATATGCGATTCGTTTGGAAGAAAAGCAAAAATTACGCTTCAATTATGGCGTTACCGAAAAACAGCTAGTGCGTTATGTCCGTAAAGCTCGTCGAGTAGCTGGTTCGACAGGACAAACCCTCCTAGAGTTATTAGAAATGCGCTTGGATAACACCATTTTTCGTTTAGGAATGGCTGGTACTATTCCCGCAGCACGTCAGTTAGTGAACCACGGACACATTACAGTAAACGATCGCGTAGTAGATGTTGCTAGCTATCAGTGTCGTCCTGGAGATTCGATCAAAGTGAGAAATCGCGATCGCTCTCGTAAGCTAATTGAAACCAATATGGAATATCCTGGGTTAGCTAATTTGCCTAGTCACTTAGAATTCGATAAGGCTGCTTTATCTGGCAAGGTAAACGGTGTCATTGAACGAGAATGGGTAGCTCTACAAGTAAATGAACTACTCGTAGTTGAGTACTATTCAAGAATGGCTTAGAACACCATACATTGAACAATTGTTAGTTAAATAACTGGCGCTACGCAAAGAAGAGTTAGCAATTACGATTATGTAGGGAAATAGGGCAATAAGGAGCATGAAATTAACGTATCACTGATTCCCCAAACCCCTAATTCCCCGACGCGAAGGACGCGAGCTTGCGAGCTAATCCTTGTATCTTGAAATTAGGATCTAAAATCCTGATAGTTTAGAGAAAGTAGTAGATCGTCTAATCCTTGGTCGTTCAAAATCGTCCTAAAGCTTGGTCGCTACTAATTCTCTCTCCAAAGCGTAAACTCAACAGCTTCAATAGCCTCAACGGGGGAAACCCCCGCGACGTGAAGGACGCGAGCTTGCGAGCTAATCCTTTAGGGCTAGTCCTTTAGGGCAACGGCTTTTCGCTCAAACAATCGCCTGGGTAAACCAAACCCGTATTTTAGCAAGGAAGAGTCAAAGATTGAGGAGAAAAAATAGCTCAAATTATAATTATTTTGATTCAAGAAAAGTAATGAGCAAGCAACAATGGGTAGGAATAGATGTTTGTCAGAAATATCTTGACGTTTATGTCCGTCCAGCAGGAAAGCTATCTCAAGTCACTAATAATGAAGTAGGCATCATCAAACTAGTCCAGACTCTAAACAAGAGATTGTCATTGTGATGACTGATTAACTTGACTGAATTGTTAAAGCAACGCGATCGCCTTTAAAAACAAATTAAACTTGACATTCAAGACAATCGCTTTAGGGCCAGTCGTTTAGGGCGCGAGACTTACAATTAAAATATTGAGTGCAACCTCATGAAGAAATGGTATAAGACAGCGCTTTAAGAAGTAGCTATGGGCGAAACCTGTATTCGCCCCTACGATTCATTGAAAGATCTAGTGGAAACAATACTCTTTTCCTCTGAACTATGAGAAAACAAACCCAATATAGGGCCTAATACAGCTCCTGCAATAAATCCACCTGCGTGCGCCCAATAGGCAACTCCACCGCTTTCCATCCCTACACTGGCGGTAACTTCAAAAGAGGCAATCCCGTTTAAAGCTTGTTCGACAAACCAGAAGCCTAAAAAATACACCGCAGGTATTCTAAATAAAGGAAAAAAGAATCCCAAAGGAATAACTGTAACAATTTTGGCTTGCGGGAACTTAAGAATATATGCTCCCATCACACCAGCGATCGCTCCACTAGCACCTAAAGAAGGTACGCTAGACATAGAGGAAAAAAACCATTGAGCCATTACTGCCAAGATCCCACAAGACAAGTAAAAGAACAAAAATTTAGCTCTACCTAACTGCTCTTCGACATTGTTACCAAAGATATACAGAAAAAGCATGTTGAAGCCAACGTGAGTAAATCCTGCGTGCAAAAATTGCGAAGTGATCGGCGTAACTGCTTCAGGAATACCCTGATGAAGATCGACGCCACTTAAACTCGCGGTTAACTCCTGGGGAACAACGGCGAATAAATGAAAGAAAAGCTCTAATTGATTGGAGTTAAGGGTAAGTTCATAAACAAAAACCAGGATATTAGCTGCAATTAAAATATAGGTAACATAAGGAGTTATTTTAACTGGGTTTTCGTCTCTTAAAGGAACCATGTTTAGAGGAAAAAAGAGTGATGGATCGACAGCGCAACTGGAACACCTAAAGATTTGCTTCTTTAGATTGTTTAGATTACTTTATGAGAACATTATTACTTGAAAGTTCATCAAATCAATCTGCCTTTAGAGCCTTTTTAAAATACAAATCAAGGTATACAATCATCACCGCTAATGTCAGGAACTATAGTTTACTATCTGACTTCAGTATGTATAACAAAAAGATGTCTGTTTAATTTATTACGGGTAAGACTGTTGCTAGAATCATAAAAGTAATAATGCCTAGAGCTAAATTGCGATAGATTCGCTTTTCTGGTCTACATCTTTGGTATTTGATTAAATACTTCATGGCGATAGATAGGATTAAATATAATTTTCTCCTTTATAACAAATTAAACTTACTCAAAAGCGTATAATCTTCACATGCTGCTCACAATAATCGGCGAGCAATTGCCTTAACAAGCTGTAATAATCGGTTGTTTTACTATTGCTGAGTAGATTGAAAGTCAAAGGATTTTGAGAATCAAAAAACCAATGCTAGATAACTATAAATCAATACCTTTCCTAGCTGGCATCTGCATTTTATTCATAACTCCCTTGAGTCTTGGCGCATTTGTCTATTCCTCTTTTCGTGCTGATTCAACTGACCAATCAACCAATTCAGCAGAGGACTCTACGGCAAAAAAGGACTCTTTGGGAGGATTGTCCACAGAGAGTAATATTAAGGCTGCACCATTACCCTTATCTGAATCTGGTAGTGGAGGAAGTAACAGTGATTCCACCACAGGTATTCCGACAGGAAAGTATTCTAATCCACCTACTACAATCGAAACTGGTAGAGAAGGACTAATCCCCCAGACAAGTCAGAATCCAATCGATAATTTTGAATCAAGCGTCGATCGCAATCGCGCAATCCAGCAGACAATGAACGATTCAATCAATGACTCAATGGATCCTTCAATTCCCGACTATAACGCTCCTGCTTCGAGCAATAATTATAATGACACTCAAGAAAACAGCTTGATCGAACCTTTAGAAGATGACAGTTTGCTCGAAGCACCTACAAGTACTTCTGAAACCGATCCTCTTGCTCCTGTTACTGAACCTTTGTCTCCGTCGTCTCCATCCTCTTTATCTTCGCCATCGTCTTCGTCTTCCCTATCTCAACCATAAAACTTGTCTGGTTTTCATGTCACCGTATTGAAATAAATTGCCTAAAGATTAAGAGATTGCCACGTATATCATTAAACTAAAGAACAACTGGTGAAAATCTCGTCTCATGAAACTTTCTCAGATTAGATCATTTGTCGCCGTGGCAAGGTGCGGTAAGTTTAGTCAGGCAGCAATTGAATTAGATCTTACCCAGCCTACTGTAAGTCATGCGATCGCTACTTTAGAAGCTGATTTAGGGGTGCAATTATTGTTTCGAGGCAAAAAAGGGGTAAATTTAACACCTGCTGGGGAGAGCGTCTTAGTCCACTGCGATCGCGTATTACAATCGATTGAAAATATTCAGCAGGAAGCTAACCGCTGTAAAAGCTTAGCTGGGGGAAAAGTGAGAATTTCTGCTTTTCGTGGCGCAGCAGCGCAGTTACTACCCAAAATTAAAGCCGAATTTCAATTTAAACATCCTCAAATTGAAATCAAGATTATCGAAGAAAAAGACTGTCCTCAAGTCGAGCAAATGGTTTATGAAGGGCAAGCCGATCTTGGCTTGACGATTTTACCCACTTCTAAGGATTTAGCCACAATTGAAGTGCTGCGGGATAACTATATTGTTCTGTTACCACCTAATTTCAAATTAGATGCACAGTCAGACGGACAGCAAATTAGCTGGACACAACTAGTTTCAATACCGATTATTTCCTATCCTCATCAAAATAGTTGTTTTAAACAGATCAAACATTATTTTGAATCGGCAGGGTATCAATTTAATCCTGCTGAACAAGTTCGCGAAAGTGATACGATTGTTAGCCTAGTTGCCACAGGTTCGGGTGCAGCTATTCTGCCCCAACTGTCGGTATTTTATCTTCCCGCAGGAGTTACTATCTGCCAGTTGCCCATACCTCTACAGCGTATTGTGGTGGCAGCAACTCCCAAAGATGTCGATCTTTCTCATGCCGTTTGGGCATTTACCGATTTTCTCCAGCAGCAATCAGCACGGTTAAATCAATGATCAGTAATTACTAATCAGCAATCAAATGTTTTTCTACCATCTTGGCTACCTGCTTGGGTTTAACTTGGTTGTAACGAGCTTTATCAGGCATCATTACTAACGCTGGAGCTTTCTTGCACTGCTTAAGACAGCCTGTTTTCTGAATGGGAATTTCTTTAGTTAAACCGCGATCGCTTAATATAGATTCTATTTCGGCACAAACTTTTTGACCGCCTTTTTTCCAGCAGTTAGATTTTTGACAAATCAGCACTTTTGCCTTGGACTTAATTTTGCTATCAAATAAAGGCAATAGGGATACTGTTTTGGTCTTAACTTTGGGCAGTGTGGCCAATGCCTCTGGCGCAACAATCGCTATTCTTTTAGCTTTATATTTGGTTTTGCCCGTTTCAGGATCTTGTTTTACTTTCCCTTCGACTTCCAATTGACATTCAGCAGATAAACCAGCAAGTTGTTTGCTTAACTGCTTAGAAACTTTGATCCAGTATTTACCCTGCTCTGTTTCTAGTTTGAGATATTTGATTTTCTTTTGCTTATAAGCAATTTTACTCAGCTTGCCCTTAAAATTAAAGCTGGTGACCATACTGTTAATGTTACTCATTTGTATTCTTGAGAGTAATCTTTATTATTAGCTAAAATTGCGCATATTTCTCTAGATAATGCTCAAAGTTTCAAAGAAGTTGGTAATTCATCTACCAAGCTACAATTTTAGTGATTTAAATTTATTGATTAGTGAGCAACTTACACTCTGCTTTAACGTTGATTTGCTCTAATTACTTTTTGTCTATCTTGCAAGGCGATCGCACTACATGTAATGATCGTAGTTCATACTCCAGCAATCATTTAACCAATCCACTAACTGATGACGCTGCGCAGTGGATTGTCTCATTACGCTCCATACTTGTGCCAAAGTTGTCGGGCTATCCAAGTTTACCAGTAGAGGTTCATTAGTCGAACATTGACAATCTATTTCTAATGCTTGCAATCGCCTAAACACCTCCCAACGATGAGCCCATTTTACGGCTATTACTTTTCTTGTTTGCTGACTTGTTAAAGAATTGGGTTTTTCTGAATTGCGATCGCTCATCTTGGATTTTGCTAAATATTTGAGGGTTAAATTAACTTGCTTATTGAAAATAAAAATCAATAATTGTCTTTGAAAAGATTATACACGCTAATTGATAATAAGTCTCAATAAAATTTGATCGATTTGCTACATATCCCAAGATCTCAACTACCGCATTTTTGTTGCTGTTGCTCAAGCTTGCTGTTGAGCTTGGTCGATAATCCCAGAAAAGCTGAAGTGTAGAGCCGTTGCAACTCTTGAACAAAATGCTGAGCTAGTTTGGAGTTGGTAATGATAATTACTGCCTCATCATTTTGATAGTTAGCCGCCTCTGACCAATTTTGTGAGCCAGAAATTATAGTTTTGTCATCTATAACTGCAACTTTATGATGGAGTTTGTCTCCAGAACTGACTAGTGCAGTTCCAACTGTATCCAAGTGATTGAGCCAAGGATTATTATTTGCTTCAGGTTGACAATTTAAATAGAGACTAACTCCTAACATATCTAACATTTCGCTGTAATAACGATAGGCAAAACCAGGATCGAATATTCCTTTAATTTCCACCCCTTGCTCGTGTTTCTCTTGTAGAATATCGGCCAATTCTTGTTCACTAAAGACAAATAGAGCCAAGTCAATTGATTTTGTGGCGCTGTCAATTGTTTCACCAATTAAACCATTAGTACTAAAACTCCAGTTTTGCTGTTGAGAAGTGGGAGAAAACTGGATGGTAATTTGAGTATTTTGCCAGTTAAAAGATTGTGGCGATCGCCAAGATTTAGCTACACCAAACCTACTCTCAATTCCCGCATTAGAATTACCCCACATATAGTTAAATTCTTCACTAAATAAATTAGCTACTTGAGTATTATTAATCCGTAAAAGATGATTAACATTACCTTGAGTTTCTGGATTATTAAAATCGCCATGTATATCACTAAGAGTATAGTTAGTCGAGCCAGCAATTACTTTTTTCTGGTCAATCACCATAAACTTATGATGCATTAAACCACTCCCTTTTGACCCATCAGCAGTATCATCAATTACCTTGACTCCTGCCTGTTTAAGAATGGTTAAAGCATCTTGTTGAGCCACTTCAGCAGAACTTAATTCATGGTCTTGATTAAGATCGACTAATTGTAAAAGCTGTTCGTATTTTTGCCGATTATGCTGATTTAATTGGCTAATTTCAGTAGAACTCAATTCCGTAAAAGACTGACTATTATCATTATCTAAAACTACTCTCACTTCAACTCCATCACGGTGCTTTTCAGCTAAAGCTTGAGCAATTAAAGGCAAGTTTAACTCATAAACAGCAAGCTCAATTGAAGACTGTGCGGTGGCAATTTCCTCAATAATTATTGCTTCTAAATTATCTCCTGAACGCTCAATTTGGCGATAGGGATCGATATATGTTTGTGACTGGGTTGCTCGATGGTTAAAGTAAGCTTGAATAAATTCATCTTGAGGTAGATTATTTGCTCTGTCAGTATCTTTTGCGCAAGAGGCAAGCAACAAACAGCAATAAAATAGCCTAGTTAGGCGATGCATATACAATTATCAGCGTACTGCCATTAAATAAACTGCTCCAGCATAAGGCAAGTAACTCAGAATCAACTACTCTTTTACCAAGAAAACCATCTCTTTTAATAGGTCTGACACTAAGCTGTTGGGGTGATAAGATACCTGAAGTCTAAATTCAAATCTAATTTCGCTTTCTCGCATAGTGAAACAGAGTCAAAGTAGATAACTGATATCAAAACTAATATGTCAAAGCAGAATATTATCCGCCACAGTACGCATTATTTATTATTTTTGCTCCTGTTAATCGGATTACCTGGAAAGCTACAGGCGCAGTCAGCAGTGGATTCTTCAAAAACCGAAGCGCAAAGCAAACCAGATACTCCCTCCAGTCAGCCAGCCAGTATCTTGAGTATCGAAGGTGGAAAAAAACTCATGATGGAGGCAGATCAGGCAATTGAGGCTCAACAATATGATCTAGCCGTCGAAAAGCTACAGAATGCGCGACAGGTCTATAACCAGCTATCTAACTTCTATCTCCAGCTATTCAATAGCTTTACAGGATTAGATAATGCTGCGGCTGAAGCTCACCGTAAAAAAGCCTTAGACACTAGCCTAGAAAGAGATCGAGCGACCTACCAATTAGCTTTAGTCCATCGCTCACAAAATAAACCAGAGCTTTCTGTTCCCCTACTGATTCAAATCATTACTTCTCAAAGTCCTGGTGTCGGCTTGGGTAGAAAGGCATATGAACAATTACTAGAAATTGGTTTTGTTGATACTCCCTATACTGCTCCCCAACCAGGTGCAGTTACCTCTCCTCCACCCCAAACACCGCCAAGTCCTGATAGTCCACCAGAAGGTCAAGCTCCATCTCCCGAAGCTGCACCCATAGCTCCTACTCCTTAATTTGTTTCATAACCAATCGGGATTCTACCTACAAGACTTAGGTGTTTTTGCTTAGAATAAATGTAAAATAGTTAGTCTAATTACTTAACTACTCTGAGCAAAAGTCATAACTTCACATCGATTAACTCCATCAAACCAACCACAAAATTATGATTAGTCCAGAACAAGTACAAATTATGATTCAAGAGAGGCTAAGCAATGCCGAAGTCAAAGTTGTTGGCGATGGACAGCATTTTGAAGCCATTATTATTTCTCCAGATTTTGCGGGTAAAACCAGAGTTAAACAGCATCAAATCGTATATGGAGCATTGCAATCAGAGCTGGCATCAGAGACTATCCATGCTTTATCGCTGAAAACTTACACTCCTGAAGCTTGGCAAGCTAATGGTCAAACCGTATAGGGTATTCATGGGACTAATCCCGACGAATCTTGGTTAGCGTAAACAATCAAAAAATAGATAATTAAAGATTATGACACCAGAAGTAAAAGCAAAAATAGAACAGTTGCTCAATCAAAACAAAATTATGGTCTTCATGAAGGGATCAAAATTAATGCCTCAGTGTGGTTTTTCCAACAATGTCGTGCAGATCCTCAATACCCTAGGTGTTCCTTATGAAACCGTAGATATTTTAGCCGATCCTGAAATCAGACAAGGAATTAAGGAATATTCCAACTGGCCCACAATTCCCCAAATATATATTAATGGAGAATTTGTTGGTGGTTCAGATATTGCGATCGAACTATATCAAAATGGAGAATTACAGCAAATGGTAGAAGTTGCTTTAGCTTCTTAAACAGCTTTTTGATTGAACTTAAAATTAACCACAGACGACTAACTAGATCTAGATTTAGTCGTCTTTTTTGCTCAAAGCTAAAATTTCCTGATTAATTTAATTTGACGTAATCTATTAATTAATAATAGTCAGTGTCAACTTCCATTTGAGTTTGGGGATTAGCTAATTCAAAATTTGAAGGGTCACGCAAAAAACTGAGTGCCTGCTCTTCAAGACGATGAATAAGATATTGTTCGACAAAATTACTGTTACGCAAACAGGAAATATAGCCGTCTAAATACAGCCTAATCTCTTCAAAGCTGTAGCGTCTACGCCATAGATCGACCATGCCGTCAGTAATTTTTTGATAGTGTCTAATTGTTTGTGCATCTTGGAGAATCATAAATCTAATTAGGCTATCCTGCCCAGAATGTCAGTCGAAATTGAACTGTTGTTAAGTTTTTTGTCTTTTTATATTTTACCGTGTTGGGTTTTAACAATCACACTTTTGGGAAAAATCAGTCTTTTGAATTAAGCCAAATCTATTAGCAGGTTCAATAATTAACTGACGTTACGCATTCCTCACGGCTACATATTACTAAGTACGTAAAAAATTCTTGGAAATGCAAAAGCAAACTGTCAGTGTTACTGCATCGTAACCTTTGCTACAAAATATCGTCAAAGCCTCTGTTAGCCTTATCTTTATAAGAATTTTCCTAAGCTTAAATGAGGCAAAAGTGGTTTCAGGACATATTTTGATAGTTGAAAGTAATCCTCACTTGCGCTCACTACTAGGTTGGCATCTGCAACAAGCAGGTTATACAGTTAGCCAATCTGCTAGTCTGCAACAAGGTCGGGATGCTTGTAATCGACATCAACCAACATTAGTTATTCTCGACTCAGATTTACCCGATGGGGATGGATTAGAGTTGTCTCATTGGCTTTATCAACAGCAAGATTCTTTAATTCTGTTGCTTTCGGCTCGCAGTGGAGAACAAGATGTTGTTAAAGGCTTAAAAACTGGCGCTGATGATTATTTGACCAAGCCATTTGGGATGCAAGAATTTTTGGCACGAGTTGAGGCTTTGATTCGCAGAAGACGCTCTGCTGGGATCGCTCCTTTGTCGATGGAATGTAAAGATCTTAAGATCGATCTAGCACAGCGGCGAGTGCAGTTAAAAGGCAGCTTTATTGAATTAACCCCACAGGAGTTTAGCCTCTTGTATGTTTTAGCTCAGGCGGAAGGAAACCCTTTAAGTCGCTCAGAGTTGTTGCAGCGAGCTTGGCCAGAAGCGATCGATAATCCCCGCACAGTAGACACTCATGTTTTATCTTTACGTAAAAAAATTGAGCTGAATCCAAGGGAGCCTAAAATAATTCAAACAGTACGTAATATTGGTTATCGTTTTAATCCTGAATTAGTGGAAGCAGATAATAGTTTTTTAGCCGCCGTTAATTTACCAGTAGGTCATCAATCTCATTTAAGCTCTGTATCCCATCTTGTTTAGAATCTTACCCAATCTTAAAGCCAATCTTGTGTTTCTTCTGACCGTAGCTGAAATATCTTTTGACTGACTTTTTGCCAGTTAGCTGTTGTTGCAGGTAGATCTGCTAACAGATTTCCCTGATTAAGCAGCAAAAGTCGATCGCCAAAATTTTGAATTAGCTCTAGTTGATGGTTAACCATGATAATGGTGAGGTTTTGCTCTCGATTTAACTTTTCTAATACTTTCAATAAGTAGGTTGCTGTTTCTACATCTAAAGCTGATGTTGGTTCATCTAATAAAATTACTTGAGGCTTCATGATTAAAGCGCGAGCGATCGCCACTAGCTGTCTTTGCCCTAAAGATAGCTGTAATTCGGTTTTCATCAGCCATTCTGCGGGAATACGCAGTAAATCAAGCCAAGTATCGATTTGAGCGCGGATTTCTGACTCTGATAACTGTTGTAACTGGAGAGGATAAGCTAAAGCATCGATTACCTTCATCCCTAATAACTTTGGTTCTTGAGGTGCTAGAATTAATCGGCGACGCAATTCTACTGGGGTGTATTCCTCAACTGCCAGTTCGGCAAAATAAATTTTTCCCTGGCTAGGAGAAACCAAACCGTTTAATAGTCTGAGTAGGGACGTTTTACCCGATCCTGATGCCCCAACAATATCGACAATTTCTCCAGGTTGAACCTCAAAAGAAATGTCTCGCAACAGCAAATCAGCACCTATAGTAGCTTGAAGAGTAACTTGCTCTAGACGCAATACAGGAATTGAATTGCGATCGCTCATACATTATTTAAATTAAATAGGGAGTGCATTACAATCCAGCATAGTCTAAATCTTAAGTTAGAATTTAGCTGAGTAATCCTAATTTTAGGTTGTTTTATGCTGTAATGTAAGTTCCTTGCCAAGCTGGCAACCTCTCTGGTTGGGATGTATAAACAAGGAAGATTAACTTGTGTTCCCCCATTCCCTGTAACTTAAACATCATTGCTAGAGGAGTAATATTTTGAAGCTGAAAAAACTGGCAAATTGGTTTTCCGACGAAGATCCTGACAAAAATAAGCTCGAACAGCCACCCCAGCAGACAGATGTTAAATCAGATGCTAAATGGGCAAAAATGCAGTCAACAATCGAGAAACTAAATCAGGAGCTACAAAAATCTCACAAAGAACTAGCTCAAACTAAAGCGCAGCTACAAATTAACCAGGGTTTTCAAATTGAGTTGGGAGAAACTCAGCTTAAACTGCAAAAAACGGTAGCTGAATTACAACGCTACAAACAAGAGCTTTTTGAACAACAAAAGCAGTTGAGCAACCTTCAGGCGCAGTATCAAAAAACTCAGCAAACTTTGGCACAAATAGCAGAACAACACAATTGGCTGAGTTTGCTCAAAACTCCAGTTCAAGTTATCGAGATCAAAAAGACTTTACCAAAACAAGAGTTTGAAACTTTGTGGGGTTTTGGGATTATGAGTCCTACTGTTGAAGAGATCGTTACCACAGGAGCAATTCTGGTTCGGGGTTGGGTATTGGGCAAAAAAGCTCAGGCTAAAACTGTAAAAGTTCTTTATCAAGGAGAAACCTTACTAGAAACGATCGTTGACCTGCGTCGTCCTATAATTGCACAGCAGTATCCTGATATTCTCACGGCTGGGCAAAGTGGTTTTGAGTTTTCTTTAGCTGTCACAGGAATAACCACCGAAACTGAATTAAATCTTGAAGCCTGCTTAAAAGATGAAACTATTGTCTCTTTGTGTAATTTTGTTTTAAAACCTCAAACAATTGAATCAAAAGACACACAAAGTTCTATTCTAGATTAGTTAAACTAGTCTAGAGAAGATGCACAAGAATGTGATGGTGCTTTGGCAAATCTTAAGAAAAAATTAAAAAAAGCACTTGAGCGTTTACAATAAAATTTAAGGTGTTCGGAGGAACAAAGTGTTCACAAGACTAGCGCAACAACATCGCCAATTTGTCCAAGATTTAGTAATGACTCTTCAGGCATTAGCGATCGTTTTGGAAAATAAAGGTTATTTAGCATCTTGCTATACCTGTGGCGGTGAAATGAACAGTGCTTCGTTTATGGTTAGCTTAGGAGACGGTCATCTAATTCGTTTTTTAGTCTCAGATTATGGTATCACCTGGACTGAAATGAGAGACGATCGCGAGTTAATGAAATTAGAAGGAGCAGAAGCAATAAATCAGCTACAGGATTTGGCAGACTTGATTAAACATCAATTTCAACCATCGGTATCTGCCGCTTCCAAATCAGGTTTTGATTCCCTACAATCCATTTAGCTGTCCATTTAGCTGTGACTTTGGTGATTTAATGAGCAACATTGCCATAGAGAATACCCAGGCTATATAGTTAGTCTGGGTATTTTAGCGCTTCAATATGTTCAATATTTTACTCATTACCTCAACGGCTGAATTCGATCCCTCTTTCACGCAATTGCTGCATAAAAAATTCTTCTAAAGAAGGTCTGGCTAATTGAATACTGACTAGTCGAGCATCACTATCATTAAGTTGAGCAATAAACTGATTCGGTTCTACTTTGAGTTGACCATGCCAGTAATGATTTTCTTGAGTCAGATTAGTCATCCAGGGAGCTAAAGTTTCTGAGGTTGCGCCGATCACTGTTGCCTGATAAGCATTACCCGTACCCAATAATTCATCTAGTGAACCCTGACAAATTAATTCTCCCAAGGCCAAAAAAGCAATGCGATCGCAAATTTGTTCAATATCAGATAGGATGTGGGAATTAAAAAAAATCGTTTTACCCTGCTGCTTGAGAGATAAGACAATTTCTTTCATCCGATAACGTCCCATTGGGTCAAGTCCTGACATCGGCTCATCCAAAAAAACAATTTCAGGATCGTTAATTAATGACTGTGCCATTCCCACACGCTGGAGCATCCCTTTAGAATACTGCTTAAGTTTCTTATTACGGGCGGTAGACTGAGCTAATCCAACTAAATCTAGCAATTCAGTAATGCGCTGGCGTTGTTTACTTTTAGGTATTTGGAACAATCCTGCAATAAACTCCAGAAACTCCCAAGCAGTCAAAAAATCATAGAGATAAGCATTTTCAGGTAAATAGCCAATTTTTTGCTTGACCTGGCGATCGCCAATTGGCTGCCCAAAAATAACTGCCTTCCCTGTAGTTGGACGGGTAATACCCAGTAAAGTTTTAAGCAAAGTAGTCTTACCTGCTCCATTGGGGCCTAATAAACCAAAAGTTTCGCCTTGATAAATACTTAAGGAACAGCTTTTGAGAGACTCAATTTTTTGGTTCATCCAGAAGCCAGTACGATAGGTTTTGCTTAAGTTCCAGGTTTGCACTACTGGTAGGGAATCACTAGGAGAATAAGAGGATGACAAATCAGCAGAATGCATAAATAACGTTTGCCTATGCTATGAAAGTATAATTTCCTCCTATCATTCCCGTTTAATCGTTTTTTGTTCAACTCATCATCATGTTTCTCGAATACTTCACCAAAAAATTATGAAATAAATCGTTGAATTCACTTATGGTAAATATAGTTTATACAACTCAATTTTTAGATTCCTATTTTATCAAATCATGAATGTTCTTTTTATCATCACTCGTTCAGATGCTATTGGTGGCGCACAAGTGCATGTTAAAGATCTGACGGTGGCTTTGCAAGAAGATGGTCACAAGGTTTTGGTTTTAACGGGAAAATCAGGTATTTATAACGAAAATTTACAGCAAGCAGGTATCGAGTCCGTAGCTTGTGACTCTTTGAAAAGAGCAGTTAACCCCATCCTGGATGGCAAAAGTCTGAGATACATCTTATATATAATTAATCAATTTAAGCCAGATTTGATTGCCTCTCATTCAAGTAAAGCAGGAATTTTAGGTCGTTTAGCTAGTCAAATTACCAAAGTCCCTAGTGTGTTTACGGCTCATGGCTGGTCTTTTACGACAGGGATTCCCGAACCTAATCGGACAATTTATCTCTGGCTGGAAAAGTTAACAGCATCTTTGGCGGACAAAATAATTTGTGTTTCCGAATACGATCGCCAAATAGGCTTGAAAGCAGGAATAAGTTCGGACAAACTGTTAACGATTCAAAATGGGATGAAAGATGTTGCAGGTGAGCTAAAGGCGAATCCAGCTCAAATACCAATTAAGGTGGCTATGGTAGCCCGTTTTGACCGACAAAAAGATCAGGCGACGCTGATTGAAGCTTTTAAAGATCTCAATGCGCAGCTAGTGTTGATTGGAGATGGGCCTAGCTTAGACAAGACCAAAGAGAGAGTAGAGCAGCTAGGAATGAGCGATCGAGTATCGTTTCTCGGTTTTCGCCAGGACATTGCAGAAATATTAGCGCAAGTCCAAATTTATGCTTTGATATCCAATTGGGAAGGTTTACCCTGTACCATCATTGAAGCCATGCGAGCAGGTTTACCAGTAGTAGCCTCAGATGTTGGTGGTGTCAGTGAAATTGTGCTTGATGGACAAACAGGTTATCTAGTTTCCCCTGGAGATGTCCAGACTTTACGTCAAAGGCTCAGTTATCTAATTAGTAATGAGCAAGCCAGAATTAGCATGGGTATTATGGGTCGACAAAAATATGAGTCACAACTGACGTTTCGACATATGTACGAAAAAACATTGTCAACTTATGAGGAGGCGATCGCTCAAAAATCTGAACTATAAAATTTATCCATAAATTTATTCGTCTTACAAATTAGTGAAACAACCGATTCTTCTATCAACTCCCCATATTGGGGAGCAAGAGCTAAAGTTTGTCCAAGAAGCTTTCGATACCAATTGGATTGCTCCTGTCGGGCCTCATATTGACGCTTTTGAGCAGGAGTTCTCTCAGGTAGTGGGCGCAAAATATTCTGCTGCCTTATCATCGGGTACGGCTGCTTTGCATCTAGCGTTAAAGCTAGCGGGAGTGTCGGCAGGGGATGAAGTTTTTTGTTCTACCTTCACTTTTATTGCCAGCGTTAGTCCAATTACTTATTTGGGAGCAAAACCTGTCTTTATTGATAGCGATCGCACTTCCTGGAATATGGATCCCGACTTACTAGCAACTACTTTGGCTCAAAAAGATAGAATCGGCAAACTACCGAAAGCTGTAGTGCTAGTCCATCTCTATGGTCAAAGTGCTGACATCGAGCCAATTCTCCAAGAATGCGATCGCTATGGCATTCCCTTAATCGAAGATGCTGCTGAAGCTTTGGGCGCAACTTATAAAAATACTTCTCCTGGTACTTGGGGTCGTGCAGGCATTTTTTCTTTCAACGGTAATAAAATTATTACTACCTCTGGTGGTGGCATGTTAGTTTCTGGCGATCGCGAGCTAATTAGTCAGGCGAAGTTTTTGGCTACCCAAGCTAGAGACCCCCAACCTCATTACGAACATACTGAGATTGGCTTTAACTATCGACTAAGTAATGTCTCGGCAGGAATCGGTCGAGGGCAGCTAATGGTGCTAAAAGAGAGAGTCGCTGCTCGTCGTCGTAATTTTGCCTTCTATCAAGAGACATTGGGTGATTTACCAGGAATTGAGTTTATGCCTGAAGCAGATTTTGGCACTTCTACTCGCTGGTTAAGTTGCTTGACTTTTGATCCTGATGTTGGCGGAATAGATCGCGAACAAGTTCGTCTCAAGCTCCTAGAGCAACAAATTGAAAGTAGACCTGTTTGGAAACCAATGCATTTACAGCCAGTATTTAGCAATTGTGAATGTGCCAATAATGGAATAGCAGAAGATTTATTTCACAAAGGCTTGTGTTTACCCTCTGGTTCTAATCTTACAGACGAAGATTTACAACAAGTAACCAATCAAATTAAAAAACTATACAGCAAATGACTTTATTTGAGCTATATATTCAACGAAACTTTATTATTTAAATTTTAGTTTTCCGCTACTATAGCATAATCAGATTTTTGTCTATAATTTACCTTAAATTTCTTAAATTAATTCCCACTAACGTCATCAAATATAACAATTGATTATGAACTCTTCACCAGCTTCTTTAGGAACTGATCAATATTGGCAAATAATTAAGAGACGTTGGCTTCCTGGTTCGATGGTTTTCCTAACAGTGCTTACTTTAGGAGTTATTGTTAATACTCTTAAACAAAGCGTTTATCAAGCAGATGCCAAATTAAAGTTTAAAGGTAATACCGTTAGTTCATCTCTAACTGAAGTTAGCAGGGCAATCGGTGAATTAACGCCAATTGTCGCTCAGGGAAACCCTCTTGATACTGAAGCAGAGGTATTGCGTTCTGTCCCTCTAATTGAGAAAACGATCAATGATCCAGAATTGCAGTTAAAAAACAGTGACGGAGAAAAATTAAGCGTTGATGAATTCTTAACGAATTTAAAAGTCGGTTCAATTGTGGCGACTGATATCTTGGAAGTCAGCTATGCAAGCAAAAATCCAGAAGAAGCAGCGAAGGTAGTCAATATTCTCATCAAAAACTATCTAGACAATAATTTAGTCGTTAATCAGGCTGAAGCAGTATCAGCTAAAGAGTTTCTTGAGGGACAGTTGCCCAAAGTACAAGCTTCTTTGAAAAAAACGGAAACAGAAATACGTCAATTAAAAGAATCTAACGAATTTATTGCTCCAGACGAAGATACTAGGGCATTGATTGAGGGCCTGCGAGAACTTCAAGCAGAAATATCTAAAGCCCAAGGAGAGATGGCAAGTGCTAATTCTCGAGCCAACTATATTAGAAATAAACTAGGTTTGACAGCCGAGCAGGCGGTAGTCTTAACGACAGTCAGTCAGGCACCTGAAGTAAGAGAAACCATAGCCAAGCTACAAAGTGCAGAATCTGAATTAGCAGTTGTCCAAGCTCGGTTTACCCCCAATAGCCCTAACGTAGTTGAGCTACAGGAGCAGGTCGGCTCTTTAAAAAAATTATTGGGACAGCAGACTATTTCAATTGGCGGCGAAAATGCAAAAGGCATTATCGACAAGATCAAAACTGGAGAAATTCAGCAGCAGCTTACTAACGAATTGATTAATCTCGAAGCCAGTAACTTTGGTCTGAAAAAACAGATTGCCAGTTTGACGGAAATTGAACAAACTCGTCGCAGTACAATGAAACGAGTACCCGAGTTAGAACAAAAACTACGGCAATTAAATAGAGAGCTAGATTCCTTTGAGTCCACATACAAAGTTTTATGGCAGCAGCTTCAGACAGTTAGAATCGCCGAAAGCCAAGACCCTGGTAATGTTAGGGTAATCTCTAATGCTGTTGTACCCACTGAACCAGTTTCTTCTCGTGCAGTGGGTTATCTAGCTTCTGGTTCATTAGCACTTTTGGCAGCAGCAGGAGTAATTTATCTGCTTGAAATTAGCGATAAATCGATCAAAACCATTGATGAAGCAAAGCAGCTTTATGGTTATGCTTGGTTGGGAACAATTCCCAGAACAGACAAAAGCAGAGTATTAAGCTTACCAGGATCTAAACAAAATGCTGCGGTTCCTAAAATAGTGGCTCGTGACTATCCTTCACTACCTCTAAGTGAATCCTATCGAATGTTGCAGTCTAATATTAAGTTTTTGAACTCTGGTCGTTCGGTCAATAGCATTGTCATTACTAGCTCTACGGCTCAAGAAGGTAAGTCAACTGTGGCTGCTAATCTAGCTGCATCTATGGCTCAGATCGGTAACAAGGTTTTATTGGTAGATGCCGATCTACATCATCCAATGCAGCACCATATTTGGAATAGGCACAACGATCGCGGCTTAAGTAATGTTGTTGCCGAGCAGTTAGATCCCAGAATGACCATAGAAGAGGTGATGCCAAATCTTGACTTGATTACTTCTGGAACAATGATTCCTTCTTCAGCTACTCTACTTGATTCCTCAAGAATGAGAATGCTAATCGACTACTGGTCTGAATCATACGACTATGTAATTATTGATACACCTGCTTTAGATTTAACTGCCGATGCGCCAATTATGGGTCGCATAGTTGATGGTGTTTTGCTGGTTGTTAAGCCAGGTTCTGTAGATCGCCCACAAGCTACATTTACGAAAGAAATTCTCGATCAGTCTGGGCTTAATATGTTAGGAATTGTCTTCAACGGGGTGGCTTCTCAATTTGATTCTCGTTCCTATTCTCTACCACCTATTCCAGAGCCAAGAAGTGTTCAGCCTTTGAGCAAGCTGCCAGCGAATTATGAGCAAGGTGAACTGTGGGATACAATTTCTATTTTGGCAAAAGAAGCTAAAAAAGGTTGTCTAGGCAGTAACCTAGATGATGCTGAATTAAGAGAAGCTCCTTTAGACAAGTTAGAGGAAATGGTATTCCATCTACAGCAAGATCTATCTGATTTGACTAGATTAGTCAAAGAGCAGGAAGATGAATTATCTGCACAACGTCACAAAGTCAAGAAGCTTCAGCGTCAGGCTAATATTGCCAGCGAGAATGAACTATTACAGATTGAGAATCAGTTGAATCAAGAGCAGGAAAGAAAAAACATGCTAGATGAAACTTTAATAGGTCAAAGACGCAATCTAGAAAAACGTCGTGAAATACTTCATCAATATCAGCAGGTACTCAAAAGTAGAAAAAATCCGCTTTTTATAATTTAAGTTCTCTGTTTATTTATTACTGATCGCCAGAAAACGTGAAAATTATTTTGCTAGGTATAATTCAAGCTTATCGTCGGTTCATTTCTCCTTTTTTTCCTCCCACTTGCCGATTTCAACCTACTTGTTCCCAATATGCGGCGGAAGCGATCGCCAGCTATGGTACGATTCAAGGTAGTTGGTTGGCGATCAAGCGGATTTTACGTTGTCACCCTTTTCATCCAGGTGGCTACGATCCTGTTCCTTGTAAGAATAAAGATCTTAAAGGCTCTGAATAATATCAGGTTCGATGCAATAGTTAACGATAAAATTGCTTTAATTACCTTTTAAAAAATAGACAATTATTGATAGCGATCGCAAATATGCTTAAGCTCTGATACGGTTTTACTATCAGAACAATTAGTAACTATTTCTAAACGTATTTTAATATTAGCTGTGGATGAAAGCTGTCTAATATCTGTTAGTAATTCTTGAGCAGTTGATGGTGAAAGAAACTGACTAGTATTAAGACAAAGACTATCATTATTATTTAGCTCGTTGTACTTAAAACCACTAACTCCTTCCTCAGCAACAACTACTTCAGTTAATTTTTGGGGATTCTCTCCAATTCTTTCAACGATTAATTTTTCTCGTCTGAGGGGTATGTTAATCATTCGTGTCTCAACTTGCTTACGAATGACTACTTCTCCAGCTTTCTCTTTACGGCGAGTAACCTTTAACCTTTCTTCTAATAGAGATATTTGATAGAATTCTGCTGGATTTATCTCGGAGCGTTTATCGTTACTTAAAGTCATATTATTAATATTATGTCGATTGTAAATAAACACAGGTAGAATAAGCTACCCTACCTGTATTAATTAACCTTTACACTGGAAGTATTTAAACTTGAGGATCTCGATTGATGACTGTATCACCATCGTTTTCGATTTCTAGTTCTTCACGACGGATTGTTTCTCTAGCAGTTACAGTCTCTTGTTCTACTTCTTTGTGTACATTGACTTCTTCACGTACAAAAGCCTGCTTTTCAATATCAGCAGTTTCTTCATAAACTTCGATGCGAGCTACTTCGGTGTCACTAAAGGTAGCTTCACCAGGGCTAACTGCTCTACCGCTAGTAGGAGTAGTGCGCTCAATCACGACTCTTTCTCTTTCCACAGGCACGGATACATTAGCAGTTTCTGTTTCAACTCTTTTGCCAACTTTGACGGTGCCAGCTAAGAAACGTTCTTTATTGGCTACTAAACGCTCTTCATACAGCTTGAGGCTTTTACGATCATCTGTGTCCATTTCATTATGAGCGTAAAGACTCGGTTCACGATCATGACTGTAGGTATCACGATTATAGGCGCTACTATCGTAACCTGTTGCTGCATTTTCGTTGAGATAAGCAGGGTTGTCCTTGTCGTATTCGACGCCTCGATAGACTGTTCTGACTCTTTCTTCGTAGTCGTAGTCGATTGTCATATTATCGTCATATTGTGGCAGACTTTCCACCTGTTCTTTGGTCAAGTCTTTGGCATAGATTCTTTCTTGGGCATAATCAATGCTAGCTCTACCTACGGGTAGCAAAACTTTTTTTCCAAAAACCCAAAAACCAGTGTCAATAACTAAATAACGAAACTTTCCTGATTCATCGACAATAATGTCATAAACTGAACCAATTTTATCGTTAGTGTGGTCATAAACAGAGAAACTTTTAATATCTTCACCGCCAAAAATATCTTCTTTATAATTGGGATATAAGTCTGCGATTTTAGCTAAAGCCATAGATATACTCCTATGTTTAATTTATTTACTGAATTCATGTTAGTAATTAGTCAATATTTTTCCATCTAACCTATGAAATAGATAAAAACAATAGTTAATATGTCTTAAGATATAAATCAATAAATATTTGTATTGACAATCTTTAAATATTTAGTGTTTTTCTAATAGATAGAGTTTTATTTTGACCGTAAATCCTCTTTCTATATCTTTAGATAGGTTTGCTCGACCATATTATTATCAATAATTACTAATAGTATTAAAAAGAAAAGGAACTTAAAAAACATGGACAATATGGACAATATGGACAACACACCTAAGCAAGAAGAAGAGAAGGAAGAAACAACTCCTATGGGAGATGGTGGAAAGCAAACTACCATCGAGCCTGGTCTACGCAAAACTGGGCAAGGTTCAAATCAGGACACGCGTTCTGGCGCGACACCTGAAGCTCCTGGAGGCAACAAAGTTCCTGGTAACCCAAATCAAGGTACTGAAGCTCGTTAAATAAACATAATTTTTTGATATTTTCACAGTGGTTAGGAATTACTTTAAGTAACTAACTACTGTTTTTACATGCTTATTAGTTTTCTAGAAAAAATAGCCAAAAAAACCTAAGGGCGAACAAAAGTTCGCCCTTGAAAAATAGTTAAGCTATTAGTAAGCTAATTAAAACGATTTAATATATAACTCAAGTTGTAGATTGAGCTATATATTATTAACCCAATCTACAATCAGTGATTTATAATGCAGTGGTACGGTTAACTTCGTTATGGTCTAGAGGATCTAAATCGCGATGTACTACTTCAGTTCTTCTATTTTTCCCAGCTAAACCAAATAGACCTAAAAGACCTAAAAGACCTAGCCAACCCCAGTTAGATTCTTCCTCAATTGCATTAGTAGCTTGGTTGACATTTTCTTCTGCATCAGCGGCAGTCTCATTTACATTTTCTTCAACTTGGTTATAGTTGCGTTCAACCGCTTGTCCAGCATTATTTAGGTCTTCTTCAACAGCTTCTCCTGTATTTTCTAGACCTTGTTTAGCGGCTTCTCCTGTATTTTCTACACTATTGCCGAGAGCTTTTCCTGCCTCCTGCAAATTTTCACCAGCTTGGTTAAGATTCGTGTCTACAGTTTGCTCTTTTTCCTGACTTAATACTTGACCAGTAGGTAAAGCAATTGTCAGAGCAAGAATAGTAGCAGCAGTTAATTTAGATAAATTCATAAAAACTCCTGTTTAGATTTGCTTTAAGTTTAAAATTATAAGATTTAGATTTGATGAATGTTTTTTATTAATTGTCGTAAAACATTCACCTGTACAATATTATTGCGTTGCTTTTTTCTCGACATCTCTCTAATGATATATGGTTTGTAAAAGAGAATCTTACAACACTATAATCAAGCTAGTTTAAATTAATTGGACGATGAATTCCTGCTCGCAATTATGGCAAAAAGACATATTTGGCACAGGAAAACATCTAAGAGCTTAATACAATTAAAATTTAATTAAAGCTCTTGGTAGCTAATTAAACTAGCATTAAGCGTTAATTACCATTTGCGATCGCCATCTTCATCAACTCTAGCTTGGCGAATAACATCAGAAATTTCGTCTGCATCTTTAACATGGTGTAATGCTTTTTCTTCCCCATCTTCTTCTACAGTAAAGTAAGTAGGAACTTTTACGTGACCAGCAATGTCCCAGCTATCTACTGCAACTTGCTCTTTTTTCTCTTCTAAAGATTTGGAATCATCAACGATATCGCCTTTATTAGCAGTGCGAAATCCTTCTTCGCTATTACTTTCGCGATATACTCTTTCATGTTCTTGATTACTCATGATTATCTTTAGTTATTTTGTTAAAGTGTAATTTACATTGAACTAAATTATTGACTAACTTTAATCCAGCTATTGATATAAATTACAATCCAACTAAAGACAGATTGGCTTTATTACTTAATCACAAATAAATAATACTTGTGATCGAAGTAAGATAAAGAGGAAAACCCAAAACAAAGGGTTGTCAACCTGTGAGGAAAACTATCAAAACTATCATTAATGACTCTCAATCTATTTTTTTTAAGACATGGTGAAACCGTTGCTAGTAAGACAGATGACTTCTGTGGAACTACCGATATAGAGTTGACCGCAACAGGAGTAATTATGGCAAAAGACTTCGCTGTTACTTATTCTAATCTGCACTGGACAGCGATTTTTTCTAGTCCGATGATTCGTACTATAGCTACAGCTCAACCTTTGTGCGATCGAATAGGGCTAAAAATGCAGCTAAGGGATGGCTTAAAAGAAATAAACTTTGGTCAATGGGAAGGTAAAACCCCCGCCCAAGTTAACCAGCAAGATCACGACAAATATGTGCGTTGGCAATCCGAACCTGGTTGGAATTCTCCCCCTGATGGCGAAAGAGCGATTGATATTGCTCGGCGTAGTTCTGAAGTCATTGAAGAAATTGAGAAGACTTATCAATCTGGTAATGTGCTAATTGTTTCTCACAAAGCCACTATTAGGATCATGTTGTGTTCTCTGCTAGGCATAGATGTAGGACGGTATCGCGATCGCATAGACATGCCTGTTGCTGCTCTGAGTATAGTCGAATTTTGCGCACAAGGGCCAAAACTGAAAAAGTTGAGCGATCGCTCTCATCTCAAGCATCGATCATCAAGGAAAAACTAATTTAAAATATCGAACTAAAAAATTGACTCAAGCATCGCCAAGATCTCTAATACTTTGATTAAAAACGACTAGGGTTATCTTGAGTCTAAATTTTAAAAATATTCTTGAAAAATATTTGTTGCCAATTTTGACATTATCGATCGGAAACTTAAGAAGCAATAGTTTTTGAATCAGTAGGCATACCAGAATTGTATTCAAATTCTTGTCCGTAAGCATCTTCTCCATGTTCAGGTACATCTAATCCCTGCTGCTCTATATCTTGTTTTACCCTCAAAGGCATAATCAACGACAAGAGTTTCAAAATCACAAAAGTGCCAACAGCAGCAAAGACATAGGTAGCAACAACTGATTGAAACTGAATCCAGACTAACCCTGGATTGCCAAACAGCAAACCATCGTTACCCGCTGCATTTACCTGCTTAGTAGCAAAGACACCAGTTAAGATTGCTCCCACTGTGCCACCGAATCCGTGAATCGGAAACGTATCTAAAGAGTCATCGAATTTTAATTTAATTCTGAGACTAACTGCGAAAAAGCAACAAACTGAGGTAATTGAACCGATTAATATTGCTCCAATTGGCAGAACAAAGCCTGCTGCTGGAGTAATGCCGACTAATCCAGCCAAAAAGCCACTAGCAATACCAATTGCAGTTGCTTTCTTTTGCAGTATCCATTCAACGATTAACCAAGTTAAACCAGCGGCAGAAGCTGAGATGAAAGTGTTTACCAAAGCAGTGGTTGCTAAAGAACCTGAACCCAAGGCACTGCCACCATTAAAGCCAAACCAACCAAACCAAAGCAACCCTATTCCCAATAAGACATAGGGAACATTATGTGGCGCATAAGGCTGTGTGGTAAAACTACGACGAGGCCCAATCATATAGGCAGCAACAACAGCAGACACTCCAGAACTAATATGAACTACTGTCCCTCCTGCAAAATCAAGCGCTCCCATGGCACCAATCCAGCCTTTTCCCCATACCCAATGAGCCAGTGGTGAGTAAAGAAAAGTTGACCAAAGTAATAAAAACCAAAAATAGGCTTTAAAGCTAATTCTTTCGACGATCGCTCCAGAAATTAAGGCGGGAGTGATGATGGCAAAAGTCAACTGGTACGCCATAAACAGTTGATGAGGAATAGTCGGCGCATAGCCAATGGGATCGGGTTCTGTAGCCGTCACTCCATTAAGAAAGAACCAATCAATTCCACCAATAAAAGCTTGTATTCCTTGACCAAAAGGCTGAGCATCAGTAATAGTGACATCAAAAGCGAGACTATAGCCAAATAAACACCAAGTGACGCCGATTAGCGCCATGGAAACAAAGCTCATCATCATAGTGTTGAGAACATTGCGAGAACGAACTAAGCCACCATAAAAAAACGCTAATCCTGGAGTCATTAGTAAAACTAACCCCGTAGCCATAAGCATCCAAGCTGTATCGCCTAAATCAATTGGGTTAGTAGATTCTTGTGCTAAAGCAGGAGGCATGACTAAAGCAAACAAAATAGCATTTGCAATAATCACTATGTAAATCGATTTTTTTTTGAGCATATTTTTTAGCCAAAATAAAGTCATTTGTCTGGAAAACAACATAATATTCGCTGATCTGTCACTTATATAGCTTTTAGCTTCCCGTCTTTTGTATATTTCAATACTGAATTTTTGAAGGACATGTTTTATGTGCAACTTATGTTTTAAGCAACTGATGAATATATACAAAATTAGGATTAAGTTGAACCTGGATTGCTTAAGAGGATATCTGAAAAGTCTAATTGCTCCGTTTCCAGTGGGTAGATCCCCCTAAATCCATGCCACTTGCTCTACTTGGGGAGACCCCAAGACCGCAGTGGCTCCCCTTGTTAAGGGGGACTTTGATTCCGATTCCCCCCTTGTTAAAGCGGGCTAGGGGGGATCTGCTAGGGTCTAAGCATAACCGAATTGAGTTCTCAGACATCCTCTAAGCCAAATAATTTTGCACAGCCTGCAAATTATAACAACACCAATACTCCAGAGATTTATGGTGGTAATCAATAGGTAAATAAAGTAAATCTTTGGTCATCCTCACAAAATCTTCAAATTTTATCAATACTCTTAAACCAAAGAACTAAATTCTTGCTCAATTTCACGATGGATAGCTTAACCGTAATGTTCCACGAGCAGAAAAAATTTAAAGACTATCCCATTTGACAAGTTGGCAGTTCAACCAAGACATCCGAGCTAAATAATAAATTAAAAAGGTAAAAGATATGAAGATTTTTACATGGATGCAAAGCACAGTTCAATATCTTTGGGATGGAGTTTCAAGACTTTTTAAACCTACAGACGATGACTATCCAAAAACTGGAGTGCAGCCATTTAGTGGAGAACCTGGCGATGACTCCCAGAAATATTCTTGATAGTTAAACAGTAAAAATTAATCTTCCCAAGACAAGCTAGTAGAGACAAAAAAATGTTCTACTGGCTTTTTAATTGATGCTACTACACTTTTTAAATCTTAATTAAACATGCTGGGGCTGGGATAAAAATTATTAATCGCGATCGCGTAACTTAACACTACCTTCTTTACATCAAAAAACATTTGACTAGAATGTTAAGATGAGTCTTCGTAATAAGTCTTACCTAAATACTTTGCTTTCTCAAGCGATTAAAACTGCCCTAAGCGATGAATTCTAAAACTACTTCAAGTGTCTTGAGTACATCTACAAGTACAAAAGATTGGCATACTCTTAGCTCTCAACAAGCAATTGAATTACTCGAAAGCGACCCGATTGCTGGTTTGAACAGTAACGAAGTTATTCAAAGACAAACATATTTTGGTGAGAACGAACTCAAACAGACAGATGGACGAGGAAAGTTAACTATTTTGTACGAGCAGTTTACCAATATTATGTTGGTAATGCTGATTGCGATCGCCATAATTTCGGCAGTCCTCGATCTGCGCAAGGGTGCTTTTCCCAAAGATTCCATCGCAATTTTCACGATTGTCATTTTAAATGGCATCTTAGGCTATGTTCAAGAAAGTAGAGCCGAACAAGCTTTAGCTGCTCTCAAACGTCTCTCTTCTTCTTCGGTGAAGGTGACCCGCGACGGTATAACTCAAGAAGTCGATGCTAAAGAGTTGGTTCCAGGAGATATCGTATTTTTAGAAGCAGGAGTACAAATAGCTGCGGATGGTCATTTGCTTGAGACGCAAAACTTACAGATTAACGAGTCTACCCTCACAGGCGAGGCTACGGCTGTTAATAAAAATGCCGATCCTATTTTCCCAGAAGATGCTCCTTTAGGGGATCAATTAAACCTGATCTTCAAAGGTACACAAGTGTTTCAAGGTCGAGGTAAAGCGATCGTTACCAAAACGGGGATGGACACCGAAATTGGTAAAATTGCCACGATGTTGCAAGGGGTAGAAGCGGAAGAAACTCCTCTGCAAAAACGCATGACCCAACTAGGAAATGTCCTGGTTAGTGGTTCTTTAGCTTTAGTCTTCTTGATCACTGTTGGCGGTTTACTAACATCAGGATGGCGGATTTTTGAAGAGATCTTGGAAACTTCTTTAAGTATGGCTGTAGCAGTTGTTCCAGAAGGATTGCCTGCTGTAGTAACCGTAACTCTCGCTATTGGTACCCAAAAAATGATTCGTCGTCAGGCATTAATTCGTAAATTACCTGCGGTGGAAACTCTGGGTTCAGTGACGACGATTTGTTCTGATAAAACAGGTACTCTGACCCAAAATAAGATGATTGTGCAGGAGGTACAAACAAACTCTTTTAACTTTGGAGTTACGGGAATAGGCTATCAACCATCAGGAGAATTTCAAGCGCCAGATCATCACCAGGTAGAAAAAGAGCCAGAAGTCGAAAAGTTGTTGCAAGCTTGCGTACTGTGTAACGATGCTTTGCTGCAATATTCACAAGACCAGACGAAAAAAACTGTAGAGTGGACAATTCTGGGAGATCCAACCGAAGGCGCACTGTTAGTTTTAGCGGGTAAAGCAGGAATTTTCAAAGCAGAATTAGAGAAGCAAATGCCTCGTTTAAACGAGTTTGCTTTTTCTGCCGAACGCAAACGCATGTCGGTTGTGGTGGCAAATCCAGAACCTGGCGAATTTCCCTATGTCATGTTTACCAAAGGCTCGCCTGAGTTGATTTTAGACAGATGCAATCGCATCGCTTGGACGAAGCCTAATCAGGAGCAAATTAAAGATAATTCTGAACCAATTACCAAGCCAAAAAAACAGCAGATTATCGAATCTAATGCTCATTTAGCTAGCACAGGCTTAAGAGTTTTAGGTTTTGCCTATAAATTCTTGAGTGAAATTCCCGCAGCAAATACAGAAGAAGAAAATGAGCAGGGACTTACTTGGTTAGGTTTGGTCGGAATGTTAGATGCACCGCGAGAGGAAGTAAAACAAGCTGTGCAAAACTGTCGTCAATCAGGTATTAGACCGATTATGATTACAGGCGATCATCCTTTAACTGCTATGGCGATCGCTAGTAAGCTAGATATTGCTAATGTAGGTGAGCCAGTGGTTTCAGGGCAAGAAATCGCCAGGATGTCCGCTGAAGAATTAGAGGAATCTGTTAAACAAGTTAATGTATATGCTCGCGTTGCTCCCGAACATAAACTGCGGATTGTTCAAGCACTGCAAAAACAGAATGAATTTGTGGCAATGACAGGGGATGGAGTCAACGATGCTCCAGCTTTGAAACAGTCCAATATTGGGATTGCAATGGGTATCACGGGTACTGACGTGAGTAAAGAAGCCAGCGACATGGTTTTGCTAGATGATAACTTTGCCACCATCGTGGCAGCGATTAAGGAAGGCAGAGTAGTCTATGACAATATTCGTCGCTTTATTAAATATATTTTAGGTAGTAATATCGGCGAGGTATTAACGATCGCCGCAGCACCTCTACTGGGTTTAACTGTTCCCCTCTCTCCCCTGCAAATCCTCTGGATGAACCTAGTCACCGATGGTTTACCTGCTTTGGCTTTGGCTTTAGAACCAGCCGAATCCAATGTCATGAATCGTCCAGCCTACGATCACCAGGAGAGTATTTTTGCTCGTGGTTTGGGAGCATATATGGTACGAATCGGGATTATCTTCGCCCTCGTAACTATCGCTTTAATGGCATGGTCTTTCAATTACGATCGAGCTACTGGAGCAGATCCCGATCACTGGAAAACAATGGTGTTTACTACCCTTTGTTTAGCACAAATGGGTCATGCCTTAGCTGTTCGCTCAGATAGTCGGCTGATCGTAGAATTAAACTTTTTTTCCAATCCCTATTTATTAGGTGCGATCGCCTTAACTACTATTTTACAAATGTTACTAATTTACGTTGCTCCTTTACGCAACTTCTTTGGGACTACCGTTCTTAGTTTGACAGATATATTAATTTGTTTGGGCTTTAGTATGTTGGTGTTTGTTTGGGTGGAAATGGAAAAGCTATACTACCGTCATTTTTCGGCTCGTCGTAGTCGTCCTAGTCGCTAATTTTCAGTTTGTAGTTTGTTATCACTTTGAATTGACCGACTTATCAATAAGCAGGCTTTAATCTAATATTAGAGCCTGCTTAACTAATTTCAAGATGTTTAAATGTTTTATAGCAATACTAGACAATGTTAGGACGTTTTTTAACTAAAATATATTACCTACTACCCAGGGCTATTTCGTTCTAAGTGAACCAAGAAATAAATTTCTTGGCTTAACATTAAAGTCCGTTTAAACGGACTTAATGTACTTAAACAGAGAATTTATTCTCTGGATAGATGAGAATGAAATAGCCCTGCCTACTACCTACTACCTACTACCTACTACCTACTACCTTCGAGCCGATTACTATTAATGTCCTAATCTAACTTTGTACGGCTATAAATGTTGCTCAATTTTTCTGACCAGTTTGCTTGAGACGTATCGATGGTGATGACATAATCTCGTTCTTGGCTGCTGAAATCTTCGGCTTTTGCCTGCTGAGTGGCGATTAAATCGGCTGTAGCATCAGATATATCATTTTGGCGCAGACTAAGGCGATCGCGTAATACTGATTCTGGAGCAGTACAATAAATTATCTTCAGTAGTATATTTTGTTTGGCTTGGGTGATTACAGCTTGGCGCAGACTAAGGCGATCGTATTTGGCATCGAGAATTACTGTGTATCCTTCTTTGACTAAAATTAAGCCTAGTTCTAAAAGGCGATCGTAGGTTTTTTGGGTCATAGCTGCTGTATATAAGCGATCGCTTGCCGATCGATCTACTCGATCTACAGGTATTCCTGCTAGATGTTTACGTACAGCATCAGAACGAATCTGAATTGCGCCTTTATTCCGCGCAATAGTTCTGGCGACAGTACTCTTACCCGAACCTGATAAACCAGACATCAGGAGCAAACTACCTGATTTAGTTTGAGTATACTGATAGGCTAATTGATAGTACTCCCTAGCAGTTTTTTTGGCTTGTTGTTTTTTGTCCTCACTAACTTGAGGATCGTCCAGCAGAAATGAATTTACCTTCGCCCTGACATAGGCTTGTCTACTTAGATATAAAGGTAAGACTAGTAAGCCTGTCCAGTCACCAGTATATTCTAAATAGCTATTCAGAAAAATATTAGCTAAATCTGGCTTTTTTCTCGCTTCTAAATCCATAACGATGAATGCTACATCGTACATCGTATCAACGAAGCGAAAGGATTCGTTAAATTCAAGGCGATCGAATAATTGAATTTGCTTGTGCCAGAGACAGATATTATTAAGATGCAAATCTCCATGACATTCTTTAATTTTTCCTTGCTTAACTCTCTCCTTCAGTAAAGATTCTCGCTCTGTAAAAAAATAGTCAGTATAAACTTTAGTAGCTTCTAACTGCTCCCTAGTTTGAACTTTTCCCACATATTTTTGAGATTGTTGATAGTTTTCATCAAAAGCTACTCGAATGTTGGCAGCAGTTCCAAACTTACTAATATATTCATTAGTATCAGCATTCTGATGAAATTTTGCGACAACTTTTCCTAATTCAATTAAGCGACCGCTGCTAAGTCGATCTGTTTCTAAAAGATTACTAAATAAATTTTCTTGCGGAAAGGCGTACATTTTAAGAGCATATTCAACAATATTAGCTGAATTAGCCAAAATAAATTTAGAATCATGCTGGCTAATGGGAAGAACTTCTAAATAAAGTTCTGGAGCAATTTTTCTATTTAGTCTTAATTCTTCATCTAGAAAAAACTTTCTTTTAGTTAAACTGGAATAATCAAGAAAACCATAATTTACATTTTTTTTAACTTTATAAACATAGTTTCCAGTTAAAAAAACATAAGAAGCATGAGTCTGAACTAATTTAAGATCTTCAACTACAGCATGAGGATAAAAATCTGGCTGCTGCATTTGAATAATTAGTCTAGAAGTATTACTATTAGCCATAATCAGAGAAGTATCACTATCGTATTTGCTGTATCTATCAGGTTTTGATGCGATCGCGATCGTCAATTAATAAAATATGCTTGATGCTCATATCATTAGAGGTCAGGTTCCCTGCCGTCCTAAAGGACGACGCGAAGCTAGTCCTAAAGGATAAGCTCCGCAAATGCTTTAGCATACACCTTCGGATATAAAACGACAGGGCTTGCCTGACCGTTGGTCAACAAACTTAAGGATCATATCTGCTAAATATGATTATGCTGTGATCATTGATTATTTTCCCACCTCAAATTACCAATAGCCGTTCGGCTTCTGACTTTCTGGTTATGGTTAGCGCGATCGCCTTTTGATACATAACTTAAACTCACGATTAACCTCGGACTTTAAAATTACTCGTTCTTCACAAGTTCCTCAAATTGTTATTTTATATTCTATTAATCAATACGGTCAGATAACTTTAATTCAATAACTCAAATGGTGATCTCAAAGTGTTAGGGCAATTAATTTTTTGTGAGCAGTGTGGCAGGGGGATATTGTTTGTTGTAGTGACTGTATCAAGATGCGTTCTGAAGTAAAAGTTTCTCAAGACGCAATTTATTTTGCCTAAAAATACAGGATCGAGGATTTAGTATCTTGCCTATAATTCTTTGGCGATCGAGATTGCTCAAATATCAACTAGTTAGATTTTGCTTTTGATCGGGGCTACATAGCAACTTAGGTTCGCTAGCTTGTAAGACCCGTTTAGTTAGAAGTATCTCAATTAAACACAATGAAAATAAACAAAGAATATACCTACTCCTTTTCTAACGCCAGTTTTACCCTGAGAGTTATCAAACATTTACGCAACCAATATCAACCATACTTAGATTCTGTGGCAGTTATCAACCAAATTGACCGCTGGATAGTTAAAGTATGTTTGAAAAATTTTATCCCTGCAGGATTAGCTGAGAATCTTCAGGCTTTTTTAAACGAAATGGGACTTTCTGCTCAACCATCATCGAAAGTAATTCAAGCCTTAGATAGATTAGAAGCTGGAGAATCTCCTACTACGGTTATGAACCGCTATCAAGTGGTTGTAGTAGTTCACGGCAAACCAGAGGCTAAAGAAATTGAAATCTTCCGCGATCAGATTGTCAACAGATTAGGGTATTGTCCGCAAAACATGGCGTAAATTTGCAGTGCTGCCATGACGTAAACAATTGAAAATCAGTTTAAATAAATAATCACAATTGTTGAAATCCATCTTTTAAGAGTGATTTAAAATATTTAACTTGTTGGGTTAAAACAATCAAAATCCGTAGGGTGGGCAATGCCCACCCTACTTTGTAATTATTTTCGTCGTTGAGAAGCTAATTATAAATATTAATAAAATTTTGCCTTAAAGCGATCGCTTTTAAGTTACGGCAATACTAGACATAGACAATGTTCGGACGTTTTTTAACTAAAATCTAAAATCTACTACCTACTAGGGGCTTGACTCTATAGTCGACTAGAGAGTTTAAACTCAATTTATAACCAAATAAATCAGGTAATCATTATGACAATAGAACTGAACGTTCCTGATATGGCTTGCGGTGCTTGCGCTGAAACCATCACTAAAGCAGTTCAATCAATCGATCCGACTGCCGAAGTACAAGCCGATCCTCAAACTAAACAGGTAATGGTAGAAAGTACTGTTTCAGAATCATCCGTGCGAAAAGCGATCGCTGCTGCTGGCTATACTCCTGCTTAAGTAGTCATGCAAAAATATAAAACTCTCTGTCAGGGTGGATGCTCATTCGCCCCAGCTATTAATCATGAGTACGACGACAAATACAGAAAAAATAAATCTCAAACTCAGAGGGATGAGTTGTGCTTCCTGTGCCAGCAGTATTGAACAGGCGATTAGCCGCGTACCTGGGGTAGAGTCGTGTAACGTCAACTTTGGTGCAGAACAAGCTAGCATCCAATATAATCCTCGCCAAACTAGTATTGAAGATATCCAAGCTGCCATCCAAGAGGCAGGATATTCTGCTTATTCTCTGCAAAAACAAGCAATGGTTACGGGAGAGGATGATCCAGAAAAAGCTGCCCGTAGATTAGAATCACGGGATTTAAAGCTCAAAATAATTGTCGGTGGCATAATTAGCCTGCTGCTGATCGTTGGTTCGTTACCAATGATGATGGGTTTAAACTTACCTTTCATTCCCACATGGTTGCATAACCCATGGCTACAGCTAATCTTAACTACCCCTGTACAATTTTGGTGTGGTTATCGGTTTTATATCGGTGCGTGGAAAGCTTTTAAGCGTCATGCTGCGACTATGAATACTTTGATTGCGTTAGGTACAAGTGCAGCCTATTTTTATTCTCTATTTGCTACCGTTTTTCCTAACTTCTTTCTTAGCCAAGGCTTGATGCCAGAGGTTTACTACGAAACCGCAGCGGTTGTTATTACTTTAATTCTTTTAGGGCAATGGTTTGAAAATCGCGCTAAAGGACAAACCTCAGCAGCAATTCGGCAACTGATGGGTTTACAGGCTCAAGATGCCAGAGTTATTCGTAATGGGCGAGAAATTGATCTACCGATTAATGAAGTACAGATTGACGACACCATCTTAGTACGCCCTGGGGAAAAGATTCCTGTTGATGGAGAAATTATTAGTGGTAATTCCACAATCGACGAAGCAATGATCACGGGGGAAAGTATTCCTGTTAAAAAAGAGCCAGGGGATCGGGTGATTGGCGCAACCATTAATAAGACAGGCAGTTTTAAATTTAAAGCTACTAGAGTCGGCACAGATACAGTCTTGGCGCAGATCGTGCAGTTGGTACAGGATGCTCAAGGCTCAAAAGCACCTATACAAAGACTTGCCGATCGCGTTACAGCTTGGTTTGTACCTGTGGTGATTGCGATCGCCATTGCTACTTTCATCCTCTGGTTTACCATCATGGGTAATGTCTCTGTGGCATTAATTACAACGGTAGGAGTATTAATTATCGCCTGCCCCTGTGCATTGGGTTTGGCAACACCTACATCTGTAATGGTAGGTACGGGGAAAGGTGCGGAAAACGGCATTTTAATTAAAAGTGCAGCCAGCTTAGAATTGGCTCATAAACTGCAAACAATAGTTCTTGATAAAACAGGGACAATTACTCAAGGTAAACCTACGGTTACTAATTACCAAACAGTTAGAAGATTCAGCCATGACGCAGAACTAAAGTTATTACGTTTGGTGGCAGCAGTCGAACGCAATTCTGAACATCCCCTTGCCGATGCAGTTGTTAGATATGCCCAGTTACAGGGTGTCGATTTATCAGAGGCGAAAGATTTTAACGCGATCGCAGGTAGCGGAGTTCAAGGTATAGTTTGCGATCATTTAGTCCAAATCGGTACTCAACGCTGGATGTCGGAGTTGGGCATCAAAACCGCTAGTTTACAACAGCAAAAAGACACCTGGGAAGCAGCAGCCAAAACTGTAGTTTTAATTGCCGTGGATGGTGAACTTGAAGGAATCATCGGTATTGCCGATGCCGTTAAACCTTCATCTGTCGCAGCAGTTAAAGCATTGCGTAAGCTCAATCTAGAAGTAGTGATGCTGACAGGAGATAACCAAAAAACTGCCGAAGCGATCGCCCGTCAGGTAGGTATAGTTAGAGTAGAAGCGCAAGTGCGCCCCGAGCAAAAAGCAGCCAAGATCGGGGAACTACAACAGGAAGGAAAAATTGTGGCAATGGTGGGAGACGGCATTAATGATGCCCCTGCCCTAGCTCAAGCCGATGTGGGTATTGCTATTGGTACAGGAACGGATATAGCGATCGCAGCTAGCGATATTACCCTTATTTCAGGAGAGTTACAAGGCATTGTCACCGCAATTGAACTAAGTAAAGCAACTATTAATAATATCCGTCAGAATCTTTTCTTTGCCTTTATCTACAATATTCTCGGTATCCCCATTGCAGCAGGGATTTTATTTCCTTTCTTTGGCTGGCTACTCAATCCGATTATTGCTGGTGGGGCAATGGCATTCAGTTCGGTTTCGGTAGTCACTAATGCTTTGAGATTGCGTAATTTTAAGAAAAGCTCTTAGCTATTGTAAATCCTTCTAAAAATAGTGCGATCGCTGTATAGTTAAGACTATTTCTTAAAACAATAGTTTTTATTCTTGATTTTCTTCGCCATAAATACGATCCAAAATACGGCGATTTTCAACTTGCAAACCTCTAATTTCACTCTGCATTTCTCGCATTACACCCATTGAGTCAATAAATATTTCTGTAGCTCGATCCATTTGTTGGGTAAGGCGATCTATTTTGAGATCTTGGCTAGCGATCGCTTCTGTATTAGCTTGAATTGCTTCTGCATTAGCTTCAATCTTAGCTGTGTTGCTATGACTCAGTTTGATTGCTGATTCTAGCAGTTTTTCGATTTGAGTCAGCCTTTGAGAAGGGGTAAGTTCTTGAGGCATATTTTAGAGGGTTTTTCTGATTAGAACCTATTATTATAAAGCGATCGCACTTTAAATATTACTGATGACTTTTAGAATTAGATGATATTCAAGCAGTTTTACTTTTTGCTGCAAGATTGAGTCAACTTAAAAGTATTCATAAGATATGTTTACCTGCTTTTTAAAACAACAGGTGTAATGCTTTGCGAACATATTGTGTCCAAGATTCGGTTTCAGGCGGAAAAATCAGGGCATAAAGCATAATTCCACTCATAGAGTCAAATATCAGACCAGAATCAACATCAACCTGGATTTCATTTCTCATTTTTGCTCGTTCAATCACACTAGCAAATGCTTCTCGTCGTGGCTGTAGATATTTTGTCCAATAAATTTGAGCGAATTGAGAATTGCTAGCAGCACTACTGATAATCATGGCTACTGTTTGCCTGCCTAAAGCGCTAAGAGTAATTTGTGCAGCATTTTCAATCAACTCATCAAGGTCATGATCGAGATTTCCCGTATCAGGAATCACCACATCTTGTCTAATGCTTTCAATTGCGTCAGCTACTAACTCCTCTTTGCTGTTATAACGCCGATAAATAGTAGTTTTCCCGACTCCTGCACGAGCCGAAATTGCCTCAATACTCATGTTTTCAAAACCAACTTCTCCTAGCAATTCTAAAGCAGCCTTTAATATGGCTTGATGAGACTTGGTACTACGAGGTCTACCTGGCGTTTTCTGATTAGTCTTATTCATAGGTGTTATTATAAAATTACGAAACAGTATCGTATCGTAACAATGGAATTATGATTAAACGTTCCCTGCCTAAGTACCTCAATAAACATAGCACCCAGACTTTACAGCAAGGATTAGAAGAGTATTACGCGATCAATTCTAATATTACCGATCCTAGAAAACTGCCTCCAGAATTTGCTCAAATTTTGTTGGCACATGATATTACTCATATTGTTTTGGGTTGCGACACCAATATGTATGACGAAATTAAGTTATTACCATTGAGCTTTTGGACGAGTGATTTTAAATTCAGCGATTATCTAAACACTCGCAAAGACCCCAAAATTAGACCAGCAATCGACATTATGTATGATGACCTAATTAAACAGCATGGATTATGGCTGTATAGTTCAATTTTGTTCGTATTACCGCGATTACTACCAGAAGTTATCGTTATCTGGTTTAAGACTCGTGGTACAAGAAAATATTACCCTTTTCTCGATTATGAATTTTTGCTCAATCGCTCTCTTTTAGAAATACGTCAAGAATTTAGTTTATTACCGTTAATCAGATGATTATTAACTAAATTTGTCGATATAAATCCATAATTGTTTTAATTACCTCATCAATGCTGAGATTATCGCTGATTAGCTCGATCGCATCATCGGCTTTTTTCAAAGGTGCGATCGCCCGATTGCTATCTTGTTCATCTCTGCGTTGAATATCTTGCTCTAACTGTTTAAGATCAATATCATTGATACCTTGAGCTTGTAAATCTGGTAAACGTCTTCTAGCTCTTTCTGCGGGTGTTGCGGTCAAAAATATTTTTAATTCGGCATCAGGAAAGACATTCGTACCAATATCTCGTCCTTCGGCAATTAAGCCTCCTTTTTCTCCCCATTGCTGCTGCATTTGCACTAACTTTTCTCTCACCGCAGCTTGAGCAGCGATCGCCGATACATTTGCCGTAACTTCTAAAGTACGAATAGCCGTAGTTACTTCTTGTCCGTTGATATGAACGATGGTGGGTAAATCCATGCTACTGGGAGAAGTTAATTTTAAGTCTAGATCTTGGAGTAAATTAGCGATCGCCTGATGGTCATCAAGGGCAATTCCCGACTCCATGACTAACCAAGTGACCGCACGATACATTGCTCCTGTATCCAGATACAGTAATCCTAACTGATGGGCTAAAGAACGAGTAACGGTAGATTTTCCAGCGCCTGCGGGGCCATCAATAGCAATAATAGGCTGACGTTTTTGCAACACGATATTATCAATTAAACGAGTAGAACCAAGATAAACAGCGATCGCCAGTAATCCAGTCTGCTTAATCTGTTCAATTGATTGCAGACTGAGAGGATCGACTAGCTCAACGTATTGAATTTTAACTTCTTCTGTGGCTGCTAATTCTTGTCTGACTAAATTAGTTAAAGCTGTGGCGTTAATTTCTCCTTGAGTAAAGGCTAGTTTTGCCTGGTGTAAACTGTGATAGATTTTAGCAGCCTGTTCTTTCTCTAACTCAGTTAAATATTGATTGCGTGAGCTTAATGCCAGTCCCGATGGTTTGCGAATAATTGGACAGGGAACAATTACCACAGGGATATTTAAGTCTTGGGCTAGACGCTGGATAATTGCTAGCTGTTGTGCGTCTTTTTGCCCAAAATAAGCCCGATCTGGCTGGATCAGATTAAATAACTGAGTAACAATCGTGGCAACTCCCGTAAAGTGATCGGGACGATATTTACCACATAGCACCTGAGTCATGCTTTGAGGTGGAACTACTGTAGTCGTATTATTTAAAGCACTAGTATCTCCCCTACTATTCATCTCTTCAGGGGAGGGAGCAAAAACTAGATCTACTCCCATTGATTCACAGAGTTTTAAGTCTAATTCCCACTGTCGGGGATAGCTAGCCAAATCTTCTGTAGGTGCAAACTGCAAGGGATTTACAAAGATGCTCACTACTACTAAACTATTTTCGGCGATCGCCTTTTTAATTAGACTTAAGTGTCCCTGGTGCAATGCTCCCATTGTCGGCACTAAACCGATTGTGCCTTGATTTGCCTGGCGATAAGCCTTTAAATGGGAGCGCAGTTCAGAAATCGTCCGTAACAAAAGCACCATGATTATTCAGTAAGCAGTGAGCAATTACCTATTATCAGCTATTTGGCAATTTTCGACTCTATCAAGATCAAATTAGATAGTTTAAAACTATCTTTCTCTCAGGGCTATTTCATTCTCATATATCCAGAGAATAAATTCTCTGTCTAAGTAGATTAAGTCCGTTTAAACGGACTTTGATTTTAAGCCAAGAAATTTATTTCTTGGTTCACTACAGTTAGAACGAAATAGCCCTGTCTTTCTCTTCTGACTTCTGATTTTTATTATTGTCCTAAAATAGTAAGTCTTACTGGTGCGACTCCCGAACTCATCATGTTTAAAGCACGAGCAGCAGCAGCAGATAAATCGATGATGCGATCGCGAATAAAAGGCCCGCGATCGTTAATTCTGACTACTACTGAGCGACCATTTTGTAAATTTGTAACTTTAACTTTTGTCCCAAATTTTAAATCAGGATGAGCAGCGGTCATCTCTTGCTGATCGAATGTTTCACCATTAGCAGTTAAACGACCATCAAACCCAGGGCCATACCAAGATGCATTCCCGTTAACAGAATTAGCGATTAAAAGTTGGTCTTCTGATAAGATTATTTGCCTATTTTTAGATATTTTAGAGTGATCTTGTTCTCTAGCTTTTTTTGTATTCTGATGATTGGAACTTTTAGGAAAAAATAGATTTTGGCTGATTGCTTGTTTTTTAACAGTATTCAAAGTAGATATTTTTATTGGCAATCTTTTTTTTCTGTTATTCACTTGTGCCGTGACAATCGAGCTGTTTAATAATACATTAGCGACAGACAAGAATGCTGTAATTGCAACTAGCTTGCCATATTTTGATTTGTTAAACATTACCTGTAGAAATTGAAAGTTATATATAGTGGTATTTTTCTTGAAGCAAATTTATATGGTTTTTTAATATTTGCATTCAGATTAAGATTGACTAATTTAAGCTAAAAAACCACAACCACTTAAAGTAGTTGCAAAATTTTGGCTGATTCAAATTAGAAATCATGGTTATTCTAAATATAAAAAAGGTAAAAATCGGAAAAAGAACTAGAAAGCTATATTGGTATATTTATTAATCAATTAAGTCTCGATTTACTGCTAAATTCTTGTTAGTATGGTTAATTGGCAAGTCAAGGCGATTGGGCAAAGCTCACGGTTCGCGATCGCTAATTAAATTATCATTTGCTCAAGCAACAACATTTCTGGTCTAATATTTCTAGACGGCAAGAGTAGTTATTTTTGGTTGGGCAATTAGATTTATGGACTATAAAGACGCTGGTGTTGATGTCGAAGCAGGACGCTCTTTCGTTAGTCAAATTCGTCAAGATGTTGAAAGCACCAATCGACCAGAGGTTTTGGGTGGCTTAGGTGGTTTTGGTGGTTATTTTCAGATGCCATCAGGCTATCAACAACCCGTCTTGGTTTCAGGGACAGATGGAGTGGGGACTAAGCTGAAAATTGCCCAAGAAACTAATCGCCACGATACTGTAGGTATTGACCTGGTGGCAATGTGCGTCAATGATATTTTGACCTCTGGCGCAGAGCCTTTATTTTTTTTGGATTATTTAGCCACAGGCAAACTCAACTCACAACAGCTAGCGGAAGTAGTCAAAGGAATTGCCCAAGGGTGTCGTCTTAGCGGTTGCGCTCTTTTGGGGGGAGAAACGGCAGAAATGCCTGGGTTTTATCAGTTAGGGGAATATGACCTAGCAGGCTTTTGTGTCGGCGTAGTGGAGAAAAGCAAGCTACTGGATGGCTCACGGGTGCAAATTGGCGATGTGGCGATTGGTATAGCCAGTGCAGGGCTTCATAGTAATGGTTTTAGCCTAGTACGGAAGATTATTGAAACAGGAGGCTATTCTTATTCAGATACTCCTGAAATGTTTAACGGTAATAGTCTGGGTGCAGAGTTAATTACGCCCACGCAAATTTATGTCCAACCGATCTTAGAATTGCTCAAGACGGAGATTGAAGTTCACAGCATGGCGCATATTACTGGTGGTGGTTTACCAGAAAATTTACCTCGTTGTCTAAATCAAGGACAGTCGATTGAAGTAAAGCAGGATAGCTGGATAATTCCGCCTATTTTTAATTGGTTAGCCCAAGCAGGTCAGATTGAATCAGAAGCGATGTTTAATACTTTTAATATGGGCATTGGCTTTGTGGTTATAGTTCCGCCAGCTCAAACTCAGTCTGTTTTAGACTGGTTGAAAGTAAAAAACATTACCGCCTTCCAAATTGGTCAAGTCGTATCGGGAGACGGAACATTATCTTTCAACTAGGGTTTTTCAGTTAGAGCGATCGCGATCACTCAAAATTACTCGTCGGGGCAAATAGTCATTCGCCCTTAAATAATCATGAAATGTAATTAATAATGCAGCGGAATAGTCAATAAAGGCATAATTAGCAAACATAACCAACTCCAATTCTGCCAACGATTATCAGGAACAGATTCAGTTTGGTTTAACAGAGAGTCAATTCTTTCTTGAAGGCGATCGCCAATTTGAGCATCATTTAAGCCAGCACACCAGACAGGAGCTTCTAGAGGAGCTTTCGCTACTGCTAATAAAGATTCCGCTAGCAACAGAAAATCGACTGATTCGGCTGCTTTTCGGTCTGCTCTTAGCTCTCTGAGCAATAGCAATTCATGCCATAAAATTTCTGTATTAGGTAGCCAAAAGCTAAAAGAGCGAATCCAACCTAACCAGAAAAACCAAAAAGTATCGCGATATTCTACATGAGCCTGTTCATGAGCAATTACTGCTGCTAGGTGTTCGCGATCCAAAGTTGTCAATAAACCCCTGCTAATCACTAATTCTGATTTCCAGAAACCAATCTGAGCGCTGTAGGGTAAATCAAACTCTAAAATTCTCGCTGTGGTATTTTCTACGACTTGTTGGGGATACTTCCGAACTTGGCAAATCGAGCGATCGCCTTGAACAGCTAGTTTAAGCAAAGAACCAGTGGCAAATAGGATTAAACCACCTGAAATAAAACAGCCCACAGAACCAGCTTCCACTCCCAACATCGCCCCATGACAACCCATGTACAGCACGGTAATTGCCGTAGTTAGCAGCAGTAAGCCAGGAAAACAAAACAGAAATAAGGTTCTATACCAACGTTGTGACCATTCTCCCAGGGAAGGAGTTGATTGATAACGGATGATTACCGCCAGAATGACGACGGTTAAAATTGTTAGCAAATGCATTAGCTTTGCTCCTCTCTTTGACGACGAATATTATTAAGGCGAGATGCGATCGCTTCTATTTGTTGCAAACTAGCAGTATCCAGGCTATCGGCAAAAGCTGCCACCACATCTGGATTGCTAACCGCTAAAAAACCATTAAGCTGCTCAAAAGAGCGTAATACCTGGGCTTGTTCCCGTGAGATCAAAGGCTGCCAAGAAAAAGCTTTTCCTTTCTTGCTGCACTTAAGCCAGCCTTTACTGGTTAATCGCTGTATCACTGTAGTTACTGAAGTATAGGCAAGTTCGCGTTCAGGATCTTGTAGAATTCGCTCATGGACGTTTTTAACTGTCGCTACTTTTAAATCCCAGATTATCTCCAGTATTTCCGCTTCTAAAGGGCCTAGAGACAACTTTTTGGGTCGATATTGAGGTAATGATGCCATTAACTATACTGTGATGTAACAATCTGCTTAAATTCTACCAAAAAGCTGTAAGCTACAAGCGCAGCGCTTAGCGCAGATCGTCGTAAGACGACTGGGACGTGGTAGCGTCCGCAGCTATAAGTTTTTTTGAAGCCTGTAGGTCTATCAAGAGCTTATAGTGCTAGACTAGTATACGCAAAATAAACAATTCACACATTCAGGTTTTCGGGTGTTTTTAGCTTGATTAAATCTTGATTAAAAATGTCCCTGAATGGAGGATTAACCCGAAGGAGTAAAAAATAATATGCCAGTAGTTTCTCTCGCAGAACTTTTAGAATCGGGGGTTCACTTCGGTCATCAGACCCGTCGTTGGAATCCTCGGATGTCTCAGTACATCTATACTGCCCGCAACGGTGTACATATCATTGACTTGGTGCAAACAGCGCAGTTAATGGAAGAAGCTTACGACTATATGCGCTCATCTTCAGAGCGAGGTAAGCGGGTTTTATTTGTGGGTACAAAACGCCAAGCAGCAGGTATTATTGCTCAAGAAGCGTCTCGTTGTGGTGCTTACTACGTCAACCAAAGATGGTTGGGTGGAATGTTAACCAACTGGGAAACCATTAAAACTAGAGTAGAAAGACTCAAAGAAATCGAAAATCTGGAAGAAACTGGTGCTTTAGACAGAAGACCGAAGAAAGAAGCGTCTGTATTGCGTCGTGAAATGGGCAAGTTACAAAAATATTTAGGTGGCATCAAAATGATGCGAAAAGTGCCTGATATTGTAGTAATTATTGACCAAAAGCGCGAACATAATGCGATCGCTGAATGTCAAAAACTAGGTATTCCCGTGGTTTCCCTCTTAGATACCAACTGCGATCCTCTAGTAGCAGATGTGGCAATTCCTGCTAATGATGATGCTATTCGCTCAATTAAGCTAATTGTTGGCAAATTAGCAGACGCTATATACGAAGGTCGTCATGGTCAGCCAGATAATCAGGATGATTATGATGAGCTAGAAGAAGGAGTCGATCTAGATGACTATCCTGGCGCAGAAGATGAAGTAGAAGAATTTGAAGAGGAAGTAGACGCTGATAGCGAAGAATAGACTTTACTTCACTAACTAAATTGCTAGGGAGTCGAGACTAGTTTCGACATTTACAGGGCTTACACATTAATCTATGCTTTTAATTGTGTAAGTCCTGAATCATCTAAAGTTAGATTTGTAGGCTGAAGTTACCTGTTTTATTTTTAGCAGCGAATAAAAACTAGCTGCTAGTTAATTTACGTACTCCAAGAAGGAGAGAAATAGATCTTAGCTAATCAATGATTCGAGCTTCTGCCAACATAATTTAAAATTATTTTGTCGTCACTAAAACTAAATTAAAACAGAAAAATATGGCAACTATATCGGCAAAAGTAGTCAAAGAACTTCGCGAAAAAACTGGCGCGGGGATGATGGATTGTAAAAAAGCCTTGACCGAGAATGAAGGCGACATGACTAAAGCGATCGAATGGTTGCGTCAGAAAGGAACTATTTCTGCTGATAAAAAACAAGGTCGTGTTGCTGCCGAAGGATTGGTAGAAAGCTACATTCATACTGGCGGAAGAATCGGCGTATTGGTAGAAGTGAACTGCGAAACAGATTTTGTCGCACGTCGCGAAGAATTCCAAGAACTAGTCAAAAATATTGCCATGCAAATTGCTGCTTGTCCTAACGTAGAATTTGTCAGGGTTGATGATATTCCTGAAGATACTGTCGCGAAGGAAAAAGAGATTGAAATGGGTCGAGATGACCTAGACGGTAAACCAGATAATATTAAAGAAAAAATTGTTACTGGTAGAATCGACAAGCGTTTAAACGAAATTGCTTTGTTACCTCAACCCTATATTCGTGACCAAAGCATTACTGTCGAAGAATTAGTCAAACAGAGTATATCTCAGTTGGGAGAAAATATTCAGGTGCGTCGTTTCGTCCGCTTTGTCATGGGAGAAGGGATTGAAAAAGTAGAATCTAACTTTGCTGAGGAAGTGGCTGCTCAAACAGGACAGAAATAGAGCAAAATAAATTCTTGGCAACAAATTACCATCTTACAAGTCGTAGACTATATTAAATTAAGATACCCATCTGGTTTAATAATTGTTCTACGACTTTTGCTTTTTTCAAAAGATAGAATTAAGATAACGAAGTGTATGCTAAAGCATTTGCGAAGTTTATCCTTTAGGACTAGCTGCGCGTCGTCCTTTAGGATAAACTAGCTAAGCATTACAAGGTTGCTTTCATTCTTAATCATCTGTCCGTGAATATATTTAAAACATAGGATGACAAAATCGATTCAGCAAGTAAAGCAAAACCTCGAAAATTTAACATCACAAGTAGCCGAAATCGCGACTGAACTTGAGGAGCTACATGGCAGCTATCTAGACCTTTTAAGTCATTCCCTCAAGCAGCAGCTAATTTTAGCTTGCTATCAAATTTGTACTCAACTTTATCCCCAATCATTTATTGATTTGTCTTTGAGTGCCAAGCAAGATTTACAGCAAAAACTAAGGCAGCTTAGTCTCGATCTCAAGCCAAAACTGACTGAAATTATCGCTCAAAAAGAACTAGAGTCAAAACCCTCGGAACTGAATTTGATGGCGGAGTTAATTAAAAAATTACCTAAGCCAAAACGGCGAGAAGGAGAAGCGGAAAATACTTTAGCTGAGAACGACTTGGAATTAATTAGAGCCGAAATAGCCAATCTTGAAAATATCGAAAACCTAGAAGATATTGAATTGATTGCGATCGATCCTAATTCTATCGATGTTAACTTAGATGATGAGCTAGAGCTAGAAAATTTGACCCAAGGAGTATTCAAGAAACAGATAGACTTTGAGAACCCTGAACATCTAATCTTATGGCATCAGCAGATTGAACGGGAAATTAAAAAAACTCTAGATGAAACTTCTAAGAAAGTTAATCAGCTTCTTCAAGAGTCGAAAATTATTCCCGATCGCCTGCCAAATAAAGTGATTGATGTGGCAATGCAGGCAGATGTGGCAAAAGGCATGAGAAATAATTCCCAGCCGCCTCAAATTCCTCATGTGATGAATTTGACAATTGAAAGTGACAAAAGTAAAAAATCTAAGTCAGGTAAAAAATCGCTGCAAATCAGCCTGTTACGTTTACGTTTAGCAGAAGTAGAATTTACCGACCATCTTTTAAATGCCAAACGGGGTCAAATCCGTAACCTGATGAGCAAAGTGAAAAAACTTGGTAGTCAATATCAAGCAATTCAACAAGAACTGGCGATAATTGAGGCACAGGCTGCTTGGCGATCGAGTTGGTATGAAGATTGATTTTTTGAAGTCAGAGTAGTTTCCATTGCAATGAACAAAGTCATCATCATTACAGGGGGTAGTCGTGGTATTGGTGCTGCTACAGCCAGTCTTGCTGCCAAAAAAGGTTATGCTGTCTGCCTCACTTATTTGCATAATCAAGAAGCGGCTAATAAAATTGTCAATTCTATTGAACAACTCGGTGGTAGAGCGATCGCCATTGCGGCAGATGTGGCCTCTGAGAATGATGTAATCAATCTATTTAACCAGACGGACGAGCAATTAGGTAGAGTAACAGCTTTGGTTAACAACGCAGGAATTCTAGAGCCACAAATGAAACTGGAATTTATGACTGCCAAGCGCTTAAAACGAGTTTTTGAGACGAATATCATCGGCAGCTTTTTATGTGCCAGAGAGGGTATCAAGCGAATGTCTACCTTGCATGGAGGTGCTGGAGGCGCAATTGTAAATATCTCATCAGGAGCTGCTCGGACTGGCTCTCCCAACAACTACATAGATTATGCTGCTTCTAAAGGAGCGATCGATACCATGACCATTGGACTGGCGAAGGAAGTTGCTCAGGAGGGAATTCGGGTAAATGCTGTTCGTCCAGGTCTAATTTACACTGATATTCATGCCAGTGGCGGAGAACCAGATCGCGTTGAGCGACTCAAGGAATTGATTCCTATGAAGCGAGGAGGACAGGTGATCGAAGTAGCCCAAGCAGTTTTGTGGTTATTGTCGGATCAAGCAGCCTACACGACTGGTTCGTTTATTGATGTTGCTGGAGGTTTGTAAAAAAAGTGATTTGTCAAAATGACTAAATATAAGCAACAAGTAATTGATTTTTTTAATAGTAGAACCACTTATGATTATGAAGGAAAAGGTCATCCTGAAAACGCTAAAAGATTATTAGACTTTGTTCAAGTACAACCAGGTCAAACAATCCTCGATCTGGCTACTGGTACTGGTTTAGTAGCAATCCCTGTGGCAAAAGTAGTCGCACCAAAAGGGTCAGTAATTGGTGTTGATATGTCAACAAAAATGTTAGCTCAAGCAAAAGCTAAAATTAAAGCTGAAGATCTAAAAAATCTAGAATTAATTGAAGCAGATGTAGAGTTAATTGATTTTAATAATGAGAAATTCGATCTTATTTTCTGTTGCTCGGCACTAGTATTTATTAGCGATATTCCCGCGCTGCTTAATAAGTGCTATCGATGGCTAAAACCTGGAGGGTGTTTGGCTTTTACTTCCTCCGATAAAGGTTCTCATTTATCAGAAGTAAGAATTATAGTCTGTAAGGATTTGTTCGGAATCGATTTGCCTCATATTATCAGACATCTGTGGACTCCAGAAAAATGTACTAAACTTTTACAAAATTCTGGTTTTCAAAATATTGAAATTGAACAACATCTTTTTCGTAGAGAAAGAATAAACGATAATTATGGCTTTACACAGATAGAAAAAGAATTTTATCCTAGAGGCAATCCTTTACTAAATTTGTCAGAAGCGGAAAGGAAATTGTTACAAGCTGAATATAAAAAAGCTGTTGAACGGCTAATTGCAGATCGAGGAGTCTGGCAAGAATCGATTAACCTGTATGTGAAAGCATTTAAGTAAAAGCGATCGCCAACAGCATAACAAAAAGATAGCGTCTGCCAGGATTCGACAATTTTGTCTGTGCAAGCCTACCAATAGTATTTAAAATATCAATTACTAATAGCTAAAGATTGGGCATGAGTGAGCTAGATTGGGTGAGGTTGCAAAAGGCATTATCTGTAGAGGCGGAAAGAGGATATGCAGATTTGGTGGGCAATCAATTTCGCTTTAGTGAGTTTCTCTGCTTGAGTTTGGGTAAGCCACCGAGACATATTGCTACGGGGGATAAGCTTCAGTGGCATGATATTGCTCAGAAGTTTGCTAGTTATAGTGAATTAAGTTCGACTCAAAGAAAGCAGTTGGTGATTAGTACCCGTAATTTTCTGCAACAGCAAAAAGCGATCGCCGAAACTCCTAATACTCCACCCCCGCCGAAAACTCCCCGCACCGCAGCTTTAAGTAGCCCTAAAGCAAAGACTTATTTTAAGGCGGCGCGTTTTGGGTGTGAAGATTCATACCCAAAAGCCGCCGCACAGGAAATTAGTTTAGATCAGCCTTTAAGTCAGGTAATTGATATTGGGCGTAGGAGTAACTATCTAGAGCGTTTGGGATTATATACTGTGCGGGATCTCCTGTTTTACTATCCCCGCGATCATCTAGACTATGCCCGACAGGTGCAGATTACGCATCTGGAAGCTGGAGAGACGGTAACGGTAATTGGCACAGTGAGAAGCTGTAAGTGTTTTAGCAGTCCCAGAAATAAGCAACTGACGATCTTCGAGTTAATCTTGAGTGATGCTACGGGTAGATTAAAGCTGAATCGCTTTTTAACGGGGGCGAGATTTAGTAATCGGGGTTCTCAAGAAAGATATAAAAATCAGTATCCTGTCGGTTCGATTGTGGCAGCATCAGGATTAGTTAAACAGAACAAATACGGCATTACCTTAGATAAGCCCGAAATTGAAGTTTTAGACGGCGCAGGGGCGAGTATTGAATCAATTAAAATTGGTCGGCTGCTGCCTGTCTATCCCTTAACCGAAGGAGTTCCCGCCGATACTGTGAGAAAATCGGTGATTGCTGCATTACCTGCTGCTGCTCAATTACCCGATCCTTTGCCGAGTGAATTGCGAAATCTCTATGGCTTAATTAAATTAAAAAATGCGATCGCCTGGCTCCATTATCCTGAAAATAGCGAAGAACTTGCCCATGCTCGACGGAGACTAGTATTTGATGAATTTTTCTATCTCCAGCTTGGCTTTCTCCAGCGTCGTCAGCAACTCAAGCAAAATCAATCGGGTGCCAGCTTTGTTCCTCAAGGGGAATTAATTGAGCAGTTTAATCGCATCTTACCTTTTGTTCTTACTAATGCTCAACAGCGAGTTGTTCAAGAAATATTCGAGGATTTAGCCAATTCTGATACGCCGATGAATCGTTTAGTGCAGGGAGATGTCGGTTCAGGCAAAACTATTGTGGCAGTATATGCGATCTTGGCGGCAATTCAATCAGGTTATCAGGCTGCATTAATGGCACCAACAGAAGTCCTGGCGGAACAGCATTATCGTAAATTAGTAGCTTGGTTTAATCTTTTACATCTGCCAGTAGAGTTGCTTACAGGTTCGACTAAAACCGCTAAACGTCGCGAGATTCATTCCCAACTGCAAAATGGCGAATTGCCTTTATTGGTGGGTACTCACGCCTTAATCCAAGATCCTGTTAAATTTAATCAGCTTGGCTTGGCGGTAATTGATGAACAACATCGTTTCGGAGTGCAGCAAAGAGCGCGTCTTTTAAATAAGGGCAAATCTCCCCATGTTTTGACTATGACGGCGACACCGATTCCCCGAACTTTGGCTTTAACCCTCCACGGAGATCTGGACGTTAGTCAGATTGATGAATTACCTCCTGGTAGACAGAAGATTGATACCATGATGAAACAGGGCAAGGATCGCAAAAAAATCTACGATCTCATTCGTCGTGAAATTGCTCAGGGTAGACAGGCTTATATTATTTTCCCTCTGGTAGAAGAATCAGAAAAGTTAGACCTTAAAGCAGCCACGGAAGAACACCAACGTTTATCAGAAGTTATCTTTCCTGAGTTTAGTATTGCGCTGTTACATGGTCGTATGAGTTCAGCCGATAAAGATATTGCCTTGACTTCTTTTCGCGATAACAAATGTCAGATTATTGTTTCCACGACAGTCATTGAGGTGGGAGTAGATGTCCCCAATGCCACGGTAATGGTCATTGAACATGCTGAACGTTTTGGTCTATCACAACTGCATCAGTTACGGGGACGAGTTGGCAGGGGAAATAGTAAATCCTATTGTTTCTTAATGAGCAGCACCAAGAATATTGAAGCCAGACAGCGTTTAGCGGTACTAGAAGAGTCTCAAGACGGTTTCTTTATTTCCGAGGCAGATATGCGCTTTCGAGGCCCTGGTGCGGTGTTAGGTACTCGCCAATCGGGACTACCTGATTTTGCCCTAGCAAGCCTGGTTGAAGATCAGGAGGTACTTAATTTAGCCAGAGAAGCCGCCGAGAAAATTATTGCTGCGGATCAGCTATTAGTCAATTCTCCGTCTCTCAAACAGGAATTAGAAATTCGTTATCGTCGCCTAATGGGGGGTGACATTCTGAATTAGCGATCGTTTTTTACTCTGAGACTAGGGATAATGATGGACTTACAATTGGCTGATATTCTTCACCAGCAAGAAAATTAAAATCATCTTCAACTTTTATTTGCATCTTACATAAAACTCTAAATTGCATCGGATTAGGTGCTAGATTTACTTTTTCAACTTCCACCAAAATAGATCTAGGATTGTGCTTCAAAAGCTGAGAAATGTCTGCTGTCAAATACCTTGGACAATATCCCAAGTTATGAAATTTTTTGGTACGTAATAACAAAGCATTAGAATCAAATGTGTTTTGAATATCTTGCATTAAATATAAAACTTCTTTCAGCTGTAACTGGTTCACTCGCTCGATAGACGCTTCAGGCATATACCGTAATCCACGTACAAAAAAATGAATTTCATATGTTCCGTCTTCTTTTCTTTCTGGATCAGGAAAAACTTCAAATGTGTCAGTAGCTTTTCTTCCCTCACTACGAGCCAAAATTGTTATAGGATGAGTTTCACCTTGGGGAAAATTCAATGATTCAATATAATTCACAAAGTCTGGACGAGAAGTCCGCATCAGACGGTTGGAAAATAGAGGAAAAATTTCTGGTGAAGTGTAAATGCGGTCTAGCTCTGGGTAAGAATGCAATAATCTGAAATTAGATTCAGCTTGAGCTTGTTCTACTCCATGAGTATAGACAAAATAGTAGTTTTCTCCATCAAAAGTTAACTGTCCGATAGGAAACCAACGACGAGTTTCTGGATTTTGCCATGCTAGAAAAAGTTTTCTCATTAAAGTTCTTGCTGAAAATCAATTAATTTGTTTTTGTTAATTTCTAATATCTTTTGAGCAAAGTCGATTGCAGTTGGGGAGATATATAAATCTGGAAGAAGGTCAAATAATACTAACGTATCTTGTGCTGTAATTTGTTTAAGGTTATTTAGCCAAATATTTGCGGCTTTTGGATAAAGTTTCGCTGCATCACAAAAGACATCGAAAGTTTTTAATGGTTGACGATTACCAGATTGAGCATATAAACAAGACTTACATTTATTCGCATAGGCTGATACAGAAAAGCCCCGATCTTTAGTTTCCAGTCTTCTTCGACGTTTTTCGTCAGCTTCATTTCTTCCTAGACTAGAAGCATGATCGTAAGTAGGTGCCAAATAACTTTTGCCATTAAGATTAATAAATCCCCAGTTCTCATGATGTCTATCGCTGTTCCCAATCCAAGAATCCAACAGCAAATATCCTACGAAAGTATCTATTGCAGTTTTTATGGATAATGGTGCTTGCCAATTTAAGGGCAAATCAACCGCTGATTCATTCATAACTTGGAAAACATTTACAAGAGTATGCTGTGACAAATCATTAATATTTTGTGGATAATCCAAAAAGATTTGCGCTAGGATTTCATTTCCTGTAGTCAAACTACCGTTTAGTGGCAAAAAAGACGGGGATATTACTCCATGTTGTTTCTTGTATAAGGCTAGTTCGTATTGAGCATGAGGCAACTTAAGCAACCTACACAATTCGGCTGCAATTTTTTCTGACCAGCTTTCACCTGTAAGAGGTCTAGCTTTTTTATAAAGACACCAACCTAATTCTTCATGATGAAACCAGAACTTTTCCTTTGTCCCCATTGCTTCGGACTCTTCAGGTGCTTCGAGGGAAATCTCGTACAATAGAAATTTCTGATTCATTGATTCTCTCTTGCAGAAACCTTTCTGAAAAATGATAATGCTTTCATAAGCTGCATTAGAAAACTAAATGCTTTTTTTGTCAAATTTAATTTACTCGATCAAGATCCATAACTGATTTAATTAATCTTATGCAAATTAACCTTAAAATTTGGCGACAAGCAAACCCAGAGAGCGCAGGTAAATTAGAAGAATATACCGTAGCTGATGCTCACCCCAGTATGTCGTTTATCGAACTGCTGGATGTTTTAAACGAACAGCTAATTAAAGATCATCAAGAACCTATTGCTTTTGATACTGATTGTGGTGAAGGTATCTGTGGCTCTTGTGGCATGATGATTAACGGGGTAGCTCATGGATCACAAAAACAAACAGCAGTATGTCAGCTACACTTAAGAAGCTTTCAAGACGGAGATACATTGACCGTTGAACCCTGGCGGGCTAAGGCTTTTCCCGTTATCAAAGATCTAGTAGTAGATCGTTCGGCATTCGATCGCATTGTTGCTGCGGGGGGTTATATCTCGGTTAATACTGGTGCTGCACCCGATGCTAATTCCTTACCTGTGCCGAAAGAAAATAGCGATCGCGCTTTTGACTATGCAGCCTGTATCGGTTGTGGTGCTTGTGTTGCAGCCTGTCCCAATGCTTCTGCATCTCTATTCACCGCAGCTAAAGTAGCTCACCTTGCTTTGCTCCCTCAAGGAGATCCCGAACGGAAACAGCGAGTATTAAACATGACTGCCCAAATGGCAACAGAAGGTTTTGGCGACTGTTCTAATCATGGTGAATGCACAGCAGTATGTCCTAAAGGTGTTCCTTTAGATGCAATTTCCTCTATGCGTCGGGAATATATCAAGGCAATGTTTTAGTTCATAGTTAGCCCTCTTTTGTCACTTTTCTAGATTAAAGAGTAGTAGAAACAGAATTTAGCCATCAGGCGAATAGAAAGAAAATTAATTCATGACACCAATGAGTCGATGAAAACCAAGTAGTAAAGAACCCTAAAGGGTATATCCGCATGTATATCGTTTAGGATCGCGTCGTACGTGATAGACAAGGGCATATAGCTTTAAACCTCACTCTTCAAAGACGGGAGAATTTTAGTGATGCAAGTAAGTAGTTTTACTTATTAATAAAAAGGCGTTTTTTTGAGGTTTTTCGCACTTGATAAAATCCAACAATCTGAGGTATGAAAAAGTGAAGTGCTTCCTAAAGACAGAGCGATCGTTTATGCTAAAGCCCTAAAGGACTAACTTCGTGTCGCATTTGCCCTAAAGGATTCACTAAAGGATAAGCTTCGCAAATACTTTAGGGCTTTTGTCTAATGTACAAAAATGACCAAAATAAATAAAAATAAATAAACTGTGAAATCGTTGCTAGAACAGCTTATTACCCCCCAAAACTATTTTTATCGCTATTTTTATTTCTATTTTGTTTAACGATGCACTATCACCGCTATACTTATTGATTGGTTCAATAATCCAGGCAAAATCTCTTGAAAAACTTTGGCTTGATTTTTCAGCTTAAAACAGGCGATCGCTCCAGCTATTTTTAACAATTTAAGGTGCGATCAGAAAAAATACCTAATTAAAAGCTTAAGTAAATATAAATAAGTAATAATACGGTTGATTTTAGCCTGAATAAAGAGCTTAATATAAATTATAAGGTACAGTAAAATTTGAGTTTTAGCTAATAAAATTTAAATGAAATATCTACCTTTTGATTGTTGACAGAACTGAAATATTAATTGAATTATGAATTAAGCTATCGCAATCCTGGCTACCTGGCACATTTATGTCAACCATAGCATTTTCGTAAAAATTGGATTTTAAAAGTACAATCCATCAATGCTTTTAAGCAATCGCATAATAACAAAATAGCCTTTGTGCATGAAAAACAAAATCTATACATAGTAAAGATTTAAGGTACTTGTGTCAGGCAGTCAGCGTTTGATCGATAACAACTTTAACAATTTATCCCCTTCAAGGAGTCCCCCATGAAAATTCAAAATATAATCGGTATCGACGGCTATACATTAATCGTTTATCGCTCGTCCGATCAACTATATCGTTTCAGCATTATTGACTCTTCAGGAATTGCTTTTAACTTTGATAACATTTTTTTGACCGCAGAAGAAGCAAATATCAAGGGACGCAACGCCATAGAAATTGCTTTTGATTTTGATAAGCATCCTCAATACTAGATTTTAATTTTTTTAAGCCAGCATTTTTTCTATAATTAGTATTATTTAGTCAATAAGAACTCAGATAAAAACTAAAAAACTAGTTTTTAATCGGCAACTTTAGAAGATATGGTTTTTACGGTTAAATCAGCCAAATCAATTGATTTTAGTCAAATTCGTCCTGAAATAAGCAAGTTACAGTCTAGCCTAGTCGAGTGGCGACGCAAGTTACATCAGAAGCCAGAAATAGCTTTTGAGGAACAGATGACCTCCGAGTTTATTCAGCAAAAGCTTCAGGAATGGAATATTCCATACCAAGGGGGAATTGCCAAAACAGGTGTTGTTGCCGTGATTGAAAGCGATCGCCCAGGCAAGGTCTTAGCTATTCGTGCGGATATGGATGCTTTGCCAATTCAAGAAGCCAACGAGGTATCTTACAAGTCGCAACATAAAGGTAAGATGCACGCTTGCGGTCATGATGGACATACAGCGATCGCTTTAGGGACAGCCTATTATCTTCAACAATACCGCGATCGCTGGCAGGGAACGGTAAAAATCATCTTCCAGCCTGCTGAAGAAGGGCCAGGCGGGGCGAAACCGATGATTGAGGCGGGAGTATTACGCAACCCAGACGTTGATGCGATTATTGGCCTACATCTTTGGAATAACTTACCTTTGGGAACAGTAGGAGTTCGTCCTGGGGCATTAATGGCTGCGGTAGAATGTTTTCGGGCTTCTATTTTGGGAAAAGGTGGTCATGGAGCGATGCCAGATCAAACCGTAGACTCGATTGTCGTTGCCAGTCAAATTGTGAATGCACTGCAAACGATCGTGTCCCGTAACGTTAAACCTTTGGATGCTGCGGTGGTAACGGTAGGAGAATTTCAGGCGGGAACAGCTTTAAATGTGATTGCGGATACGGCGAAGCTCAGTGGTACAATTCGCTATTTTAATCCTGAACTAGAAAGCTTAATCAGAGAGAGACTAAAAGCCATTATTGCTGGCGTATGTCAGATGCATGGCGCAGAATATGAACTCGCTCACTGGCAATTGTATCCCCCAACAGTTAATGACCAAGCGATCGCTGAACTAGTTCGTTCTGTAGCCATGGAAGTAGTCGAAACTCCTGTAGGAGTAGTGCCAGAGTGCCAAACTATGGGGGGAGAAGATATGTCCTTCTTTTTGAATGAAGTACCAGGATGCTATTTCTTTTTAGGTTCGGCTAATCCCGAGAAAAAATTAGCTTATCCCCATCATCACCCCCGCTTCGATTTCGATGAAACTGTTTTGGGGATGGGAGTAGAAATGTTTGTTCGCTGTGTAGAGAAGTTTTTGAATAGTTAGAGCAAAGCCATTAAAATTCCAGAAACTAACAATCGCGATCGCCATAATTGGCAACAATAAAAACAAAACAAATGATTCAATCCAACTAAACCCAACATTTCCCCAACTCTCGTGGGCCTTTCTGCTTCTGAGACTTTTAACTCTTTCTATTCTAGTTTAACAAAAGCTATTAGCTAAACGGGTTTAAATCCCCTCTTCTATCTCGAAAAGATGAAGAGTTTAAATTAATTAATAGTCTAGATCTACTAATTAATAAGCTAAAAGCGGTGCATCGCGGTGACGCGCCTCCAGGCGCTAATCCTTTAGGACTTGTTGGTTTCCAAAGGCGGCTTTTGAGTAAGAGTACTCTGACTCAAAACGCGCCGTACAAAGAGCGAATGCGCCAAGAAGCTAATAGCTAAGAGCTAATAGCTAACCGCTTCGCGGTTTAATTCTCGGAAAGTGACAGAATAGGGGTCTTTGGGGATGTTGCCAAGGAGTAAAAATTATGAATCATGAACTTTTTTGGGTTATGGCTGCTCCCCCCCAACTAAGTCAGAAATCGCTTGAATCAACTTATTGGGTTCGATAGGCTTGCTTAGATGCTTTTGAAAACCAGCCTGGAGAGCCTGCTGCCGATTAAACTCTCCAGCATAAGCAGTTAGGGCGATCGCACTTACCTGCCTGACTTGCTCTATTGTCCGAACCTGTTGGAGTAGCATATAACCATCCATCTCTGGCATCCCAATATCACTAATAATCAAATCGGGAATGGACTGCTTAATCATTGTAAGTGCCTCAATTCCAGATGCAACGCTGGTGACGCTCGCGCCTGAAAGTTCTAGAACCAAGGCAGTAAAATCTCTTGAGTCTGGCTCATCATCCACCACTAAGATACGAATGCCATTCAAATCATTGGTTGAAGTATCAGATGATTCTGTAGATGGCAGTTGACTTAAAGTCTGCGCCAGCGGAAGTTTCACGGTAAAGGTTGCCCCTTGCCCTTCGCCCGAACTGTCTACGCCAATCTGTCCGCCGTGCATCTCCACAATTTGACGCGCGATCGCCAGTCCCAAACCCAACCCACCAAATTTGCGAGTGGTGGCTCCATCTTCTTGCCGAAAATGCTCAAACACGTAAGGCAGAAAGTCAGGATTGATGCCTTTGCCAGTATCCATAACTTGAATCTGGGCATGAGTTCCTATTTGGGTTAAGGCAACCCTAATTTGTCCACCTTGATTCGTGAACTTGACGGCATTGGATAACAAATTCCCCACGATTTGCTGTAAGCGTCCAGCATCACCCATCACTGTGCCAACATCTGAGGGTAACACGGTCTCAATTTGTAATGACTTGGCTTCAGCGGCTAAACAAACGGTTTCTAAAGCAGAGGAAATCACCTTCTTCAAGTCAACAGGGGTCTGATTTAAGCTCAATTTGCCGCGCAGAATTCGAGAAATGTCGAGTAGATCGTCAATCAGTTGTGTCTGTAGTTGAGCGTTGCGCTCAATCGTTGCAAGTGCAGCCTGCGTTTGGGTAGGGTCTAATTTTCCTTGTTGCAGCAGCTTTGACCAGCCCAGAATAGGATTGAGGGGCGATCGCAACTCGTGGGACAACACTGCTAAAAACTCATCTTTGATGCGGTTGGCAGATTGGGCTGCTTCTCGTGCGGTTTCTGCGGTCGATCGGGCTTGCTGTTGTGCTTCATATAACCTCGTGTTTTCAATGGCGATCGATGCCAAAGAAGCGAGCTGCACTATAATCGATTCATCCGTTTCTGTAAACTCGCCCTCGTATTTGTCCGAAAGCCGAATCAAGCCGATGTTCTGCCCATCTCGTTTAAATAGGGGCGCTGCTAACAAACCTCTCATTGGTGGGTGTTTATCTGCTTCAGTGCTAAATTCCTGCCAACAAGAATGGGCTTTTAGTTCGGCTTGGGTCATTCGGAGCGGGCGATTTAGATGACAGACGTAGGCATTGATGCTCGCTCGGCTCGATTGTTCACCATTTCGCCATTGCTCGTATTTATCTGATAAATAAACTGAGTTGATTGCTACGCAATCCCTGCGGGAGATTTCTCTGACCGAGTTATGGTCGGTTGTCATGCTGGTAATGGACTGGTGAGCGCCAACGATCTCAGCAGCTTGGTAAGTAATCGCCTGTAAAAGTTCTTCAACCCGACGAGCAGAATTGATTGCCACGGCAGCAGTGGCTAATCCTTGCAATTGTTTGAGGTAGTGGCGTTTGCGCCTTAGTAAAGTTTCTCGTTCTAGTTCGGTAGCAATACGCGAAGCAAAGATCGTCAGCAAAGACTCTGTCAACTGCACATTCTCCAAAGGATCGCCATCCATAATTCCTAACAATCCAAGTACAGTACCGCTAGAGTCGAAAAAGGGAATAGCAACATAGCTTTCAACACAGAGTGGCTTTAATAGGGGTGCAGTGGGAAATCGAGTTTGCACGTTACGCGGATAACAGCAAATTTTGCGCTGTTCGATCGCTTGCCAACACGGTGTATCTTGCAATAAATATTCTAGATTTTCGACAATTTGACCGTGGGCGCAGGTGGCGATCGTTCTCATCATTTTGGGATCTTCACCTTCGACTAAACCAATGTAAACATAATCGACATCTAAAACTTTGGCGAAGTGCCGTACTAATGCATCGAGAAATTCTCCGCCCGTAACGGTTGCCACACCTTGAGTAATTTCTATTAGTGCTGCGTCTACTTGGGCAATTTTTGTGGCCGCCAATCTCAGTTCCAGTTCATCCACTACCATTGCTGCTAGATCGACCAAAGTTGCTTGCTGCTCTGCGCTTAAAGGGTCGTGAGGTTTACTATCGAGCAGACAAAGCGTTCCGAGATTAAAACCATCATGACTTAAAAGAGGCGCACCAGCATAAAACCGTATCCCTGGATCGGTTTTTACAAAAGGATTACAGGCAAAGCGCTCGTCGAGTCGGGCATCGGGAACGATGAGCGGTTCATCGGTTAACACGGCAAAGCTGCATAGCGTAGCATTACGAGAAACTTCACTCGCTGCAAAACCAATACAGGATTTAAACCAAGCTCTTGATTCATCTACCAAAGAAATAAGCGCGATCGGCATATTGAATATTTGAGATGCCAGTCTAGTAATGCGATCGAACGCAGCTTCGGGGGACGTGTCGAGAATTTTGTAACGATACAGCGCTGCCAATCGCTCGGTTTCATTCGCAGGAATGGGTGTAGCAGGCTTTTGAGGTAGTGACTCTGTCATTGAAACTAGTTAAGACAATATATTAAATTTATTAAAAATCAGCAAAAGCAATTATCTATCCTAAGATAGATTTATTTTTTTCTTTTATCTTAATTAATTTGACAGTGTTTATTCTTTCTTTGATTTGACTCAAAGATCGAAAGTTATTGATCTTAGAAGCGATCGCATTGAATACCCACAACAAATCAATTAACAGTTTTTGTAAATACTATTGATTACGTTCGATTAAAGTATCAACCTTGTTTTCGATCGCCATTAATCTTCTAAGCATAGTGGGCTGGGCTTCATCTATGTTGGCTAGCATTCTATTTTGACGGCGAGGGGTGCGGAGGTTTCCTCCGCATACCCAATCGCCGTGTTGACCCTGTTCGATATTAGCAAGAGCAGCCATTAAATCTTCTAGACGCGCCATGCGTTGTTCATGCTCAATTTTTTCCTCTTCTCGCTTGAGTCGATCTGTAGCCTGTTGTTCCATCATGGCTTGAACCGCACGGGAATTAGACTCAATAATTGCCTCAATTCGGTCTAAGCGATGCCTTCGGCTAGCTTCGCAAACGCTATTGTTTCCGTTACTACTTGTCATTGGTATACTATGAATAAGTTTTTATTTGGGGAAGCTTCTAGATGTCCAGTCGGGAAGTTTCCTTTTTAATTGTATTATCTTACTCTGTACTGAGCGATCGCCCTACGAAACATTAGTTCTGATTTTGAATAAAGTCTTATAAGAAATAGTAGTGCTGCATTGTTGTGCCAAAGAATTGTATCTAATCAGTTAAGTTACTTGGCGTTTTGAAGGCTGTCTAATTTCTTGGTGACAAAGCCAGAAAAGACGGAAATAATACGACGCTTACGTTCTTTTATATTGACGTTGATTGCCATACCAGATTCTAAAGGCATAGATTTACCATTAGCCATAATGGTTTGTGTGGCTAGCTTGATTTTGGCAGGATAGCGGGGGAAGGGATGCTGTTCGTCTGGTTCGAGGGCATCTGCCCCTACCCAGATTAATTTACCTGAAATATCGCCAAATTCAGTGAAGTCAAAGGAATCAATGCGTACATCTACATCCATACCTGACTTTACGAAACCTATATCTTTGCTGGGGATATAAACTTGAGCGATTAAAGAATCATTAGGGACAATTTCTAGCAGGGGTTTGCTGGGTTGGACGACAAAACCGTCATGGGCTTTTAGTTCAAAGATAGTTCCCGCGACGGGGGATTTAAGTTGATGATACTTAAGATTTTGTTCATCAGAAGTAATTTGGCTATTTAATTCAGCAATTTGTTTGTCGTTTGCCATAATCTGTTTGCCAAGCTGACTATCAATTTCAGCAATACGCTGTTGATTAGCCGCAATTTTATTTTGTAAGTCTAAGTTAAACGCAGCAATTATATTAGTTAGATTTGCTTGTGCTTGAGCGATCGCACTTTGCAATCTTCCCTGTTCTTGTTTGAGGGACTCAATTTCTCCTAGCTTAGTTGTAATTTCCTGCTGTTGAACTTGCATTGCTATTTGACTATCCCCAGTTTCATGCTGTTGCCGAAGATATTGCAAATTAGAGACAACGCCTTGGGCTACTAAAGGAGACATATTAGAAGCGATCGCTTGTTCTGTAGTCAGGTTATTTTTAGCTATTGCTAGTTGATTTTGGGCAGTAATCAGTGATTTTAGGGCGTTTGACCGTTTATTTACAGTTTGTTGAAGTTGCCATTCTAGTTGTTTGATTTCTTGTTCTGCTGCTTGAATACGCGAGTTGCGATCGCTTTGGGCTGCTTGCCATCTAGCTTGTTGTTCGAGATTTAAATTGGCAGATAAATCATCAGTGGCTAAGGCTTGATATAGCTGAGTTTCAGCCATGATTACATGTTTGTTTTTGAGTAACAGAGCTATTTCTGGAGCAAAATCAAGATTGGCAAAGTTAACTGGCAGATTGTCCTTTATTTGCTGCCGATAAAAGTTATTTTCTTTAACTAAAGACTGTTTTACTTGCTTAGTAGATTTAATTTGAGCTTTTAAAGCCGTGCGATCGAATTCTAAGAGCAAATCGCCTTGGTTAACTTTTTCGCCATCTTCGACATAAACTTGGGAAACTACGCCATTAACAGATGCTTGAATCTCTTTGACTGCCCCTTTTGGTTCGAGTTTCCCCGCAGCAGGAATTACTTTTTCGATTTTTGCCACACTAGCCCAAGCAATACCACAAGTAGTCAGGCTGATTAATGTCCAAACAATTGCCCGTGACCAAGTAGCAGGTTGTTTGAAAAAGACTTGAGGATTGATGAATTGTTCGTTAATGGTTAGTTCTTGGTTATTCATAATTGATTACTAATTACTAATTACTGATTACTGATTAACTGGTGGGCATTATCAAGAGCGATCGCTTTTGATTTTGATTATTTTTGATGCACTAAAGCATTTGCGAAGCTTATCCTTTAGGACTAGCTTCGCGTCGCCCACCCTACAATGTTCTATTGATTACTGGTTACTGTTGCATTACCCATTACCCATTACCCATTACCCATTACTTCTTATTGATAAAGACAGGAATAACGTCCTTGTAATGCCATTAATTCCGCATGAGTTCCTTGTTCTTCAATTACGCCGTTTGCCATCATCAAAATTAAATCGGCATCGCGAATCGTGCTGAGGCGGTGGGTAATAAAAAAGACAGTACGTCCAGCAAATTTTTGAGCCAGGTTGCGACACAATTGTTGTTCGGTTTCGTAATCTAAGGCACTGGTAGCTTCATCGAGGATCAGCAGACGAGGGTTTTGTAAGACAGCACGAGCGATCGCAATTCTTTGTCTTTGTCCTCCTGATAATGCTGCACCTCTTTCACCAACGGGGGTGTTGTAGCCTTCGGAGAGATTCATGATAAAGTCATGAGCAGCAGCGATTTTAGCAGCTTCAATGATTGCTTCGACATCGGCATCAGGGCTATTTAAGGCAATATTTTCGTGGATTGTGCCGTTAAAGAGTAGGGGGTTTTGAGGTACAACCCCTAACTGACGACGTAGGGAATAAAGTTCGACTTTGGCGATATCGTAACCGTCAATGAAGATTCTGCCTGACTGGGGTTGATAGAAGCGGGGTAATAGTTTCATCATGGTGCTTTTCCCCGAACCACTTTGTCCCACAATACCGACAAACGAACCTGCTGCAATTTCTACATTGACTTGTTTTAGCTGTAATCGATCGTTGCCTGTAAAGCTGAAGGAAATGTCTTCGTAGGTTACCGCACCAGTAATCGGCGGCATGGGCAAATTGTGCTGTTGTTCTGGGGGTGATTCTTCGGTGTGGTCAAGAATATCACCGAGACGTTCGATGGATAAGGCTGTTTCTAAAAATTGTTGCCACAGTTGCGAAAGGCGGAGAAGGGGATTAGTGACATAACCAGCAATGATGCGGAAAGCGATTAATTCTCCCAAAGTTAGTTTGCTTTCTAATACTAAATATGCGCCTACCCACAGAACTAAGAGAGTTGAAAGTTTATTGAGGAAAGTATTTAATGAACCTGCTACTGCCGAGATTTTAATGGCTTTAAAACCAGCAGAAATAAAGTGACCATAGTGTTCTTGCCATGCCATGCGCGATCGCAATTCGATATTTTGGGATTTAACTGTTTCCATCCCATTGATTACTTCGACTAAATAAGACTGGGTATCAGCATGACGAATCGCCTTTTGACGTAGTAGATGACGCAGGATAGGGGAAAAAAAGACAGTGAGAATAATTAGCAAAGGAACAACGGATAAAGCGGCAAAAGTCAGCATAGGACTGTAAAACAGCATCACCGCTATGTAAATTACGGAAAAAACCACATCTAGTAAGACTGTTAATGCCGTACCTGTGAGAAAAGAACGAATATTCTCCAATTCTTGAACCCGCGTGGCTAATTCTCCTGTGGTGCGCTTACCAAAATAGCTCATCGGTAAACGTACTAAGCGATCTATTACCTGGGAAGCCAAACCCATATCGATCCGATTAGTCGTATCAGAAAAAAGATAGGTGCGAAGACCTCCGAGTAAGGCTTCAAATAAGGTTAAAATGACCATTAAGGTGCCAAAAACTTGCAGAGTGTCGATGCTATTCCCCCCAATTACCTGATCGATAATTACCTGCGTCATTAAGGGATTAACCAAGCCAAATAGCTGGACGAAGAAAGAAGCCAGCAGTACTTCTAGCAGTACCCGACGGTAACGAATAATTGCGGGAAAAAACCAAGTCAGACCAAACTTTTGTTTTGGGGTATCCGCTTTCGGCTGGAGTAATAATACTGCTCCCGACTGTCCCCAAAGATCGGCAAAGGTATCGAGGCGACGACGTTTGATCCCTAAAGAGGGAATACCGAGAACTACTTCTTTGACTGAAGTGTCGTAAACTACGGCAAAGCTATTTTCATAGGCGATTAAAGCAGGAGTAGGAATACTGGCAAGCTTGGCTACGGGGATAGTGACCTGCTGTACTTGTAAACCCAATAAATCCGCCACTGCTGCACAAAAATTCAGATTAATCGCACCCGTTTTTTGCTGATTAACTACTATTCGCTGGATTACTTCCTGACGATACTTTACCTCAAAGCGATCGCAGAGCATTTGAAAACAAGCCAATGTTTCTTTGACCACACCTTTTCCCGCAACCAAGGGATACTGGCAATCTTTGCTGTCTTTGATCGGTGGTAAGAAATTAGGAGGGGTTATTTGCTTTGAAGCAAGCTGAAACTGGATTGAAGATAGATTGCTTGGACTTTGATTTGAGCCAGAAAAAGTAGCTTGAGGTATACCGAGTAGACGAATAGAGTTGGTTAAGAGAGTCGAGTTGATTTGACTAGGATAAAAATTACTATAGGCTGCAATTTCTTGGGGTAATTGACCACCGCTAATGTACCATTGCAAATTAGGATCTAAATCGGTTGGTTTATTGGGGGGAAAATAACGCACTACTGCTTCAGGTAATGTCGTCATGGCTAATTGTTTTAAGTCGGTGGCACTATCTGCCTGACGATTAAATTCTGCCCCTAAAACATCAAATACTTCGATTAAACTAGTGTTTTGTTGATAATAAGTAGCAAAGCGATCGTGCTTTTCTAATAAAGATTGAAATAATTCAGAAGGAAGCGCAAAACAATCAACATCAGTAGAAGCGATCGCTGATTCACTATATACTTGTCTGACTATACTAATAGCCCCAACTAGCGATTTTGATTCTAATTTAGCTAAAGTTATTTCTCTTTTACTGCGAGGATCGTAACCTAATAAACGCACCTGTCCGCGACAGACAATAATTACATGAGAGGGAATTCTATCTTTAAGTAAAATAGCTTCTCCCAGACGATAACGGAGCGGTTTTAGTTTTTCGACTAGCTGTTTTAAAACCTGTGGGGGTAAAGTATTAAAAGGCTGAACATCAGTAATAAAATTAGTAATTGAAAAGATGGTAGCAGTCACTTGAAAGCGCCTCCAACTCGATAAATCTCTGGTATGCATTCAAGTTAAAATTTAATCGAGAATATATAGGGAAAATTAGTAATGGGTAATGAGTAATGGGTAATGGGTAACAACAGCATTACTTTTGCTTAACAATTTAATTTCTCAAAAAACCTGTTACTTAAAAACACAATCAATTAATGAAGATGAAGAATCGCCAGCGTCAAAAGCGGTCATACCTAGGGTGAATTGGTCTAAAGAAAGAGCTGAAGCCTCCCCTGGCATACTCTCAAAGCTCGTCACTGGAAACAAAATTTGTTCGGTAGTTATAAACTCGGTGATGGTGTCGCTGTATAAGTCTTGTCCTTGTGCGCCAATTAACGTATCGTCGCCGACTTCCCCTAGCAAGATGTCATAACCTGCACCACCTGGTAGTAAGTCATCTATAAGTTTTTTGGAGTCTTCAAAACCGCAAAAAGTAGGCTCTCCATCATCCATAAAAATATTGTCAGAGTCAAAGGCAACCTGAATTTCTTCATCAACTATTTGTAAAATAGACTCTTGCTGAAATTGTTGTTTATACGCGACAATGATTTGCTCAATTGCTGCTTCGTTTTCTGCTGTATCCTCAAAGATTAGGGAAACAACTTTACTCGGCTCTTTAATTAATGTCCCCGTACTATCGAGAAACTGTCCATCTGCTTCATATACCGTTAACCCATCGGGAAAGCGTGGCGTAATTTCTGCATCAATAAAGGCTTGAAACTCAGCTTCGGAAACTTCTCCACCACCAGTAATATTGCGCCCAAAGTATAAATCTGACTGGATCGACTCTGGAATAGGGTCATTATCAATTAAATCTGCCGATTCATCAAAGCCAATGTTGACCTCTTCATTAACCACTTCCAAGACAGATTCTTGCTGAAACTGTTGCTTATATGCAGCAATGAGCCGATCGATACTTTGCTCATTTTCTGGTGTGTCTTCAAAAATTAGCGAAACTACTTGACTAGGTTGAGTTAAATTTCCCGTACTATCTAAAAACTGTCCGTCAGCGTCGTATACCGTCAACCCATCAGGAAAGCGTGGCGTAATTTCTGCATCGATAAAAGCTTGAAACTCAGCTTCGGAAACTTCCCCACCACCAGCAATATTACGCCCAAAGTATAAATCTTCTTGGATCAACTCTGGAATAGGGTCATTATCAATTAAATCTGTTGATTCATCAAAGCCAATCAGCTGATCTTCATTGACCACTTCTAAAACAGATTCTTGCTTAAATTGCTGCTGGTAAGACTCTGTAATGCGATCGATTTTGCCTTGGTTTTCCAGCGTATTTTCAAAAATTAGCGAAATAACTTGACTGGGTTCTTGAATCAAGTTTCCATTGCTATCTAAAAACTGCCCATTAGTTTCATAAACTGTTAGTCCATCAGGAAATTGAGGCGTAATTTCTGTATCAATAAAGGCTTGAAACTCGGCTTCGGAAACTTCCCCACCACCAGCAATATTACGTCCAAAGTATAGATCCTCTTGAATTAACTTGGGTTGATCTGAGCTAAACTCGATTATGTCCTTCAGCAGGTTGTTGTCATCGCCAAGAGTTTCCGTAATGATTGCCATCGTAATTACTCCTTGTTGATATTAATGTGACTTTTCAGTTAAATTGGTTGACCGAAAATTTGGGCGATCGCATCTGTTTGCATAGTATGTAAATATTGAGAAGTAAATTCCGCTGGGAAAAATTCAAATAGAATCCGATTTTCGACCCAAAACTCGATCGCACTAAAAGGGACGTTATCTCCCTGTTTGCGAGTTAGGACGCGCCATCCTTCCCTTTGACCAATCTGCTCAATCTGCTGGCACGATGTAGGAACTGAAATTGCTACATGCATGGATACTAAATTGGTAGGTTCTGTGGGCAGTACTTTAGCGGATTCGGTATCATTGCCTGGAGACCATACATCACCTTCTTTAAAGACCACAATGTGAGTACCATAATGGTCAAAGGGGATCGCCAGATAACTACCTGGAATCAGGAATTTATATACCTTGCCTGCCAAAATTTCAGCAAGAACGTTAGCAACCAGCAACGGATTATGAGCGTCAATCGAAATATGGTGAATCATGAGAATAATTCCCCGAACATAAATGATTTATAAACACTAATCAATGAGTTGTGAAAAGCCATAAGGCGATCGCGTCGGCTAGACATAGCCTCATCGCTCAATCTTTTATATTGAGTTCAACCTTAAAAGTAAATCGGGAATATATAGAGATTTTTTGGCTCAATTTATTTGGCGTTGCTGATGTGAAGGTTATTATTTATATACTTAGAGAAATGACAAGAACTTTAAAATGACCATCAAAGAACAATTAATCCGTGAAATTGAGACAGCACCCGATCGCGTCATCGAAGAAGTTTTTGACTTTTTACTATTGGCAAAAATTAAACATCACCGCTCGCAAGAATCGCCCAAACCTTTTGGCGGATTTATAGAAGAACTGATTGCCGATATCCCTCAAGAGGTTTTAGACACCCTACCGACTGACAGTGCCGAACAGCATGATCACTACATCTACGGCACACCAAAACACAATCCATGAAGCTCGTCTTTGCCGATACCTTTTATTGGATCGCCCTGCTCAACCCAAAAGATGACTGGCATCAAATCGCACTTCATTATGCCCATAACAACACCACCAACCCACTTATCACCACAGATGGCATTATCGATGAAGTATTAAATTATGCCGCATCAAGAGGTAGTGTAATGAGACAAAAAGCCCTATTGATGTGTAGGCAAATCTTACGAGAACCCACAATAAATATTATTGCCTATACACCAGAATTGCGACAGTTAGGCTTCGATTTATACGGACAGCGTTCGGATAAAGGATATAGCCTGACAGACTGCATTTCAATGGTTATCATGCGACAAATGGTAATTACCGATGTCCTCACCCATGATAAGCACTTTACCCAAGAAGGATTTCATATTCTGTTTTAAATAGTTTGGCGATCGCTTTTTAAGCTTTCATTTTGTTGTGCGATCGCTGCTAATTACGAGCCAATCAAAATGCGATCGCGCTTTTTGTCGAGACAGTCTTAAAAGTAATGCGATTGTTTTACATTAATTTATGATTGAGTCAAATTGATAATTCCATCAAAGTCATAGTTATTTAGCATTTCTGAAATTCCTTGAGCAATATGTTGCTGAGTAGGAGGAATTTGAGCCATCAACTGGATAATTTGTTCCGCATCTATGGCGATCGCAGCTTGATTTAAGTCATTAACCAGAGTTGGCGAGAGGTTAGCTAAATCTTTGGCTGAAAGTGATTGGTTTAGATGATTGGTTGAGGCAATATCTTGTTGATTAGACTCTAGTTGATAAATAAATTTCACGCCTAAATACTGAGTTAATTTATCAAAGATAATTTGTTCGGTAAATGGTTTGGCAACCAAGTCATCACAGCCTGCATCGAGAATTTTTGCTCTTTGTTCTTCAAAAGCAGAGGCGGTTATGGCAATAATTATTGTTCGTTTAATATTAGACTGCTGTTTGATTTGTCTGGTAGCTTCGTAACCATCAATGATAGGCATCCTCATATCCATCCAAATTAAGTCAGGCTGCCATGATTGCCAAAGAGCGATCGCCTCTTGACCATTGGTAGCAGTTCGAGGTTGAAAACCTACTGATGTTAGTAGTTTGACTAAAACTAGACGATTGGTTTCGCGATCGTCAACAACGGCGATACGATAGTTTGCTTGTCCTGGTGCAAGTTGTTTTACTCGCTGAATGAATTTTTTTTCTTTGGTTGCTGAATCTGCTAATTTTACTTGAATATTAAATGTAAAAGTCGAACCTACTCCCAAGCTACTCTGTACTTGAATTGTACCCGCCATTAATTTAGCAAACTGACGACTAATGGCTAATCCTAATCCTGTCCCAGCTTGAGATTGAATTCCGCTAGCAGTTTGCACAAAAGGGTCGAATAGTTTGTTTAATTCTTCTTTGGCGATACCTTGTCCTGTATCAGTAACTTCAAAACAAAGTTGGACTTGCTTACTTGGCGATCCGTCAGGGAAGTCTAATCTCTTTGGTGAGCAAGTAGATGCTTGCAGGGTTACTCCTCCAGTGTGAGTAAACTTAACGGCATTGCTCAACAGGTTAATTAATAACTGACGTAGTTTATGAGAATCTCCGACAATATATCGCGGTAGGTTATCAGCTAACTGAAATTTAAACCATAAACCTTTAGTTTCGGCTCGAATCTGAAACATTTCTTGAATGGTTTGTAGCAGCCAATGGAGATCGAAGGGTTCATTATTAAGAGAAATCTTCCCCGCCTCAATCTTCGACATTTCCAGCACATCATTGATCAGATTAAGCAGATGTTCTCCGCTACGGTTGATCATCTCTAATGATTCTTTCTGCTGGGTAGTTATCGATTCATCCCGCCACATCAACTGAGAAAAACCCAAGATCGCGTTGAGAGGTGTTCTTAATTCATGACTCATATGAGCCAAAAATGAGCTTTTGGCAAGGTTGGCAGCTTCAGCTTCTTGAGCTTTTAACTGTAACTGCTGACTAGATTTTTCTAGTTGTCGTTGAGAAAAACGGAGTTGTAATGCCAACCAATTTACGCCAATTAATAATCCAGCAACTGAAATTAAACCGACTAAGACAATTGTACTAGCTAATTGACGAGCAGGATTAAAAGCTTCTGATTGGCTAATTTCTACCAGTAGAGCAATATCTTGTTCATTGAGCCAACGATATACCCCCAATACATCAGAGTTTGCATAGTTACGGTATAGTCCATAACCACTCATTCCACTCATGGCTGCATTAATACCAGGACTATCTAAATTATCAAAAGCAGCTGAGTTAGACTGGGATTTTCCAGCAATAAAGGCATTTTTACTAATTAAAGAGCCGATTAAATAGCTTTCGCCGCTTTTTCCCAATCCTGTCTTTTCCCTAACAATGCGATCTATCCGTTCAAGATCCAAATTGATCAAAATCATCCCCCCTCGATTGGCTAAGGGTTTTGCCAGGGTAATTGTCAGTTTTCTGGTAATGGGAGAAACATAAAATATCGGTGCAAAGTTAGCGCTAACTTTAACTTCTTCGACATAGGTAATATTAGCTAAGATTTCATATTCTCCTTCCCGCTGTTGATTGCTGGAAAGAATAATCTTATTACTGCGATCGAGAACATATATTTCTTTAAGACTAGGCTTAATCTGATTGAGCCGATTTAAATATTGCTTGAGTATTTGATATGCTTGCTGTTTCGCTTCTTCATTCCGAGAATTCAGCAAAATATCTAAATTAGCCTGTACATCTGGCATCTGTGTAGTGTGGAGAAAATCCCGCTGCTGATCTTCAAACCACCGAGTAATTTCTCCTTCCTTCAGGGTAGCTGCCACACTCAGGCGATCGAATGCAGCCTGTTTTAAAGCTTCTCTAGCGCGAAAATATGCCACTCCTCCAACTATACTTACCGTAATTAATGCCAGCAGCAAAAAGTAGTTGGCTATTTTGGTAGTGGAGGATAACTGCGGTAATTTCATTTAGAGAAATGAAGTCTAGATACAACTCAAGGTTATCTGAATTATATCTGGGGATTGCATGAGTAACTGACGTTACGCACTTGCTCGAAGGATAGTGGGTAGTAGGTAGTAGGTAGTAAGTAAAAAGTGTTATTTAATGTTACAATTAAATTGTAAAACCTATTTTTAACTATGAATAATAATAGCATCACTATTCAGCAAAGAAGCAAACTCAGCGATCGCTAAGACGATAAACTTCTTCCGCCACTCTTTTTAAACGTTTTAATTGAGCTTGCATGTCTTTTTTAGTTAAGCCCGCAGCAAAATTATTAAAACCCCAGTTCACGATGGGATTAGGAATTTCAAATTCAAACCGATTCAAAAGAAAAGTACCGTCTTTGGTTGGCTGACATTCCCAGCGATCGCGCCCTTTAAAAAAACCATCAAACTCCCAGACAATTAAACCTGGTTCTCTTTGTGCCACAACACTTCTCAAACTTGGCTCCAGTAAAGGAATTTTAATGGTAAAACGACTCAGACTACCTACCTGAGTATTCCAAACCCCGATGGGTTTACATTCCACTAAGGGATTGAGCCAACGATGCATTAACTTTAAATCGGTTAAACATTCTTCCGTGATCACTGAACTTGCTTTAATCCGAATAGATTGTTCAAAAATTTGTGGCGACATAGATTTATTCGTAACAGTAACAGTTTAAAGACAAAACATGAATTGTAAAGCTCAATTTTAATTGAATATAATCTTAATACTATCTTAATTTTAAAATTAAAGATCGTAATACAAATCTGGTGATTAGTGCTATTCGCTACAGCTTAAAATTCTCATATCCAGAAGAATATTAAGTTTTGACTATATAAAATATCTAACGAAATAGCTATTTTTGTTAATTTTTGAAGCAATAGCAATTTAATTTGGCATAATTATCGCAGAAAAGTATATTTGCTTGTGAATAACAAGATATCTGTACGATTTACCGCTAAATTAATAGTGGAAATGACACGATGAATTAAAACTAAAGAAACATGACACAAATAATTAGTAATATTTCGTCATTAGTAGATCCGTTATTGTTGGCACAGTCAAGGCCAGGGCAATTCGAGCAAATCTTCTCTCCACTGGGTTTAAACCTGGGAGAGTCGCTGCTGAATCTACTTAAGGCGATCGTTATCTTTGTAGTTGGTTGGATTATTGCCACCGTTATTAAAGCTCTAATTAAAAAAATCCTTAACAGCACAAATATAGATAATAGACTTGCTGCTGCTGTTACAGGACAAAGAGGGGGAGAATCTTTCCCGATTGAAAACTGGATTGCCACTGCAATCTTCTGGATTATTATGCTGTTTGTAATTATAGCCGCACTCAATGCGCTAGAGTTACAGGCGGTGTCCGCACCTTTAAACACTCTGCTAGATCAAATTACTGGCTTTATACCGAAATTTATCGGTGCTGCTGTCTTGCTAGGTATTGCCTGGGTAGTGGCGACGGTAGTTAAGACTATCGTAACTAGAGGATTGGGTGCTTTAAATATTGAGCGGCGTATGGGTTTAGCTGCGTCTGATACAGGAGATTTTTCCTTAACCGATACTTTGGGTAATGCTCTATATTGGTTTATCTTCCTGCTATTTCTGCCCGCAGTTCTTAATGCTTTACAGCTAGATGGAACTCTACAGCCAGTTCAAGGAATGCTCAATGAGATTTTGGCATTACTACCTAATATTTTAGGCGCAGTGATCATTGCAGCTGTGTTTTGGTTTGTAGCCAATATAGTTAAACGTATTGTTAGTAACCTATTAGCAGCGACTGGGATCGATAATATTGGCAGGAAAGCTGGTTTAGGAGCTGGCGGCAGAGGACAATCCCTCTCATCCATTATTGGAACAGTCGTTTTTGTCCTAATTTTAATTCCTGGGATTATTTCAGCTTTAGAACAGCTACAAATTAATGCCATCTCAGCACCAGCTACTGATATGCTCAATCAGGTCTTAGAGCTGTTACCCAAAATATTCGCAGCAGGTGTAGTTCTGGCTTTCTTCTACTTTGCTGGAAAGTTTGTCGCCGATTTTGTGACCAACATTCTGACCAATATTGGTTTCAATAACCTATTGCAGTGGTTAGGTATCTCATCGACAACTCCTGGCGCACAGCCTTTTCCCAGAAGTACGTCCCCAGGTGAACCGATTGACTTAGGCTTAGGTACAGAACAGCCGACGATGATTCAAACTGAACCTCAGATGGGTTCTAAAACTCCTTCTGAGCTAGTAGGTTTCCTCTGTTTAGTGGGCATCATGTTGGTGGCTACTCTTACCGCAGTCGATATCTTGGGTATCCCTGCATTAGAAGATGTTTTCCGCATCCTTTTAGCGATCGCTGGTCAAGTTTTAATTGGCGTAGTCGTTTTTGCGATCGGTTTGTATTTAGCTAATTTAGCTTATAACCTAATCCTGTCTTCAGGAACTGCTCAGTCACGCCTCTTAGCGCAGTCAGCACGTGTGGCAATTATTGCTTTAGTTGGCGCTATGGCTCTTAACCGTATGGGTATCGCACCTAATATTGTTAATCTAGCCTTTGGTCTAATTCTAGGTGGTATTGCTGTAGCGATCGCTCTAGCCTTTGGTTTAGGTGGTCGAGAAGTTGCCAGAGAAGAATTAAAATCTTGGGTTAGTTCTTTTAAAGCAAAATAAAGTTTCCAGTTCAGCAATAATTGCTCAACTTTAAATTTAAACTATAAACTTCCAGTAAATAATAAATAAATACTGGAAGTTTTTTTAGGTCTATTTCTGGTGTAAAACAATTAAATACAGCAAGACTAGACAATGTTAGGACGGTTTTGAAATACTACTTCCGTCTTACGAAATTTCCTCATCCGAAAGTGTACCCTTTAAAGCAACGGAATTTCGCGCTATTTCCTATTTCCTATTTCCTATTTCCTACTTCCTATTTCTTCCTTTGTACGACTATACTTCACATTCCATCCGCGCAAATGTAATGGCATCAAATCCAAAAGCCAGCATAATCGGCATGGGAGATACTAACATGCAGCTAGCAAATATGGCAGCAACGCTCACTAGAGCAGCAGAATACAGCCATTTTTGTTCATTATTCGTCAAACCCTTCTCGCTTTTAATTAGCCTCATGACTTTCTGAGGAATAGGCTCTGGCATTACGCAGTTGGGAGGAAATGCCCAATAATGGTTGTAACGTTCTCTAAATACGTCTGTCCAACCATTGCGATCGCACCATTCTTGAATCCATTCGTCTTGAAAGTGTTGCATAAGATTTTATCAAGTAACTAATTAGGTGAAAAACTATAATAAAGTAAATGTTTTAATATTCAGTCAATCAATCTTGGTCTATTAAGATTAACAAAAACATTATTATTTTTAAATAGCTTTTCTTGCTTACTTAACAAACCTTAAATGTATAGTTTATTGTTTAATTTGTAGCAATGAGTATAATTACTTATTTTAAATTTTTAAATTTCCAACTGCTTAATATATCTTGATTTTTCCACGCTCAATTTATGATTGAATTATTCATAATTTTCAAAGTAAACTACTTTAGATTACTTAATACTTTTCTAGTTTTGTTTCAGTACAGATAAAATTCAGCCTCATATCCCAAGGATCTCTTACTAGTTGAACTCCATAAGCAAAGTCAAAGACAATGCCGATAGTAGGAACATTTAAATTTTGCTCGCAACTTAATAAACGATCGTAAAAACCACCGCCATAACCCAAGCGATATCCTTGAGTGTCACAAGCGACTGTGGGAACTAAAATCAAATTTGCGGTCGCTGGATCGACTATGATTGAATTCTCATAGGGTTCTTGAATACCATAGTTGCCAGTAGTTAATTCTGTTCCAGGTTGCCATAAGTGCCAGACTAAAGACTTGCCAACGCAACGAGGAAAAGCCCAGTTTTTATCTAAATTAAACAATGGAGCAAGATCTGGCTCTTGACGAAAACTAAAATATGCCAAGATCGTCTGCGCCTCTTGAAACTGAGTAATCGATTTAAGGCGATCGCAAATTTGGGTACTCTTTACTTGCCATTGTGCGGGGGAAAGTGACTGTCTTTGTTGCAGAATTTCTCGTCGTAAAGCGGATTTATCTAACTGTGACATAACTCAAGGCGGTTTTATAGCTGCTTGCTCATCTTGATCATCTTGACATGAGGAATACCCGCTTCGTTAAATTGTTCGCCGACTATGGCAAACCCTAATTGCTGATATAGCGGGGCAATATATACTTGAGCATGAACTATGACTAAAAATTTGCCTCGTTGAGCAATAGCTGATAAAGCCGATTTCATTAACTGCTTTCCAATACCCTGCTTTCTGTAATCAGGTATTACCGCCAACCGCTCTATCTTAAATGTATCTGCGTCAATTTCTCTAATTCTTGCTGTACCCACGGCTTGACCGTTAATATAAGCTAAAAAATGGGTTGCGCTGGAATCTAAGCCATCAAATTCTAACTCTGCTGATACTCCCTGTTCTTCTTGAAATACCTTAGTTCTAATCTGATTAATAGTAACCAGGCAATCTTGATACCGAACAGTTTCTATGGTTGGTGAGTTCATATTGATTAAAAAAACTGGCAGTAACTATTGTGAGCTTTATTACTTTAGACTGTCATGCTCAGTTAAAATTCGCTCTACCCTTGCTTCTTCAATTTTAGAAGTTAGTTTTTTTGACTCATGAAGATCTCTTTGAGTTTTAGTGAGGCTCACGGTTGAACCAACGGTAAATGCTAAACCCATTCCCATATAACTTTTAATCCATGCATTTACTGGCAAATGTAAAATACCCAAGGAAGTGGCAGAAATAGATATGATGAAAGATAGCCAGGTTTGAACTATCCAGGCAAAACTATGATCTTGATTCACTGTTTTGTGAGCCATCAATTTAATTTTTCATTAATACATATTAGTTACTACAAATCTTAGATAAGTTTGCTGTGTAGAAATAAAACTAGATGACGGTTGTTTGACTGGATCTAATATCGATTTGAACTATTTGTATTTAAAATAGTAAGCGATTTCCCTCTGGGAATCCTAAAGGACTAGCTTCGCCCTAAAGGATTAGCTACGCGTCCGTCGCGCTCCGCGATCGCTTATCTTTTAAGTAGAAGCGCTAAAAACTTGACTTGCAGTAAGTTGCAGTTGAGTTAACAGTTGAGAATCGATCGAGTCATCATCTTGATAAACATTTTCTTGATAAAGACCATGATCCAATAACAGTACTGTTACTTTGTTTTCTTGAGGATCGACAATCCAGTACTCAGCTATCCCTCTTGCTGCATACTCCGATCTTTTATAACGATAATCCCTGTCTCGATTAGCTTTTCCTGGAGAAACCACCTCTACAACTAAAGCGGGGGGAAGCATATCAATGTTAATTGTACTGCGTTGATTGCTATAGAGATCGTCCGCTAAATTTTCTGTAAGCACCATCAAATCTGGTAAACGAACAGTTGCTCTAGTGCCACTAACGACAATCTCAGTATCTTTACAGCGAAGCAGACGAGGAGAAATAAACTGAGCAAAGATTAACAGTAACTTAATCGCAATTTCGGCATTTTGCGGACTTTCAGGAGGCATCTCGATTAAATTTCCTGACACCAACTCATAATGTTTTTCTGCAACATTTTCCCGCGCCAAATATGCTTTTAAAGTTAGTAGTTTGGTAGCAGCAGTCATCTGGGGAAAGGTGAATTTAGCCTAATTTTAGCAAGTTTACAAATAGCTAGGCGGAATTAAATATAAAACCAAAAACAAGATAGATTTTAATGGTAATTAGTTATTTTTCCCTAATTCCCTAATTCCCTAATTCCCTAATTCCCTAATTCCCTACCAGACTATCTTCTAATTAATTTGACCTACTTACTTAACTCATCGGGATAACCATAACTTGGGGGTTGGGGTATCCTACCTAACTAAGCGGTTAGCTTATCGTTAAAATTAATTTAAATCAATTCTACAGAACAGAGCCGATTAAACTAGTCTAGCTATAGATAGGTGCAGGTTTGATACATAACTATCTTTAGCTATGGCTGAAATCAATATATTTTAACTAAATTAGTCAGATTACTAAATTCAGATTTTTATTCCTTAGTTAAGAGAGAAGTGAAAGATGCAACCAAACAACCCTCAAAAGTTTACCGAAAAAGCCTGGCAAGCGATCGCCAATGTTCAAGATATCGCTAAACAAAATCAACACCAGCAGGTGGAAACTGAACACCTATTTAAGTCTTTAATCACCGAAGAGGGGTTAGCCAGTAGTATTTTTAACAAGGCTGACGTGAGTGTTCAATCTCTGCGCCATAAAGTCGATCAGTTTATTAATCAACAACCGAAGGTTAGTAGCTCGAACAATAGTGTATTTTTGGGACGCAGTTTAGATACTCTATTAGATAGTGCGGAGAAATATCGCACCGAGTTTGGTGACGATTATATTTCGATTGAGCATCTTGTCTTAGGCTTTACTCAAGACGAGCGCTTTGGACGCAAGCTAATGCAAGAGTTTGGCTTAACTGAAAACAAATTAAAGGATATTATTAAACAGGTGCGCGGAAAGCAAACAGTAACCGATCAAAATCCCGAAGGTAAGTATCAGGCTTTAGAAAAGTATGGACGAGAGTTAACTCAACTAGCCAAAGAAGGAAAGTTAGACCCCGTAATTGGCCGAGATGAGGAAATCCGTCGGACAATCCAGATCTTGTCCCGTCGTACGAAAAACAACCCTGTTTTAATTGGTGAACCAGGGGTGGGTAAAACAGCGATCGTGGAAGGATTAGCGCAACGGATTATTAACCGTGATGTGCCTGAATCTCTGCGCGATCGCCAAGTGGTAGCCTTAGATATGGGTGCTTTGATTGCTGGAGCAAAATTACGCGGTGAGTTTGAAGAACGTCTTAAGGCTGTACTTAAGGAAGTCACCGAGTCCCAGGGTAATATTATCCTGTTTGTAGATGAGATCCATACTGTTGTTGGTGCGGGTGCAGCGCAGGGGTCAATGGATGCTGGAAACATCCTCAAGCCGATGTTAGCCAGGGGTGAATTACGCTGTATTGGCGCGACTACCCTAGATGAATATCGTAAGTATATTGAGAAGGATGCAGCTTTAGAAAGGCGCTTCCAGTCAGTATTAGTTGGTGAACCCAACGTTGTGGATACTATTTCGATTTTACGCGGACTTAAAGAACGCTATGAAGGACACCACGGGGTATCTATTACCGATACCGCTTTAGTCGCTGCTGCAACATTATCTAACCGCTATATCAGCGATCGCTTTTTACCCGATAAGGCGATCGACCTGGTAGACGAAGCAGCAGCTAAACTCAAGATGGAGATTACTTCTAAACCTGAAGAGTTAGATGAAGTCGATCGCAAAATTCTTCAGCTAGAAATGGAAAGACTGTCAATTGCCAAAGATGACGATTCTATTTCCCGCGAAAGACTGGAAAAGCTCGAAAAAGAACTGGCTGACTTAAAAGAAGAGCAATCGGAAATAAATGCTCAGTGGCAGTCGGAAAAAGAAGTAATCGACCAAATTCGCACTCTTAAAGAAGAGATCAATGCAGTTAATTTGGAAATTGAACAGGCTGAACGAGATTATGATTTAAATCGTGCAGCAGAACTCCGTTATGGCAAACTAACTAAGCTACAGCAAAATGTTGTAGAAATTGAGCAAAAATTAGCGGAAAAGCAAACTACAGGTAATTCTCTATTAAGGGAAGAAGTATTAGAGTCGGATATTGCGGAGATTATTGCCAAATGGACAGGGATTCCGCTGAGAAAACTAATTGAATCGGAAAAATCCAAGCTACTTAATTTAGAAGCTGAACTACACGAACGAGTTATCGGTCAAGAAGAAGCCGTAACTGCGGTAGCCGATTCCATTCAGCGATCGCGCGCTGGACTTGCCGATCCTAACCGTCCCACCGCTAGCTTTATTTTTCTGGGCCCCACTGGAGTTGGTAAAACTGAACTAGCTAAAGCCTTGGCACAAGCGCTGTTTGATACCGAACAAGCCATGATTCGGATCGATATGTCCGAGTATATGGAAAAACATGCCGTATCCCGCTTAGTTGGTGCGCCTCCAGGATATGTTGGTTATGACGAAGGTGGACAGCTAACCGAAGCCATACGTCGTCGTCCTTATTCGGTAATTCTGTTTGATGAGATCGAAAAAGCGCATCCCGATGTCTTTAATCTTATGCTGCAAGTCTTGGATGATGGTAGACTAACCGATTCTCAAGGTCGTACAGTAGACTTCACCAATACTATTATCATTATGACCAGTAATATTGGTTCTCAGTACATCCTCGATGTATCGGGAGATGATAATCAGTACCAAGAAATGCGATCGCGCGTCATGGCAGCAATGCGAGATAGTTTCCGTCCTGAATTTCTTAATCGAATCGACGAGATTATTATTTTCCACGCCCTAGTTAAAGAGCAACTGCGTCATATTGTTCAGATCCAGATCAAGGGATTAGAACAACGTCTTGATGACCAAAAACTGTCGCTAAAAATCTCTGATGCTGGTTTAGATTATCTTGCCGATTTAGGTTACGACCCCGTATACGGTGCAAGACCGCTAAAGCGTGCTATTTCGAGATATTTAGAAACAGCGATCGCTAAATCAATTCTGCGTGGGGAATATCAACCAGGAGACACTATTTTTGTGGATGTTGAAGACGAAAGATTAGTCTTTAAGAAATTGTCAGCCGAAATGCTGGCTAAATAAACCTGAGTTTGGGTTAAGCGGATTGAAATAAAAGCAAGTCGAGATAAAGACTCAACTTTTAGGTTGATGAAAATAGGCAATCAATCCGCTATCCTTAACAATTATTGGGTTTCGTGCCTCAACTACAAGATAGGCGATCGCTCTGGTGTTGTGTTTGCAAAAATATAGATCCGTAGGGTGGGCATTTTAAAATTTATCATGGTGGTAAAACAATGTGATGATGCCCACCGAAATTCAATCTTCTTGTATCGTAATTAAATAATCTGAATTTATTAATTGGTGGGCAAAGTGACTCTGTCTGAAATGTTAGTTTGCTCTGGTTCATTTTGCACTAAAGTATTTGCGGAGCTTATCCTTTAGGACTAGCTGACGCGAAGCTAACCCTTTAGGGTCGCGTCGCCCACCCTACGAAAGAAGGGCGATTGCACTGAAGAATTGGGATTATCCAATGAAAATAGATTTTCCGAAATAGCGACTAATAAATTACCAGAAAGGATCGACATCTCTCAACCTGGCTTTATCGAAATCAGCAGACCCAAGTTTGCAGTCTTGGAAAATAACTTGCCAAAGACTAGCGTCAGTCCAAATGGTGTCACTGAAATTGCAGCGATACAAAATAGAGTTGTCAAACTCAACCCCAGTCATATTAGAACCAGTGAAGTCAATATCTTTCCATCCCGTACAGTTCCAAATAGTATTGCTGAAATTAGCGTTTCTCACAATAGCACCACTCAAATCGATGCTAATATAAGACCTCTCAAAATTGATTCCACTAAGATCGATACCTCTAAACAAGCCCTCATTCCAGCCCCAAATTCTAAGGTTAATGAAATCGCGTTCCCCAGCAGTAAATCTTCTGAGAAGTTCTTCACCACGGATTTTTTGTTGTTTGGACATTAAGAAAAATTACTTATGGCGATCGCTCTATCATTTTTTTTGCTCCTTAAATTTACTTATAAAGGATAGTTTTGTAAGAATAAAGGTGGAAAAATTAGCCATTCAAGTAGATAGCTCAATTTGGTAGCCATGGAAAAATATAATATACAGCTAGAAATTGTGGAATTAACCCCACGAGATTTTGATCTGGCTGCTGCTTTATTAGCTAAGGGTTTTTATAATAATCCCGCTCATGAATATATTTTTGTCGATCCATCAACTAGGATGGAGTTACTACAGTGGGGATTAAAAGCTAACCTAAAACTCAACTTTGCTCCACTTATGGCTATCGGTCAAAGTTTTGCTTTAGTTGAAAAAAATCAACCTCCAGGAAAAAGGCACATTAAAGCAATGGCTTGTTGGCATCCTCCCGAATATAGTTCTCCTGGTCTTATAGCCCAAGTTACATCAGGCTGGCTATTCGCATCGTTTAAATTTGGCCAAGAAACATGTCAACGCATGTCTGAAGTCTTGACTGCAATTGAGAAAATCAAAGAGCAAGTATTAGCTCAAAATAAGGCATGGTATCTCAATAATATGGTGGTCGAGCGAGAACTAAGAGGAATGGGAATCGGTACAGAACTTCTGTCTCAACAGTTACAATTGAAAGTTATTCCTTCTGGCTTTCCAGCGATTGTAATGACTCAAAAAGGAACAAATGTTAGATTTTATCAAAAATTAGGTTTCAAAATTGCTGATAAGTCAACTATCGGTAAAGGTGAAAATGCTTTTATTAATTGGTGTTTGATCTTCGATGAGAGGTGATTATTTTTTTAATAAAAATCAAGGATTTTGGAGTGAATACCTTCTGTTAAGAAATCAGCTAAAGTAAATAGGTAAGCAATCATACCAAACATAACTACAATAAGTTTAGATGGCATCTTCTTCAATCGCAGTTAGAGAACTACCCTTATTTCCTCTTCCTGAATTAGTATTATTTCCCAGTCGTCCGTTACCACTACATATATTTGAATATCGCTATCGGATCATGATGAATACGATTCTAGAACACGATCGCCGTTTTGGAGTCTTGTTTATCGATCCCGCTACTGGGAAAATTGCTGAATATGGCTGTTGTGCCGAAATTCTTCATTTCCAAAGACTGCCTGACGATCGCTTGAAAATGCTCAGTTTTGGACAGCAAAGATTTAAAGTTTTAGAATACGTGCGGGAGAAGCCTTATCGTGTGGGTTTAGTTGAATGGGTTGAAGATCAGCCAGCAACAGAAGATCTTACGCCTATGGCAACAGAAGTCGAGACTTTATTAAAAGATGTAGTACATCTTTCGGCTAAATTAACCAGTCAAAAAATTGAACTTCCAGATGATCTACCTAGTTCTCCTACAGAACTGTCCTATTGGGTAGCAAGTAATTTATATGGTGTAGCCTCAGAACAACAGATTCTTTTGGAAATGCAGGATACTTTAGAACGCCTAGAAAGAGAGCATGAGATCTTAAGCTCCACCCGTAGTCATTTAGCAGCCAGAACAGCCTTAAAAGATGCTTTAGATGATTAATCGGCGGTGGTAATTGAATGCATGACTTACAAAGTGTTTCGGTTCATAGCTTTCAGCTATTAGCTCTTAGCTATTAGCTCTTTTGATTTAAATAGCTTGCAGCCAAATTAAAAATCATACCTCTATTTACCAATGCCGATTAATCTAGATAATAGAGCAACAGATATGAGGTAGTAGGTAGTAGTTAAAAATGTCCTAACATTGTCTAATATTGATATATTTAATAGTTAGGCAAAAATTATACATTGCATATATAGACAGGGTTTAAGCTGATATTGGTAAGAGATTATAGTTACCAAATATTTTTAAAACTTCCGTGCAGAGGGATAACTCAGTTAAGGCATCTCTTATTTTCTCATCATGAGAGTTGCCTTCTAAATCAATGAAGAAAATATACTCGCCTAAAGAACGCTTCGTAGGACGAGACTCAATTTTGCTCAAATTAATATTTTTACGCGCAAAAATTTCTAAAGCTTTAACCAATGCTCCAGGGGCATTTTGAGGCAAACTAAAGGCTAAAGCCAGGTGACTACCGCGATCGCTAATTTGTGAACTAACAATCCAAAAACGTGTACAGTTATCTGGGCTATCTTTAATATCTGTCTTTAATAAGGGGATGTCGTAGATTTTAGCGGCTCTCGGTGCAGAAATGACTGCTGCGGTTGGCTCATCCTTAAGTAGCTGGATTCCGTCTGTCGTCGATTTTGTCGGTACAAGCTGTACCTGGGGTAAATGATTTTCCAGCCATTGCTGACATTGCGCTAGCGCTTGAGGATGAGAATAGACAGTTTTTAGCTCTGCTAGTGAATTAGCATAGGACAATAACCCGTGGCAAATCGGTAGAGTTAATTCTTGATGTACCTGTAGTTCTGGCGATCGCCATAAAGTATCTAGAACGACTGTTACACTACCTTCAATCGAGTTTTCGATCGGCACGACTGCTCGATCGGCTTCACCTTTAATCACAGACTGCATCGCTAAAGCAATACTGGGATAAGGTTTCAAGCTAGGTGTTAATTGCTGGCTACTCGATAACCAGGCTGAATATGCCAAAGCAGCAGTTTCGGAATTAGTTCCTGTAGGGCCAAGGTAAGCAAGGGATAGCTTCATGAAAACTAAAATTTATTAAGACTAAAGTATTATTTGTTCACATAAAAAGAATATAGTCACGAAATGTAACTTAAAATTAATAAATTAATAAATAACAAAACATCGGCAGTTTCACACAATGTACGTTAGCTTTAACGCCTCAGAATCAGTTCAAATATCGGTCGATAATCAAGCAACGCCAATTCAACATTACCTCCGTCAGCCTCAAAGGTTGGTACAAGCGATCGCCGATCCGCAGCTAATTAAACAGATATCTGATGATTTGTATGAGCTGAAGATGCGACCAATTAACTTTATGGAAATATACCATTTTCAGCCAATTGTCCAGCTTAAAGTCTGGTCTGGATCGAAAAGTAGTGTCTATTTAAAGTCGGCAGGTTGTCAAATTAAAGGCATTAATTACATTAATAATCGCTTTAGCCTCAAGTTAAAAGGTGTTTTGTATCCTCATGAACAGAACGGGCAGACTACTTTAGAAGGACAAGCGGATTTAGAGGTAGGAGTTGAATTACCTACGGCTTTAATGTTTACACCTAAATCATTTTTAGAGCGAGCTGGTAATAAGTTGCTCAAGGGCGTTTTGGGCCGAATCAAGCAAAAATTAATGACTCAATTGGTACAGGATTATATTGCGTGGGCATCAGAGTCAGTTCAGCCTCAAGCAGAATCTACTCCAAAATTAACTCCTGATTTAGGGTTTTAATTTCGATTTGTTCACTATTAGCCAGATTTAAATGACAAGGTTTAAAAGAGCGACGGTGTTCGGGAGTAATTCCCAGCTTGGCGATCGCCAAACGATGTTTAGCAGTAGGATAACCTTTATTACGAGCCAAATCATATGCAGGATACTGAGCAGCCCAGTCCGTAATTAGTTCGTCGCGCCATACTTTCGCCAAAATACTGGCAGCAGCAATAATTGGCGATCGCAAATCTCCTTTGACTACTGTTTTTTGAGCCAGATTTAAATTAGGAACTAAAAAGTTACCGTCTATTAGGCAGATATTAGGAGTAACAGGTAAGTTCAAAATAGATCGCCTCATTGCCAACAAAGAAGCCTGCAAAATATTTAGCTCATCGATCTCCGCAACAGTAGCAAAGCTAATTTGCCAGCCTGTAACTAAGTCTTTGATTGGTTGGATAAGTTCTTGCCGTTTTAGAAGCGACAATTTTTTACTGTCTTTAACTCCTAGAGCAATTAGCTGAGGTATAGCCCAAAGTGGCAGCACGACTGCTGCTGCCACTACAGAACCAAATAAAGCACCCCTACCAACCTCATCCACCCCTGCAATCAAGGTATCTTGGGCAGTATATTCGGTGAGTAAAGAACTATCAAAACCAGATTGATTCATTAAATCTTTTGCCTGAATAAAAGATTAACTCTTTGTCATCTAGACTTTTGATTATTGAGTAGCAGATGAACGGCGACGACGGCGACGGCGAACATTTTGGGCTTCAGCTTCTGTTTCTGTTTCTGTTTCCAGCTCTTCTATCGCTTCAGGCTCACTTGGGGAAAATTCGACTGGAGCAAGTTCGGCTATTACCTCTAGTTCACTGGGAGAAAATTCAACTACTGTCTCTGGCTCAGTGAATACTTCAGACTCTTCTACAGCTTCAAGTTCAGACTCAACTTTAACTTTTGGTTTTCTCCCTCTAGTTTTGAGCTTTTTACTCGCTTTTAGTTGTTCGATTGTGCCGTTGGTTGTTGCTGTTTCTGGCTCATCTTCAGGTAATTCTTCGCCTGGCTTTTTGACGTAGACTAAAACAGATTTAGGATCGGTGGCTGCTCGATCGGCATATACCAAAGGAGAAATACCCATTAAGGCATAAATTTCTTGTTCGAGATCGTTCATCTCTACAGTAACTTTTTCTAAACTAGCTTCATCTCGACGAGGCGATCGCGATCGCGACTTCCGTTCTTCCTCATTATTAGCTAAAGTTTGCTCTAGATTTTCGTCATTTACTCTTGCTTCTTGTTCAATCAACTCGTCTTTGATTAATAGATCATTACGACGGCTACGACGACGACGACGACCATTATTGCTCGCACCCTGTTCTTGATAGTTGGGATGATTAATTAAATCTGATGGCTGCTGATCATCATCTCCTGTGTTAAGCGTATTCTTAGTTGCGATCGTGATTTTCTCTGGTCTTTCTGTGGGAGCAGGAATTACGGGGCGAATAGTAGCTACTGGTTCACGAATTGCCACAGGGGTCATAATTGGCACTGTTTCTAGTGCTTCAGCTTCTTGTTTGCCTGGTAGATGGGCTATTTGACCTAAACCACCGCAGGTATGACAAGTCTGACCAAATAGTTCGTATATGTTTTTGCCTTGGCGCTTACGAGTTAGCTCTACCAAACCGAGTTCCGACAGTTGAGCTATTTGAGGACGGGCTTTATCTCCTTTAAGAGTATTATTAAAATGTTCTAACAGCTTAATTTTGTCTCGATGGGAATCCATATCGATAAAATCGACCACAATTACGCCACCAATATTTCTCAAGCGCAATTGACGAGCAATTTCCGTAGCAGCTTCAGTGTTAGTCCACAGTACTGTTTCCCTGGCAGTTGCTGAACGAGTAAATGAGCCTGAATTAACATCAATTACCGTCAAGGCTTCCGTTGGCTCAATGATAATATATCCCCCAGAAGGCAGCTCTACTCTGGGTTTTAATGCCTCTCTAATCGCAGCATTGACACGATAGTAATCGAGAATTGGCTGGGATTCCCGATGATGATCGATAAATACGCCTTGGGGAGAACGTCCGCTACTCCAGTTAGCCAACTGCTGCTTGATTCTTTTTACTCCTGAAGAGGAGTCGATCATAATGGTATTAACTTCGGCTGAGTAAGTATCTCTCAGTACCCGCTGGATAAAATCATCATCGCGATTGAGCAACACTGGGGGTTTAGCATAGTTTGCCTGATACTGAATTGATTCCCACTGCTTTTGCAAAAATTCTAAATCTTCCATGATGGCTTCTTCGGCTTTACCATCTGCTTCAGTTCTAATCAATAGACCCATACCAGGTGGCTTGATCAGGATTGCTAAGGCACGTAGACGACTCCGCTCATTTTCATCTTTAATGCGACGAGATAATTTGACTCCTTTGCCATAGGGCATCAAGACTAAATAACGTCCAGGCAAGGTGATATTACCTGTAAGTCGAGGGCCTTTGTTTCCTGTCGGCTCTTTCATGACCTGAACTAAAGCTTTTTGTTGCGGAGCTAGTAGTTCAGTAATTGCTGCAGCGCTTCTTTTAAGACGCAAAGGGCCCAAATCTGTAACATGGATAAAACCATTACGTTCGCTGTTGCCAATATTAACAAAGGCAGCATCAATACCAGGGATAACATTTTCTACTGTCCCAAGATAAATATCACTTACCTGCTGATGACCCGTAGCAACGATCAACTCTTGAATTTGCTCTTCCCAGAAAACAGCTGCTATATGGTGTTGTTCTGCAATAATGATCTGTTTTGGCATAAATTTTCCTCAAAAATTCTGATGGCTGATTATCAATAAGCCTGTTTTAAAACCACACAATCCATTGATTGAGAAATGGTTAATTATTTTTATCTTTCTGGTCTCGATCGAAGCAAAAAAATTGTAACGTAGAAATAAACCAGTAACTTTCATATATCTAGTTATAGGTTGCTTAAAGTGTTGCCAGATAATTTTTATTTGAACATCCTTCCTGATGATTCAGCTACTTCTGTTCACACATAAAACTTTAGTTCTGTTAATTCATGCTCGTCCAAAATACTGGCAAATTAAACATTTTTGGTTTAGAAGCAGTAAAGGACTTCTTCTGGAGCTATTAGCTATTAGCTCTTAGCGTATGGCAGAAAAAGCTTTTTTTGGTAAAAACGAACGCTATCCCCTTAACCCTTACCCTGTCGATCGGGTTCTTAGACTATGCCATCAGGTTAAATTCAAAGCACACAGACAGGAATAATTACAGTTAATCCTTGCCGACTAAATGTAGGCGCAGTCCTTGGTAACTTTAAGCATCAACGTTTGATTTGATTTTGTCTAACCATCTCAGACAGTCCAGTGAATTAGTTATTTTAGTTCTCGACCATTAAAAGCATTGCTTTTTGGTTGCGTCTGGGGACGCCAGAGTCTCAATAATTAATGATTAAAGGTGTTGAAAGCATCCTTGCAAGATATGCATACCGCCCTGTACCCAAAGATTTACTACTAAACCTACTATTGGTCTAATTTTATGAGCAGAGCTTTGATTACGCAATGGAACAATGGAGTCTCAACAAATGGAATAATAACAGTTTACAACGCAGGTTGTAACGCACTCTAAAAACTAAGCCGATTCCATGTCTCTAAGAGAACGTGGCTGGATTTTACTTACTTTAGACAGCAGTTAGCTTAACTACTTCTCAAGGTTAACCCAGTTCAATTTACACTCTTTCAACTTATTATTAAGCGATCGCGCTTCTTGCTGAGAAGTCATTACTACCAAATATTAACCTGAATATAACCTTGAAGCATAATTTTTGACAAGGTAGCCAAGATTGTTTTAGAGCCATATGGCTGAGTATAGCTCGAAACTAGGCGAGTTTGAATGATTATTAAATTTTGCTTATTTCTTGCTTTATTATATCTGCGATCTGCTGCGCTGCGCCAGTTTGTCCTCTGACAGCATTCAAGCGATCGCTCATCATCTTCAGTCTATCAGGATGCTGTAGATAATCAAGAACCAATTGAGCCACTTGTTCTGGTTCTAGTTTACCAACCAGCTCAGGTACAATTTCGGTTCCTGCCCAAATATTTGGCCAAGCAAATAAGCGTCCTTGTTTTAATACCAGCCAATTGATTAGTTTGGCAAATGCTGTACCGACTCCTGGTAGATTAGCTAAAATGCCTGGCAGTCCATCCCAAGAGCGCATAGCATCAAGCTGTTGAGTGGGTAGTAGGACAATCATGGGAACTCGTAGCGCGGTTAATTCAGCAGTATTCGCCCCAACGGTAGTCAGACATAGTTGACAGTCAATGATGCTTTGGTAAGCAGGAAACTCAGTGATTAGCTCAATTTTTGTTCCTCCAGAAGTTATCAGATAAGGTGGCCGATCTGTTGGGTAAATTAGCTTTGCTGTCACATTCCCCAAAGCTGGGATCAAAGGGTTATGTTGCTGACTGGCATAATTACCTAAAGTAGTTAGTTCTAGAGTAGGTGCAACAGGAATGATAAATTTAGCTTGTGGTAGCTGCTGCTGAATTTTTTCGGCGATCGCTAAACACAAAGGAACTCCTTGAGATAGCTTGGCAGGCTTGGAGCCGACAAATAAACCCACCAGAGGAGTCTTTCCAAGATTAGACTGTTTAACCTCCAAAGCCACGTCTGCCATTAAGTCTCCCACCAGGGAAAACTTATGTCGATAGGATTTGGGAACTTGAGCGATCGCCTTTTGATTCATGGCTGCAAAGCGATCGACAAAACGATACCAGCGAGCATCCCATTCGGCATAGATCAAGCTGGAATATCCTAAACGCTTACTGATAGCCACGGTATAAAACTGATCTCCACCTAAGAAAACCACTATGCCACGCTGATGCCATTGCCAATTATCTTTAGTTTTACCCCAAAGCAAAAAAGACCAAAACTCGGCAGCAGGTAATACTCGATCTACTGCCGAATAACTTGAGGCGATCGCTGCTTCTTTGCCTGTACTATGGGGACAGGGAGACAACAACACCGAAATTCTAATTTCTGCTCGATCATCAGCAAAAACTTGAGTTAGAGCTTTAACGACAGGACGCACCCAGGTTGTCACTTCTCCAGGCCCATTCGACAAAATAACAATATCAGTTGCTTGCATTTATGTAATTACTGATTACTGATTACTGATTACTGATCATTGCTAGTCACTTCATAAACAAATTTTAAAGTTGCCCAGCTATTGACATCTAGAGCATAGACATCTTCATTAGGCAGGAGCTTGGTCGCCACTTCACTAGTATTGTGCAAATCTTGCATTAAAGCATTAACTACGGTGATAGGATTAGTCACATTCAGCACCTGCTGTTGATCCAGTTTAAAGTTTTGCTGGTTGGCAAAAGCTTTTAGGGTTTCAGTAAAAGGTTGAACCGAGAACATCACATAGAGAGTGTTAATTCCTGGAGATTCAGAAACTTTCCATTTCCAAGAATTTTCGGTAGGGGGAAGAACTAATTCTCCTTGAGGAGCGATCGCAATTTCTTCGAGCTGAACAGCTCCTTCAACAGTTGATGGTTGTGCTGGAGTATAGAGAGCATAGATATTACAGTGGGAATCAGTACCTAAGACAATGGTATATAGTTGGCGATCGTCTGTATTCCCCAGATTTAGCCTAATTTCAGTGCCTCTAGCGATTATAGGTAAGTTATTGGTTATTTCCGTCGAAGAATTAGTTGAGAAAAGCGTCTTTTTTGGTGATGCAAGGGTATTGGTGGCTACAAAAGTCGCTCTTTGCCAGAGTGGAGATTTTATTTCTGGGGTGAGTAAAGTAGCGTTGGCTTTAATTCGAGAAGAAAACTCATTGCTAGTCAACTCTAGCCACTTTGCCGCCAGTAAGTTATTAAACTGAGGTTGTAGACGCTCTATTGCCACTTTAACTGCTTCTTCTGCTACTCCCATAGTTTCAGCAATCAAATTTCCTCCCGCAGTGTAAAGACCATAAGCAAAAAGTTGATTACTGGGATCTAAATCTTTAGTAGGTGGCTCTAGCGTAGTCACAACCTTGCCAATTGAACAGTCAGCGTTTTGTTCCTTAACAACTACCGCCGAATTAATCGTCGGAATATTGGCGATCGCGCTGGTGGCATCAACCCTTTCAACGCGGTTTAAATTATGATCTAAGGCTAAATTCAAGCTCAAATGACGATTGAGCATACGGATCGATTCTTGGACAAACTGCCCTATTTTAAGGGGTTCTAGCGGAGATAGAGGTTCTGCTTTCGTAATCAAGCCTGCTCTAGATTTGACTTGAAGTTGTGGCGCTGAATTTTCAGGACTAGATACTAGACTTAAGCAGCAATTAACCCCATAGCTATTAATGACATTGGCAGGTAAACCTAATAACTTGATCTCAACATGATTGTTTTTATCTACTTTACTAATTATTCCCGCAGCATTGGGAGTATCATTTAGACCAAAATAATAGGCGATCGCCGCTGGCTCGGGATTACTTAGAGTCGGCTCTTGTTGCCTACCCATAAACTGTTCGACGGTTTCTGCGGTTCGAGCTAGGATCACCTGTACCTTGCTGCTAGGGGTAATGTGCCATAAATATTGAGTTAATGCTTGGGTGAATAGCCCAGTGCTAAAGCCATCCCAATGTCTTTCAACTGCTACTTGATTATTATCAGCAGCAGATAGTACTACTCCAGGGAGAGAAAGCGATCGCTTACTAGGCTTTAATCCCTTGTCAGCAAAATCATTCTGAAGCTGTGCTAGAAAGGCAAACTCTTGAGAACTAAGATGATTGGCTATGTTGGAGATGGAACGAACTTTAAAACTGCCATGTTTACTGCGGGGAGTTTGCTTGAAACTGCTATCTAAAACGAAAGTACATTTGTCGGTAGATAAAGTTTGTGCCAGTACTAAAAGAGTCTCTTCTAGGATACTGTTGGCTAAAAGATCTTTCTTATTGGAAGACAGCCCATCAACGGGAATAAAGCTGTTAGCCAAACGAAAACCATCATTACCATTTGTCTCTTTTAATGACTCTTCAGAAGCCAAAGGCATTTTAATCTGACCTCCATAGCCGCTGAAGTGAAACACCACTATGTCATCTGGTTTAGCCTGCTGGGTTAAATGCTCAATAAAAGCTGTTTCGATATTTTCTCTAGTGGCCTGGCGATCGCTTAAAGTTAAAATATCGCTAGAATTAAAGCCAAAGCGATGGATTAGTAGTTCTCTTTGTAGCTCCACATCCATTAAGCAGCCAGTTAAATTATCCTCTGCCGTATATTGATTGATACCGATTAGTAAAGCTAGTTTACGACTGGTCGGTTGTGCTAGAGTCTGCTGATATTTGAGTAAGGCTGCCAGACGGTTATGATTGCCAAGAGAAGCAATTCCTGCTTCGGTTGCTCCCCAAGTAAATAACGCCAGTCCAGCCTGCTGTAAAAAAGTTCGGCGGTCAAGTCCCATATTAGCTATTAGCGTTGAGAAATCTGCGATTAGCCTATCAATTGATAACTGCTAATATTATTTGAAATGCCAAGGTTACAGGCCAATATTGATCTATTCCAATTCAATCTTGCAGACCTGTAACCAATTATAGTATTTCACTTCGACAATTGATAGTTGCCTTAAACCCAAGCTTGAATGACAAGATTAATTAGCTTTCATTGCTCTGGCTAATTCTTCGGCGACTTTGGGACGAGAAAACTGTGGAGGAGGAGTTTTACCTTCTCTCAACATTGCTCTAACTTTTGTTCCCGACAGGTGAATTCGCTCATCTTTGGTGGCTGGGCTAGTTTTGGCTGTTGCCATTTGTTCTGTCAGGGTACAGTAGAAGGCATGTTCAAACTTAAGCGGGATAATGCCTAATTCCTCTGGAGTAAACTCACCAAAGATTTCTTGAGCATCGTAAGTGCCATAATAGTCGCCCACGCCAGCATGATCGCGACCGACAATAAAGTGAGTACAGCCGTAGTTTTTCCGAATTAAAGCATGGAAAATCGCTTCTCTAGGGCCTGCATAGCGCATTGCCGAAGGATTAATTGCCAAGACTACACGGTCTTGAGGAAAGTAATTTTCCAGCATAATTTCATAGCAGCGCATTCTGACATCTGCGGGAATATCATCGCTTTTGGTTGCACCCACCAGAGGATGCAGAAATAGACCGTCAACTATTTCTAAAGCGCATTTGATAATGTATTCATGAGCGCGATGAATTGGGTTGCGAGTTTGAAAGCCAACTATAGTTTTCCAGCCTTTTTCTTGAAACATGGCCCTAGAAGCAGCAGGATCGATCTGGTATTTAGGAAATTGAGGATGAGCTGCTCGTTCTAAAAGCCAAACTGGCCCAGCAAGATTAATTTCTCCTTGCTCGTAAACTACTTTAACCCCTGGGTGTTTGTTCTCAGAAGTACGATAGACGTTTTCGGCTTCTAACTCTTTATCGTAGGTATATTTTTCGGTCAGTTGCAAAACGCCAATAAATTTGCCGTCGGGATCATCAAGACGAACTAAACTACCAATTTCTAAAGGTTCTGCTACTGCTGATGTGACGGAAAGGGTTACAGGTACAGACCAAGGCAGATTATTAGCCAGACGCATTTCTTTGACTACGCCTAAATAATCATTTTGACCCATAAAACCGCTAATCGGACTAAAACCACCGATCGCAATCATAACTAAGTCGGAAGTTGCCCTTTCATCCAACTTCACTCGGGGCAAAGAATCTGCTTTAGCCAAAAAATCTTGTTTTTCTTGGGCGCTAGCTAGGCGATTTATTAGCTCTCCGCCATGGGGTGCAATCAAATCTGTACTCATAATTCTGGATTTTTATTTATATGCTATTGGGGCTTGTCGGAGGAACTGTTGTAATCAATAATTGGCAGCCTACGCTCAGTTTAAAACTACAGCACAGCATGTTAGTCGACGTAGATTAATTTTTTGTTATGGTTTCAGCATTACTTGTAATCTTATGATAAGTAAATCATATTTTATGTACATTATGAAGAGTCTGTTTTCAATTCGGTTTTGGTTGAGTATTGTCTTGTGTTTAGTGCTTTTCGCTCAAGCACCATCTAGCTCCTGGGCAATGGGAGGCAAACAACCAGAAATCGACCAGCCAGCTCCAGAATTTATCCTCAAAACCAACACAGGGGATGGGGATATTGCTTTAAATGATTATTTAGGGCAATGGGTTGTACTCTATTTCTACCCTAAAGATTTTACCTCTGGCTGCACCATCGAAGCCCGCCGTTTTCAGCAAGATTTAGCAGAATACGAAGCGAAAAATGCCCAAATTTTAGGAGTTAGTGTCGATGATGTTGATTCTCATGCTGAATTTTGTGATTCAGAAGGGTTAAAGTTCCCCTTATTGGCTGATACAGACGGTAGTGTGAGTAAAGCTTATGGCTCTTGGCTGAGTGGCATGTCCCTCAGACATACATATTTAATCGATCCTCAAGGGATTTTACGTGCCACTTTCTTAGGAGTTAGACCAAGTATTCATAGTCAAGAAGTATTAGTACGTTTGTCTGAATTGGCACAAGAAATATCTAGTTAAAAATTGTTTTAGTTACAATAGATATCAATCAATCTTGATTATTTTTTACTACGAGCGTAGTTAAACCTGAATGAAGTCAATAGTTGGTAAGATCCTGAACGATCGCTATCGTATTGTTCAGCAGATCACTCAAAACGACTGGAGTACATCATATCTTGCGGAGGATTTAGCGCCAAGCAATCCAAAGCAATGCCAAATTGAGCAACTGCAACCACAATACGAGCAGGAAATTTTAGGCACACAATCTTGGCAAAAAGTCCTGCAAACATTTGTGGCGCATGGTGATGTTTTGATGAAGGTGAGTCAGCACCCGCAGATTCCCCAACTCTTGGCTTTTTTTGAATGCGATCGCGAATTTTATTTGGTTCGGGAATATATTCAGGGGATAACTTTAGCGCAAAAGCTCAATGATGCATTAATCAATGAGGCAGAGGCTTTAAGCTGGCTACGGGAAATTTTAGGAGTTTTGGAGTCTATTCATCAGTTGGGCGTGGCTCATCTGAATATTCAGCCTTCAAGCTTAATCGAGCATGTAGATGGTCAAAAATTTCTGACCAATTTCGCAGCGATCAAAAATGTTATTTTATTTGAGCATAAAAACTCAAAACAAGTACTTAATCCAGATTTCTCTCCTCAAACTCAGCCAGCAAAATCAGATTTTAGTTCAGATATTCATGCCTTGGGCAAAACAATTATTTATGCCCTGACTGGTATCTTGTCAGAATCTATTCAAGCAAAATCAAATCTAGTAATTTCTCACAATCTAACTAACTTAAATCCTTCTCCCAAGGCAAATATTAGACCTGAGTTAGCTAGGATACTAAATAAAATGGTGGGCAAGACTTCTGGTGATTACTATCAATCGGCAACGGAAGTCTTAAATGAACTAGATTTTAAGCAAAATGTAGTTACTTTTCCCCCACCTTTTGCTGATGGCTTTCGTTTGCCTCAAAAATCATCATCAATTAAATCTACAGGCAAAACTCGAAAACGAATAAGTCCGCCTAAATCAGTTCGGGGAATAATTTGGTTTTTACTCTCCTTACCTTTTATTGTCGCTTCAGTAATTATTTTTGTTGGTCTAAATAAAAATTCTGAGGAAAACTTGGTCGAGTATACAAATTATATTAATAGTGACTATCAATTTTCCCTTGACTATCCTCAAACTTGGTCTGAGCGACAAATAGACGATCCCATTACAGGAGAAGTGGTTGTTTTTACCTCTCCCAAAGAAACAGAAGCCGATTTATTTGCGGAAAAAGTTTATCTTGCAGTGGAGTACTTGTCTTCTGAACCAACTAATCTAGAACGATATAGTCAGACTGTTTTGAATCGCCTTAATCAGACTGAAAATGGCAAGAGAAAACTGTACCAAGATTTTAAAACTACTATTGATAACTCTCCTGCTCGAACCGTGATTTACTCTCGCCAACAGGGATCTTTACAGTTGCAGCAGATGGAATCTTTTATGATTAAAAATAATCAGGTTTATATTGCTATTTATATTGCCGAAAAAGAAAAATTTGCCGAATTTTATCCGACGGTAGAGAAGATGATTGATTCTTGGGAAATAGAGTGATGATTACTAATTACTGATTACTGATTACTAATTAGAGAGCGATCGCACCAGATCGCACTATGAATAGTAAACAAAGCTACTTCCTATCCCGCCTGAAGAATATTTATGCTGTTACTCCCCAAAACTAGAGATTGAACTATTTGATAATGGGTAATCTTAGACTGGGAAGGAAGTAAAATAGCTAGAATGTGTCTATGCGAAATCGACGGATACCGAGGAAACAATATCATTCATCCCAGAATCCAGGTTGCCTTCGCCTGGGCCTAATTGGACAAGACCTCTACCACTTGCGTCCTGGTCACTCCACAAACTAAATGTACCAGATTCAATTCTATATGATGATACTTCATTGCCGAGAGAACGAATAATATCGCCAGCTAAAATATTGTCAGTTAAATTAATTATCTCACCACTCCTCCCGATCTCTATAGTATCACTAACCCCCTGAAAATTTGCATCCTCATATAGTGTTATTTTAGCGCCACCCTGAATGGCAGCAGCCTGTTCACAAGTAAGCTCTTGTAAATCTATAGCCAAGTTAATCTTGTTTATACCTATTCCGTGGTTATTGATTTTGGACATTATTTTTCTCCTTGATTTGAGATATTGTTGTTTGAACTGAAGGTTAAGCTTATTTGCCTTCCTTCTGTTTTTAGAATAGAGTTTTAACCAAGAATAAACATCTGACAAAAGTTTCGATTCCTAGCTCAACGAAAGATATAAGTCCTCTCAAACTTTAGTCTTGGGTTAAGTTATTGATGCCAGATAAAACTGCTAGACTTACTGTTCACTATGGGGCTAAAACTTGGTTAAAAGTATTAGCTGTAATTAATACAATTTAGTTGTTTAATTAAAATATATGCTCTATGCGGATTAATCGCTTATTGTCATCAACCTAAAAAACCTAGCTTTCGTCTTGATTGGCTTTTACCTCAATCTGCTTAACCCGAACTCAGGTTATGCTAGGAAAAATAAGCAGAAATTTCTTGAGCGATCGCTGTTGCGCCATCTTTTGATAAACGTTCGGTTTTACGCGGGGCAAGCAGGGGTTGATGGAGAAAGTCCCAGTTACCTGTAAAGAATTCATCGGTAGTAATAATCTGGTGTTGAGCGTAATCTTGAATGCTGTTAAGTAATACAGGTGCTTCGGCAAATCCTTCACGAGTTAGTGAAACAATCGGCGTATCGCAACATAGAGCCTCAGAAAAAGTACTGTAGCCTGGTTTAGAGACTACTCTGCCACAGAAGGGCATAAAGTCTAAAGGGCGTAGAGTTTGATCTGTAACTTTCAAAAGATTGGGCAAATCGGGTGCTTTGGGATCAAAAGTAATAAATTGCCAGTCGGCAAAATGCGCTAAATTTTCGTAGGGAATTGACTGCAAACCTAAGCCCCCAAAAGTCAGCAAAATCGTCTTGGCTAAAGGTGTGGTTAAGTTAAACCGCTGAAGCAATTCGTCGTGATTAAATTGGGGTTTACTCCCTGTTAAGCCTACATTCGTGTGGTGAGGAAAGGCGCTCATCGGCTCGGCTAAAGGCAAACGAAATAGGCGATCGCTCTTACGATAATAGTTTTCCATCCAGGTGACGATTTCTGCAAAATCTGATCCCCAATCACGATAAATAAAGTCCCAGCCAAAATTACTCATCATCCAGCAAGGAATACCCGCAGCACGAGCAATGGGTGCAGCTAAAGCAGGAATATCTGCCAAAATCAAGCCGATCTTATGCTCCTGGATATATTGAGCTTCTTCAGCAATAATCTGTTCTTGCTGGCTCATGATCTCTCGCATTTTACTCAAGGTAGCCTGTCGATCCATAATCAGACTGTCTTTTTGAATTACGCCCACATCAAAAACTCGCTGGCGGTAAACAAAGTTCCCTTTGATATAAGACTTGAGCAACCATTCTGGTGCAACAGTAACTAAATTTAAAGCAATATCAGGGCGCAACTGCTGTAGTTTTTCTGCCACCGTCGCTGCTCGTACAGCATGACCAAAGCCATGACTAGTTACCGCAATGTAGATAGTGAATTGAGCCATAAGACACTTTAATGATGACTATCCCAGCCATTAAAGCATAATTTGACGTTAGGTAGGATAGGGAGATGGGGAGATAGGGAGATAGGGAGATAGGGAGATAGGGAAACACTTTGTTTTGATGATCTTTTTGAGTAGAGACTGTTCTGAGCAAAATAATCAGTGATTGCTGGAGATCTAGGTAAAACAAGGTACAATTATAAATTGTGTTTAATTATCTGTAGCTCATGCCTAAGCTAAAAACCAAAAAGTCTGCTGCCAAGCGTTTTCGCATTACTGGTAGCGGCAAGAAAATCATGCGTCGCAAGGCGTTCAAAAATCATTTGTTAGAGCGTAAAAGCAAAGAGCGTACTCGCCGTCGCCTATCTAATATGGCAGTAGTACATGAGACTGATGAAAAAGCAATTCGCACGATGATGCCTTACAGCTAAATTTAGTTGCTAATGTTCACTGAATAAGATCCATAAATATTAACTATGAGTAGAGTCAAACGGGGTAACGTCGCCCGCAAACGTCGTAAAAAAATTCTTAAGCTGGCTAAAGGCTTCCGTGGTTCTCATTCCAAACTATTTCGTACTGCTAACCAGCAGGTGATGAAAGCATTGCGTAATGCTTATCGCGATCGCCGTAAACGTAAACGCGATTTTCGTCGTCTTTGGATTACCCGTATTAATGCAGCAGCCAGAATGAATGGTTTGAGCTATAGCAAGTTGACTCACCAGCTTAAGCAAGCGGAAGTGGGTTTAAATCGTAAAATGCTCGCACAACTAGCAATGGTAGATCCTGAAGCCTTTACTAAAGTAGTGGAAGTAGCTCAATCAGCGAATTAAACCGCGAAACGGTTAGCTATTAGCTCTTAGCTCTTAGCTTTTAGCTTATTAATTAGTAGATTTAGACTATTAATTGATTCAAACTCTTCATCTTTTCGAGATAGAAGAGGGGATTTGAACCCGTTTAGCTAATAGCTTTTGTTAAATTCAAAGTTTAATTGAATGGCGATTAATTTTGCAGAGACTCGGTTTTAATGATGAAGCCGAGTTTCGCGCTTTTAATTTACCGATAACGCAGAGGTGATTATGATGCAGAAAGTAGCAATTTTAATCGCTACTTGTGTTTGTGGAGAGTGTGCCAAAGATATTTAAAGTATCCTGGCAAAAACAGACCAGATATGGCAGCTAACTGTCCCGAAAGATTAAATAGAGATTTTATTTAATACGTCTGGAATTTCCCTCGGATACATCGTTCAAAGATTATCGCTAAATTAGCGCAGTATCAGCATAAACAAATTATTCTTCAAAATCCTCATCAGGTGCTAGATTTGCTTGAGGGAATAAACCTGACAGCATAATGAAACATCGGCTTTTAAATTTAATTACAGCGATATCTTCAACTAGCTTGGCGATCGCTTTCCTCACGATTACGCCACAGTCAATTGCTGCAAGGGAATGGTCAGAAATTGTATCCCAGGGAGAGTTAAAAGTCGCGGTCAAAAATAATCTGCGTCCTTTAGGTTTTACCAATAAGAGTGGTAATTTAGTTGGTTTAGAAATTGATATTGCTCGTAAGTTAGCGACAGAATTGTTAGGCGATCCAACAGCGATCGCATTTTTACCAGTTAAGAATCAAGCACGATTACAGGTAATTTTAACCAACGAAGTAGATCTGGCGATCGCTAGAGTGGTGGTGACGACTCCGAGGAGTAGGATTGTTGATTTTAGTCCTTATTATTATTTAGACGGGACAGGTATAGTTACTAAAAATCAGCAGATTAAAAATGTAGATAGTGTCGCCCTCAGAAGAATTGCAGTGCTTAATAATTCTGCTACTATTGCCGTAATTCAGAATCGACTACCTAATGCTACTTTAGTTGGGGTAGATTCTTATGCAGCAGCCTTAGAATTAATGGAAACTAATCAGGTTGATGCTTTTGCTGGCGATCGCTCCATACTTACTGGTTTAACTCAAGAATATCCTGACTATCAACTACTACCAGAAAGGTTATCTGGTGCTGCATTAGCGGTAGTAATGCCTAAAGGGTTGCAGTATCAAGAATTACGGACTAAAGTCAATCGGGCGATCGCCAACTGGAAAAAGTCGGGCTGGCTGCAAGAAAGGATTGAGTATTGGGGATTATGATTACTGATTACTAATTACTAATTACTAATTACTAATTAGGTAGGCAAAATAATTGATCAAACCCCTACCTTTAGAGCTATTTGTCCTAAAGGATACCGCTCCGCATATTACTCGTTACTCGTTACTCGTTACTCCCTAACCTCATTTCCAATTTAATTACACCCACCTACTTAACATGTCCCCTTGTGGTATTACTAAAACTTAGAGATATGCTAATCTACACGACAGTTAATTAGTTTTCAATCCCACTACTGTCAACCATGCAACTAGAACCCATCGCAATTATTGGTCTTGGCTGTCGTTTTCCAGGCGCAGAGAATCCCCAGGCTTTTTGGTCAATGCTCCGAGATGGCAAAACTGGGATAGTTGAAGTCCCTAAATCTAGGTGGGATGTGGATGCATATTACGATGCGGATCAAAGTAAGCCAGGGAAGGCTAATACTCGCTGGGGTGGTTTCCTGGAGGATATAGATCGTTTTGATCCGCAATTTTTTGGGATCGCCCCCAAAGAAGCAGTGACAATGGATCCGCAACAACGTCTTTTGTTAGAAGTTGCTTGGTCAACTTTAGAAGATGCAGGTCAAATTCCTGAAAATCTTAAGGGTAGTAAAACGGGAGTATTTATTGGGATTGGGACTCATGATTATTCGATCATGATGTGGCAACAGCCTGTGAGTGAACCCTACGCGACAACGGGTACGGGCAATTGTATTGCAGCTAATCGTATTTCCTATAGCTTCGATTTTAAAGGGCCTAGTTTAGCGGTGGATACTGCTTGTTCTTCTTCCTTGGTAGCGGTTCATTTAGCTTGTCAAAGTATCTGGACAGGAGAATCGGAGTTAGCTTTAGCAGGGGGAGTAAATATGCTGCTGTTGCCAACAATTATGGTGGGCTTTAGCAAAGGCGGATTTATGTCTAGTGAGGGGCGTTGTCAGAGCTTTGATGCGAATGCGGATGGCTATGTTAGAGGAGAGGGGGCTGGTTTAGTACTATTAAAACCTCTGTCCCAGGCTGAAGCAGATGGGGATGATATTTATGGCGTAATTTTGAGTAGTGCTGTGAATCAGGATGGTTTGAGTAACGGTTTGGCAGCACCAAATCCCCAGGCACAGGAAGCTGTATTAAGAGAAGCTTATCAAAGAGTGGGGCTAGATCCTGCTCAGGTAGATTATGTCGAGGCGCACGGTACGGGGACAAAAGTTGGCGATCCGATTGAGGCTAATGCTTTGGGGGCAGTTTTAGGTCAAAAGCGATCGCCTGAAAATAAGTGCTTAATTGGTTCGGTTAAAACTAATATTGGTCATACTGAAACCGCAGCAGGTATTGCAGGAATTATTAAGGTAGCGTTGGCGCTTAAGCATAAGCAGATTCCTCCTAGCTTAAATTTTCACACACCAAATCCCGCGATCGCTTTTGCCGATCTTAAGTTACAGGTAGTAACAGAATTGACTCCTTGGTCATCCGACAAGCCATTAATTGCGGGAGTGAATTCCTTTGGCTTTGGGGGGACGAATGCGCATATTGTCATGGGAGGGGTTGAGGATAGGGAGTTGGGGAAATGCCCTAAAGGACTCCTAAAGGATACCGCTTCGCATATAGCTTCGCGTCGGGGAGATGGGGGAGATAGGGAGATAGGGAGAGCAAATCTTTTGACTTTATCGGCTAAAAGTAAATCTGCTCTACAGGAATTGGCGCAAAGTTATCTTAGTTTTATTCCAGATTGCGATCGCTCTTTGGCAGATATTTGTGCTGCGACTCAACAACGGCGAAGTCATTTTAATCAGCGTTTAACCTGTATTGCTAAATCCTCAGAGGAGTTACAGCAGCAGTTGACAGCTTTTGTGACTAACCAAGAAATGACGGGATTAAGATTTAGCACTGTTAGTAATCAAACTAAGCAAATTTGTTGGCTGTTTACTGGACAAGGTTCGCAATATGTGGGTATGGGTGAGCAGCTTTATCATACTCAGTTTATTTTTAAGCAGACAATAGACCGTTGTGCAGCTATTTTGGAATCGTATTTAGATCGACCTTTATTAGGGATAATTTTCTCTTTATCAGATACGTCTTGTTGCGATCCTCAACCAGCAATTAACCGCACTGTATATACTCAACCTGCAATTTTTGCCGTGGAATATGCCCTGGCGCAATTGTGGCTAGCTTGGGGTATTCAACCCGATTATGTGGCGGGACACAGTATTGGGGAATATGTTGCTGCCTGTATTGCAGGTGTTTTTAGTTTGGAGGATGGTTTAAAGCTAGTTGCTAATCGAGGCAGGCTAATGGAGCAATTACCCTCATCAGGAGGGATGCTAGCTGTGTTTAGTAGCCAGGCGAAAATTGCCGAATTAATTGCTAGCTACGATCGAGAAGTAAATATTGCTGCGATTAATCATCAGCAAAATACCGTGATTGCGGGAAATATTAACACTTTAGCTGTAATTGAAAATAAGCTGGCTCAACTGGATATTCGTAGCACTCTGTTGGAAGTTTCTCACGCCTTTCATTCGCCTTTGATGAAGCCGATACTGGGAGATTTTGGCAAAGTAGCGGAATCTGTTACCTATCATCTGCCTCAAATTCCTTTAGTTTCCAATGTTACGGCACAGCTAGCGGACGAATCAATTACTACTTCCGATTACTGGATTGAGCATATTATTCAACCAGTTAACTTTGCTGATGGCTTTGAGTTTTTATTGCAGCAAAAAATCGATATTTTTCTCGAAATTGGCGCGAAGCCAATTCTTAGTAGTATTGGTGCAACTATTTCCGCCACAGCAGATTATGCGCCGATTTTCCTACCGAGTTTATCTAATAAGCAACCTGATGAACAGGTAATCTTCAATAGCCTCGCCCAGTTATATCATCAGGGAATAGTAATTAATTGGCGGAAATTCAATCAGGTTAATGTTCAGGGAATTAAGCTGCCTCCTTATCCTTGGCAACGTCAACGTTATTGGTGGGATCGGGCTAAGTTTTGGACAAAACAAGATGCTCATCAGCAGCAATTACATCCCCTGTTGGGCAACCCTCTAACTTTAGCGGGAACGTCAAAAATACGCTGGATCGGACAAATTAATGCTCATACTCCTGAATATCTGGCAGATCATCGTTTAGAAAGTGAAATTGTCTTTCCCGCGACGGCATATTTAGAGATGGCTTTAGCAGCAGGGAAATATATTTATGCAGATAGCATACAACTAACGGAATTTATCATTCATCAGCCTTTAATTTTGAATGACAAATCTACTCAGCTTCAGACGGTATTATCTTCTGTCGCCGATTCAGCTTATCAGGTACAAATTTTTAGCTGTGAGTTAAACAGTGATGTATTTATACTTCATAGCGAAGTAGCAGTCAGTATTCCAGCAGCAGAATTAACTAAAAACTTAAACTTGCCCCAGTTGCAATCGAAGTTACAGCTACGAGAAGCAGAAATTGCTGATTACTATCAGTCATTAAGTAAGCAAGGATTAAATTACGGCGTTAGTTTCCAGGGTATCAAACAGATTTGGCAAGGGGAACAAGAAGTTTTAGGTTATGTTGAATTACCAGATAATTTGAGTGATCGAGCTAGTGACTATCAAATTCATCCTGCTTTACTAGATGCCTGCTTACAGCTAATTGGGATTGTCGAATCCGACTCAGGAGTATACTTACCCGTTGGCATTGAATCTCTCAGTCTGGCTAAAGCTAATGTTGATCGAGTTTGGACTCATGTAACCATTAAACCTAGAGACAATCAGCAAATTCTGCAAGCAGATCTAGTTTTGACAGATGATTTAGGTCAAGTAATCGCCGAAATTAACAACTTATCTCTCCAATATCTTAGCTGGCGATCGCTTCAAAAACTGCTCAAGATCCCAACCGTAGCCGAAAATGATTCTACGAACTGGCTATATGAAATAAATTGGTCACATAAGAGTTTAATCCACAGTGAATCAGCAAAAACGGTAGATAATGACTACTGGCTCATCTTTGCTTTAGATAACGAACTATCTCAAGCTTTAACTCAGCAATTGGCTGGTATTTCAGTAATTTTTGGCGATCGCTTTAACCAAGTTGAAGCAAACTTATATACGATTAATCCTTATCAGCCAGAAGATTGGCAGAGTTTATGGCAAGCTATTGATTATCAGCCTAGTAATAATTTAAGAATTGCTTATTTTTCTAATCAGAAAGATCCCTTAAGCAATCGCAATTTTGCCGAAATTTTTTATTTAATGCAGTCTGTAACAGAGGCACGGCTTAATCTGACGCAGTTAACGATCATTACCGAGCAAACTCAATTCAAAGCGGTTAATAATTTAGCAGGAGGAGTTTGGGGCTTAGGACGTACAATTGGGCAAGAATATCCTCAGTTGCACTGTAATTTGCTTGATTTTGACAGTTTACAGCTAGAAAATATGCCCTCTCTCTTATCAGAATTACTCGCCTCAGATGGTGAAACTCAAGTAGCGTATCATCATCAACAAAGATATGTCGCCAGACTAACTCCTCAAGACAATACTTTAAATAATCCTTTTCGTTTGCAACTGTCGGCATATGGCACATTAGATAATCTAACTCTAGTACCCATGCAGCGCAAATCCCCTCAACAGGGAGAAATTGAGATTGCAGTAGCTGCTAGTGGCGTTAACTTTCGGGATGTTTTAAACGCCTTGGGAGTACTAAAAGAATATCTCCAGGCAATGGGATTTACTGACTCCACAGAAGTACCCTTTGGGGGAGAATGTGTCGGTACTGTAGTGGAAATCGGCAAAGGGGTAACTAATTTCCAGGTAGGAGATGAAGTAATTGCTGCTCAAGCAGTGGGTAGTTTAAGTAGTCATGTAATCGTCAAGGCTCAATTTGCGATCGCTAAACCCAAAAATCTCACCTATACCGAAGCTGCAACCATCCCCACCACCTTTTTAACGGCATACTACGGATTACATCATCTAGCTAAAATTAAACCTGGAGATAAGATTCTAATTCACGCGGCTGCGGGTGGTGTCGGACAAGCTGCGGTGCAAATCGCTCAACAGATAGGTGCAGAGGTTTACGCTACGGCTTCTGTGGGTAAATGGGACTTTCTTAAGGCTTCAGGGATTAAATATGTGATGAATTCCCGTAATCTGGATTTTGCTGAAGAAGTAATGCAGTTAACGGGTGGTAAGGGAGTAGATCTGATCCTCAATAGTCTTAACGGAGATTTTATTCCCCAGAATTTAGCGATTCTAGCGTCTAATGGTCGATTTGTGGAAATTGGCAAGGTAGGCATCTGGAATCAATCACAGGTGGCTGAACAACGAGCCGATATTAGTTATTTTCCTTTCGATTTATTAGAGGTTTCTCGTCAAGATCCAGATTTAATTAACCGTATGTTTGCTGAACTAAGACAGCAATTTGTAGACGGTAAACTACAGCCTTTACCCCACCAGGTTTTTCCCATCCAGCAAGCCGATGATGCCTTTCGCTATATGGCACAAGCTAAACACATCGGCAAGGTTGTAATATCATTGCCTGCTAGTAATCAGGTAGTTAAAACCGACGGCAGCTATCTAATCACAGGCGGTATGGGTGCATTGGGGTTACAGGTGGCAAATTGGTTAGCAGAGGAAGGCGCAAAGCATTTAATCCTTTTAGGTAGAAGTCAGCCTAAAAGATCTGCACAACAAGAGATCGAGCAGCTAAAGCAACAGGGTATTACTGTAGATCTGATCCAGATCGATCTTAGCGATTGTGAAGCCGTAACTAATCTGTTTGAAAATTTTAATTCGACTCAAACTAAAATCAAAGGCATAATTCACGCAGCAGGAATAGTCGATGACGGTCTATTAAAAACCCTATCCTGGTCACGTTTCCAGCGAGTTTTACAGCCCAAAGTTGCAGGCACTTGGAATCTCCATCAAGCCAGCGAAAAACTGACCCTAGACTGGTTTGTCTGCTTCTCTTCCGTTGTCTCCGCCTTTGGTGCAGTAGGACAAAGTAATTACGCCACCGCCAACGCCTTTATGGATAACCTCATGAGTTACCGCCGTAACCAAGGTTTACCAGGATTAAGTATCAACTGGAGTATCTGGGATGAAGTAGGTATGGCAAGCCGTTTAACTCCCGAACAACAGCAAAGATTGAGCCAACAGGGTTTAATTGCGATCGCACCACCACAAGGATTAAAAGTACTTAAACAATTATTGCAGCAACAGGCAACCCAAACCATTGTCTTTCCCGTAGACTGGGCAACTTTTTTAAATCAACAGCCTGCTAATCCTTTCTTTGCCAGAGTACAGCCACAAGCAAAAATTAAAATCAAAACCGCTACTTCATCTTTTCTGCAACAGTTAGCTCAAACCAACCCCAGTCAACAGCATCATGTTTTACAATCCCACCTCCGCGAACAAATAGCCAAGGTGTTAGGCTTTGCCGATCCTGAAGATGTCGATCCACAGGAAAAGTTTGCCGATTTAGGTATGGACTCGCTGATGGCGGTAGAGTTTAAAAATAATCTCCAGGCTAGCTTTGGTAATGCTATTTCCTTGACGGCTGCTTTTGACTATCCCAACGTCGAATTACTAACAGCATATATTGCTCAAGAATTATTAGACGGAAATGTTTTAGCAACTACTTTAACAACTATCGATCGCTCCCCGCAGCAGGTGACAACTAAAATTCCTACTGTCAAGAAACCCCAAACTGTCGTCAAATCTTCTGCTACAGCAACAACTCGCAAGCAAATCGAGATTAAACCCGAATACAGCCAATTCAAACTAACCCCAGAATATCTCAATCTTAAACAAGATCTCCAGCGGGTAGAAAAACTGGGTAACCCTTTCTTTAGTCTGCATCAAGGCATTGCTCAAGACACAATTCAAATTAACGAACGCCAACTAATTAACTACTCCAGCTACAATTATCTCGGTATGTCGGGAGATCCCACAGTAATCGCTGCCACCCAACAAGCGATCGCCGAATATGGAACTTCAGTATCCGCCAGTCGAGTATTATCTGGAGAACGTCCGATCCATCTGGAATTAGAACAGGAAATAGCTGATTTGATTGGCACAGAGGCAGCTATCGTTTATGTAGGTGGTCATGCTACCAACGTTAGCACTATTGGTCATCTCTTCGGCAAACAGGATCTAATCATCTGTGATACTCTGTGTCACAACAGTATTAAAGAAGGCTGTAATCTAGCTGGAGCAACGATCGTTGATTTCCCTCACAATGACACTCAGGCTTTAGCAGAAATCTTAAACCGAGAAAGAACAAAATATCAGAAGGTATTAATTGCGATCGAGGGTATTTATAGCACTGATGGCGATCTTGCTCCCTTATCCGAAATAGTTGCTTTAAAACAGCATTATCAAACCTTCCTCCTAGTTGATGAAGCTCATTCAATCGGCGTACTGGGTTTATCTGGCGGGGGAATTAGAGAACACTATCATCTGCTAGCAACGGATGTTGATTTGTGGATGGGAACTTTAAGTAAATCCTTTGCAAGCTGTGGTGGCTATATTGCGGGAAGCAGTGAACTGATCGAATATCTTAAATATACCTCCCCTGGTTTTGTCTTTAGCGTGGGCATGTCTCCTGCCAATACCGCAGCCGCCTTAGCAGCGATTAAATTACTCAAGTCTGAACCAGAAAGAGCGATTAAACTTCAAAGTAGAGCCAAATTTTGCCTCAATTTAGCAAAAAGCAAAGGCTTTAATACAGGCTACAGTAAAGACTCTCCCGTAATTCCAATTATCGTCGGCGAACCCCATAAAGCAGTACGTTTGTCGCAACTCTTAAATCAAGCAGGAATCAACGTTAACCCGATGGTATATCCCTCTGTACCTTACGATGCTGCTCGGTTACGCTTTTTTATCACCTGTCTTCATACTGAGGCTCAAATTCAACAGACAATCGAGGCTTTAGAGGAAATAGGAAATAGGAAGTAGGAAGTAGGAAGTAGGAAGTAGGAAGAAAATTATTGCTCTAGGTTTTTAATTCTTCAATTTTCTCCACAGCGATCTAAGTAATTACGAATTTAAAACTAAATGCGGTTTTTTTTGCTATTAATTTTTATTTCTTTTCAAACCGCGAAAACCTTATGTACGTGATTATACAGACGTTTTGCTTAAAGATTTTTTCACTAAAAAGCAAAAATTTACGTATTTTTACTGGGCATTTGCAGTTTTTGCGGTTATAAAGTTCTTATGAAGTTTAGATAAAGGATTTATGAAGCTAGAGAAAAAAACTCGCATAGAAGCAGGCGATCGCTAAGTATTTATAGCTAGAAAACTTTTATTAAAGCGATCGCCGAACACGGAATACGTTGATTGAAGAACAAATCGCAATATCTACCTTATTACCTACTCGCTCTCTGATATAGAGACTAATTATTATGGATTCATTAATAGACATGCTTAATATCTCAATTGCTGACGCGAAAGAAATTGGACAAGAATTTGATTATGACTTTACCAGCAATTTTTCTGATGGTGAATCAGATGGGGAAAATAACTTTGAACCGATCGCTTACCAATGGTTCAACTCAGACTACCGCAAGGGATATTTGAGCGGGATAGCTAAGAGAATTGGGATGAAGGATGTATCGATTTATAACGTCGAGATGAACCAGGTTTTTTTGTCTAGTTGTGTGGCGATTGGCAAAGCTTAACAGTTGGTATTCTTTGAGCGATGAGGTTGACTGTAGGGAACAAATTGCTTCCTACAGTACTCCTGATCCGATCGCTTTACGATTACAAGGCTCAAGCTTAACTCACTATAGTTTTTGAGCAATTTCTATTGATTAGGTTAGAGAAGTAAAATTTGCAAAGTCAAACGAGACAATCTTATGAACTTGGATCATTTATTAATTCTCCTGAGTGAAATTGATATTGATGATATTGGTCAACAAGAAAAGCAATCGCTAGAAAGTTATTTAAAAAGATTGCTTGAGAATATCTTTAGATTACAGTACTGGGAATTAGAACAAGGTCGCAATTATAAGTATTGGCAGACTATGGTATCTAATTCTCGCAATGATATCAAAAAATTAATTCAATGCAGTCCTTGCCTCAGAAAATATCTGGAACAAGTATATCCAAAACTCTATCAAGATGCTGTCAGCTTATGTCAAATAGAGTTTTACATACCGAGAAATATGTCAATTGAGCTAGAACAAATTTTAGACAATAATTATTTTGGCTAATCAATCAAATAGCTCTTTAAAGTTTTTTATTATTCTAAATTAACCAGTGTGGAGGCAAAATACTGTGACAAACTGTGATGACAATGAACTATTCTGCGATTTAATTATTGATGCTATTGATAATTTAGAGCAGGTGATACGAGCTAGGGAATTAATTAATATTCTTTGGGATATTAACCTTAAAAGTAGTAAAACTGAGCAAGATTGGAACAGAGTTGAAATTTTACTGGAATCTTATGAAAAAACAAGAGACGAATTTTTGGAGGCTGCTATAGGCAGTTTAAAAGAATTAGTAGAAATTATGGCAGCTTCAGCCTAGTCGCACTGAAATTCAAGGTCATAACTTGATAACTCGTCATAATTTTTCCTATTTACGGCGAGTTTTAACACGATTAATGCGAATTAGAACAAGATGAGTAAAAGACGGCAGATGAAAGTTACCAAGCTAATCATCTGTAGTTAATTTGTGCTTAGAAATGATTCAGATATCAACTCTTTTACCTGCATCCAAATGGTTGCGTCTTTATGGCACACCATGTCTGATTGACAGTAATCTGAATTGTTGCGAGTTAGCCAATGAGTCGCCTGATTGTTACAGCCTTCCATCGTACACCTACCTTTTCTAGGGTTGGCGTGGGTATGTCTTTTATCTAATTCTCGGATTTGGATAATCTCTTCTAGCCCAAAAGATAGATTTACTCTTGGTTGATTTAGAACTTTGCTGCTTTCTTTTTTGTATAATGCGATCGCCAGTTGAGGTTTGGTGAACATATATTTTTTTCTCTATATCGCTACCATTCTAATGCAAATATAAAGAAAATATAAAGAAAAAATCTGTTTATTGATGCTGTAAGTATTTCCCTGAATTGATTTGCAGGGAGGTTGCACTTAATATTTTAAGTTTAAATCTCGCGCCAAGACGTTTATCCCGCTTAGTTTGAGCGCGAGATTCGGCGAATTCATTTCGCCTTGAATAATCGCGCTGTTGGGGCAAAGACGCAAAGGGGTTAAATTTAATTTAGTGCATTGTTATAAAGAATTGGTATTATGATCTTGATTATTGCGTTTGTGTTGGCGTTTATTTTCGCCAGTTTTGTTGAATATTGGCTGCATCGCATGATGCATATCTTCCCGCACTTTGGACGAGATATTGTGCCTCACTACGAACACCATCGAGAAAATACGGCTAACGGCGTGCTACAGGAGTTTAGAGATTATGCAATGGTAGTTCCTTTAAGTATGTTGGCTTTCTTTATTTCTCTTCCCGTTGGCATCAGCTGTGTGGTTGGAAGTGTTGTGTACGCTGCTTTTTCAGCTTATGCTCATCAGTTACAACATGAGAATCCGACTAAATGCGTTTGGATGAAGATGCCAGTTCATTATGTTCATCATAAATACAATCAATGGGAACATAACTTTGGCTTGGGGGTAGATTGGTGGGATCGCTTATTTGGTACTTATCAAGCAGTGGAATGGCTCACCGAATCAGAGTTAGAACAATCCTCTAAAGGATATTGGCAGATTAAATGGTAGCAGAGTTTGAGCAATAGGCGATCGCTGTTAAAAAACTAAGTTCTACAGCCTGTCTTTGGACAATGGTAATGTTTTTTACCTAGAATTAAAGACTGTCTATAAGCGCCTTAGCTTAAAAAACTACTAAATTACTAAATATTTATTCTGTTCATTAATGTTATTTGCATTTAATCAAAAAACTTGCTTACTCGCCACAGCGATCGCCTTTGGTGCTTATAATGCTACTCACGCTCAAGCGGATACCAAAGAGATCGCGATTAACTTTGCTGCTTATGTGGGAGAAGAGGAATTTGTCTGTGGTAAAAGCTATCAAGGAGTGGGTACAGAAAAATCAACTATCACCCCTACAGATTTCCGTTTTTATGTATCTAACGTTGCTTTAATCGATCGAGAGGGGAATGCTGTTCCTTTAAAACTGCAACAAGATGGTAAATGGCAATATCAAAATACGGCTTTGTTAGATTTTGAAGACGGAAAGAGTGCTTGTGATAATGGTACAGCAGAAATAAACACCACTGTCGTAGGGACAGTACCTCAAGGGGATTATCAAAGTCTTCAGTTTACCTTGGGAGTGCCACAAAATTTAAACCATGACGATGCAGCGATCGCGCCGTCTCCTTTGAATCTCACTTCGATGTGGTGGAATTGGCAGGGTGGCTATAAATTCTTGCGCGTAGATTTAACCACAGAAAATGCCATGGCTAATACTAGTCACAGTCAAAGTGGACAAAGCAATCTTCAGGTAAATGAACAGAGTACCCACCAAAATAGTAGTAAAGCAGGTATTTTCCCACATGGACAGAGTACCCACAGTCAAGCTCATAGTACTACTCAATCCACCCATCAGAGTAGCCACGGTGAACATAGCTCTGCTCATAGCTCAGAAGCTATTAATAGTAATGCCTACTTAATTCACCTGGGTAGTACAGGCTGTTCTGATTCAGCTCAAAGCAATTTGTTTACCTGTGCTAACCCCAATCGTACTCAGGTTGTCTTAGAAGATTTCAATCCAGAAGATAATGTGGTGATTGCTGACTTAGGTGAATTATTAGCTCAAAGCAACTTAACGAGCAATCAAGCCAATACTCCTAATGGCTGTATGTCTTCTCCTGAAGATAGCGATTGTATGCCAATTATGCAAAATCTAAATTTATCTTCCAGTAATACAGGAGAGTCAGCGCAATATTTCTTTTTTGTAGAATAGATGGTTGGTGGAAAATTTAAAGTAAGGTGTTGTAGATTTTACTAGTTCGTAGTTATTCAGTACTGTTATAGCCATACGTAAAAACGTTAGGACATTGTTGAAATACTACTTCCTATTTCCTATTTCCTATTTCCTATTTCCTACTTCCTATTTCCTATTTCCGAGCCGATTACGATCAATGTTCTCATCTAACTTTGTACGGCTATATATGGGCGATCGCATTCTCCACTTGTTACTAGCTTTTGTCTTGTCTATCTGTTTGTCAATAGGTTTAAGCAAGGCGATGGCGACGGATGGACATTTAACTGCTTCAGCTTCAAGCGAATATAACTGGAATTTACCAGAATGGACACCAAAACCAGTAGTCCCCGAAAATAATCCGATGACTGCTGAAAAAGTCGAATTAGGTAGACATCTATTTTACGAACCTCGTTTATCAATTACGGGAAAGTATTCCTGTGCATCATGTCATAAGCAGTCTCTAGCTTTTACTGATGGTAAGCAGGTAGCCCTAGGTTCGACTAACGAATCTCATACTCGCAACTCTATGGGATTAGGCAATGTCGCCTATAACTCTGTGTTGACTTGGGCAAATCCCTTAATCACTAGCTTAGAAAATCAGGCATTAATTCCCATCTTTGGAGAACATCCAATTGAAATGGGCATGGTGGGTCAAGAACAGCAGATGATTCAGTGGCTGCAAAATGATCCCAACTATCGCCAAATGTTTAACCAGGCTTTTACTGATGAGCAACCAGTCAATGTAGATAACTTGACTAAAGCGATCGCTAGTTTTCAGAGAAGTCTCGTATCCTTTCGTTCTCCTTACGATCGCTATCGTTATCAAGGGGAAACAAACGCCATCTCTGCTGCTGCCAAACGGGGAGAAAGGCTCTTTAATAGCGAACGGACAGAATGTTTTCACTGTCATAGTGGGATTAATTTCAGTGATTCAGCCAAACACGAAAATATGGCATTTACCCAAATAGCATTTCACAACACGGGTTTATACAATATTGACGGTAATGGTAGTTATCCACCGCAGAACATCGGTATCAAAGAAATTACTCAAGAACCCAAAGATATGGGACGGTTTAAAGCCCCTAGCTTAAGGAATATTGCCCTGACAGCACCCTATATGCATGATGGTAGCGTGGCGACTTTATCAGAGGCGATCGCTCATTATCAAGCAGGTGGTAGGACAATTACTCAAGGAGAATGGGCTGGAGTTGGTAGCACAAGTCCCTATAAAAGTGGTTTTATTAAAGGGTTTACCATTACCCCAGCCGAAACTGCTGATTTAATTGCCTTTTTACAAAGTCTCACCGATGAAGATTTTATTACCAATCCTGCTTACAGCGATCCTAATCTACCTACCGTAAAATGATCTAAATCTTACTGCGCTTTTTAGTTCAGTAGAATATATGAGTTGAACTTTCAAGAGCTAAAAGCTAAAAGCTAAAAGCTAAGAGCTAAGAGCTAAAAGCTAAAAGCTAAGAGCTAAGAGCTAAAAGCTAGCTAATCAACAGCGCAGTCTATTTAATTAAATTTATAGTAAAAACTGCAACAGCAAAGAACCAACACTACCCATGAACTTGCCTATTTGTCCATGTCCTCCTTCCTTTTTAGCTACATTATTCTCAGCTTCTTGAACTAGATTCATATTTTGCTGGAAATTACTCGCGGTTTGCAAACCTAATTCATGTTTTTGTTTTTTAAACAGAGCGATCGCTGTTTGAGTGTTTTTCTGGGCTGCTGCTCGATAATCAAAATTATATTGAATGATTGCTAAACCTAAGTAAGCTGGAGCTAATTCAGGATCTAGTTTAATCGCTTTTTGATAATTAGCGATCGCACCTTGATAGTTGCCACTTTCAGCTTCTCGAACACCCCAACGATGGAACTGCTCGGCAGAAGCAGCCGTGGCAGCCAAACCTTTGATCCCATCTACATGAGCTGAATCAAGATCTACCCCCGCTAAGTTAGCACGATCTACATAGGCATTTCTTAAATCTGTACCTGTTAAATTAGCACCCGCTAAATTAGCACCCGTTAGATTAGCACCATACAATGATGCTCCTGAAAGATCCACTCCTTGAAGATTTGCACCCTTAAGATTAGCCTGGCTCAAGTTAGCTTCTGCCAAATTAGCTCCAGCTAAATCTGAACCCATTAAATCTGCCTGTACTAATCCAGCATTACTCAAATCGCATTGAGAACATTTTTTACTACCTAAAAGTTGGTTTAAATCACTCAAATTTTCCGCCTGAGCAGGCATAGCAATAGTAGTTAACAGAACAATTACAGCAAATAGTTGCGGTTTCATAGATTTTAAAATATTTAAAATAGAGTAAAGATTTCGCTATTTTAGCCTCTGCCAATTGAATCGGCTTTGTTGGAGAATAAATATAAGTTTTTCAAGTTTAAAGTTCTACTTTATGCTGAGTAAAGTAGAGAAAATACAAAAATAGTAATACAAATTAATCTCCCCTATTTCCCTATTTCCCTATTTCCCTATTTCCCCAACTCCCCAACTCCCCAACTCCCCAACTTCCCTATCTGTAGCCAACATTAAAACATTTCATACATCATGACTCTTGGGCAATGGCAATTTTATATAGATCGCGGGGGGACATTTACCGATATCGTGGCAAAAACTCCACAAGGTCAGATTATTGTCCATAAACTGCTCTCGGAGAACCCAGAACAATATCAGGATGCGCCGATTCAAGGAATTAGAACGATGATGGGCATTGCCTCTGATGAACCGATTCCCACAGAGCAAATCGAAGTAGTCAAAATGGGGACGACAGTAGCGACTAATGCCTTACTGGAACGAAAAGGCGATCGCCTAGTATTATTAATTACTAAGGGTTTTAAAGATGCCCTACGTATTGGCTATCAAAATCGCCCCGATATCTTTGCCCGTGAAATCATTCTCCCCAGTATGCTGTATGAATCCGTGCTGGAAATTGATGCTCGATATGATGCTCAGGGTAATGAATTAAAGCCTGTAGATACTCAACAGGTTAGACAAGATCTACAGGCTGTATATGAAACAGGAATTGACTGCTGTGCGATCGTTTTGATGCATGGTTATCGCTATCCAAACCATGAACTTCAAGTAGCCGAGATTGCTGAAGAAATTGGCTTTACTCAGATCTCCATCTCTCATCAAGTTAGCCCGTTAATGAAACTGGTAAGTCGAGGAGATACCACTGTCGTTGATGCTTATCTAACACCGATTTTACGTCGTTATATTGACCGCATTACCGATCGGCTACCCGATACTCAATTGATGTTTATGAAATCCGATGGTGGTTTAGTCTCTGCTAACGATTTTCAAGGTAAAGATAGCATTCTCAGTGGCCCAGCAGGGGGTATTGTCGGAGCAGTCCAAACTAGTCAGCGAGCAGGTTTTAAGCGTATTGTCACCTTCGACATGGGGGGAACAAGTACGGATGTAGCCCACTATGCAGGAGAATACGAACGAAAATTAGATTCAGAGATTGCTGGGGCGCGAATGCGAGTTCCTGTACTAGCTATTCATACTATCGCAGCGGGAGGTGGCTCAATTCTGGCTTTTGATGGTGCAAGCTACCGTGTTGGCCCCGAATCAGGTGGTTCAAACCCTGGCCCTGCCTGCTATCGCCGTGGCGGAGCGTTAACTATCACCGATGCTAATGTCATGTTGGGTAAGATTCAGCCTCAATACTTTCCTGCTGTCTTTGGTCAAGATGCCAATCAGCCTTTAGATCGAGAAATCGTGCTGCAAAAATTTACCGAACTCACAGCAACAATTAATACTGCTACGGGTAATAATCTTACACCCGAACAGGTTGCTTCTGGCTTTATGGCGATCGCTGTAGCTAACATGGCAAATGCGATTAAAAAGATTAGTCTACAACGGGGTTATGATGTCACCCGCTATGTCCTTTGCTGCTTTGGAGGTGCGGGGGCGCAGGTAGCCTGTTTAGTTGCAGATAACTTGGGCATGAGTAAAATCTTGATTCATCCCTATGCAGGGGTACTTTCTGCCTATGGTATTGGTTTGGCAGATATCAGTACTACTAAAGTAGAGTCGGTAGAAATGATCCTCAAGCCTGAAATTATGCCACAGCTAGAGTCTTTGTTTGCCTCCTCGATCGATACAGATATAACTCCCGATACGACAGTAATTAAAAAAGTAAACCTGAAATATCTAGGAACTGATTCAACTTTAACAATTAACTTTAATAGCCATCTTGCAGTCATGGAGCAAGATTTTGCCACCGAACATCAAACTCGCTACGGTTTTATTCAACCAGGTAAGGAATTAGTAATTGAATCGGCTTCTGTAGAATTAGTTCAAGCAATGGATACACCTGAAGAAGCAATTATCACCCGTACTCGCCCATTGACTGAATCACCGACAGCCATCGAATCAGTTCCCCTGTTTGCTGCTGATAGTTGGCATGATGCCAAGATCTATCGCCGTGAAGATTTACAACCAGAAGACTGTATCAAAGGTGCAGCAATTATTGTCGAACAGATCGGCACCATTATCATTGAACCCCATTGGCAGGCTACAGTAAGCGATCGCAATTATTTAATTTTAGAAACTATTTTGAGAAAGCAGCATAACAGCATCAAACACTAGGGCATCAGTTCTACAAATTGAAGAATTATTCTGCTTGAGTTACTAAGTTTTGTTGAATTGCCATAATAGCAGCAGAAGTGCGATCGCGTACTTCTAATTTTTGCAAGATCGCATGGACGTGAACTCTAACTGTACCGATAGTAATATGTAGTTGTTGAGCAATTTGATTATTGCTTTTTCCTGCTGCAATTAAAGCTAAAATTTCTGTTTCTCTACTAGTCAAAGGATTGTTTTCTTTAGCCTCTTGAACTGGCGTAGGTTTAAACGCAGAGCGAATTTCTGCGGTTGTGGCTGCATCCCACCAAGAAGCACCCGTAGCAACCGAACGTAAGGCTAAAATCAAGGTTTCGGCTTCGATTCCTTTGAGACAGTAGCCTGAAGCACCTGCTGCAATTAATTGTTCAATTAGTTGTTTTTTGAAATGGGAAGTTAAAACTAAAACGGGAATCTGAGGATGTAATTGTTTAATTTGACGACAAGCTTCTACACCGCCTATTCCTGGTAAGCCAACATCGAGTAAAACTACATCAGGTAAATATTGATTGGTTAATTCAACCGCCATTTCTCCATCGTTCGCTTCTGCTAAAATTTCTATTCCTTTTTCCTGTTGTAATCTAACTACAAGTCCGAGGCGAAATAGTTCGTCATCTTCTACTAGCAAAACGCGGAGATTATTCATGGAAAAGTCAAAAATTAAAAATTAAAAGTTAAAAAACATAGCTAATTATTTCACTTACAAATAGTCCTTAGAGAATTTTAATAAAATATTTTTTCCCACCATTCTTTTTTAAGTTGCCATTCAGTTTGACTCCATCCTCTCGCCAGCATCCAATCTGGACTAGAATGCTTACCAATTGGGATAAATCCATAACGCTGCGCTAAACGTGCCACACGCATATTAGCACTGATGGTAACACCTCGAATCTCTTGTAAACCCAGATTTCTAAATCCAAACTCAATCACAGCTTGCCCAACTTCAATCGCATATGCGTAACGACTCCAAAACTGAGGAGCTAATTCAATCCCAAATTCTGCTATGGTCGAATTATAATCTTTAAGGCGCAAACCACAACAGCCAATTAACTCTGAAGTTTGACGGCTAGCGATCGCCAGTTGATAGTTGCGACGAGGCTGTTCAATTGCCCATTGGTGAAACAAGATTAGAAGTTCCCGTGTATAGCTAGGCGTTAATTTCTCTGGCGCACAGAATTCAGCGGATCGTGGATCGGCACGATATGCGAAAAATAAAGGTTCATCTTCTTGAATAAAGTCTCGTAAAAGAAATCTTTTGGTTACAATTTCCAATAATTAACCACTCCACGTTCAGAAATTTATTATTCGGAAATAGCTGGTAAACGAAAACAAAACATAGCACCTTGAGGTAAATGGTTTTCTGCCCAAATTGTACCTTTATGGGCATTAATAATTTGTCTAGCTAAATATAATCCTAAACCAGAACCAGTCGAAGCACGAGCAGAAAAACTAGCTGGTTGTGTATCGCTTCCTCCTTGATAAAAACGTTCAAATAGATAAGGCAATTCTGTTGTGGTAATTCCTCTACCTCCATCAATAACCTTGATCATATGAAACTTACCATCGCTAACTAATTGCACTTCTACTTTGCCATTACGAGGTGAATGATTAATGCCATTAATGATTAAATTATTAAAAACTCGTTGGAGTTGCAAAGCATCACCATTAACCATAAAACGAGAACGAAAATTGGACTCGCCGTAAGTCAAAACAAGGTAAACTTGACGAGCTGTAGCTAGATCGATCAGATTACTAATTACTAGTGATGCGATCGCACTTAAGTCTACAGCTTCGTTTTTGAGTTGAATTCCTTCTGTATCGTTACGATAAACATCCAGTAAAGTCTGCACTAATTCTAAGCTGGAGCGGTGGGAATTGCTCATCATGGTTAAAACTTTGGCTTGGGTGGGGGTAATTGCGCCAAATTGACCATTTTCAAAGGCTTTAATAGTTTCAATCGCTCCCAATAAGGGAGTTTTAAGATCGTGAGTTAAAGTAGAAACAAAATCTTCTCGTAAAATAGCTAATTGTTTTTGAGTGCGTAGTTGAGCTTGGGAACGATTAACAGCTTCTTCATAATCACGATTGCGAATACTTAACCAACCTGTTACCGCTAAAGCTATTACTGTGATTAATCTATTAGCAATAGTAGCAGGACTGTGGGGTTCAAAGTTAGGAAAAAATAAGTTAAAGATTGTTAAAGCGATCGCAGCTAAAGTAATCTGCCAAATATTTTTTTTTCCTAAACCATAATTAGCCAGCAAAATAGTACCCGTATACAAATAACCAAAAACATACTCTGGTGGTGTACTATACTCCAAAAAAATTACGAGCGCGAAAGTAAGAATAATTAGCCAAGCTAGGGGATGAAAGCGATTGATAAATTTTGAATACTTATTTTTCATCGCGATTTTAATAACAGGCGATCTCTATTTAGACCTTAATAATTACTTTTGATCACCATATCCCTCTTATGTCACTCTCCGAGAATTAAAATAAAAGAATCAAAACTATAAGTAGCTAAAAGCCAGATAGAGCAATGGATGTAGAATTACAAATTCTCAAACATTTAAAGAGAGATGCTCAACCA